>Ga0074197_1001188_pt1 | contig 23673 bp, 19 predicted proteins | sample EPASupsiteSAE305_FD_64526 | JGI IMG/M metagenome (GOLD analysis project Ga0074197, IMG submission 64526) | Bioremediated contaminated groundwater microbial communities from EPA Superfund site, New Mexico - SAE3-05 reassembly with SPADES | ecosystem: Environmental > Aquatic > Deep subsurface >...
TACCGCCGAACAGATGGACATCATCGAATCCTGGATACAGCAGAAATATGACGTCATAGCGGTATGCTCCGTCAACGATATGGCCATGTATCCGGTCTACAGGATGGCGGCTGCCGCAGGCATCCCCATCTTCCACTTCAACACACCGAGTTCCTCTCTGGTTGACCCCTTCTTTGTATCGACGGTCACCTGCAACCAGGTCATGGCGGGCCAGGCGATCGGAGAAGCCTTCGTGAAGCGGTACGGCAAAAAAGACACCAACATAGTCGTGATCGAAGGCCTCGTCGGCACGCCACACAACACCGAGAGAATCAATGGATTCAAGAAAGCGATCGCGGGCGTGAATAACTTCCATATCATCGACATGCAGGCGGCCGACTGGGTCCGGGACAAGGCGCAGACCGTTATGGAAGACCTGCTCACCAAATACGGCAAGAAAATAAATGTCGTCTGGGGCATGTACGACGAGATGGCCCTGGGAGCGGTTTCCGCCATCAAGAGTCGCGGACTTACCAAGCAAATCGAAGTGTGGGGTTACGACAATACCGAGGATGCCTACAATTCCATCCTTCGCGGAGAAATGTTCGGCACAGTCGATACGGCGTCTAAACAGAGCGGACGGGATCTCATCAACTCTATCGTCAAGTATTGCATGAAGGGAGAAATGATCCCGAAACAAGTGTACGTGCCTCCCGTCGTATATACGCGAGACAATATAAAAACTTTCAACACCAGCGAATATAAATAATTGATCTCTAATATGGAGAGGCAATATGGCGAAGTTCCGTTCGCGATGTGCCTCTCTGCGAGAGAAAGGGTTGTTATGCACACTAATAGAAAATGCAGCAATGCTCCAATCGTCAGCGTAAAAAACCTTTGCAAGACTTTCCCGGGTGTCGCAGCCCTTAAAAATGTCTCATTCGACGTATATCCCGGCGAGATACTCATCCTGCTGGGCGAAAATGGCGCCGGCAAATCCACACTGATGAAGATACTCGCCGGCGCGTATCGGAAAACTTCTGGCTCGATTTGCGTCGGGGAAAAAGAGGTCGAAATCCAGAGCATCAAACACGCGAAAAAGTTGGGAATAAGCATCGTCTATCAGGAACAGGCTCTGATTCCCGACCTCAATGCCGTATCGAACATTTTCTTGGGCAAGGAAGATCGCAAAATACTCAAGAAGAATTATTTCGGCCTGGTCGACGGCAAAAAGATGAAAGAAAAAGCGCTCGCGCTCTTGTCGGAATTTTCCGTGCCCATCGATCTGAATACCGACGTGCGCGACCTTCCGTTGGGTCAGAAGCAGATCATTGAGATATGCCGTTGTCTCGCCGACAATGCCACTGTTTTAATCCTCGACGAACCGACGGCCGCTCTGGAAGAGCGCGAACGTGAATATCTGTTTAAATTTATAGACCGGCTCGTGGAAAAGGGAGTCGCCATCATTTATTGTTCGCATATTCTGGAAGAGTGCCTGAAAATCGGCGACCGGGTCATTGTGCTCCGTGACGGGGAAAAAGTGAATGACAGCGATATCGGACAAGTTACTCTGGGGGGACTCATCGACAAGATGGTCGGGCAGGAGCTGAAAGAGCAGTATCCGAAAGAACATATAGCATTATCGGACCGAGAGGTCCTTTCGGTAAAGAATCTGTCAAACAAGCATAATTTCAAGGATGTCTCCTTTTCTCTCTACGAGAGTGAAATATTGGGCATAGGCGGGTTGGACGGTTCCGGAAAATATGAGCTCATCAGATCTCTGTTCGGCGTAAACCGTTATCTTGACGGGGAAGTCTCCGTTCATGGCGACACCCTGAGAGCCAACAATATTATCAACTCTATGAAAGAGGGTTTCGCGTTCCTGCCCGCCGACAGGAAAAGTGAGGGCTTGTTTCTTGATCAGCCAATTGGATTCAACCTGTCAGTCGCAAATTTGAAAAAAGTGAGCAACGGGTGGATCAACTCAAAAAAGGAAAAAGATTTCATTAGGAAATTTGTAGATGTTCTCAAAATCAAGTGCTCATCGGAAAAGCAGCTGGCGCTCGATCTTTCAGGGGGAAATCAGCAGAAAGTCATGATCGCTCGGTGGCTGTTCCGGGAACCCACGATACTGATTTTCGAGGAACCTACTCGGGGCATCGACGTCAAGGCAAAAACTGAAGTGTACCATCTTATGGGTGACTTCGTCCGGAAAAAAGGCAGCATAATTTTGGTCTCATCCGATTTGCCGGAACTTTCGGAAATCTGCGACCGTGTCCTGATAATGTTCGAGGGAAAAATCACCAAGGAACTAGCGGGCAAAGATCTGACCCAGGAAAAAATTCTAGAATTTTCTATAAGCGGGAGAAAAAACTCATGACACATGACAGCACGATGAAGCGATTATCGGGAAAACTCGGATTTTTGAAAGGCAAAGGCGTGTTGTTCGCCGTTATTGTCCTCTGTGTATTCCTGTCGATCTGCTCTCCGAATTTTTTGACCGTGGGCAACTTGATGATTGTGCTCAGACAATCCTCGTACATCATGATTATCGCTTTCGGCATGACTATGGTAATAGGGATGGGCGACATTGACTTGTCGGTGTCTGCCATCGCCGCCCTGTCGGGCATCATCGCGGCAAAAATGCTGGTGGCCGGCAGCTCAACATTCCTATCTTGCGTCACGGCCCTTGCCTTCGGTTTTACGCTTGGCTTCTTCAACGGATTCCTGATCTCCGTCCTGGGCATGACGGCTTTCATCGCCACCCTCGGGACAATGAGCATCTGCAGAGGAGTCGCCATGCTCATCACTCGGGGCATTCCCATATTCGGCCTTCAGTTTCCCTCATTTCAATTTCTCTCGCAGGGTTTTATAAGCATTGTCCCCTTCCCTGTCGTCCTTTCCATCGTAATGCTGGCCTGCGCCGCCTTTCTGATCAAGAAGACCGCCCTCGGCAGATATATTCTTTCTATAGGCTCCAACGTCGAGGCGGCGAGGCTTGTGGGAATAAACATCAAATACGTGAGAGTCCTGGTCTTTTCGATTTGCGGCCTGCTGTCCGCGTTAGCCGGTCTTCTGCTGACCTCGCGGCTCGAGGCGGCCAGCCCAGTCGCGGGCGATGGATATGAGATGGATGTCATCGCCGCGACGGTCATAGGTGGCACCAGCCTGGTCGGCGGAAAAGCGAAGATGTCCGGGACATTTATCGGGGCGCTGGTCATGGGCATCGTCAGAAACGGTTTGACGCTTTTGAGCATCAATGTCTTCTGGCACCGCGTCGTATTGGGAGCGATCATCCTCATCTCCGTGGAGATCGACATTCTGAGTCAGCGCAAAAAAGATTGATCGTACGAGGAGCGGATACGATGAAAAAAGCGAAAGTACACATATTATATTACGGTTCGCACATGTCTCCTCTTTCCGACCTCATATCGGGAGCCGGGAAAAATGGAGAAAAAATACTCACACCCTCTCTGGGAATCTTTATCGACCACCCGGAGGCGAAAATCGTCGTCGATACGGGATGGAATGACGACCTGCCGCAGATCGGCAAGGATATGGGGCACATCTATTCGGAAGAGCATACTCCGATCGGCCAGCTACGAAAACTCGGCGTAAATCCGGCCGCGATCGACCTTGTAGTACTCACCCACATGCACTTCGATCACGTCGGCGGAATCCGTCACTTCCCGGGGAAAACCGTATTGGTCCGCCGGGCCGAGCTGGAGAAAGCGTTCGTACCGCCGAGAAACAGCAACTTCTTATATCTGCGGTCCGATTTTGACGTACCGGACGTGCGCTATGAGACAATCGACGGAGACATGGACTATCAGCTCTGCCCTGGAGTGCTGCTACTGGCTACGCCCGGCCATACGCTCGGCAGCCAGTCCGTCCTTATCGACACGGAAGAAGGGAGTGTGCTGTACGCCGGAGACGCCATCTACCTGTTTGACAATTGGGAAAAACATCTTATGCCAGGGATTTGCTACAGTCAGCCCTTACAGATGGAGACTATGTCGAAGCTGCGGGGACTGGGCCGCTTTCATTTGATTCCGGGGCACGATCCTAAAGTAGATGTGAATAAAATATACGGATGATGATCGCGAAGACGCACTGTGCCGAATTGGGGGTCCCACCAAAGGAGGCGACGATCGGCAAAATATTCGAGAATTAAAATCTGTCTATTTTTAGTAATAATTGACAGTATCGCCCTTCAGGCCTAATATGACAACCGGGGTAAGCAAGGGAGTTAGGGGCCTCAGCCGTATTTGTTTTTATAACAGGAAATTATGACAGAGAATATCCGTATTCTTATCGTAGACGACGAAGAGGAAGTGTGCATCTCACTGTCGAAACTTTTAGAGACTAAAGGTTTCTCTGTCGTATATTCCTTTGATACCGTGCACCTCGCGAGCATCATCGAGCGAAACCAGATTGAAGTCGTCCTTCTTGATGTCAACATGCCCGAAAAAGACGGAATAAATGTTTTGCAGGAGATTCATCTCCATTTTCCGCTCATGCCGGTCATCATGATATCCGGCTTCGCGTCGGTCAACAATGTTCTGAAGACAATGCGTCTGGGCGCCATCAATTTCTATGAAAAGCCCATCGACATCCCCAGCCTGGTAAACGAAATCAATACCCTGATAGCAGCCAAGCGTAAAAAACACAATTTCGTGGCCGAGAAAAACGTCATTACGAGGAATAAAGAAGTCATCCACCTTCTGGACCTGGTAAACAAGTATGCAGTCACCGACGCTCCGGTCGTGATCATGGGAGAGACGGGGACCGGCAAGGAAGTATTCGCGGATCTGTTCCACCGGCTGAGCAGACGCTCCGCGAAACCATTTATCAAAATCAACTGTGCGGCCATTCCCGACACTCTTCTGGAAAGTGAATTGTTCGGCTACGAAAAAGGCGCTTTCACAGGAGCCATGGACCAGAAAAAGGGGAAGTTGGAGCTGGCCAATCAGGGAACAGTATTTCTTGACGAAATCGGCGATATGAGTCTGAATACACAGGCCAAAATTCTGCGCGTGCTGGAAGAGAAGCAGTTCATGCGCGTGGGAGGACTGAAAAACATCCAGATCGACTGCCGGATAATCGCCGCCACCAACAAAAACCTCAAGAATCTGATTGAAAGAAAAGACTTCCGGGAAGATCTGTTCTACAGACTGTCCGTAATCACTCTCGAACTCCCGCCGCTTCGGGAACGACGCGAGGATATTATTCCTCTGGCTCAGTATTTTACAAAAGTATTCTCCGACATGTACGGAAAGAATATCGAAAATCTTTCCGACGCCGTCGTGGCAGGAATGTTGCGGCACGACTGGCCGGGGAATATCCGCGAGTTGAGGAATTTTGTCGAAAGGGCCGTCATTTTCACCGATTCTGACACGCTCGAGATCGACAACTGCGCGACACTCTACAGCAAGAGAGTCGATTTCGAGAACAAACAGGTAAATCCGCGACGTCTGAGCAGGGAAGTGATAAGGGAAGCTCTTCTACAGAGCGACTGGAACAAAATAAAAGCCGCGCAGTTATTGGGAATTTCAAGAACTACTCTATACAACAAGATAGAGGAGTATAGTATTGAACCGTAGGATTATACTCCAACTGGAAGATATACACGCCCGTTACACCAACATAGATGCTTTAAACGGCATAGATTTCAATCTTTTCGAAGGCGAGGTCCACGGCCTTTACGGCGAACACGGAGCGGGAAAATCCACGCTCGCAAAAGTCATCAGTGGCGCGATCAGCAGGGTGTCGGGGAATTATTACCTTGAAGGCAAGAAAAACGAAAAGATGACGATCAGAAACGCCATTAAAAATGGAATCATAATGGTGTATCAGGATACGCTCAACATAACCCCCCACATGACGGTACGCGACAACATATTCATGAGGAATTTCTATCAGGTAAACTATTTCGGCAAAAAATACACGGAATTCGACAAAAAACTCACGTCATTTTTTCAAAAATACAGTATCGCCTTTGATACGTCCAAATACGCTTCCACATTGTCGATACAGGAACAGTATTTTATCGATGTCATCAGTGTCTTGGTGAACACCCCAAAGATCGTCATCTTCGATGAAATATCCAACAGGCTCCAGCATGACGAGTTCCAGATCATCTCGAGAATAATGCTGGATCTCAAGAAGTCGGGCACGAGCTTCATATTCATCACGCACAACATGGATGAGATACTGGCGTTTTCAGACAGGATAACCATTCTCAGGAATGGACTCCGCATCGCGACGGAAAAAACGGACGATCTTGATAAGTCAAAACTTTTTCAGCTGTCATTCTCCGCGGTATACAAGCAGTCCACCCTGACAAAAAGCAACGCTACGGAATCTTTCATATTCGAAACGCTGCAAAATGTCACCAATCATCTATCGGAAGGGCTCATCATCTTCGATGAGAATTTCAGCCTAAAGCTCATAAATTTCTCCGCCATAGAAATTTTCGGAATAAACGACACGTTTGGCTACAATAATATACTCAGCATAATCAAGGAAAAACTGCCGGAATACTCCGACTCCATAATCGAAAAGATATTGAACCGAAACCCCTTCGAGGTGCATGAAGTGTTTTCGAACGCCAAGCGCCTCAGCATCCGCTGTATTCCCATCGATTTGTTCACGCAAAACTCGACGTATTTTTGCCTCATCGTCGAAGACCTGACCATGAAATTTCAAATCCAGGGCTATCTACTCGACGCCGAAAAGATGACCTCGGTCGCGGAAATTGCGGCGGGCATCGCGCACGAAATAAACAATCCGCTTTTCATCATCAAAAATTACATCGAACTCATCGCCATCAATTTACATGACCGGGAACCCTTGAGCTACATCGAAAAGATCAATAACGAGATCACCCGAATCATGAGAATATGTTCAGGCGTTCTCTCATTCTCGAAGATAAAAAAAACGGAAAAGATCAGCGCGAACGTATGCGACCTTGTCGATGAAGCCTTGTTACTTCTGGACTATCAGATAAAAAGTAAAGACATCAAAGTTATAAAGACATATTTCGACAGCGATCTGAATCTGTTGTGCGACGAGACAGCCCTGACTCTATGCTTCGTCAATATCATCAAAAACAGCGTCGAAGCTGTCCTTGACAAAGGGCAAATCGAAATAAGCGTGGCCCTGGTCGGGGGAAACGTGGCGATTGAAATAACCGACAACGGATATGGAATATCGCCGGAGAATCTTGAAAAGATATTCTCTCCGTTTTTCAGCACAAAAGTAGGGAAAAAGAACGCGGGTATCGGGCTCTCCATATCCAAAAATATAATCGAGTCATTAAATGGCAGTATCGACGCGTTCATGACCTCGGATTCAAAGACCTGTTTCAGAATTCTCCTCCCGGCCGAGCGATGCCTCGGATAAATCATTCGGCCGGCGCGATTCACTGCGCTTTTGCCAGCCACTCGTACTCGGGAACGTAGATTCTGGTCTTGTCCCATGGATCGCCGTCGAGGTGACGAATCATCCACACGTAATACATAGTAAAACCAGGAGCAACAACCTGCTGGTGGGCATTGCCGGGTGTAATGACCGCGAAAGAACCATCGGTGCTCTTGAATACGTTATCGCCGATGAAGCAGGCTCCGAAACCTTCGGGATGGTCAAACTGATAATAATACACTTCAGGTTGCGGGTGATGGTGCGGCGGATATGAGCTCCACTTGCCGGGCTGGTTGAAAACCTCGCCCATGACCATGTTCGAATACGGAGCGTTGTCCAGATCGAACATGGTGGAGACTATCCTGTGGCCGGCGCCGTTCCACTGACCTTTCCCGAATTCCTGATACAGGCATGTTTCCGGCGTGTAGAAAACAGCCGGAAATTCTTTGGCATTATCCGTCTGCTGAACGATGATCTCGCTGTCGGCAAGCGCGTTGACGCTCGCTTTGGTGTTCTTGGAGAAGTGCAGACAATAGGGCTTCCACTCAAAGGGCGACTCGCGTTTCCCCGTCGCGGCGGCATCGCCCCAGGAGAACCTCACTTCGCCCCTCAGCAGAAGAATGGCAGTCTCGTTGCGACTCTCCAGGAATTCTATCTTCTCGCCTTTCCGGCAGCGCTTCACATAGATGTTCATGAGCATTTCGGCATTTTTGCCGTTCATTTGACAAAGAGTCTTCTGCCCATTTTCGAATGCAGGATTATCGAGCATAAAGTGACACCTCCTGTTGCCCTTTGAGCAACAAATTTTAACTCAAAGAAATATGTAGAATATAATATTTTATTATTTTATCGAGGTTATGGCTAGATATCAAAAAGGCCTGATACTGTTGAGTGATAGGCTTGGAGCAAGAATCGTCCACGATCTGATTGATTCCCTCGCTGAGGTATGGACGCCGCGCGGCAGCAGTGTGTATCCTGTCTTCCCCGGCGCGGGCCTGTAAAAAAACAGGAGGCGAATTTCTTCGCCTCTATGCTTTAAAATCTCTCTAATTTGAAAGACAAACTGTTATTTTATTTCCTTATATTCCGTATCGTGATTTATCTCTTTATAATTTCTCGACTCGAGCTCATAGCCCGCCGACCTCAGCGATGGTTGTGTATAAATCCAGATCATCGAACATGGTTCGTCAAACGGGTTATAGAACCAGTGGTCAACGCCCTGCGGGACAAACAGGGTGTCGCCGGTGCGTTGCACAAACTCTTCGCCGTCACCAATACCGCCGACGCCGCTGCCAGACAGAATGTACATTATTTCTTCGGCGCCATCATGGTGGTGCTTCTTATGGACCGAGGTTCTTGGCGCGAAGGTCGCGATGCCGAAAGTCAGAACCGACGAAGGGATCTTCGTTTGGCCATCAATCAGTATTATTCTCCGCGCATTGATAAGATCCGGTATAGGGAAATTCTGTCCCTTTTCCAAGGTTAAAAGATATGGTGAGTTTTTCCTCATTTCTTCCATTTTATCTTCTTTTCCGCTCATTTACTTCCTCCTGTTGAAGTTAAGTCAATAAAATATTGCTATGGATGTACAATTACTTTCAGGGCGCCTGTCGACCTGTCCAGAAATGTGTCCAGCGCGCGCCTGAAATCTTGTAACCGGAACGAATGTGTCACGATATCATCAAAGTTCACGGTACCGGCCGCGAGCATAGAAAGAAGCTTGTCCGTGACATTGGGATTCGCCCTCGATCCCTGAATCGTGATCTCCTTGATTACGACCATCCTGTTCGGTATCGACTCCATGTTCCCGGGAGCGGGGATCCCCACAAGCCCAATCTTGCCGCCGCGCCTGACGATATGGATTGCCTGATCCAGAGTGCCTGTCGCGCCGGAACACTCGAACACTTCGTCGCAGCCGAGGCCACCGGTCAGGTCCTCGATCGCTTTGACCGCGTCCTGGCTTTCAAAATCGACCGTCTCCGTCGCGATACCCAACTCCTTCGCCTTTGCGAGCCTTGGACCGCGACCGATCACTATGATTCTGCTGGCGCCCAAAGCTCTGGCAACCTTTCCCGCGATGAGGCCGATCGGCCCCGGGCCGATGATGGCGACTGTCCCTCCCGGAGTGATGTCGGTGAGTGTTTCCACATGAAGGGCCGTTCCAGCCGCGTCGACAATGGCGCCGATATCAAAAGAGACGTTTTCGGGAAGTGCGGTAAGGCATTTTTGGTTAAATATGCCGTATTCCGCAAAAGCCCCCTGATCCTTGTGCCCATAATGGCGGTGTTCTGTTTTTGGATTGTCATAGTTCAGGCACAGATTGTACCTGCCTTCCTTACAATTTCGACATATCCCGCAACCGTTATGGGCTTCTCCTACGACTTTATCCCCTTTTCCCCACATAGTAACATTGGAGCCTACTGTTTCAACAACGCCTGACCACTCATGCCCTATAGTAAAGGGATAATGAGGAGGCCACACTCCCGCTGTTTTACCGCTGATAAATCCCGGATCGCTGCCGCAAATCGCGACGGACTTGACTCGACAAAGCACTTCGTTCGGCCCTATTCCCGGCACAGGAATCTGTTTGATTTCAAATTCCTTCGGCGCGGTCAAAACCAGAGCCTCCATCATCGACACCATACTACAACCTCACTTTTCGGCTTTTCCAATATTATTCAATTTTTCATTGACAAGAAGAATGCCGCTGTAATCTACCTTGCCATAACCGCTGGAACTCATGGCGGAATAAAATTGTCGGGTGATGGCCGTAACCGGGAGGGCCAAACCTTCTTCCGCGGCGATTTCCAGCGCAATACTCATATCCTTTTCCATCATTTCCACGGTTGACATCGCGGTCCAGTCTCTTTTTTTCAGAGGGACCTCCTTGGCCTTGATCATGGCGGTCGCCGCAGCGCTGTCGGCAATGCACTCGACCATCATTTCCCAGTCGATGCCAGCCTTTTCCCCCAACACCAACGACTCGGCGAGCATCTGCATGGCCGTGCCGATCATCATGTTTATGGAAATTTTCATGTATCTGGACTGTTCTTCTTTACCAAGATACCTCTGTCTGTTTCCAATGATTTTCAAGAGGTGCAATTCTTTCTCGAATATCTCCTTGCTCCCCGAAACCATGATCCCGAGAGTCCCCTGCTCCGCAAAAGCAGTACTGCCGGTAACGCAGGCACGCAGGTACCCGATCTTTTTCGTATCGAGTATGGCGGCAATTTCCGCAGAATCCTTCGGGGCGATCGTACTCATGTCGATCAATACGGTGTCTTGAGAGGCGCTGTTGAGCAAGCCGTTCTTTCCAACAATGATTTCCTTCAAATTCGAACCGCTCGGAACGCTTGTAAAGATGACGTTCGTCTTTCTGACGAGTTCCTCCGCGTTTGAAACGTATATCGCTCCCTGTTTTACCAGGGCTTCGGCATTATCACGAATCACGTCATTTATATACAAAGCATATCCTTTATCCAGAATTCGCTTTGCCATCCTCGATCCCATTTTCCCCAAACCAATAAAACCAACGGATTCCATATCCGCCTCCTTGATACAATGAAACCGTACATTCTCTCGGCGCTGAGCCGCGATATCAATCCTCTTTCCGATTCATCAAGTGTTCAAAGAATACGGAAAGGACAATGACAAAACCGACAACGACCTGCTGCCACGCGCTCGGAACCCCAAGGTGGATCATGCCATTCGTAAGAACCACCAGGATGAGCGCGCCCACCACGGCATTGTATACGCCGCCGACACCGCCAGAGACAGAGGTTCCCCCTATGAGGGACGCCGCAATCGCGGTCATGACAAAACTATCTCCTATCACAGGTTCGGCGACGCCCAGATTCGCCGTATACATCACGGCATCGACGCTGAGAATTACTCCGCAAAGAGTCCAAGCGACGAATTGCACGAAATTCGGATTGATCCCGGACAATTCGGCCGCGCCCATATTTGTACCTACGGCATATATATATTTCCCAAAAATGGTTTTTGAAAAAATGAGACTAAAAATCGCGCAGATGACCGCCGCAATGAAAAAAAACGTATACGGACTATTGAGAAAGAGAGGCCTGAAAGTAGGCCCAAAGTCATAGATCTGACTGCCCCCGAGCAGCACCAAAGCTATTCCCCTGATTATCCAGTTCATCGAATATGTGGCTATAAATGGCTGAATTCCCACCTTAGTTATCAATAGACCGTTTCCCATACCGATCAGGGCACCCATCCCCAACGCAGCTAGAATAGCCAGCAGTGGCGAATGGCTCGCTCTCAGCACAAAGCCGACGATACAGGAAACAAGGGCGATATCCGCCCCCATGGAAAGATCGAACCCCTTCAGTATGATGGAAATGGTCATACTCAGGGATAGCAGGACCGTAAAGGGAGCCTGCTGAAACATAATATTCGCAAAATTCGACCAATTGGTGGGAGACCAAAATGAATCGGTAAAAATGGAGAAAAAAATAAATAATGCTATCAGCAATAAGAGCCTTGAATATTTATTCAGATGCCTGTGTATTGTTTTATTAAGCATGTTTATATACTCTTCTCGTATTTTTCGTTTTCTTCATTCTCTGACTAATAACGTCAATTATGATTATCAGGAGAATGAATATCCCCGTGAACACCTGCTGCCAATAATTCGACAATCCCATGAGCTGCAGCCCATTTAAAATAGCCGTCAGAATGATCGATCCGGCGAAAGCTCCGAGAAGGCCGCCTTTTCCCCCATCGAAGGAAATCCCTCCGATGATAACATTGGCCATCGCGGTAAACTCTTGTCCGCTCGCGACATTGGCGCTGGCGAAATTGGTCTTCGATACCAAAAGCACACCGCCGAATCCAGAGAGGAGACCGGACAACAAGTAGATCAGAAACCTTATCCTTTCCACCCTGATCCCCGACTGCGCCGCGCATTTTTCCGAAGCTCCCACCGCGTACATGTGCATTCCGAATTTTGTCTTGTAGGTCAAGAAAAACATGAGAAGCGAAACTATCACCGCGATATATACAACCATCGGAATGCCCGCCAGCGAGAATCGGGTCACATTTCTGAACGATTTCGAAAAGCCCGAAATCACTTTTCCTCCGGTGACGACCTGGGCTATTCCATAGGAAATACTCATCATCGCAAAAGTGACAAGCCAGAAGTTGAATTTATATCTGGCGATCAAAATGCCATTCAGAAATCCAAAAACACTTCCGACCCCGATTCCGATCAAAAAAGTGACCAGGATATCCAAGGCGGTAGGACTCTGAATATGCGCGAAGTACATAGCGGAGATCACCGCGCTCGCCGTCATCACTCCACCAATGGACATGTCGATTTGCCCTGAAAGGATGGTGAGTCCCATACCCATTGAGACAATGATGATGATTGCGGAATTCTGCAAAATATTGATTATATTCCGTTGATTGGTATAGTTCGGAGCAAAGATTACAAAAAACATGACCATCAAAAGACTTCCCCACATCAGGCCAGGGACTTTTTTAAGGATATCGTTCATGCGATTTGACTCTCCCCTATTGCAATAGAAAGGACCTTTTCCTGAGTAAAATCGGGCGCGTCTCGACGGACTTCACCACAGATTTCTCCGTCTTTCATGACATATATCCTATCCGCCATCCCAAGCAGCTCAGGCAGGTCGGAAGAGATCATCAAGACGGCACCCCCTTTTTTCGACAGTTCATCGATCGCCGAATATATTTCGGCTTTCGCTCCCACATCGATCCCTCTCGTAGGTTCATCGAAAATGAATAATTTGCTGTCATGCACCAGCCATTTTGAGATGATCACCTTTTGCTGATTGCCCCCCGAAAGTTCATCGACATTCTTTTCAACAGAGGGAGTCGCTACATTGAGCCTCTTCACCCCTTCTTCGGCTGTTCTATCGAGCACGCTATTTTTTACGATTCCCCTTCGAAAGAGGAATCGCCAGGAAGCTTCCATCATATTGGTCTTGATCGACATCCCGCTGAAAAAACCCTCGGCTTTTCGGTCTTCCGGAATAAAAGAAATCCCCAGATCGACCGCATTTCTCGTAGTATAGTTTCTTCTATTGATCTTCTTGCCATAGAACAGGACTTCTCCGCTTTCGATCGGATCTTTCCCATAGATCGCCTTTGCCAATTCCGTTCTGCCAGCCCCTATCAGACCCGCAAGACCTACAATCTCTCCTTCCCTGATACAGATATTGACATTTCGAAACCTGAGACCCGTCAGATTGTTGACCGAAAGGACTTTTTCTCCCACCGTGGTCTCGGTCCGCGAAAAAACATTCTCTATTTTTCTGCCGACCATCATCTTGATTATTTCCGGCATGGAAATCTCGGAGATGTTTTTTGTGGCGATGAGCGCCCCATCCCGCATCACGGTTATCCGATCTCCAATTTCCATCAACTCCTGCATTCTGTGGGAAATGTAGATGATGCTCGTCCCTTGACTTTTCAATAATCGGGTTATGGCAAACAGATGATCGATTTCCTTCTGAGTCAGGCTTGATGTCGGCTCATCCATGATCAGTAGTTTGTTTTCCCGAGACACGGCCTTGGCGACCTCAACCATCTGTTGTTGCGCTATACTCAGGTCCTTTATCAGCATCGAAGCATCGAAACAGAGCCCGAGGTCTGCCAAGATTTTATTGCAGCTGCTATTCATCTTTTTCGTATCAACGACACGCAGTCTGGTTTTTACAGGTTCTCGCGACACAAAGACATTTTGGGCGACGGTTCTGTCCTGCATCAGGTTCAATTCCTGATGAATCATGTTTATGCCGGCTTTCTGAGCATCAAGGACGCTGTTGGGGGAATATTTTTCTCCTTCGAATATCAGGTCGCCGGTACTCTGCTTAATCAACCCGGCGATGATCTTGACCAGTGTCGATTTCCCCGCGCCATTCTCGCCTACGATTATATGAATCTCTCCTTTTCTGATTTCGAGCGACAGATTATTTACCGCCTTTACGCCCGGATACACCTTTGTCACATTCCGGATCGACAACAAGGTTGCCTGTTGATCACCATTCATATGTTAACCTCATGTGCCTCAGCTGCGTGTCATGATACAAAACGTAATTACTTGATGCCGTATTTCGTCTTGTATTCCGCTAAGTTCGCGCTGTCTCTCGTGACCATAACCGGCTGCTGAAAATTATCCTTGGAAAGGGTTTCCCCATCCAGATACTTCTTTGCCGCGACGACAGCCTGCTGGCCGACTTTCCATGAAACGTCATCGGCCAGGGCATACAGTTTCCCATCGACGATCGCGCGAACGAGCTCTTCCGAACTGTTGATCGTCGTCACTATGATTCCCTTTCGGCCCAATTGACGTATCGCCTCGATAGACCCAAGCGCAGATTCGCCGTTCGCGGCGAAAATACCATCCACCTTGTCATACTTCTGAAGCAGATTCTGCGTTACGGTCATCCCTTTCTGCCGTTGATAATCCGCGGGCTCACTCGCCAGGACAGTAATACCGGGATATTTCTTAAAGGTCGCGTACGCGCCTTTGTCGACATCCTGGGCGGAAGATGCGCCGGTCACACCCTGGAGATACAGAATATTACCCTTTCCATTTAACTTCTGACACAAGGCTTGGGCGGCACTGACGGCGAGGTCCTCAAACTGAACTCCCACAAAGGTCTCATAACGTAAACCTTCACCAATAATTTTCGCGCTCACGGCAATAATGGGAATACCGGCTTTATTGATTTCCTCAATCGCCGGGGCAATTCCCTTCGAATCGGCGGCGGCTATTAAAAAGACATCCGGGGGATCCAGCAGAGCCTGTTCGAGCAATTGGATCTGTTCCTCGTTGCTGTCGGCCGTGATGGGGCAAAGCACCTTCATCTTCCAGCCGTACTTATCCACTTGGGCCTGCGCCGCGTTCACCATGTCGGTCCAGAAGGCACTGCTCAATTTCTTGACCAGAAAGTCCACTCGTATGTTTTTCTTCCCCGCGGTACCCTGCGCGTTTACAAACGAACATGCCATCAATAACACCAACACGACGCCCAAAATTTTCTTTCTCATAATTCCTCCTCCTTAATGAGTTTATGAGTTCGCGTAACTCTTAAATCACCCATTCTTCATGGATGAATAATCACCTTCATTACTCCATCCTTCTTGTTTACGAAAATGTCCAAAGCCTTTTCCATTTCAGACAGATCAAATTGGTGAGTAATCAGTCTTTTTGCGTTGATCATGTTGCTGCCGATCATTTGGAGCACTTGCCGGGAACAATTGGGATTCGCTTTTGACCCAATCACATGAATCTGGTTCTGTACAATCGTAAGGATGCTCATCGGGATGTCTCGGACCTTGGGAAGAGAAATCAGGACATCATTGCCGTTCTTGCGAGTACAGAAGAGGCTTTCCGAAATGGCCGCGGGAGTTCCCGCGCACTCGATGACGACATCGGCGCCTTTACCATTCGTCAGCTTTTTGACCTCTTCTACCGGATTGGAACTCTCATAATTGATGATATGGTCGGCGCCGCATTCCTTCGCGCATTCCAGTCGCAACCGTCTGCCGATCATTACCGTCCGCGCGCCTTTGGCCTTGCATATCTGCATCGCCAAATTGCCGATGGGGCCGGGGCCGATTATCGCCACGGTCTGACAGCTGCCGACGTTGCCGAGCTCGACGCCGTGCAGGGCGACACCGGCGGTATCGCACATTGTCGCCTCGTCAAAGGAGACGGAATCAGGCATTTTCTCAAGCGCCTTTGTCTTGTACGCGCCATATTCCGCGTAGGCGCCCTGCACCGTAAATCCGTAATGACGATGGCCCTGGGCCATCTTCCCATAATTCAGACAGACGGTATAATCCCCTTTTCTGCAATTTTCACAGTGGCCACATCCACAGTGAGCCTCGCCGGCGACCCGATCACCGACGGCAAAATCGATGACGTCCCCGCCTACCGCCACAACTTCTCCCGCCCATTCATGACCAAACACGAAAGGATATTTCGGCGGCCAGCCGATATCGACGAATTTGCCGGCGAACAATTCAGGATCAGTGCCGCAGATGGCAACCGATTTTATCCTGCAAAGCACTTCATCGCGTTCCGGAATCGGAACAGGTATTTGTTGAATAGAAAAAGAACCCGGGCCATCGGCAACCAACGCTCTCATCGTCTTGTCCATATACAAATCCTCCTCGTCGCGCTATCCGCTATTTTCCTGGATGCACCTGCCTGCTCAGTACGTAAGTGTGTAGATATGCCTTCCCCCATTGGACGGTCCCTTGATGACGGCTTCGATATCTTCCCGTCTGCGCTGGGTAACCTTCTCTATGGGAGGGAGCTTCCCGGCAGGATAGTCAGTAAGGATATCTTTGACCAGCCTTTCCATATAGTCGAGGATATGCTCTATGCCTGCTTTAGCCTTATCGGCGTTTGCCTTGGTGGGATCGCCAATGACTCCCTCGGGTGAACAGATACACTCCATACCAACACTGCCATACGCATTGTACCACTTGATGGGACCAACGCCGTTTTCCGCGGAATTGTTGATGTGCCCTGGGGGCAGCATGGGAGATGGTTTGGTGGCGACGGCGTTTTCCTGTCTGCATAATTCGGGGAACAGCGCAAGCGCGTAAGACTGTTCCACTTCATCGGCGTGAATGAAGGGAGCGTCGTACACACCGCCCTGATCCTTAGTCGCAAGATCGGTCAGACCCGTCAGAGGATTCTTCGCGGCATTCCAGAAATGGACATAGAGAACAATCCCCGGGACCTGGAATTTCTTGCCAAATTTATGAATGGCCAGGGGAATCACGTAATCCTGGCCGTGACCGTTGACCACGATCATCTTTCTGAAGCCGGTGTTCCAGAATCCCGCGAACACGTAGCAAAGGTAATCCGCCAAGGTTTCCTCGGGGATCATGATCGTCCCCGGCATACCCAGATGATGGTATGGGTGGGACCCGTACCAGATAGGCTGGGCCACCGTACACCCGGTGGCCACGGCGACCTGCTCGCACAATCTCGTATCGAGATACGTGTCCTCCCCGTATGGCGCGCTGGCGCCGTGATTCTCGGTCGAGCCGACAGGAATGAGAATGACGTCGTTCTTCTCGAGCCGTTCCGCCACATCCTTGTTCGTCATATTCTGGTAATAAACACCCCTGTTGCTTTCCATATACCCACCCCTGGCGGGTATCTGCCACTTAGACATCGTATAACACCTCCACAGTTTTCACTTTTCGGTTTTGATATCGGACTCACATTCCCTCAGATACTCGATCGCCGCCCGAGCGGCGGTCTCTCCATCGGGACAAGGAAGACATTCAACAGAAACAAAGCCCTTATAGCCAATTTCCTTCAAAGCAGAAAAATAGCTTTTGAAATCAAGCGTTCCGCTCCCAGGATACAGACGCGTGTTGTCCGCCACATGGAAATAGCCCAACCGTCCGCCGCAAGCACGAATCGCCTCCACAGGTTTACTTTCGCCTATATTCATATGGAAGGTATCCAGGTGCAGATAACAGTTCGGGATCTTCCACTTTTCCAAAAAATCAATGGTCTCTTGGGCGGTAGTAAATATATTGGCCTCGTACCGGTTGATAACCTCAATAAAGATCTTGACGCCCTGGTCTCTGGCCTCCGCGCAGACCACCGTAAGGTTTCCAGCCAAACGCTCCAGATAGGGGTAGGGATCCGTTCCCTCCGGGATTTGGCCTTTGATCCAGCCAATAATTAAATTGGTCTTCAGCCGGGCGGCCATTTGTACATATTTACGCAAGCCTTCAATCGCGGCGTAGGAAATATAGGGACGATCGTCGATCAGATTCACCCCTCCCTGAGTATTAAGCCGGCCCGTTACGACAGCCGATACACACACTCCGCACTCGGCCGCGGTTCTGCCTATCTCATCGTAATCGAGGCTTACATCCTCCCTTGTGTGTACCTCCAGTCCCTGATACCCCAAAACCGCGGCAGTTTTGAGGTTGTGGCAGATATCCCCGCGCAGGAGAATTGGCGCTGTATCGGGTGCCCGATCGGCACTGGAAAGCGCATAATTCCAGATATTCATCTCTCAACACCTTAAGCAAAATATAAAAAAATTAACATACTCTTTATTTTTGTTTATTTATAATTAATAAATTGTAAATCACTAAACTGAATCTGTCAAGAAATTTTTTCATACTAAATTAACTCCACCTTTTTCACCTAAGGGAAGCTGGTGACGCAGATATATTATTATATTATTAATAATTAAAATTTTATGGTTGACAGCGGCGACCTTGCGTGCTTAAAATCAGACTCAGAACAGTGCAGTATTGCTTTATTTATCTTGTCTGAAGTGCCTTAGCATAAGGCCGACGGAAGGATAAAAATTTATTCCAGATTAACTTATTTGAGGATACTGCTTGAAAATTAGTGATACAAAATTATATAGTATACATTCATGTGTTTAGTGTAAGATAAATATTAAGGGGTACTGCATGCCAAGTAATCCAACCGATTTTGAGGCTGACAATGTCAAAGTAACATTAGGAGCCAGAATCAGGGCTCAACGCACAAAACATAACATGAAGATATCGGATCTCGCCGAACTGACCGGACTGACATCCAGCACCATCAGCCAGGTAGAGAGAGCGCTAATTTCGCCCTCAATCGCCACACTGAAGAAAATATGCGACGCCATGGATATAACTATCGGCTCCCTCTTCGAAGATAAGGATTCCTTCAACGTACCTGCGGAACCGGAAGAGCAGAAGGCTCCGTCGGAGAATCTCGCCGAAACGGAATTGGCATCACATCTAAAACTGTATACGTCCGTGCATCTCATGGGTCTTTCTCCCGTGGTACACAAAGAAAACCGAAAGTTTCTTTCTCCCAGCCCCGGCATCCGATTCTATCTCCTTAATCCCAATCTATCCGGCCCTGTCGAACTCATATACAACGAATATGATCCGGGGACGAGCACCGGACCAGCACTCTACACTCACCCGGGAAGCGAGTGCGGCTTAATTCTTTCCGGTGAATTGGTAGTGCAGATAAAGGATGCGACCTATGTGCTCAAAGAAGGGGACAGCATAACATTCAATTCGTCCGAACCGCATTCAAAAAGGAACGATTCTGACACGATGTGCACGTGTATTTGGGCCAACAATCCCCCCTGGTTTTGAAGCATTGTGGCGTTCACTCCGGATATCTGTCTCCTTGCAATCGGCATCGAGTTTTTTTGTTTTTTCATCAAAGGGCTCGCTGCTTTCGGAGATCCACTGATTTCCACCCCCCTATTGTCCATGATCATGGACAATAAAGTCATCTCGCCGATGAATCTTCTCCTCGGGACGCCCATCAATGCTCATATGGCGTGGAAGAATCGCAAGGCCTTCACCGCCAAGACGGTCGTTCCCATACTGATCGCCATCCTCTGCGGCATCATCCCGGGTGTCGTGCTCCTGAAGTACGCTACCTCGTGGACGCTCAAAGCCTGCCTTGGGGCGCTGGTCATCGGGATCGGTGTGGAGATGCTCGTCCGGGACCGAACAAAGCCAGCCAAAAACAGCAAGGTTATGATGATCGTGGCTTCGTTCTTCTCGGGAGTGACCGCCGGACTTTACGGCATCAATCTGTTTTTTGTCGCCTACGTTGAGCGCACTACCAAGACCAGAGAGGCTTTCCGCGGCAATGTCTGTTTCATTTTTCTGGTAGAGAATATCTTTAGGCTGATTGTCTATATCATAAGCGGAGTCCTTACGAGGGAAGTGCTTACCTTGGCCCTCGCGACCATGCCAGGCGCGTTTCTCGGATTCTTCCTTGGCTCAAGGGTGGACAAGCGTCTGAGCGAAAGAGCGATCCGCTACATCATCATCGCCATGTTCATGGCCGGCGGCGTGAGCATACTGGTAAAGGCGCTCGTCCTCAAATCCTGAGCAGCGGCGCTCCCCCCCGCCGGCAGCACGGACGCCGCCGGGCGGGTGATAGCCCGCCGCCCGCCCAACTGACAGCAGGGGCGCCACCGTTCAGATTGTTTTATCTCGCGATGATCTCGCTCAACCTCTCCACCGTAAATCCGAGGTGTTTCGCCACGTCGCCCGCGGGGCCGGACGCGCCGAACCTGTCAATGGAGAAGATGTTGGCCCGCTGCGCTATGTCCCCCCAACCCTGGGCGACGCCAGCCTCGGCGACCACGATCTTCGCGGTTTTGGGCAAGAGTTCGGCCTGGTACCGCTCGGGCTGCCTCAGGAAGGCTTCCCTGCAGGGCATCGAGACGATCCTGACGGATTTTGCCGGAACGAGCTTCGCGGCTTCGAGGGCCAGGGACACTTCGCTTCCCGTGGCGACGATGACGACATCGGGGGTCTTCTTCGTATCGCGAACGATATAGGCGCCCTTGGCCATGTCGGCGCGCCAGTCGGGATCGTCCTTTTTCAGGAAGGGCACATTGTTTCTGCCGAGCACGAGGACTGTCGGGCCGTCTTTCCGCTTCATCGCGATCGACCAGGCCTCGGCCGTCTCTTCTCCGTCCGCGGGACGCAGCACAAGAACGTTGGGTATCGCCCGGATACTCGCCAGCTGCTCAATCGGCTCATGCGTGGGTCCGTCTTCGCCGACGTAGATGGAATCGTGGGTCAGCACATACACGAGGGGCAGCTTCATGAGCGCCGAGAGTCTGAGCGCGGGCCGCAGATAATCGACAAACGAAAGGAAGGTCGCGACAAAGGGTCTGAGGCCTCCGTGAAGCATAAGGCCATTGCCTATGGCAGCCATGGCGTGCTCGCGGATGCCGAAGCGGATATACCGTCCGGATCTGTTCTCCGGAGTGTAGTCGGCTACTTCGTTCAGGGCGGAGACATTGGGAGAGGTCAAATCGGCCGATCCTCCCACAAAGTTCGGCCAGGCCGCGGCGATCGCCTGCAGGACCTTTCCCGAGGCGGCCCGCGTCGCGAGCGGCTCGTCCGGCGCAAAGGTCGGCATCTTCACTTCGGACAATGGGTCGCCCGAGTACCAGACGTCGAGCTCTCTGGCCAGCGCCGGTTCCTCGCGCTTCCACGCTTCGAACTCCTCTGTCCATCGTGCATGGCGCGATTCCAATCCCTGTTTATAGGCGCCGAAGTATTCGTACGCCTCGGGGGCGACCCAGAATTTCTGTTCTTTCGGAATTCCGAGCGTCTCTTTTGCCCTGGCGATTTCCTCTTCGCCCAGCGGAGAGCCGTGCACTTTGTTCGTGCCCTGTTTCGTCGGCGCCCCTTTTCCAATGATGCTCTTCAGGATGATGAGCTTCGGCCTGTCGATGTCGGCCTTTGCTTCCGCCACCAGTTTCTCGATGCCGGCGAAGTCGTACATGTCGCCCTTAAGCACCTTCCATCCATACGCCTCGTAGCGCTTTGCGACGTCCTCCGTGAACGCGATGCCCGTCGGTCCATCGATGGTGACATTGTTCGAATCGTAGAAGACGATGAGTTTTCCGAGCTTGAAATGGCCGGCCAGGGACGAGGCCTCGGAGGCTATGCCTTCCTGGAGGCAGCCGTCGCCGACAAGCACCCATGTGTAGTGGTCGAAGATTTTGTGTTTTTCCGTATTGAATTTCGCGGCGAGCATCGTTTCGGCCATGGCCATGCCGACCGCGGTGGAGACACCCTGTCCCAGAGGCCCCGTCGTCATCTCGATGCCGAGGTCGGCGTCGTACTCCGGGTGCCCCGCGCAGGGGCTGCCGACCTTGCGGAAGCACTTGATATCGTCGAGACTGATGCCGAAACCCGCCATATGGAGCATCGAATAGAGAAACATCGAACCATGGCCGGCCGACAGCACAAAGCGGTCCCTGTCGATCCATATGGGATCGGACGGATCGTACTTCATCGCTTCGCCATAGAGGAACGCTCCGAGCTCGGCGGCGCCGAGGGGAAGGCCAGGATGGCCGGAATTCGCTTCCTGGACGGCGTCCATCGAAAGGCTTCTCACGCTCAGAGCGATTTTTTTCAAAGCTTCCTTATTCATAGTCTTCTCTCCATTTTTCCCTGTTGATTCGTATCGATATCTCGATTTCAAAATTTCATTATTCAATAATGGGGACTGTCAGTGTCCCGTCGATGAGTATCGCGACTTTTGCGCCAGGCCCCCGGCCCGCGAGGGCGGTATCCACGGATTCCTGCAGAGAATCGGCTTTGGTGATGAAGGCCCGTTTCAGCGTCGCCCTGTCCAGTTCGCTGTAGGCGACAAGGCGGATCCTCTCCGCAGCCTGCGCGATCTTGGCTGCCTTGTGGTAGCCGAGCTTGTAACCGGCAGCAATCTTGTCGAGCGCCTCCTGGGGGGTGGACGCGCTCCCCAGCAGGTCGAGGTACGCGCTGTCGCCGATGCCGTCCCAGCACGAGGCCACCAGAATGAGCACGCCTCCGTCCGCGACGGCCAGCGCGCCGTTGTCGATCGCCTTCTGCGCCTGATAGAGGTTGATGTCCATGGGGCTCCGTGCAACCGAGATAACGACATCGAAGCGCCGTCTCAGCGGCACGGCGAACACTTCGTTGGCCGAGCGCACCGCCGCCATGAACGATGCCGTAAGATCGCCGGACGCGCAGTAGACAATCCGCTGGTCCTTGTCCAGCACGGTCATAACAGAAAATACCGGCGCTTTTATGCTGCTCAGCGCGTCTTCCATATCGCGGTGCACCGGATTTTCGTCGAGGGCGAGGGAATGGGCTTGGGGCTGAAGCGCCAGTTTATGGTTCGCCTGGATCGTCTCATAGCCGGCGACTCCCGGAAGGAAGGCCTTTCTTCCTCCGGTATATCCGGCGAAATAGTGCGGTTCCACCGAGCCGATGACCAGGATTCTGTCCGCCTCCAGAACTCGCCTGTTGAGCCATAGAGGGGTACCGGCCCTCGTGGTTCCGCAGAAGACGAGCGACTCTCTCCGGCGCGCGTCATGTGCCTCGGTCTTCTCCCGGAAGCGCCCATAGTTCGCGCCGAAGATGAAGCGATACTCATCCTCTGTCGGGGCCCGATGGGCGCCCGTGGCGACGATGAACCGCGCGCCACACGCTTCCAGTCCGTCGCCGATGACATCCAGTACCACAGACGTGGGCGTAGGCCTCGTCCCATCATTGACGATGACGAGGGGATGCACCGCGCCGACAAAAAAACGATCGAGGTCCGGCGAGTCCAGCGGTTTTTCAAGCGCCTGCCGTACAAGGTCGCGGGGGCTGTCGTCAGTTTCCTTGTTGTTCGGCTCGATTACCTCAGTGCTGTCAGGCAGGTCGAGGCCGATTTTTCCATTCCGGTACGGCAAGTCGATGCGCATGTTCTTC
>Ga0074197_1001189_pt1 | contig 23664 bp, 19 predicted proteins | sample EPASupsiteSAE305_FD_64526 | JGI IMG/M metagenome (GOLD analysis project Ga0074197, IMG submission 64526) | Bioremediated contaminated groundwater microbial communities from EPA Superfund site, New Mexico - SAE3-05 reassembly with SPADES | ecosystem: Environmental > Aquatic > Deep subsurface >...
CAATGTAAATATTAAAACCTTTACAATAGGCGAGGAGGGAGATGAAAAGGTTGGCATGGTTGAAATCTACATGGGGATAGCATATATAAGCAGCTTTATGATATATATGTTTATTTTCATGTTCGGTTCGATGGTAATGAGGGGAGTAATTGAAGAAAAGACAAACAGGATCGTGGAGGTAATTATCTCTTCTGTTAAGCCTTTTGAACTGATGCTTGGCAAGATACTCGGTGTAGGATCTGTTGCCCTGTTGCAGTTTATAATATGGGTTGGGCTCACTGTCGGGATAATTTTTGGTGTCACATCTTTTGTAGGAGCAGATAAGCTGGCGGGAAATGATCAGGTTACATCGTCTGTAATGGGTGGTGCAGGAGCTGGAGATATGGCCAGTGTTACGGCATCTCTTTCAGAAAACAACTCACCTATGAATGACGTTATGAGCGCTCTATCGGGAGTTGACTTTGTGTCTATTATATTTGCTTTCCTTGCATACTTCATACTGGGATATCTTTTGTATGCATCTATGTTTGCCGCAGTGGGGTCGGCGGTTGATAATGAGGCCGACACACAGCAGCTTATATTTCCTGTTACATTGCCTCTCATTATAGGGCTATTCATCATGATCCATACTTTTCAGTACCCGGACAGCACTCTTTCGTTCTGGGGGTCAATGATTCCTTTTACCTCTCCAATGGTAATGATGGCAAGAGCTCCTTTCGGTGTCCCTGCATGGGAGATGGCATTGTCTATAGGGCTTCTTTTCGGAACATTCCTTTTTATGACTTATGTTTCGGCAAAAATATACAGGGTTGGTATTCTCATGTACGGAAAGAAGGCAACCTTCAAAGACCTTATCAAATGGCTTAAATATTAAAACAGTTAATATGCTTAGGAAAACCATCATACTAATATCCCTTGTAATTTGGAGCAGTCTTGCGATTGCACAGGTTAACAGGTTTGAATATAAAGGCAGCAGGGTCCTTATGGACTCGACCTGGAACACTCCCGAAGAGCCGGTTGTCAAGGGGATAATTGCTAAATACAAACCGGAAATGGACAAAAAAATGCAGGAAGTTATCGGAATTTCTTTTAAGGAGATGCGTTCTGCAAGACCGGAATCTCTTCTTTCAAATTTTGCTGCCGATGCAATGGTCGATTTTGCAAGCTCAAGAGCAGACCGAAAAGTAGATTTTGCCCTCACAAATTTTGGTGGCATACGTGCTGCTCTCCCGGCCGGAAATGTAAGATTGTATGATGTATACTCTATTTTCCCTTTTGAAAACTATATTGTAATTCTGGATCTGAAGGGAAAAACAGTTCGTGAACTTTTTGATTCTTTCGCCAAAAACAGGGTCGAAGCACTCTCGGATAATGTAAGACTTGTAATTGACGGAACAAACAAAACTCTAACATCTGCGCTGATAAATGGCAAACCGGTGGATGACAACAAAATCTATAGAATTGTAACAATTGATTTTCTTCTGAGCGGAGGAGATAATGTTGTCGCCCTTAAAGATGCTGTTGCAATAGAAGAGACAGGCCTTCTCATAAGAGACGCAATTATTGAGAAAATTGCAACCCTTACAGCAAAAGGAGAAAAAATAGGCTCAGTTATAAGCGGAAGAGTGAAATATTCAGATTAATAAAAAGAGCAAATAATTATGAAAAACAGATATATATCCGGTAAGATTTTGCTTACAATATTGATGCTTGTTCTCTTTTTTCAGTCGAATGCACAGGATCTGGTAATTCTGCACACAAATGACACTCACAGTAACATAGAGCCGGCCACAAGCGGCAGGAACGCAGGAATGGGCGGTTTCCAGAGAAGGGCCAACTATATTGCAAAAATGAGAAGTGAGTTTTCAGACATTTTGCTGTTGGATGCAGGAGACTATAATCAGGGAACACCGTATTTTACTTTATTCAAAGGTGCTGCTGAAATCGATTTGTATAATGCAATGGGCTACGATGCGGTATGTCTCGGAAACCATGAGTTTGACAATGGACAAAAACAACTTGCCGACAGACTCAAAAAAGCAAAATATCCCACAATATGTGCCAATTATGACTTTTCCGGAACGCCATTGAGGAAAACGGTCAAACCGTATGTTATAATCAATAAAAATGGCCTGAAAATAGGCTTGATAGGTGTTCTGATTGATTTGAAAGGATATGTTTCCGAAAATACAAGGAAAAATCTCGTTTACCAAAACCCTATAGGCGTGGTAAACAAACTTGCAAAGATGTTAAGAGAGAAAAAAGAGTGCGATCTTGTAATTGTTTTGAGCCACCTCGGATATGACGGAGGAACAATTGAACGGCCTTCCGATATTGAACTTGCCAAAAACGTTACCAATGTCGATATGATAATAGGAGGACACTCGCACACATTCCTTGAGGCCCCTGTTGTTGTGAAGAATTTTGAAGGCAACGGCATAATTGTAAATCAGACAGGAGCCGCCGGAGTCTATGTCGGACGAATTGATATTACTCTAAAGAAAAACTAAAACTCACCTGGCTTTTTCTATTATTTTAAAACAATACCGGCATAGTTCGGTGATTTTATTCCATTCCTTTGTTTTAATAACATCTGCCGGGAAAAGGTTGGAGCACATTCCTACGCAGGTTACGCCGGATTTGATCCAGGCACTGAGATTTTCTTCTGTTGGTTCTACCCCCAACCATTATCATGGACCATGGCATAGAAGCAAGAACTGCTTTTACGAAAGAAAGGCCTCCTACATTTCCTGCAGGAAATATTTTACATAGGTCACACCCATATTTCTGAGCAACACCAATTTCGGTCACTGTTCCGCAGCCGGGAGAATAGGGGATAAGCCTTCTGTTGCATAACTTAGCAACATCAGGATTAAATAACGGTCCAACGATAAAATTGGCTCCAAGCTGAATAAATAAAGCTGCAGTTGGAGCATCTACAATTGAACCGATTCCAATAACCATTTCCTTGCACTCTTTTTGAGCAAATTTAACAAGCTCAGCAAATACATCCTGGGCAAAATCACCTCTCGGATAACTTCTCTTATTCTCCTGAATACGAACATCGCTATACAGAATTGACAGGAAACGTGCATAATATATAGAAGAACATGTCATTTAACCGAAAGGTAAAGTTAAGAGACAATATAGAGGCGAATGGTTATGCTTGACACAGTATAGCGATTTGTACAATATTTTGGTTAAAGAGTAGTAAATTTTGATATTCGAATATATTATTTATCTTTGCATACCAAACGTTCAGTATTATATGAAAGACACAAAAGAATACATTATTGATGAGGCTCATAAACTATTTTTAAAACATAGCTATGAAGCTGTTTCTATAAGTGATATCAGTCAAGCTATTGGTCTGACAAAAGGCTCTTTATATCACCATTTTAAAAACAAAGAAGAGTTGTTTAAGTCCGTAATAGATAAGAGTTTTTTGCTGCAGTCTGTCTTTGGTCAGTTTGATGTTGAAAATACTAGTCTGAAACAGTTAAACTATAAATGCATTGAAAACTTTCAAAATATTATGAATCATCTGTTTGTAAATGATGATGAATTTGATTCCATAAATTATTTATCACTTCTTGTTGATAGCTTCCGTCACTACCCGGGATATAGGGAAGAGAAGTTTAGCATTTTTGATACTGAAATAGAAAGAATAACAATTGTTCTTAAAAATGCAATAAAAAACAAGGAAATACGAGACGATATAAATATTTCTATTATGTCGTTGAATTATATTTCTTCAGTTGTCGGAATAGCGGGCCATTTCTTACATTCAAATTCTATATCTCTGGCAGTTTCATCGATGCGTGATCAGCTTGATGAATTATATAAATTAATGAAAAAATAATATTTTTTCATGCTCGACAACATACTAACCGTTCAGTATTACATACCGGCCGTTAAGTATGTAATCGCAAGAAATTAAATAGTATAAATAGATAAATTACTACTTACAAATGAAAACAGAACTTAAAATTTTAGCCTTACTTCTCATCACTTCTTCATGTACTCATAAACAAGAATCATTAACCAGGGAAGAGAAGATATCACATGTAACTATTCAAACAGTCAGGACCGCAAAAAATGAATCACTATTGCATTATAGCGGAACTGTAGAGGCATCGCAAACTATCCCATTAACTTTCCAGAGTACTGGTATTGTGACCAAGGTATATGTTGAAGAAGGTGATATTGTTAAAAAAGGTCAAATATTGGCTGTTGTTGATATGGTTGACAATCAAAGTATATACGATGCGTCATTAGCAAAATATCAACAAGCGAAAGATGCCTACGACCGGTTAAAAGGTGTACACGAGAGAGGAAGCCTTCCCGAAATAAAATGGGTAGAAGTGGAAACCGGTATGAAGCAAGCAGAATCGATGCTTCATCTCGCCAAATCAAACCTCGAAAAGTGCACCATGCTGGCTCCCGAAAATGGTATGATTGGCCGCCGTAATGTAGAGCCGGGTCAATCGGCTCTGATGGCAATTGCCCCAATGGAATTGGTTAATATAGAATCGGTAGTTGTAAAGGTTTCGGTACCAGAAAATGAGATAAACAAAATTCATAAAGGCTTAAAGGCATCGTTCTCCATTTCTGCTCTCGAAAATAAAACTTACGAAGGTGAAATAACAAATGTTGGTATAGTAGCCGATAGAATTTCACGTACTTATCGGGTAAAAATAGATGCGAAAAATCCTAACCTCGATATTAAACCGGGTATGGTATGCGACGTATTTATATCAATAGGTTCCGGAAGAGACGTATTGCTGGTGCCTTATAAGGCAGTAAGTAAGGATATTGACGGGAATTCTTTTGTATTCGTTGTTTCGGATAACATTAAAAGTGTTAAAAAGCAAAATGTGAAGATAGGGAACTATCACGGTTCTGAAATTGAAGTGCTTGGGGGCTTAATTGCTGGTCAAACTATTGTAGTTGAAGGAAAAGAGAAATTATCAGATAGCAGTTTAATCAGTTTTTGACATGAACCACAAAAAAACAGGAATTATTGAGTCCGCCATGCGGAACAATAATATCGTAATTATTATTACGGCATTATTAATGCTTATTGGGGTTGTTGCTCTGCAAAAAATGCCTCGTAACGAATTTCCAAAATTTACTATACGTCAGGGTGTAATAGTAGGGGTATATCCTGGTGCTACTTCGGCCGAAGTTGAAGCACAATTAACACGAACTGTAGAAAATTATATTTTTGGTTATCAGGAAGTTGATAAGTCAAAAACATACTCACTGTCTAAAGACGGGATGATGTATATTTTTGTCGAACTGAATGGTGATGTTAAGAACATCGATCAATTCTGGTCAAAGCTGAAGCATGGTCTTGATGAACTTAAAATGACTCTCCCGAGCGGTGTTTTGGCATTAATTGCCAATTCAGATTTTGGTGATACTGCAGCACTTCTTATCACATTATCATCAGATACAAAAAGCTATAAAGAGCTTGAAAATGAGCTAAAAAAACTTGAATCGGAGTGCCGTAAAATACCATCTGCCTCTAAAATAAAGCATTATGGATTACAAAAGGAAAAAATATATGTCAATGTAAAACCTGAAAAGCTCAACGAATACAATATTAAATCTTTGTCATTATTAAGTTTCTATCAGTTGAATGGGATGGTGAATTATGCCGGGGAGTTGAAAGATGGAAAAAATAATCTGGTTGTGCACCTGCCTGCAAACTTTGAATCGGAAAAAGACCTGGCTGATCAGATAGTCTACTCCGACCCTACAGGTAATATGGTCCGCCTTAAAAACATTGCCAGCATTGAAAGACGTTATGAAGATCCAGATAGTTATATAAAACAAAACGGAAAGAAAACAATCCTGCTTTCGATTGAAATGCAGCCTGGAAATAATATTGTTGAGTTTGGTAAAGAAGTGGACAAAGCCCTTGCAATATTTCAGGAACAGTGTCCAGATGACATTAATATGGTCAAAATATCGGAATTACCCAAATATGTAAAAGACTCGGTAAGTAATTTCATGAAGGAATTTCTGATTGCCATCATTGCAGTTATACTGGTTACTCTTTTATTATTGCCATTCAGGGTAGCATCCGTAGCTGCGATTACAGTACCTATTTCGGTGCTTATAACGCTTGCCTTTTTGTATATGACAGGTATTGAATTAAATACTGTAACACTTGCTGCTCTTGTACTTGTATTGGGTATGATAGTGGACAATTCCATTGTAGTGATTGACAATTACGTGGAAAAGATCGATAATGGATTTTCACGTTGGAACGCTGCTATAAATAGCGCCAGAGAACTTGTAACTCCCGTTATCACGGCAACATTGGCGATATTAGCATCATATATCCCTTTAATGTTTTTTATGAAAGGCACGGCCGGAGAGTTTGTAGGTACCTTTCCTGTTGTAGTATGTGTTGCACTAATTGTATCGGTAATAGTGGCATTATTGCTGGTACCTTTCCTTAATTATGTACTAATTAAAAAAGGTCTAAAACAAAAAGGCCCAGGTATAAAGAAAAAAACTATTCTTGACTATGTACAGGGTTGGTACGATAATTCTCTTGAGAAGGCCTTTGAATATCCTAAAACAGTAGTAGGAGTTGGTCTTGCCGTCGTAATTACTTCAATCTTTGTTTTTACAACTCTTAACATAGAATTATTCCCGGAGGTGGAACGCAATCAATTTGCCGCTGAAGTATCCCTACCCACAGGTTCTTCAATTGAAAGCACTGCAGCAGTGGTGGATAGTATGGAACTGATATTGATGAATGATAAACGGGTTACCAATGTTACTAGTTTTATAGGAACAAGTTCCCCCCGTTTTCATACTGTTTATGCACCTAACATGCCGGCACCTAATTACGGACAAATACTGGTGAACACAGTCTCTAACAAAGCTACAAGGGAAATTGCCAAGGAATACGATGAAAAGTACAGCGACAGATTTATTAATGCCCATGTTAAGTTTAAATTATTAGCCCTGAAAAAGAACAAAAGTGCAATCGAGATAAGGATATCTTCAGATTCTGTCAATGACATCCGTTCAGTAGAATCACAGATTAATGGGATTCTGAAGAATACCAAATATGTCACCTGGGTACGTGACGACTGGGAAGAAAAACAGCAAAATATAAAAGTAAGTCTCGATCGAGATAAAGCCAATCGTATGGGATATTCAAAAGCATTAGTGGCAACCTCCATCATGGCCGGACTTAACGGATTGCCCCTTACTACAATATGGGAGGACGATTATCCGATTGCTGTCAGCCTTACAAAGGAAAGTTCGCCAGTAAAGAATATTCAAATACTTGGCGATCAATATATCACATCCCCTTATAGTTTTTCAGCGGCACCATTACGTTCTTTTGCAACATTTACCCCGGAATGGACAGAAGGCACTATAGTTCACAGGAATGGAGTGCGCACGCTGACTATTTCGGTAGATAACAAAATAGACGTGATGCCACAATCTGTTTTCAGCAAAGTAAAGGAACAGGTTGAAAAACTAACTCTTCCAAAAGGCACTTCCATTAGTTACGGTGGGGACTATGAAACAGCTATTGAAGAATTTCCCCCGGTACTGATAGCGCTAGGTGTGAGTGTTATTATTATCTTCTTTATCCTGTTATTCCAGTTCAAAAAAACAAAAATTGCCCTTCTAATCATGTTAACAATGATTTTAGGTATACCAGGAGCGTTTTTTGGTATAAAACTGCTTGGTTACCCCGCCAGTTTGACGGGCTTGATGGGCATAACTAGTCTCTGTGGCCTGGTTGTCCGAAATGGTATTATTTTGATTGATTATGCCAGAGAACTAAGGGAAAAAGATAAAAAAATGACTATAAAAGAAGCTGCACTGGCAGCAGGCAAACGACGTATGCGGCCTATCTTTCTTACATCAGCAGCAGCCTCGGTTGCGGTAATCCCAATGATCATAAGCCGGTCAATGCTTTGGGGACCTTTAGGAACCGTGATTTGTTTCGGTTTGCTGGTATCAATGGTTCTCACAATCTATATTCTGCCTGTTTTGTATACATGGGTGCTGAGCGATAAACCTAAAAAACCAGGTTTCCTGTCAGTTCCTTCCAAGGTGGTTACGACATTAATTGTGATTACATTTTCATTATATACAACTAATATCAAGGCTCAAACACTCAGTCTTGATCAAAGTAAACAACTTGCATTACAAAATAATACACAGATAAAAAACGGAAATCTGGAAGTAGAAGCATCAAAGCAAATAAAAAAAGCTGCTTTTACAAATTATTTTCCTAAAGTAAGCGCTACAGGAATGACTTTTCGTTTTAGCGACCCCCTTGTTAAATTTAATATGCCGGGGGGCAACTTGCCTATTTATGACGGGAATCCTGCCAACCTGGCAACGGCGACCCAATTTGCATATTTTCCCGGGATTTCACTTTCATTGATAGAAAAATTAAACGCGGGTGCTATAATGGCTGTACAACCTGTTTTTGCAGGAGGACGCGTTATTACCGGTAACAAACTGGCAAAAATGGGGATCGATGTAAATAACAGTAAGCTTGTTTTGTCAAAAAACGAAGTTCTGCTCAAAACAGAGGAGCAATACTGGCTCATTGTGTCCCTCAATGAAAAGATGAAAACACTAAAGATGGTTGAATCGCTTCTTGATACCATTTATAAGCAAGCAGACGATGCTTATCAGGCAGGATTAATTAACCAGAATGATGTGATGAAAGTAGCCATCAAACAGAGTGAAATGCGAATTAACCATATTAAGCTAAATAATGGCATTAATCTGGCTACCAGAGCTTTTAGTCAATATGTTGGGGTGTCATACAATTCAACTTTGGTACTAAGCGATACTCTGGGTATTGATCAAACCCCATATTCAGTTTATCTTGATGCAAACCAAGCTTTATCCGGTCGGGAGGAATACAAACTTCTGCAGCAGAGTGTTAAAGCAGAGGAACTGCAAACACGATTAAAGCTCGGAGAGTATCTGCCTGAGGCAGGCATTGGGGTAGGAGCTTTATACTACGATTATATGGATAAAGGGACATACAATACGATGATATTTGCATCTGTTAAGATTCCTATCTCTGACTGGTGGGGAGCATCACATACACTGAAGGAAAGAAAATTAAAGGAACAAATTGCCCGTAATAATAATCAGAATAACACAGAACTCCTTTTATTACAAATACAAAAAGTATGGAACGACCTTGAAGAATCTTTCAAACAAATAGAAGTCGAAAAAGAAACAATAAAGCTGGCCGAAGAAAACCTGAAAATAAACAGCGATAATTACAAAGCAGGCATTGTGAATATCTCAGATATGCTCGAAGCCCAGGCAGCGCTTCAGCAGGTAAAGGATCAGCTTACAGATGCTCGTGTCAGTTATAAAGTAAAATTAGTTTCTTATTTGCAGGTAACCGGACGATAATTCAAATAGAAACATCCTGTTAAAAATTGATAAACCTTCTACAATCAGTAAGAATATACTAAAGAATAATTTTATAAAGCTATCCTTGATTGTCAAAAAGAGATATGGAAAATGAGTAATCAGTTAACAAAAATGAAGAATATTGTATGATAATAAATCATGTAACTCATTATATACCGGATATCGTAATACCAAACGAATACTTCTTTGCTAAATATGGTATTACCAATGAGGAAATAATTTCTAAAAGTGGAATTAAGCAAAGAAGACGGACACGGCCTAATGAAAACACCAATTCAATGGCAATTGAAGCTGTTACAAAAGCTTTACCTGATTTACCGTTTCCAATAAATGAAATAGATTTAATAATAGGTGCAACATATACACCTTATGATACAGGTGGCACATTGGCTCATGCGGTGCAGAAGCAATTTAATATTGACGAAGTTAGATGCTTTACAATCGATTCTGGATGTTCTTCCTTTGTAAATGCAATAGAAATTGTTGACTGCTATTTTGCTAATAATAAAGCCAGTAAAGCATTAATTGTTATTTCTGAAAACAATACCGCTTATATAGACGAATCTGATAAAAATTCTTGTTTTCTATTTGGTGACGGTGCGGCGGCTGTATTTATTACCAATCAAAGATATTCTACTGGTGATATTGAAGTAATTGATGTTAATACTACCGGTCTGGGGAATATCGGTAAAAGTATTGATGCAGTTTATGTCAGACCAAATCACGGAGGAATAAGGATGCCTTTTGGAAAAGATGTTTTTCAATATGCCTGCAAATATATGCTACTTGAAACTGAGCAGATATTAAATAAAAACGATATTGACCTAAGTCAATTGAACTATTTTATTCCTCATCAAGCTAATGCAAGAATTACAGATTATGTGACAAAAAAATTGAACATTGAGCAATCATGCGTCCTCACAAACATTGAAGAACTTGGAAATACCGGTTCGGCAAGTACTCCGATTGTATTATCTCAAAATTTTAAAAAATATAACCCAAACGATATTATTGTTATTTCAGTTTTTGGCGGAGGTTATTCAAGTGGAGCTATTCTTTTAAAAAAATTATAAGATTACTTAGAAAAAAAACTGAAAACAACAGAATTGAAAGAACATGAAAATTATTTCGAAATTTATCCTTACACGTCTTTTATGTTGGAAAATAAAAGGGGAGTTTCCGGATATTAAAAAATCTGTCATAATATTTGCTCCACATACAAGCTACTGGGATGCTCTGTATGGAAAGCTTTATATGATGCAGTTAGGCATAAACTATAAGTTTTTGTCTAAAAAAGAACTTTTCTTTTTCCCGATGAATATTGTGATGAAGTTATATGGATCAATACCTATACGCGGTGTTAGAGGGAAAAATGCTGTCCGTCAAGTTGTGACTATGCTTAGTAGCGCTTATTCTTTACATGTAATTTTATCGCCAGAAGGGACATTTTCTAATGTAACAAATTGGAACAAGGGTTTCTATTATATGGCTAAGAAAGCTAATGTCCCGATAATGGTTTGCTATTTAGATTATCGAAAAAAAGAAATTGGAGTAAAAGGGGTAATCGACAATCTTGATGACATCAATCTGGTTATGCTTCAAGTAAACGCAATGTACAAAGATGTTTGGGCAAAATATCCTGATAATTTCTCACTTGAATCAATAAAACATTAAATGGAAAGAACAGTATCATTAGTATTATCCAGTGGGGGTGCAAGGGGAGTTGCCCATATCGGAGTAATCGAAGAATTGGAACGACAAGGATTTAAAATAACTTCAATAGCAGGATCTTCGATGGGTGCACTGGTGGGAGGGGTGTATGCATCTGGTAATTTACAAGTTTTTAGAGATTGGATGTGCAATATCGATAAGATAGCTGCTTTTAATCTTATCGACTTTGCTCTTAGCGCAAATGGACTAGTTAAAGGTAACAAGATAATAACTGAATTAAAAAAAATAATACCCGATCTTAATATTGAATCTTTGCCCATTAACTTAACTGCCGTTGCAACCGATATAAAAAATAAAAAAGAAGTTCTCTTTGAAACGGGAAGTCTTTATGAAGCAATCAGAGCTTCTATTTCAATACCAACTGTTTTCAAGCCATGTATGGTTGAAGGAAAGATTTTAATAGATGGAGGCGTATTGAATCCTATACCAATAAACCGTATTAAAAGAAATAATAATGATTTGTTAATTGCCGTTGATGTCAACTCTCCCATTATATTTGACAATAACATTTCTGTTAATAAATTATCAAAAAAAGAACTCGAGTTGAACTATTTCACTTTTTTAATGAACAAAGGATTCCAGTTTTTACCGAAAATCACAGGTACGCAGCTTAACTATTATACACTATTATCTCAAACAGCAAGTTTGATGATACAACAAATTTCTGCATTGACAATAGAGATGCATAAACCTGATATTTTAATTAAAATCCCCATGAATTCTTATGGACCATTTCACTTTTATAAATCAGAAGAAATTATTAAAGCAGGGGAATTAGCCACGCGCAAAGCGTTGGATGAGTTCAACGTTGAAAATAAAGTATTAAACAATTTAATATGTTGATGTTAAAGTATAATTTTTAAGATGAATCAAAAAGATGCTATAAGAATTCAAGATTCCATTTTAAATAAGATGGAAAAAAGAGTATTGGTTTGTTTGGCAAAAAAACTTCCTAGATGGGTCACTTCTGATCATTTAACATGGTTGGGATTCTTTGGTGCAATCATTTCTGCAGGAGGATATCTTCTGTCTAATTGGGATGTTGAATTCTTATGGTTATCCTCTTTAGGATTTGTTGTAAACTGGTTTGGAGACAGTCTTGACGGAACCTTAGCTCGTGTACGAAATGCACAACGACCGATATATGGATTTTACCTCGATCACAACATAGATGGTTTGACTGTCTTAATATTTTGTATCGGTGCCGGAATCTCTCCTTTTATTTCTTTTTCGCTGGCAATGTTAATACTTTCTGGTTATTATCTTTTATCCATCTTTACGTACATAAATACTTACCTTAAAGGTGAGTTTAAAATTTCATACAGTGGCCTTGGGCCTACTGAATTCCGATTAATCGTAATTCTCATAAACACTCTGTTTATATATCTGCCAACAGATAATTCAACGATATATATTATTGGAATTCCAATAAAATTATTTGATATTTTTGCTTTAGTCATAGCATTGGCGCTGTTTATCATCTACTTATGGTCCTTTTTTTCTGAAAAGATAAAATACGGGGAAATTGATCCTCCCCACTCACTTAGTTAATTTTATCTTTTTCTATAACAATATAGATGTCAATGCTTTCAAAATACTTAAAATTCTTTATAAGCCGACTATTGGGTACTCTAATAGAAACGATTATACTTTGGGTATTTTCGACCTACTTATTCTTTTCTTATGTGGGGACATACATAGTTGCTCCAACCATTTCTTTTGAAATTGCGATGTTTTGCAATTACGTCATATCATATTACTGGATATGGAATAAGCATATTTTTCCTAAAAGCACGAAGTCTTTTTTTATTCGCCTTGCTTTATTCAATATTTCCTCAATTTTAGGTTTTCTCATAAAGATGGTATTTCTTCTTCTTTTCGAGAGACTTTTTAAATGGGATGTCGTTTACTGTAATCTTATTGCATTACTAATATCCGGCATTGTTAATTTCTTACTTGCAGAACGATTGGTGTTTAGAAACATGGTCATATATCGGTAACTGATGGCTATGTACTTGTTGAAGATAAACGTAAATAAATAATACATAATAATGGGACATTTAAAAGAACGTTATTTAAAATATAATGAACCACAGAAGGTAATGGAGGCAGGCATTTATCCTTACTTTAGGGCAATCGAGTCAGAGCAGGATACTGTAGTAAAAATCAATGGCAAGAATGTTTTAATGTTCGGTTCAAACAGTTATCTTGGTCTTTCGAATCATCCCCAAATTAAAGAAGCAGCAAAACAAGCCATAGATAAATATGGAACAAGTTGTGCCGGGTCACGATTTCTTAATGGAACACTTGATATACATCTCAAACTTGAAGAAAAATTAGCACGCTTGGTTGGTAAAGATGCGGCTATTTGCTACAGTACCGGATTTCAGGTAAATATTGGTGTCATTTCTGCATTATGCGGCAGGAATGATTATCTTCTGCTCGACTCACTCGACCATGCATCTATTATCGAAGGGAGCAGATTGTCATTTTCAAAAGTATTAAAATTCGAGCATAATGACATGTCTTCACTCGAATCCAAATTAAAGCTATGCAACCCTGCCCAAATTAAACTAATTGTTGTTGATGGAATTTTTTCCATGGAAGGTGATATAGTCAAATTGCCCGAAATTGTGGACTTAGCTCAAAAATACAATGCAAGTGTTATGGTTGATGATGCCCATGCACTGGGTGTTATTGGGCAAGATGGAAGAGGAACTGCTTCCCATTATAATTTAACCAATAAAATTGATTTAATTATGGGTACCTTTTCAAAATCACTGGCATCTCTTGGTGGATTCATAGCCGGTGACGCTGCGGTTATAAATTATCTTAAACACAACTCACGTTCTCTTATTTTTAGTGCAAGTATAACACCCGCATCAGTTGCGAGTGTTAATTCCGCAATTGACATAATGATTAGCGAACCCGAGCGCATTCAACATCTATGGGCGTTGACTCATTATGCACAAAACGCATTTAAGGAGGCAGGTATTGACACTGGTAAAAGCGAAACACCAATTATTCCGCTTTATATACGCGATGACATAAAAGCCTTGCAGATAACCCGCAAATTGCTCGAAGATGGTATTTTTGTAAACCCGGTGATTTCTCCGGCAGTACCAAAAGAAGATTCGCTAACACGATTCTCACTTATGGCCACCCATACTTTTGAACAGTTGGACATTGCAATACTTAAAATTATAGCAACATTCATACAATTTGATGTTATTCAATCGTCAACAGTTAAATATTAATAATAACCCATTATGTCAAAAGTTGTATTCATTACTGGTATATCATCCGGCTTTGGGCGTGCTATGGCAATTGAGCTTACCAATAACGGACATAAAGTTTATGGTTCAATACGGAGTGAAGTCAATCCTATTCCGAAAGTAAACTATGTTCGTATGGATGTTACCGACATAAGTTCCATTGAGCAGGCGGTTAAAGAAATTTTTGATAAAGTAGGCCGCATAGATGTTTTAATCAATAATGCGGGAATTGGCATAGGAGGTCCCATTGAATTGATAAATATCAGAGATGCTCAATATCAAATGGATGTAAACTTTTTTGGTGTATTTAGGGTAACACAGGCAGTATTGCCCATTATGCGCAAACAAAAAGATGGAGTAATTATTTGTATCAGTTCAATTGGTGGTTTAATGGGCATTCCTTTCCAAGGCCTCTACTCGGCAAGCAAATTCGCCATAGAGGGATATTGTCAGTCATTAAGTCTTGAATTAAAGCCGCATGATATTCGTGTTGTATTAGTTAATCCCGGTGACTTTTCTACCAATTTTACTTCGAATCGCAAAATTGTAGATAATCCTGATATTAAATTGACATATCCTCAATTCTACAATACTTTATCGATTATAACATCCGACGAAAGTAATGGTCCAAAACCGGAAATACTGGCAAAAAAAATAGAAAAAATTGTTGACAAGAAAAGGCCGGCTTTTAGATATGTAATAGCATCACCTCTTCAAAAATTTTCAGTTTCGTTGAAGAGGTTGTTACCCGAAACTTTTTTTGCAGCTATATTGAAAAAATATTATGATTAAATGAAAATAACTATAAAAGAAGTATCTACTAAACGTCAATTAAAACAGTTTGTAAAATTTCCAAATAAGCTTTATATAGGTAATAAGTATTATGTCCCTCCTCTAATTTGTAGCGAACTAAAAACACTATCAAAAAAGGATAATCCTTCTTTCGAGTTTTGTGAAACAAAATATTGGCTTGCATACATCAACTATAAGATAGTTGGTCGTGTGGCAGGTATAATAAATTACAATTATAACAAGAAAGCAGGTGAAAATTTTGTTCGTTTTGGTTGGTTGGATTTTATTGAGGACGAAAATGTACTTAAAGAACTTATAGATACTGTAGAGTCCTGGGCTATACAAAATAATACAAAAACAATACACGGACCACTTGGACTTTCAGAATTTGACGCATCTGGTATTCTCGTTGAAGGTTTTGAGGAACTATCAACATCCTGTGGGAAATTTAATTTTCCTTATTATTCAGAACTTATCGAAAAATTAGGATATAAAAAGGATATTGATTGGGTTGAATATAATATTAAGGTGCCAAAATCTATTCCTGAAAAATATTCGAGAATTGCCATGCTTGTGAAAAATAGATATAAATTACATAGTGCACGTCTTCGCAAAAAAAAGGATCTTTTAAAATATTCCGACGAAGTGTTTCAACTCCTAAATAAGGAATATGCCGGACTTTATGCATTTTCCGAGTTGACAAAAACACAATGTGAAGATTTAAAAAGTCAATTCATTCCTTTACTAAGGTTAAAATATGTTTCAATCATATTAAATGCAGAAAATAATGTAGTAGGATTTGGTATATGTATACCATCACTTTCAAAGGCATTACAAAAGGCTAAAGGACGTTTGTACCCATTTGGAATATTGAGAATTCAAAACGCATTAAAATATAATTACACTATAGACACTTTGCTTATCGCAGTACATAAGGATTACAAGGATAAAGGGGTAAATTCTGTAATTTTTAATGATATCGGGAATTCAATTATAAACAGCGGAATTACAAACATTGAATCAACACGGGAGCTTGAAGAAAACTTTAGCGTACAAAATCTTTGGAATAAATTTGAATTTAGACAACACAAAAAAACAAGGTGTTATGTCAAGAAATTAGTACAATCCAAGACAGAGCTCAAAAAATGAAGAATAGTTATAAATATTGCTTTCTTATCCTAATTTGCTTTTGTATAGGAAATGTTACTGTAAAAGGTCAGAATGTTAATAACACAGAAATAGTAGGAGTTGTTATTGATGGCAAAACCAACGGTCCAATACCATTTGTAAATGTTGTTTTGGAAGGAACCTCACGAAATACGATCACAGATTCAAATGGTAATTTTATTCTTGCAACGAGTGGGACAAGCGCAAGCTTAAGAGTTTCATGTATGGGATATGACACAAAAACAGTAAAATTAATTCCTTCATCAAAATCAGTAAAAATAAAATTATCACCATCCTTAACTTCTCTCAATGAGGTTGTTATAGAAGCAAACAAAATCAAATACAGAAACAAAAACAACCCGGCGGTCTCCTTTATAGACAGTGTGGTAGCACATAAAATAAGAAACCGGAATGAAAATTTTGATTTTCTCCAATATGAAAAATACGAAAAGATTCAGTTTGCCTTAAGCAATATTTCAACTGAATTTAAGCAGAAAAAATCACTAAAAAAGTTCAGATTTGTTTTTGATAATGTAGATACGACCAAACAGCCGGGGCAAGAGGTAATTCCAGTTTACATAAAGGAGACGTTATCTGATTTTTACTACAGAAAATCTCCTAAATCGGCAAATGAAATCGTTAAGGCAGACAAAATGGTAAGTTTTAACGGCTACTTAAACAACGATGGAGTAACAGCTTATTTAAATTATTTATATCAAGACATTAATATATACGACAATAATGTCTCATTTCTCACCAATCAATTTTTAAGCCCTATTTCAAACGCATCCCCCATATTCTATAAATACTACTTAACTGACACTGTAGATGTAGAAGAAACAAAGTGTGCCAAATTGTTTTTTGCTCCACGCAATAAAACAGATATGCTTTTTCAGGGGTACCTATTCATTACTTTGGATGGAGACTATGCTGTTAAAAAAATTGAAATGGAGGTAAATAAAAATATTAATCTCAACTGGGTAAAAGATGTCAAAATAGTTCAGAATTTTGATAATATTCAAAAGCAGGGATGGATTCTCTCTAATGATGAGTTATCAGTAAATTTTGGTATTAATCAAAATGGATTGGGAATTTTTGGACAAAGAAGTGTTTTATATAAAAAACACCTTATTAATGAACCATTGACCGACAATGTCTTTAAAACCACTTCTCCAAGGATTGAGAAGGTGCAAAAATCAGATGCTTATTGGGAACAAAATAGATTAGTACAACTTTCGAAAACTGAAAAAGGTATCTATACGACAATGGATAGTTTACAGCATATTCCTGCGTTTAAAAGGACAATGAACATCATGAGAATAGTATTTGCCAGTTTTCACGATTTTGGAAACTTTGAAATTGGACCGATTTCTACTTTTTACAGTTATAACCAGGTTGAAGGTTCAAAGTTAAAATTTGGAGGAAGAACAACTACCAAGTTCAGCAAAAAAATAAATTTTGATGGTCATTTGGCATTTGGATTTAAAGATGAAAAATTGAAGTATAACATTGGAACCACATATTCCTTTACTCCCTATTCAATATATGATTTCCCAGTTAAAAGTCTGAGGGTTAATTATCAGGTAAACACGGAAATTCCTGGTCAGGAATTGTATTTTATGCAAGAGGGAAGTGCATTGATGTCACTTAAAAGAGGTTTGGATGATAAGCTTTTCTATAACAAATCATTTAAAATAGATTATTTAAATGAATTTGAAAACCACTTCTCATTTTCTCTGGGATATAATTATACGAGACAATCGCAGGGAGGATCAATTAACTTTAATAAAGACAATTATTTATCCACCGTAAATAGCATCCCTTATATCAATATTTCTGAAGTCAATATGAGCATACGGTATGCCCCTCATGAGCAATTTTATCAGGGGAAGCTATACAGGGAACCTGTTCCGAATAAATATCCTATCATACAGTTGAAATACACTAATGGCTCGAAGATAATTGGCAACGATTATAACTATAATCGATTACAATTAAGTATCTACAAGAGATTCTACCCTTCCATAATTGGGTATACTTCTGTTATCTGGGAGGTAGAAAAATCATTCGGGAAAGTTCCTTACCCTCTTTTGAATATACATAATGCAAACCAAACATATGTATATCAACCTACGGCATACAACCAGATGAATTTCCTCGAGTTTGTAAGTGATAAATATACATCATTAAATGTTGACCATTGCTTTAATGGATTTTTCTTCAACAAAATTCCATTAATTAAAAAACTTGCTCTAAGAGAGATGGTCACATTTAAGGTATTATATGGAGGCCTCAGTAATTCTAATAATCCGGAGTATCAGACAGACTTGTTCAAGTTTCCAACAGACAAAAACAACAATCCAACTACATTTGCTCTTGGAAACACCCCTTATGTAGAGGTAGGAGTTGGAATATCAAATATTTTTAAGTTTATCAGAATAGATTTTGTGAAAAGATTAACATATCTTGATAACCCAAACGTTTCAAACTTTGGAGTACTTATGATGTTTAAATTTGATATTTAATATATGCCAGGAATCGCATACCAAGCCACAGACAATGAAGAAACATATATCAACCATAATTATTGGTGCAGCAGGTTTAGTGTGTTTTTCGTTATCTGAGGGTAAAGAAGCCTTTGAAAAAGCAAAAAGTAAAGAATGTAATTGTGATAATCATTAAAGACGCATAAAACAAAACAGAGCAAAGGTTTTACGAAATGAAAAGAGAAAAGATATTTGGATTAGAGAAAAATGCTTTTTATACAGGACTAACAAGTTTCTTCACAGACACATCTACCAAAATGGTATATAGTGTGATGCCACTATTTTTATTGTCGATAGGAGCATCTAAAACAACTATTTCTTTAATCGAAGGAATTGCAGAGAGTACCGCATCATTATTAAAGGCAATTTCGGGATACTGGAGTGATAAGATTGGTAAAAACAAACCATTCATGATTATTGGATATGGTATTACTGCCATTATAACTCCCTTATATGCATTGGCAAGAATACCAATTCAGATTTTATTTTTTCGGTTTTTCGAACGTATTGGAAAAGGCTTAAGAGCAGCACCGCGGGACAGCCTTATAAGTGGCTCAATTAAAAAAAATGAGGCCGGTAAAACTTTTGGATTTCAGAAAGCAATGGATAATAGCGGAGCTATTGTTGGCCCGTTGATTGCTTTCTTATTATTATCTTTTTTCCCTTTAAATTACACCAAAATATTTTTATTGGCAATGATTCCTGCTATTTTGGGCGTAATAACGATTGTTATTTTCATAAAAGAAGCAAAGGCAGAGAAAAAAGAAATTACCAATAAGATTTCTTTAAAACAATTACCCAAAAAGTTCTATTTCTTTCTTATTATAATTTTCGTGTTTACACTTGGTAACTCAGCAGATGCTTTGTTACTTGTAAAAACAAGTGAAACAGGCATAGATAAATCATACATCCCTTTTATGTATATGATATTTAATACGGTATCTGTATTGCTTGCCATACCTATTGGAAAATTATCGGATAAAATTGGTCGTGAAAAATTGATTATTCTCGGGTTCTTAGTATATGCGATTGTCTATTATTTTTTCGGTAGATTCAATAGTATAAATATTTTTATTTTCTTGTTTATGTTGTATGGATTTTATAGCGCATTGACTGATGGTAGTCAGAAAGCAATGATTTCGGATATTGTAAGCAAAAATTTGAAAGGAACGGGGTTTGGAATTTATCATGCTGTACTTGGAATTACCTTATTACCTGCGAGTTTAATTGCAGGATTACTGTATGATAAGGTCAATTCAAATGCTCCATTTTATTTTGGTTCTGTAATGGCATTAATTGCCACAGTATTAATGATAATATTTACAATTTTAGACAAGAAAAAAAGGGAAATTAATGTTACTTAATGAATAGTGCCTAGCTTGGAGTCCTATTTATTAAGACCAGGCTATTATTTTTGGAAATCATTTATAGAAAATTCTATATAGTGAGGAGAAAAATTCCATTACGAGAAAGTGTATGTAATTACTCAAACTCATTACACGAACGAAGAAGATAAATGCTTTAATTTAATAGACTATCCTAAGCATATTCGACATTTTAACGAAGTAGTAACGTTACTAAAAGGATGGATTTGTATATACCAACAAAGACATTGGTTCTCGCATTATTATGTTTTTAAGAAGCATAGATAAATTTCTTTATATGCTACTAGAGATAAGGGAGAAAATTGGGCAAATCGCCTCTTATATTTTAATATGAAATAGAATTATTTCTTTTTATCAATGTAAAGGTATCTCTTGATTTTCTGTGTGGCAGTCTTCTCAAACTGATGAGGTTCGTCCTCAACTATTGAAATTTTTGAGAACTTGTTTACTCTTGAGTTTACATATTCGGATACCTCTTTTTTAAGCTGTTCAATTTTTTCATTAAATGCTTTGACAATATCTTCTTTGGTTTCTTCGTATGCATGAATGGCCTCTCCCTTCTTCTCCTCATAAGTATGCATCAGCATATCTTTTTTCTCTTCGTAGGTCTGCATAAGCTGTTCTTTCTTCTCATAATAGGCGTTAAGAGCCTCCTCTTTTGCTTCATTAAGAGCTTTAAGCTTTTCGGGGTTGAAGTGGACAAGTGCAATGAGTTTTCCCTTGTACTGGGTTACGATGGATTCTGCAACCATTGGGTGACCATTGATAACTGTCTCAATCTCTTCGGGATAAATATTCTCTCCGCTGGGTCCGAGAATCATATTGGTAAGTCTTCCTTTTATATAGAGCCTGCCTTCTTTGTCAATTAGGCCAAGGTCCCTTGTGCGGAAGTAGCCGTCTTTTGTAAAGGCCTGTTCTGTTGCTTCCGGGTTTTTATAATAACCCATCATGACATTTGGTCCTTTTGCTACAATTTCTCCTTCTCCGGTTAAAGGATTGGGATTGTCTATTCGTAATGTGACACCATGTACTGCAGGTCCTGTAGACTGCCATTTAACATTGCTTGGAATGGCTCCGGCAAGAAGCGGACAAGTTTCCGTAAGTCCGTAGCCAATAGCATAAGGGAACTTAGATTCATACAGAAATCTTTCAACATCGCCGTCAAGTTTGGCTCCACCTATTCCAAAAAATCTTATCCGGCCGCCAAATGTTTTCATTAATTTTTTGCCGGCAACGATATTCAATACCCTGCGTCCGATGGTTGTCGAGTATATGTAACGGGTTACAGGGCTTGCGTTGAATTTGGCAAGCACGTTGCTCCTGTATATTTTTTCAATAATCATTGGAACAGTGAGCATTGTTGTGGGCCTTACTTCCTTTAATGCCTTAATGAGCAGTGATGGTGTAGGGGCTTTCTCCATGAAATAAACCGATGCTCCGCTCATAATAGGCAACAGCATGCTAAGACTGCTCTCCAGGGTGTGAGAAAGGGGCAGTACAGACAGCCAGATATCCCACTCGAAACTTGGTCTTAATTTGAATGCTGCATAGAGGTGTGAACATAAATTTTTATGGCTTAGCATTACTCCTTTGGAATTTCCTGTAGTTCCTGAAGTGTAAATAATTGTTGCCAGCTCATCTTCTTTTGCAAACCTAACCTCCGAAGGGGAAAGTCCCTGTTTTTGAAATAACACCTCAAGAGTGTCTGCATCTATTACTATATTGAGAGAGTTCAGAATATCCTGAGGGACTTTATACAGCAAACGCTTAGATACGATTAGTGCCTTTGATTCCGAGTGCTCTATTACATTTTTTACTTCAAAATCAGAAAAGTCGGGCAAAATTGGTACAGCAACCATTCCAAACGCAGTGGCTGCAAAATAAGCCGCCGGCCAGTTTGGCATATTATGACTGAATAATGCAACCTTGTCTCCGGGTCCTATTCCGGAAGAGGTCAACAGGTTAGAAATAAATTCTGTTTTTATTCCAAATTGGGCATAGGTGTAATTATAGCCACCTACATAAGCGAAAGCTGTATTTGTTTTGTATCTATCTATGCTATAGACGAATAGGTCTCTTAAAGTTTCAAATTTCTGAATTTGCATTTCTAATTTTTAATTGGACGGGTGTAATACTGCAATAATCATTCCAAATCCCCGCCGGTTGTGAATTTTTCCGGATGCTTTCCCACAACACCTTTATCTTTGTACCATTGCCGGATTTTTTTCAAATCTCCGGGAACATCATCTGAAAGTTCAAATTTTACACCTATACCAACCTCTTTTTTGCCCCAGTCAAAATAGCCAAGGTAAACTGGAACATTTGCAGCTTTAGAAATTGTATGGAAGCCGGTTTTCCACCTTTCGGTCAATTCTCTTGTCCCTTCCGGAGCAATAGCAAGGAGCAATATCTCCCTTTTTGCAAATTCATCACTCATCTGTTTTGCAACTGTGGCTCCTTTTCCCTGACGAACCGGAATACCGCCCATTGCCCTCAGAACAGGTCCGAAAGGCCCTTTGAAAAACTCCTCTTTAACCATTACATAGGCAGTACGTCCCATTGAGTTATAATATAGGAAAGAGATCACAAAATCCCAGGCAGAAGTATGAGGTACGCCAAGAATTATGCATTTTGGATCCGGGGCAGGAGGGTCCATTAATTTCCATCCCATAATCCATAAAAGAAATTTGGAGAAATATTTCATTTGATAATGATTTTAGATTCAAATTTAGCAATTATTAAGCCGGCTTTGTCAAAAAGAATACGATAAAGTCATTGTAAGAGGTAAATGATCGGAACAATCAATATCCTCAATTACCCGGTAATCTTTGATTTTAAATCCGCTTTTTTTGCCTGTAAACAGGTAATCAATTGTTCTGTCGGGATTTTTATTTGGAAAAGTAAATTTATACGGATGGGCGGATGTAAGATAGTTGTCAAAAAGTATTTTTATCTCAGGACTGTCCGGTTGCGCATTCAGGTCTCCTCCGAATATTACTGGTAAAGATTCTGCTTTTAGTATACTGTCTGCCTGGGTTACTTGAACAGTCCGTATTTTGTTTGGCAAATCGAAGTGAGTTGTGGCAACACATACTTTTCCAAACCCGGGAATTATAGTGTAAATCAACCCCATTACCCTTTGCTCTCCACCTTCCAGTGCATACAGGCGTATGCTTTTAGATGAATCAGCAGGAAAGCGTGAAAGTATTGCAATTCCATAATCTCCTCCTGCAAAATCGATTGCTTTAAAAAACAAATAGTATTTTAGACCGCTTTTTTGAGAGAGTTCCTTTGCCTGATTCTGCCCAAAAGAAC
>Ga0074197_1001190_pt1 | contig 23649 bp, 24 predicted proteins | sample EPASupsiteSAE305_FD_64526 | JGI IMG/M metagenome (GOLD analysis project Ga0074197, IMG submission 64526) | Bioremediated contaminated groundwater microbial communities from EPA Superfund site, New Mexico - SAE3-05 reassembly with SPADES | ecosystem: Environmental > Aquatic > Deep subsurface >...
GTGTTCTCATCGATGAGTCCGTCATTGAGATCGGCATCGATGGCCATCTGCTTGCCCGGCATGGCGTCGAGGGTGAATCGCGCCGCGACCTCGGCAATGCGGCCCGCACCCTTGGTGATGACAATGAAGTTGATGATCACCAGAATAATAAAAATAACCAAGCCGACGACATAGGAACCTCCGACCACGAATTGGCCAAAGGATTCAATCACCGCTCCAGCCGCGTCCATGCCTTCATTGCCGTGGAGGAGAATCAACCGGGTGGAGGCGACGTTGAGGGAAAGACGGAAGAGCGTGGTGGTGAGGAGAATGGAGGGGAAAATGGAAAATTCAACCGCCTTTTCCGTGTACAGACTGATGATCAGAATAAGGATGGCGATGGTAATGTTGAGCGACAGGCAGAGGTCAAGGATCATGGCCGGCAGGGGCACGATCATCAGCATGAGGATGCCGATCAACCCAAGCGAAGCCATGATGTTGCTTTGCTGCAGCAGGTCCTTGATCCAAACCGTGCTGAACAGCGTTTGCATCCTTGTTGCTTCCATCATCTCCTACCTTTCAATGAATAGACATAGGCCAGAATCTCCGCTACAGCCTTGAACAGTTCGTCCGGGATGGAATGGCCCACTTCAACCTTGGAATGCAATAATCTTGCCACAGGCGGGTTTTCGACCAGGGGGATATGGTGTTCCCTGGCGATTTCCCGAATTTTTTCGGCAACCAGTTCCTTTCCCTTGGCCAGGACCACAGGGGCCTCCATCTTGCCGGCCTCATACTTGAGGGCCACGGCAATATGGGTAGGATTGGTGATGACCACATCAGCTTCAGGGACAGCGGCCATCATCCGCCGCCGGGCCATCTGCTGCTGGATGGAACGGATTTTTGACTTGATATGCGGGTCGCCCTCGGTTTCTTTCATTTCCTCCTTCTGTTCCTGCTTGGTCATTTTCATCTTCTCTTCCATCTCCCAACGGACAAAAGCATAATCAAGGATGGCAAGCGCAATCATGATCGCCGCCACCTTGGCCATGACCAAGGCCGAGGTTTTTGCCAGATAGAGGATGGTATTGTCGACAGGCATCTCGGTGAGGATCAGGGCCTGATCAAATTCACCCTGCACGGTTTTGTAGGCGATCCAACCGATCAGCCCTACTTTGAGCAGGGACTTGATGACCTCAACCAGGGAGCGTTTGGAGAAAAAGCGGCCCATGCCCTTGATCGGATCGAGTTTGCTCAGATCCGGGATCAGCGGTTGGGCGGTGAACAACCAGCCAATTTGCAGAAAAGTGGATAAAAAACCGACCACCAGAGCGGATAAAAAAAGAGGCGCCAGGATCATGGCCACGCTGGCGCCTACAAAGTAGGCAAGTTGCATCAGGGAACTGGTCGTGATCCCGTATTCGCAGCTGGTTCGCCAGATGGCGGTGATCATTTCCCGGGTCTCTTCCCAAAAGATAGGGGCAAAAAAGATCCAGAACAAAAGCAGCAGAGTGAACATGGCCGCAGTCTGCACTTCGCGGCTTTGGGCCACTTGGCCTTTCTTCCGGAAATCGGCTCTTCGTTTCGCTGATGGGGTTTCGGTGCGTTCCCCGGAGCTATTGTCTTCCGCCATGGTAACCAACTGGTGCAGATCATTCGGTGGTACGAATGACGATTATCCGGCGAGACAGCCACGGCCAGATGCAATGACTGCTCACTTGACGATGACTAGCAAATAGCACACCTGAATACAGGGTGATTGCGCGTTGGTTCGAGGTGAGGCGTGGGAAGGGTATTTCTGAATTATTTTAGTAGATACAGGAGGTTGATGATATTTTCCCCCATGGTGTCAAATTCACGGCGTAGAACGGAGAAAGTGGCGCCCAGTGTCAGACTGATGACAAGGAAGGCGATGCCGATGTTGAGTGGAAAAGAGAGCATGAAGACATTGAGTTGGGGAAAGACCCGGGCGAGGATACCGAGCACCAGGTTGGTTATCAGGAGCAGGGCCAGCACCGGAGCACTGAACTTGACCCCGAGCACGAACATGTGACTGGCCAGCCGCATGAGTTCCTGGACAGCGCCCTGGGAGAAGTCGAGATACCCTGGTGGCAGGACGGTATAGGATTCAATGATGGCGCGGAAAAAAAAGTGGTGCACATCCAGCGCAAGGAAAGCCATCAGAGCAAGGATATTGATGAACTGGCTCATGAGCGAGAGCTGTTGCGTGGTTTGCGGGTCAAAGATGTTGGCTGCGGCAAAGCCCATCTGGTAGCCGATGACCGTGCCGCCGAAGTTGATCGCGGCAAAGACCATCTGGGTGACCAGGCCGATCATGACGCCCAGCAGCACTTCGTTGACGATGAGCAGGCCAAACTCGGTCAGGGGCAAGGCCACCTTGGGGGTAAAGGGAGCCATGGCCGGAAAAAGCAGCAGACTGGTCATGACCGCAAGGCCAATCTTGATCCGTCCGGCGACCTGGCTGCTGGTAAAAGCGGGGATGGAGGCCACCAGGGCAATGACCCGGGCCAGACAGAGGAGGAAATCCTGGAACTGTTGCAGGGGAACAAAGGGCAGGTCCATGGCCTCGTCCTGCCCGCAACCTACCGGCCGATCGTGGCGATCTGGTTGAAGATACCGGTGGTGAAAGTGATCAGCAGGTCCATGATCCAGGGACCGAAGATCAGCAGGGTGACAAAGACGGCGACGATTTTGGGGATAAAGGTCATCGTCTGTTCATTGATCTGGGTGGCGGCCTGAAAGATGCTGATCACCAGACCGATCACCATGGCGGCGATCAGCATGGGCGCAGAACCGAGTAGAACGGCTTCCACGGCTTTTTTACCGATGTGAATGACGGCTTCCGGTGTCATGGCGTTCCTCGTCTGGGTGCGTAGGTATGGTTCAGCCGAAACTCTTCATCAGAGAGCCGACAACCAGTTGCCAGCCGTCGACAAGCACGAACAATAGAAGTTTGAAGGGCAGAGAAATGACAATGGGCGGCAACATCATCATGCCCATGGCCATCAGCACCGAGGCCACCAGCATGTCGATCACCAGAAAGGGCACGTAGATCATGAATCCCATCTGGAAAGAGCGCTTCAGTTCCGAGAGCATGAAGGCCGGAATGAGAATCGACGACGAAACCTCTTTTTTATTCGCCGGTTGTTCTTCCTTGGTGATGTCTATGAACAGTTGCAGTTCACTTTCCTGTACTTGCGAAAACATGAAGTCGCGCATTACCTGGACCGAGCGCTCCAGGGCCTGCTGCTGGGTGATCTTTTCCTGCATGTAGGGTTGCAGGGCCTGGTTGTTGATACTGTTGAAGGTCGGGGCCATGACGAAAAAGGTGAGAAACAGGGCCAGCCCCAGCAGAACTTGGTTGGGTGGAGTGTTTTGGGTGCCCATGGCCTGACGGACAAATCCCAGGACAATAATGATGCGGGTGAAGGCCGTGGTCATTAGCAGGATGGCCGGGGCCACGGTGAGAATGGTCAGGACGAAAAGCACCTGAAGTGCAGTCGAAACCTCGGCTGGGGTGTTGGCCTCCTTGATGCCAAGGGAGAGGGTGGGCAGGTTGACCGCGGTGGCCAACTCTGGCACGAGAAGCAGAAAGAGGCCGATGCCCAGGATCGTCCGTTTCATTCCTGTTCCGCCAGAAGAGTCGGAAAATCGACCGGCTGCTTGCCAGGCTCAGCGGGCAACTCAGCAAGCAGATGAATGGAATTGGCGCTGACTCCCAGAAGATATTCCCGGCCGCGAACCTCCACCAGCGCCAGGGTCGATTTTGGCAGCAACGGCCGCATTTCGATGATTTTGATAGCATTGCCGCTCATTTTTCCCAGGAACAGCCGTTTTTTCGACAAACCATACAGGGCGAGGATCAGGCCAACCACAATCAGGAGGGCCCAAGCGGTGCGCAGCAGGGCCGAGGTCATGGTCGGTGGCTCGGCGGCCCAGGCCATGGCAGGAAAAAAGGCGAGGAAGAGGAGGCAGAGGAACGGCATGGTTTAGCCCAGGTTTTCGATTCGGTCCGACTGGCTGACCACCTCGGTCAGCTTGATGCCGAATTTATCGCCCACCTTGACCGCCTCGCCCCTGGCGATGAGTCGTGAGTTCACGTAGAGGTCCAAGGGTTCCCCCGCCAGTTTGTCGAGTTCGACCACATAGCCCTCGCCCATCTGCAAGAGATCCTTGAGCAGGATGCGGGCCCGCCCGACCTCCACCGAAACCTGCAAGGGCACGTTGTAGAGGAATTCAAGTTCCCTGACAAGGCTGTTCTGGTTGACCTGGCCAGTGGGTTCATGCTGGTTTTCCTTAAGCAATGCTGCTGTTTCCTCGGGATCAAGGGTATTGGATCGCTGCGGTTCCAGCCCATCAGGTGCTGCCATGGATGCCTCCTAATCGGTTGCTGTAGCGGCCGGTGACGTGAAAGGCCTTTTTGCCGTTTCTCTCGCCGGCAATGGCCAGAAAGAGCGGTTGATCCTCGACCATGACGGTGAGCGGCTGGTCGGGGTTGTAATGCAGATCGACGATGTCGCCGGGCTGGAGGTTGAGAATGGTGCGGATGGTCATGTTGATCTGGCCGGACCGCGCGGTCACCTGGTTTTCCATCTCAAGGGCTTCATGGGCGATAGGGTCGGTCCAGGTGTTGGTGGCGGCCTGAGAGATAGTGGCCAGCGCTTTAAACTTATCCCGCAACGGTTCCAGAGTGAGGTAGGGGATGATCAGGCGCATCTGGCCGCAAAGCTCGCCGGCCAGGCGGATGTTGAAGTTGGTCACCAGCACCTCGGTTTCCGGTTCAACGATGCTGACCAGACGGAAATTGTTTTCCACCTTGGTGAGTTGGATTTGCAGTTCGACCACCGGCCGCATCGCGTTGGACAATTCGTGGCAGATATCTTTCATGACGTTTTTGAGAAGGGTGATCTCAATGGTCGTCAGGTTGCGGTCCAGGGTCAGCGACTCGCTGGACTGGGAAGATCCCAGCATGATCTCCAGCAGGGTAAAGGCCATGAGGGTGTCGAAATGAAACAGGCAACCATGTTTCAGGGGGGAGACGCTGTAAATCCCGACCGCGCCCTGGCTGTTGAGATCGGCCAGGCTTTGCTGGAAATCGGTAGTGGTGATCTCTTCCCGCTCAACGCTGAAGGTCCGCTGCATCGAATTGGTCAGGCTGGTGGAAAATTTGCGGCTAAAACTATCGAGAATGATGTCCAGATTGGGGACACGCATCTCACCGCTGGTGCGGCTCCGTTCATAAATTCTGAGCAGATCGACACTTGTGGAGGCAAGGAGATGCCGGGGTTGGGGCTGCCCGTTTTCGACCAGATCGGTCGAAACCTTGCCCGCTTTGACGGCCGCCAGCAGGTCGGCAATTTCTTCCCTGGTGAGTATCGGTTCCACTGGGCTCACTGCACCACGAAATCGGTCAGGTAAACATTGTTGACCTTGCCGGTCTTGAGGAACGAGTTGATTTTGTTCTTCAACTCAGCCTTGACCTGGTTCTTGCCTTGGATATCCTGCAACTCTTCAAAGGTCTTGTTGCCGATGAGCAGGAGAATGGCGTCCCGGATCTGCGGCATGCGCTTATTGACCTCGTCTTTGGTCTGCTCCCTGTCCAATTCCAATGAAAGCGAGGCTTTGACGTAATGGGTCGCATCCGCGCCGATAATATTGACGACAAATTCCTTGATTTCCACCATCGGGCCGATATTCGCCTCCTCGGGAACCGGCCTGATCAGGGATTCCGCCTTGCTTGCCTCTTCCTTTTTCCGCAGTTCTTCCTGTTGTGGTTTGAACACGAGGAAATAATAAGCGCTCCCTCCCCCTGCCAACAGAAGAATCAAGGCAGCCGCGACAATGATGTACAATTTCTTTTTGCCGCCTTTTTTCGGTTCTTCGGTTTTCTCTGCTTTTTTATCCGCCATGATTGCTTCCTTTGATTCAGAGCCGTTTAGAAGGGGATGGGAGTAATGGGTTTGTCATTGCCCACCGGACGGTCACTTCGCAGGATAAAATCGACTCGCCGGTTTTGGGCCATATTTTCCTTTGAGGTGTTGGGGACCAGCGGACGGGTTTCACCGTAACCGGCCGCAGCCATGCGATCCATAGGAAAATGTTCGCCTCGCTGATAAAAGCTCATTACCGCCACCGCTCGCGAAACCGACAGATCCCAGTTCGTCATTTTGCCACCGGTAATTGGGGTGAGGTCAGTGTGCCCCTCAATCCGCATGGTCATTGGCAGGGGCCGGATGATGTCGGCCACTTTGCGGAGGATCGGGTAGGAAGCGGGGTTGAGCGTTGTTTTTCCTTCCTCGAACAGGACGGAATCGTTGATGCGGAGGATGATGGAATCGTTGTCTTTTTGAATGGCTTCAACCTGGGCCTGCAGCTTGGCAAGTTCGAGATCGTTTTGGATGCGTTTGAAATGAGGTATCGATGTTTCCCTGGGGATGGGGGAAAATTTCGATTTGGGCGGAGAAGGAATGACAGGTATGGCGAACGGTACGGGGGCTGCCGTAGTTCGCCAGCCGAAGGCACTTTCGATGGAAGATTTCGCCTGGACAAATTTCGTTGGATCCATTGTGGCCATGGTCAATAGCAGAACGAAAAAAGTGAGCAACAGGGTCACCAAGTCGCTATAGGTAGCCATCCACATCGGCAATCCTGGGGGAGGGCATTCCGGTTTTTTTCCCATATCGGTGCCTCTTTTCTATTTGAAAATAGATTCTCGCTTTTTCGGAGCGAGATAGGTATGCAGCCGCTGTTCCATGATCCGGGGGTTTTCACCGGACAGAATCGATTCCATGCCTTCGGTAATCACTGTTTTTTGGAGGATTTCAGTTTTTGAGCGGGTTTTCAGCTTTCCGGCCATGGGGATGAAAAGGACGTTGGCCAGCACTGCGCCGTAAAAGGTAGTGAGTAGGGCTACCGCCATGGCCGGGCCAATGGAGGCGGGATCGCTCATGTTTTGCAGCATCTGCACCAGGCCGATCAAGGTGCCGACCATGCCCATGGCCGGGGCAATGGCCCCCATGGTGTCCAGAATCTGGGCGCCGTTGCTGTGTCGGGTGGCGATGTTGTCGATTTCGGTGAGGAGCATGACCTTGAGGTCGGCGGGTTCCTGGCCGTCCACCGCCATCTGCAGGGCTTTGACCATGAACTTGTCTTCTATCGAATCGATGGAATCCTGCAGCGAAAGGATGCCGCCCTTGCGGGCTTTGTTGGCGAATTCCATCATCTGGACGATGAGTTTGTTGGTGTCGGCTTCTTTGATGAGGACGGTTTTCTTGAAAATGGCAATGGTGCCGATGACATCGGCCAGGGGAAAACTAATCAGGATGACACCGGCCGTGCCGCCGAAAACGATGGCGATCGACGGGACATCGATGAAAATGCTTAACGGGCCACCCAGGAGGATGGCCCAAATCATCAGGCCGAAGGCAATGACAATGCCGACAATGGTTGCTATATCCACGCGATCATTCCTTTAGGAATATGGAGGTTGACAGGAGCATGTACATCTGGTGTCTGAAGTGTACCGAAAATCCAGATCAATGGCAAGAATGCAAGTAAAATGCCAGGGGTGTGTCGAGCGGCTGAGGCGGAGCAGATTGTGTCAGGCGGGAAGAAAAAAGGTTGTTTCAGGAAAATAAGGCGGCCCCATTGCCATGGAGGCAATGGGGCCGTGTGTCGGAATACTGACTCGGGTTATCGTTTCAGGTTGATCAGTTCTCCCAACATCTCGTCGACGGTGGTGATAATTTTCGAATTGGCCTGAAAACCGCGCTGGGTACTGATCATTTTGACGAACTCCTGGCCCATGTCAACATTGGACTGTTCCAGGGAGTTGGTGAAAACCTTGCCCAGTTCCGGGCCGGGCAGACCGATCCTGATGGTGCCGACCTCGGGTGGAGCGATGTAGCGGTTGGCGCCGGAGAGTTGCAGGCCGCCGGGATTCTGAAATTTGGCGAGCACCAGCTGGGCGATGTTGATCTGGCGATTATTGGAGTAGGAAGCTATCACAACGCCATTACCATTGATAGCCACGTTGGTTAGTTCACCGGCGCTGTAGCCGTTTTGTTTCTGGCCGATGACGATGGAATCGCTATCGTATTGGGTACAGTCGAAGGAAAGGGATATGGTTGAAGCGGCGGAGCCGTTGCCCCAGGTGGCTGCGGGTATATTGATTGTTGAGGTGACCGGATCGGGGACGCCGTCACCGCTAAGATCAGGTAATTGACCGATATTGTTGAAGACTAATGGTGAGGCGGTCAGGGGGGTGATGGATGCAGCGTTATTATCGAGAGTGTAGGCAGACGCCCAGGTGTTGGTGGCATCGCTGACCAGACGCCAATAGACGGAAATCAGGTGTGATTCACCCAAAGAATCAAAAATCTGAGAGGACGCTGAATAGTTGTAGGAGGTCCTGTCGGTTGGATCGATGTTCGTGGCCGCACCACCGAGCTCTGCGGAATTTTCATCGAGGTTGGTGGTGAAGGTCAATTCGGAGGTGGCGTTGGCCGGAATCAGGCCGACGTTGGCTACCTTAATATCGGTGGGATCGACGGGTAATAATTCGTTGTTGTTGATTGTGTCGAATTCTTTACCCTGTACCCGCAATCCTTCCGGGTTGATCAGATACCCTTGGCCGTCGAAACGGAAGGCGCCGGCCCGGCTGTAATAGGTCGTGTCACTGCCCGCTTCCTTAAGGACAAAAAACCCTAAGCCTTCAATCGCGACATCGGTATCCGAGGAGGTGGTTTCAAAGGTGCCCTGGCTAAAAATACTGTCGACAGTCGAAAGGCCGACGCCGCGGCCGACCTGGGACATGCCGCCGGAACCAAAGATATTGCTCGACAGCAGGTCGGAAAAAACACTGCGCGAACCTTTGAATCCCAGGGTGTTGGTGTTGGCCAGGTTATTGCCGATGACGCTCATGGCCTGGGAATTGGTGTTGAGTCCGCTGACTCCGCTGTACATAGCACTTTGGATGCCCATAACAACCTCCCGCGTAGGTGGTGTGAATTGGATAATTGATTGGAAAGGTCAATGGAGAGAGGGGCTTGCAACCTTTGTGTTGTTGGCTGGTCCGTTTGTCTCTCGTCAATTATCCCCGCGCAGTCCGTTGCTCAGAGATGTCTTTTTTGTCTGCTCTGCTGATCGCCAGTCCCTCGGCGACGATAAGAAAAAGTAGGTGTGCTGGCCGGAAGCGGCCCAAGAAGCCGCTGTCTCCTTTATCCGTCGGAGCTGTCGTCGACAGCGCTTTGCTTGCTGTTATACGCCCCGTAGATGGAAGAAATCTTATATTCTCCCGACCCGGTGACAATCATGGGTTCGCTGCCGCTCAGGTCAATGCCGGTCACTTCGGCGCGCACCAGGGGGGCGACAGTGGCACTTTCTCCAGTGCTGCTCTTTGCTCCAATAGTGATCGAGTAAGTCCCTGGATTAACGGCGTTGCCACTACTGTCTTTTCCGTCCCAGGTGAGGAAGTGGTTGCCCTGCGAGAGATCGCTCGCCGCAAGGGTGGCCACGGTTTTGCCGGAGCTGTTTTTTATCACCAGGCTGGCACTGGCGACTGTACCGTCGATCTTGTAGCCGATCTGTACCGGGTCGGACCCGAGAGTGAAAGTGCTGTCCTCCACAACCACATCTTGGCCAATCAGGCTCAGGGCGGAGAGCCGTTCGGAATTGTTTTGAGCCGCCGCTAATTGATCCATCGAATCATTGAGGTTGAACAACTGCTCCAGTTGGCTGTACTGAGCCAACTGGGCGGTGAACTCGGTGGCGTCGGCCGGATTGAGCGGGTCCTGATTCTGCAACTGGGCAACCAGCAGGGTGAGGAACTGTTCCTGCCCCAGGGCGTTGGTTTTTGAGGTAGCTGTCGTCTTGGCGGCGGCAGCGGCGGCGGCATTGGTGGTTGTTGGAACAGTTGTCATGCATTCCTCCTTATGTCAGGCAAGGACGCTGAGGGTGTTGGCGGCTGAATGATCGTCGCTGGCGATCTCATCGGTTTCCAGGGTGAAAACCGGCTGGTCCGGGGAAGTGCGATGCGGGGAACTGCTTGGTTGCCGCCAGGCGCTGTTTTCCTGGAATCGTTCATTGCCGGTGTTGTCGTGGGCGGCAATCGTCACTTCCACGTGCTGGAGATTCAATCCCTGCTGCTCCAGGGCCTCGCGCAAACGGGGCAGATGCCGGTCGATCATTTCCTGGGCTTGCGGATTCTGGGCAATTATGTGCGCTTTAATGTTATCCTGCTCCACCTTGATTTCCATTCGTAACTCGCCCAGTTCCTGAGGGTAGAGCCGGAGATTGACGGTGCCGGTTTCAAGACGTTTGTTGACGGAAAAATGGGCGATCATCTGATCGACGACCGTCCCCTCGGGAACGGTGGACCCGGAAGAAAGGCGGAACATCGACGAATCAACCGGCGCACCGCTGGATGTCGTTTGCACGCCGCTGCGGGTATGGGCAAAAACAAGCGGTTGGCTTTCCACAAGCGTGTTCTGTTGCCCTTTCTGAATCAACGGTTGCTCTCCCATCACCTGAGCCTCCTTTGCCGGTTCCACGGAAGCAACCGTTTCTTGCTGCTGGGATTTGGGCGAGGAGTTCTGGTGCTGAGCACCATTCTCTTCCGTCTTATTTTGCGAAGCTTCGTTGGGTAGATGCGCTTTGATGTAGTTATGGTTGACATCCAAATGCTGGCTTTCCGAAGGTGATGCGGCGGTTTTCCCGGAAGCGGCGGCCTCTTCCTCGACAGCGGTTCCCTGATGAATGGTGATGATCTGGCCGTACTTGTTCTGGACGACAAGGGGATCATTGGACCGTGCGGCCGCTTCCTGAACTTGTATGCCTTCTTCGGCGGAGGAGGATGTCAAACTCGCGGCCGCCAGGTTTTGCTCAGCTGTCTGATGTGACTCAGTGGCAAAGGAGACGGTTGGCTGTGGTTGCGGCGAGTTCTTGTCCAAGGCAAGGGCGCTGGTTTCTCCGGAATTTGTTGTTTGTGCTCCTTGATTGGCGGTGGCGGTGTCTTGCGTAGCAGTGGATAATTCGTTTGTGACGCCAATCTGTTGGACCGGTAGGGATTGGGGACCATTGTTGGGTATTGCGGTTGCTTCGGTGGCGGTCAGGGCGCTGAGCATCCTGGCCACCGCAGACTCATTGCCGTTCACTTTGCCCTCACCGGCGGCAATTTGCGCCTTCGCCTCCGATGCAGGCTGTTGCAGCGCTGCGCCGGCCGATCCGTTCAGGCCTGTCTCGAGAGCCGCGGTGTCCGCTTGCTCCGTGGCTTCGCCATCATCTCCGGAGCCTGGAGATTGGTTGTTGCCATTGCGACCGTCAGGTTGCCTGGTTGTGGATTCGGTCGAACGAGCGGTTGCTGCCCGCTGCTCGCTTGCTGCCTTCAGGTTGGAGGCAAATGAGCCTTCTTGTCCGGTTTGGGCCGATGCTGCGGCCGGCGGTCCGGCTGGCGGCACATTGGCGGAAAAACTGGGAAGAGCTTGTATGGGCATTATTGGGTATCCAGAGTAGAGAAGGCGGTTGTCAGTTTAGCCGCCTTTTCCCGTTCCATGTTATTGAGGATTTTGGCGGCGGATTTGGTTTTCATCTTTGCCAGAATGGAAATCGCCAGTTCCTGTTCGACTGATCCCATGACCATGGCGGCCTTTTCAGAGGTCATTTTTTCGTACACTTTGGCAAGTTCTCCAATCCGTTTCTGCTCTTCCGCACTCTTTTGCTCAAGAAGCTTTTCGATGCGAACCCGGAGTTGGTTGAGCTGTTCAATTTTCTTATCGACCTCACCCTCCAATCTCTTTAGTTCCTTTTTTTTATTCTCCAGATCCTCACGTTCGCGGGCAAAAGGCACACCGTCACCCTGCAGGGTATCCATGATCCGACGTTCCTCCACAGAGCCGTATTGCTGATCCTGCACAGCAGCGGCATTGCTTGCCGCCTTTCCTTGAGTCAGGACCACGGTGAAGAGGAAAAGAGCGAGAACGCAGGGAAGGAGAAAAGTTATTTTCATGACACGCTCCAGGCCGGGTTGCGGTGACGAGCTCGCAGGGCGGCCGCGCTAAGTGGAAAAATTTTATCGGTGTTTTCGCTCATGGGAAAGAACGGCAATTTCATCGAGCATGCCCAGTTCCTTTTTTTCCAGAAATTTGGCAAAGGCCGCATTCTGTTGCTCTTGCAGCTTTTCCATGATTTTTCTGCCTTTGCTCGCGTTGACCAGCTGCTGTCTTTTGTTGGCCACCTGGACTTGCTGCTTTTCCAGGTCGTTGCGTCGCGTCTCGACCTGTTGCTTGACCAGGTCGATTCGATGCTCGAACAGAAGCAACCGGTCGACCGTGGTCCCCTGTTCCTTGTCCAGCTGGAGGCTGGTATAGAGCCCAGTCAGTTCTTCTTCGGCCTGAAACAACATCGCCTGGAGTCGCGCTTCGACTTCCAGGGCCTGATACAAACCTTGCCGGGCTGAATCTTCAAGCTGCCGGCGGTATTTGAGCACCGCATGCATGGTAAAGGGCTTCACCGGATCTCATCCTCGGCCTGATCGGTTTTCCGGCGATCGTGCCCCTTACGGCCCAGTCTTCTTCTATCGGAGGCTTGGCGGTCGCTGACCAGTTCGCCCATGGCGGCGATCGTCTCCTCAAGACCGGAGGACTCGTCGAAACCCTGGGTGAGAAAGGTGTTGATGGCCTCGATGCGAGAGATGGCGTAATCGATCTTCTTGTTGCTGCCCGCAGCATACGCGCCGATATTGATCAGGTCTTCCGATTCCCGATACACGGCCATGACGCTGCGGGCCTTGCCAGCCAGTTCACGGTGTCTGTCGGTGGTGATGTCGCGCATTACCCGGCTGGTGGACATCATCACGTCGATAGCCGGATAATGGTTTTTGGCGGCAATGGACCGCGAAAGCACGATGTGGCCATCCAGAATCGACCGCACCGAATCAGCGACCGGTTCGGTCAGGTCGTCGCCATCAACCAGGACGGTGTACAGGCCGGTGATCGAGCCCTGATCCAGAAAATTTCCGGCTCGTTCCAACAGTTTGGGCAGGGTGGCGAAGACACTCGGGGTGTATCCCTTGGTGGTCGGCGGCTCACCGATGGAGAGACCGATTTCGCGCATGGCCATGGCAAAGCGGGTAATCGAATCCATCATCAGCAGTACGTCTTTGCCCTGCTGCGAAAAATATTCGGCAATGGCGGTGGCGACAAAAGCCCCGCGCATGCGCAGAAGCGGCGATTGATCCGAGGTCACGGCAATAATCACCGAATGCGCCAGCCCTTCCGGGCCCAGATCGCGCTCGATGAATTCCTTGACCTCGCGGCCGCGTTCGCCGATCAGGGCGATGACGTTGATATCCGCCTTGGCGTACTTGGCCATCATGCCGAGCAAAACGCTTTTTCCCACCCCGGAGCCGGCCATGATGCCCATGCGCTGGCCGATGCCGCAGGTCAGCAGGCCATTGATTGCTCGAATGCCGAGGTCAAGCGGCCGGGTGATGGTCTCGCGTCGCATCGGTCCGGGTGGCAGTGAGTAGAGCGCTTTTTCATGGGGGAGATGAAGGTCCGTCCCCTGATCAAGCGGTTGGCCCATGCCGTCGAGCACTCGACCAAGGAGCGCATCGCCGACGCTGATGGCGGCCTGATCCTTTTTGACCCGGATGCGGCTGCCGGGGCCCAGGCCGCGGAGTTCTCCCAAGGGCATCAAGAGGGCCCGGTTGTTATTGTAACCGACAATCTCGGCCGGAATTGCTTCCCCACCTTGGAGCGGGGTGATCTCGCAGAGGGCGCCAATGGAAGATCTCGGGCAGGATCCTTCGACCACCAGGCCAACGATGCGATGCACCTTGCCGTAGACCCGGATGGGGGAAAAGGATTGCATGGGACCGGAAATGTTGGACATGGGTTCTCGGGTTCTGGTTGGTCAGGGGATCAAAGAGGCCGTCCGGTCGAGAAATACCCGCGACAACGCCTGAAACAGCCTGAAGCGGGCGCTTTCAAGGGCGGGCTGGTTCACGTCGCCGAAGGCGGAGCCTCTGCTGGCTGGTCAGGAGGCAAGGGGCCGTCGCTTTCGGCAACCGGAATAAAAAGAGGTTGTTGTTCCGTCAGAAAATCCTTCATGCTGTCGAGTTGCGTTTCAATGGAGGCGTCCACCGTGCAGACGGCCGACTCCAGCAGACATCCTCCCCGGGCCATAGTGTTGTCGGTTTTGAAGACGATACGCTCCAGGCCACGGATGGAGGTTATGAGTTCGGGAACCTTGGCCTCGGCAAAACCAAGATCTTCTGGATGCAGGGTCACATAGTACTCTTCGCTTTCAATGGCCTGTTCCATGGCCGATTGCAGGGTGGCGGCGATGATGTTGCGCGGTGTAGCCAGTTCCTGGCCGAGGATTTTTTTGCTGAGGAGAATGATCAGGTTGATCAGGTCGCCCTGGCTCTGCTGCAGCATGGTTTTGCGCTGATTGTCAATTTTCCGGCATCCCTCTGCAAAGGCGGCGACGGTTTGTTGCACTTCCATCTGTAATTGGGCGGCAAGGTCGGCCATGCCTTGGTTGTAAGCCTCCATCCTGAGGGCTTCCAGGTCGATTGCCGGTGCAGTCTCGGGTTCGTCTTGGGGGGCAGGAGTTTCCATCGGCTCCGGTTGAACCTCATGGGGAATAGATTCGTGGGAGGGTGGTGGCGCTTCGGCGGCCGCCGGTTTGGTCTCATTTTTTGCGGGCGTCAGGTTGCGGCGGACAAGAGGCGTTGGGGTGAAGTGCGGGTCTTTCTTGAACACCTTAGACGAACTCATCACTGCCACCCTTGCCCAGCACCAGCTTGCCTTCCTCCTCCAGTTTCATCGCAATTTTGACGATAGTCTGCTGCATGGTCTCGACCTCGGAGAGCCGGACCGGGCCCATGGCTTCAAGGTCGTCCTTGATCATATCCGCCAGCACCAGCTTGCCTTCCTCCTCCAGTTTCATCGCAATTTTGACGATAGTCTGCTGCATGGTCTCGACCTCGGAGAGCCGGACCGGGCCCATGGCTTCAAGGTCGTCCTTGATCATATCCGCCGCCCTGGAGGACATGTTGGCGAATATCTTGGCCTTGATTTCGTCGGAAGCAGTTTTCAGGGCCATGGTCAACGAGTCGTTGTTGACTTCGCGCAGAATCATCTGGATGGAGCGGCCGTCCAGAGCGCAGAGATCCTCGAAGGTGAACATCATCTTGCGGATATTTTCGACCATTTCCGGATCGACTTCCTCAAGGCTCTCCAGAATTTCCGAGTCGAGGTTGTCGGTCATGCTGTCGAGGATTTCGACCACCTTCTTCAATCCGCCGACCTGGTGTTGCTCCTGGCCGCCAACCACGATACCTATTTCCTTGCTCAACGCCTCCTCTATCCGGTCGATGACCGCCGGTGAGACTTTATCCAGAGTGGCAATGCGATGAATGACATCGGCCCGCTTTTCCTCGGGGAGTTTGGCGATGATGGCGCCAGCGTGCTCGGTGGCCTGGGTCGAGAGAACCAGGGCCAGGGTCTGGGGATGTTCACGTTCGAGCAGGCCGGCCACCATGGAAGGCGGCATCTTGGAGATGGTTTCCAGGGGACGCGCTTCCGTGCCGGAAACAAACTGGCGCATCAAGCTTGTTTCCCGGTTCTTGTTGCCGGTGCCTGCGATCAGTTTCTTGGCGAATTCCTGACCCTTGACCACCAGGCCGGCCTGACTTTCGGCGGCCAGTTCGAAATCCTCAAATACCCTGGTTTTGAGCTCATCGGGGATGTGCTCGATATCCGCCATGCAGCGGGTGACCTTGAAAATTTCTTCGTCCGTCAGTTCGCGCAGCAGTTTCGTTGCGGTTTCCTCACCAAGGCAGATGAGAAGAATAGCCGCTTTTTTCAGTCCTGTCAGTTTGTCGACTGCTGCCATGGAGTCTGTTGTTCCTGCAATAAGTGAGAGGTCGAAAGCGCAAATTCGATATGTTTTTTGAAATCAGTTCTGTTCATGAATCCATTGTCTTAAAACATGGGCGCTGAAAACCGGATCGGTGTCAACCGCCATTCGAACTTTGTCCACAGTGTCCGAGGGAGGCGATTCCATCGCCGCCCTGTATGCGGCTCCGCCAACCAGCGAGCCTGCCCCGGCTGGGCCGCGGCCCGAAGCCTTGCCCCGTGCCTGCTCAGCCTCCATTTGCTCCACGGTTTTATTATGCTGGGTAACGTCTCTGTGCAAGGTTTTCATCAGTGGACGAATCATGAACAGGTAGAGCAGCAAACCGCCGAGAACGAGGAGGCCATAGCGGATGAACGGCAGGTACTGGTACAACCGGCTGGCAGCCAGCCCCTCACCGTCGACGGAATCGGATGATTCAAGGAAGGGCATGGAGGTGACTTCGATCTTGTCGCCGCGAGCGGTGTCCAGCCCTAGAGCCGAAGCCACCATGGTTTCCAAGGCTTTGAGCTCGGCCGGAGGCCGCGGTTCGGTTTTGGCCGGCTCTTTGTCCTTGGCTGGGGTTACCCTGTCGGCCACAAGCACGGAAACCGAGAGCTTGCTCACTGTGCCGACCGGATTGATCGTTTTGGAAACCACCTTGCTGATCTCATAATTGGTGGTCCGTTGTGAGCGGCTGGAAGGTGGCGTGACACCAGCAGTCTGGTTGCTGTTGCCCTCTAGGTTAGACTGGACGCCGGGTACGCCGCCGGTGATCTCCGAACCTGATTTCTCGTCGCTCAACTGTTCGCTGCGGACGACCGGTTCTTCCGGGTCGAATGTTTCCTCGGTTTTTTCGGTTTTGGCAAAATCAAGGGTGGCGTTGACCCGAACCATGGCGTTTTTGGTGCCCAGAGATTTGTCGAGCAGGGCCTGCACCCGGTCTTCAAGGCGTTGCTCCACCTGCATCTGGAATTCCAGCATGTCGGGGGACAGGTTGCCGGCCATTCCTTTCTCACCGAGCCGGGAAAGGATCGTCCCGTTCTGGTCGATCACCGATATATGGCTGGGTTCCAATCCTTCAATCGAGGTGGAAACCAGGTGTACAATGCCCTCAATCTGGGATTCGCTCAAGCGTTTTCCCGGGGCCAGCTTGATGATGACCGAGGCCGTTGCCGGTTTTTGTTGATCCTTGAACAACCGTTTTTCCGGTAGGGCTAGATGGACTCGTGCTGTTTCCACCGGTCCGAGCGAGGCAATGGTTCGGGCCAGTTCTCCCTGGAGCGCCCGTGAATAGTTGACCTTCTGCACAAAATCGGTGAGGGCGAACGATTGCTTGTCAAAGATCTCAAAACCAACGCCGCCACCTTGGGGCAACCCCAACGAAGCGAGGCTCAAGCGGGTTTCGTGCACGTTTTGTGACGGGATGAGAATGTCGTGGCCATTGCTGGCCAGTTGAAAGGGAATGTTTTTTCCCTTGAGCCAATCGACTACGGCCGAGGCGTCCGCGTCGGCGAGATTGCCGTACAGCAGCTGATAATCTGCGGTCCTCGCCTGAACGATGATAAAGGCAAACAGTCCGAGAGTGATGGCGGTCACGGCGGCCAGGGCGATTTTTCGCGACAGGGGCCAAGCTGTAACCGTTGCCGTCAGTGTTTGCCAGCCGTTTTTCAGTTTTTGAGGAGCGGCATCCGTTGCTTCAGCCATGATACGTCCTTGCTTCTATTATTCCTTTATTAAAGAAAGGGACAGTGCGGGGGCCTTTTTTTTTCAGTTTTATACCTGCATCCGCATGATTTCCTGGTAGGCATCGATGGCCTTGTTGCGGACCTGGATGGTGTATCGTAATGAAACGTCAGCCTTTTCCATGGCAATCATTGCTTCGTGCAGATTTTTTTCACCGCCGGAGTGCAATTGCACAATAGCCTGATCGGCGTGCTGCTGTTGTTCGTTGGTTTGTTCCACCATGGTGGTGAGAATGTCGCCAAAAGTGGTTTCGGCCTGACGGACCTGAGAAACCGCAGGCTCCGCCGGGGTCAGGAGCGGAGCTATGCCGCGAATCGCTTCCATCTGTTATCTCCCGATATCGAGGGCTTTCATGGCCATGCGCTTGGCCGATTTAATGGTGGTGGTGTTGGCCTCATAGGAGCGGGTAGCCGACATCATGTCCATCATTTCCTTAAAGACGCTGATATTGGGTAGTTCTACGTAGCCGTCCTCTTTGGCATCCGGATGCGAAGGGTCATAGACCCGCTGCGGTGGGCTGGTGTCTTCCGTGATTTTGGCGACCTTCACCCCCTGCGCCTGGCCCTGGATCTGGCGGGAAGCGTCAAGGTGTTGCTTGAAGGGGAGTTTTTCTGTTTGGAAGACTACGGATTTTTTTTTGTACGGTCCGCCTTCCGGCGTTGAGGTGGTCTCGGAATTAGCCAGGTTGGAACTGATGGTGTTCAGCCTCGTGGTTTGTGCTTTCAGACCTGAGGCGGCTATGTCAAAGGTGGTAAAAATGTCCATGCTACACTCCCGAATAGAGGTTTGCTATTTTCTAAGCAAATTATGCGCCACCATTGGCGGCATATTTAATCAGGGATAATTTTTTATTGAGCATGGTCACCGCCGCCTCGTAGAGGATCTCGTTTTCTGAGAGTTTGATCATTTCTTGATCGACGCTGACGGTGTTTTGGTCGCCAATGCCGGTTGTATCCTTCTTGGCAGTGATTATACCATTGACCTGTTCGAGACTGGACGGTGCCACTGGGAAATGATTGGGTTGGGTAGCCACCGGACGTAGGCTGTTTCCCGACAGGGCGCTTTGCAATTGATCCTCAAAGCTCAATGATTGCGCCGCATAGCCAGGGGTTTCGGCGTTGGCGATGTTGGAACCGATAACCTCCTGATTTTTTGAACGAAGGTCGAGCACCTTCTGCAGGAGCTTCATGGTGGTGTCGAATTGCTGGATGCCGGGCATGGTGTTCCTCAGGTTGTCGCTAATTATATGGCGGGAAGATCCCGTTCATCTTTGTTTCATTTCAAGGATAGCTGCTTCCTCTCGGGCAAGTTTGCTCCAAAGCTGGTCTGTACCTTTTTCGGCTAATTCCTTGAAAAGATTAAGTGCCTCCTGGTTGTCGCCTTTTCTCAATGCAATCTGGGCTAGCCGGAATCGGGCCTGCTCGCTGCCCCCTTTTTGCTCGCTGAGCCGTTGGAAGAGGGTGGCCGCCTGCTCATCCTTCCCGGTTTGGAAGTAGGACTCAGCCAAGGGGAGCAGCATCGAATGCTGGGCCAATAGTTCCAGTACATCTGGTTGAGTCAGGGTATCGATAACCCGCTGCCATTCTTTGTTCGCAAAGAAAATCCGTCCCTTGAGGAGTTCCAGGTCCCGCATCCGGGGGCTGGACTTAGCGGTCATCAGTTCGAGGGCTTTATCGAGTTGACCACGGGCATACAGCGCCCGCACCTTGAGGGCAAACACGGCTGGAATGTCTTTTCCCTGGGGATAACGGAGCTGATAGCGGTCGGCGTATTCCTCGACCTGCATAAAGCGACTGGTGGCGGAGAGCGCCTCCAGAAGCGGCAAATACAGCTTTTCCTTGTCGGATTCTCCTGAAACTTCAAAAAGATACTGGTATGTTTGAGCCGTTTGGTCAGCCATGCCGAGCTTGCTGTAGGCGCGGGCGAGGTCATGCAGCAGGGCGGTGTCGAGCCATCCGCGGACAAAGAGGTTTTTGTTCTGCTTGGCTAGCACCAATGCCTTGACATATTCATGGTTTTTGACCAGTTGCCGAATGACGCCAGGAAGCTGCTGAATTAAAAGAGCCGTGGTCTCAGCGCGCAGGCTCCCTGATTGAAAGGTGCGAAGCAGTTGCATGCATTGATTGACGCTTGCCTCGCTCTCACCTGACAGCCTGTTGACCAGGGCTTGTTTAAAGGCGCTTTCTTCACGCAAAACAACCAATTCAGCCTCCTGCGCATATTTACCGTACACCGATTCCGCCTGGTGCGCCGGTATCTTGTTGGCCAGAAAGTCCAGGTCGGTCTGTTTGAGCAGAGCCCTTACCCCCCCCTGGGTTTCGGTAAAGGCATTTTGGATTTGTTGCAGTTGGATTAACGCCTTTTTTGCCATTGCCGGGACACGGAGCTGGGACATGGCCAGCCGGAAAAGAGCGAGATCTTGGCCCGGCTGGTTGTTGAGCAGTTCACTCAGTATCTGATACTGCTTGGCGGCATCGGGGTAGCGGTGAGCAGCATAGAGGGCGTCGGAGAAGAGGGCGAGTGACATTGGATCGGATGCGACCAAGGGAGATTGGCTGGTCAGCTCCAGGTAGGCTGTCAAGGCTTTGGCTTTTTGTTGTGTGACAGAGAGGAGGTCAGCCTGCCGTAATAGACGGGAAAATTTAAGCGATTCATTGTGGCTGACCGTCGGGTCGGAGAGAAATTTCTCCGCTTCGGCAGGACGGTTGGCCATGATGGCCAATTCCGCCATTAATAGAGTGAACGAGCCAGATAAGGATGTGTCCCCGATTTTTTTCAACAAACCATCGAGTTCATAAAATGCGTTGATATGGTCCCCTCTTGCAGCCTGCTGATAAATCAGAAGGAAATGCGCCAGATCAGCCTGCAGCGAATCAGGGTACTGGATCATGAATCGTTGCAGCAGAAAATATGGTTCCCGGTATTCCCCGGCCCTGATCAAGGCCTCGGCATAGGTCAGAACAAGACGCTCCTTGAGTGGTTCCTCTGCTTGTTTGGTCACTTGTTCACGGAGCAGTCGGTGGACCTGTGGCCATTTGCCTTCCTTCGCCAGCGCCTGTGTTTCAGCGGGCAGCCAGTTTTCCGTGGCAGTCTGTGGCGGCAAGATGGCCGCCAGGGGGAAGGGCGGCAGGTGCAGTTTGGGGGAAGGGAGAATTATCACTGGTGATTCGTATTCTGCGAAAAATGAACGCCAGTTCTTGGCAAACATTGAGGCGCTGACTGGATTGACCGGATCGGATGCCGTTCGTTTCACCACCGTGACTCCCTGGAGTTTGGAAGACAGTTCCGGATGGGAGGTAGACAATTGGTTGCCCAGAAGGATGTCGAGCATGAGCAGCCCGGTGTCATTGTTGCTCTCGGTGGTCACCTTTTGCGGGGGGTAGCGAAAATAAAAGGAAAGGGTGGTTGTAGATTTTTCGACCTTGCTGATCATCTTGATCATTTTGTTATCGGTTGCTGGCGCAGCCAGCGCATCATCTGGAACGGTATTCGCCAACTCCAAGTCAATCCGGCGGCCGTTGGTCGAAAGATTAAATCCGGGCAACTGGTCAAAATGGAGGTAAAGCTGAATGCGGGCTGATTCATCGCTGCGGTTGACTGACTTGAGAACCGCGCTTGCTAGAACTCTTGTCCCCGAAAACTCATTGACAGCAAGCAGCAGCAGGGTGATTATAAAAAAACGATTGATCATGGCGTATTCTGCAAGCAGTGTGTGCGCTCCTGCATCCATACCATATGGACGGGCTCATTCAGTTTTTTTTATCAAGCAATAAGCATTCCATGCCACTGGAACGCAAACACCACCCATGATGCACTGTTCCAATGCGACCGGAAGTAGCCGTTCCGTGCAGGCATAGGGGATGCAGAGTGCGGTTAGATTTGCGAGTCATTATTTTGGCAGACAGATGAGCCCATTGTTACTCTTCTCTTTGAATGGTTTACCTCAATGAAAAAACGTTGTTCTGTCACCTCCGGTGATCGGCCTTTGGCGCAGAACGGCATACATAGGTGCAAGACGTGTCCTCTGAAGAAGATCAGCAACTCTTAACGGCCTTCATTGATGAATCCATGGAGATGATACGCCAGGTCCAGCCTTTCGTTCGCGCCCTTGTCGAGCAACCGGACCGGGAGGATATCCTTCCTCAAGTCACCGGTCCGTGTTTCCGCCTGTTTCATTCCGTGAAAGGAACCGGCTCTTTTCTAGGGCTCGATCACTTGGTCGCTCCGGCCGAGGCCATGGAATACTTGCTCGATCGGGTCCGGTCCGGCATTCTCCTGCTGAACCCGAGACACATTGCCCTGCTGGCGGAATCCTGTACCTTTATAGAACAGGGGCTGGTCTTGGTTCTGGCGGAGAAAACCGATGTGCACCTGGCCAGTTCCGCCGCGGCATTGGCCGCGGCGATACATCTGGCCGCCGCCACGGAAGAGGAATCCATTGGGGACGAAGGTACGGTTGCCGCGCTTCCTGCTGAAATGCGGGAATCTTTTTTTTGGGAGACAGAGAATCTGTTGGCCACCGCGGAGCAGGAATGTGTTCTTTGGGATTTTATTGCCGTCGATTTGGAACGGGTTGCGGAGTTGTGCCGGTTGCTGCACAGGCTGAAGCGGAGTTTTGCCCTTTATGATTTTCGTGATCCTGAACGGATATGCATGGCTCTGGAGTCGACGCTGAAACGGTATGTGCAGGGAGAATTTTTCCAGACTGAATATCCCGAGAGAGTTTTTTTGCGCAGTATCGATGCGCTCCGCACAACAATGACGAGATTTTCGTTGACTGATGATCTCGCGGTGCCCGATGTCGAGCATCACTTGGTGGCTATCCAGGGAATGATGCGCCAACCCATTGGGGAACTGTTAATCGAGGCGGGGCTGGTGGATCCGGGGATCGTCAGTCAAGCTTTGGAGGTGCAGCGATCTTCGCGCGATGAACAGCCGCGCCGACTCGGCGAGGTTTTGGTGGCGATGGGTGAAGTAACTCGGGAACAGGTTCAGCATGTCCTCCAGGAGCAGCACAATAAACGGTCGCGGACAGAAGAGGCGGAAACGACACTTGACAGCAAAGACCCAACCATTCCCGAACGTTCATTGACTGCCGCCGCCTCACATGAGATCTGTATCGATGGTCGCAAACTCGATCGGATGGGCGTTGTGCTTGAGCGACTCCAGGCTATGCGTCTGCCGGGAGACCACCTCCCGTTGCTTGGCGAATTGCAGACCCTTGTGCAATCATGTCGCCGTGATGCCCTTTCTTCTTTGACCAACCGTCTGCAGAGGGTGGTACATGATTTATCGGTTCAAGGGAACAAACGCATTCAATTCACTATTGAGGGAATCGAGGTGCTTCAGGAAACGGGTGAGGGTGCCTTACTGGCCGATTCCCTGCTGCATCTGATCCGAAATGGCGTGGAGCACGGTTTGGAAGACGTGGAGGAACGACTGCGTGTGGGGAAAAGAAAAATCGGCATGCTCAATCTGTTGGTCTTGCGTCAGGGAGAGGAAGTCTGGGTAAGCGTCGAGGACGATGGTCGAGGTTTTGATTTTGAGGTGATAGCGGCCTTGATCGTCAAACGCGGGTTGGCTGCGGTGGAGAGCGTCCGGCAAATGACCAATCGGGAACGCATTCATGCCCTGCTCAATAATGTATCGGCTCTCCATGACAGGGAGGCTGCGGCCGGAGCCGAACATCGAGATTGGGGTTTGTTCGTTGTCAACAGAGCCCTCCAGAAGATGCAGGGGAAAATACAGGTGGCAACCCGTACCGGTAAGGGAACCTGCGTGACCTTGCGGATGCCGCGAAGGCATTGAACCGCCTTGGAAAAAGCTTGATCAGCAAGAAGAAACCTTGATTTCCCCATTTTTCTGCTGATAGAATACAGTCAATATGAAAAATTTCCTGCTTTGTAAACCGGCAGTTGAAGCGGGATTGCCCCAGTGTTGACAGATGTCGTGTCCTAAACGAAAGAGAGGAGAGAATAATGGCAAAAAATGTACTGCTTGTCG
>Ga0074197_1001192_pt1 | contig 23585 bp, 23 predicted proteins | sample EPASupsiteSAE305_FD_64526 | JGI IMG/M metagenome (GOLD analysis project Ga0074197, IMG submission 64526) | Bioremediated contaminated groundwater microbial communities from EPA Superfund site, New Mexico - SAE3-05 reassembly with SPADES | ecosystem: Environmental > Aquatic > Deep subsurface >...
AAACTGGAGCCTAACCCTTTCACAACTCTCAATTTATTTCGAGGGCAGATTGGGCAAGGCTTTAAATTTATGATACAATTTTAGGAGCTACTGGATGCTGACACAGATTTTTGAACACTCCCGGCAAGGCTTTAAATTTATGATACAATTTTAGGAGCTACTCGGTGCTGACACAGATTTCTGAACACTCCCGAAAAAAGCATTATCTTCTTTTGGTACAACGCCAAATTGGATCTTTATTATGTTAAACATAATCAAATACTAAAACATTCTTCACTTTATGACCAAGATCGCACTGGGTTTGTATTTGATAATTTTATCATTAGCCCCAATGAAACTTTAACCCTATATGTAAAATCTAATGAAAAAAAAGGGTATGATGTCTTTAAATCCATAAAAATAGTTAATCAAGAAAAAACCTTTAGTGTTATTTCAACAGATAAGTCTTATTTTGACAATGGATTCTTTTTCGGAATTTTAATTAGTATATTTTTCTTTAACTTAATCGTATTTTTTTCTATCAAAGAAAAAAGTTTGGGATACTATTGCTTGGTACTTTTACCCCCAACACTCTACTGTTCTCCTGATATTGTCGTCTTATTAGAGTGGTTAAACTTTTCCAATAAAAATATCATTGTCCTTTTTAATATCTTCTTCCCTGCCCTTCACATTATCACTTTTCTACTCTTTACTAAATACTTTTTTGAAACAGAAAATAATTATCTTTGGGTTGATAAATTTATCAATATAAGCCTTCTCTTCTCTTTAATATTAAATATCTACAATTTTATCTTTGACCACTACAGCTACATTATAGCAGCATTAATTCTACCCTTTTTTTTCATGGTTGGTATTGTCAACCTCAAAAAAGATTTCACAGTCTCCGTTTTATACATCATCAGCTCAGCCTTTATCTACTACCCATTTATCTTCTATTTTTCTTCATTTGATATCAAATTCTTTGATACCTACTTAAACAAGGGCACCTACATCAACAATATGCAGGTCACCAATACTATTGCTGCAATTTTACTGTGCTTTTCTATTTATATCAGGTTGAGTAAACTCTTTTATGAAAAACTCTCTTTTCAAAAAGAGCTTTTAGCCAAATCACGCCTTGCTGCAATGGGCGAGATGATTGCAAGTATCGCTCACCAATGGCGACAACCTCTTAACAATGTCTCAACAACTTTGGCCAACATTGAAATGACCAGTGAACTTCAAATGCTTTCACATGAAAAATTGAAAACAAAGGTCCATGAAGCCAATACACAGATAAAATACATGTCAAATACTATCAATGATTTTTTAAATTTCTTTTCTACAAAAAAAGAGGAGCGTGTTTTTCTCCTTAAAAGCGCCGTTGAGAGTGCCATGGTATTACTCCGAACACCTTTTAAACAAGAACAAATTTCTTTACATGTAAAGAGCGATGAAAGTACTATCATTGGATGTAAAAATGAACTCATTCAAGTCTTAACCATTCTCATGAGCAACGCCAAAGATGCCTTGAAAACCAAAGAAGACAAACAGATATGGATTACTATCAAAAACAAAGAAATATTCATAGAAGATAATGCAGAAGGAATTGATCTTGAGATCATTGAGAAGATATTTGACCCATACTTTAGCACTAAAAAAGAAAAAAATGGCACTGGTTTGGGGCTTTATATGGCAAAAATTATCATAGAAAAAAACATCGGTGGTTCTTTACATGTAAAGAATTCTAAAAAAGGCGCAAAATTTATCATTGATCTTAGCCATGTTAATTAATATGCTATATTTGTATGAAAATACTTCTAGACATTAGGAATGCGCAGTATGAGATAATAGGTTTTTTCGTCTAATTAACTTATATTTTACCTATAAACGTCCTATACTTTTTTGCCATAATTAAAATTTATAACTAAAGGAATAAACACTATGCGTGATGATTTTGACTACACAGGGCTCATAAGCCAATTAGAAGACCATATGAAAAACCCTCGTTTTTATGGACTATTAGATAATTACAATGCCAAAGCGACATGCCTTCACCCCGATGGAAAAGGTAAAGTTGTCCTTACTATGCAAATTGAAGATGATAAGACTGTCAGATGTGGTTTTGAAATCAAAGGTTGCCCATCACTGCTTGCACAAGCTTCGCTTTATTTAGATTCTGCTTTTAATGCTACGCTTTCAGAGACTTACATTTTAGCTGGTAATATTTTGAAACAAATCAAAGATGACGATTCTAAAGAATCACGATGCAGCATGTTATTTTTAACAGCGTATAAAGAGTGCGTAGAAGCTTATTATGAAAAAGAGAAAGAAGAGCGCATTACGACTCTAACTTTTTAAAACAAGAGAGATAATTGGCGATCTAGCTCAAAAGAGAGTTATTTACCAAGTCATCTCTCTTAAAACTGAAAAAAAAGTTATAACGTTTTCTTATATCAATTACAAACCTAAAAATATACTTTTTTTCTTTTCCATTGACTTTATCAAAGCCAAAAATGTTTTTATGGCTCGCTTGATTGCATCACCAGAGTATTGATTTCGTGATTGAACTCGTAATCCCTGCATAAATGTCATAATCAAGTCAGCCACTTCATCAGCGCTTTGGAGTCACTCCAAAATAATGGGAATGTCAAGCTAAACGTGCTGTATATTTAAGCATATTTATGACTTAGAAAAAGAGAAAAGTAGGGTTTACATGTAATGATGTAAACCCTACTTTATGCATAGATTTAGAAATTAACGCTTAAGCTTTTCCCATAAAATATATGTTGGCTTGAACTTCATTAAAAGAAAAACGCCGATGATCGAAAAAATCAATCCAGCAACCATTAATATACTACCAGCTTGTGGCTCATTCTCTCCATAACTTCCCATTGAAATTTGGAAAGTAACCAAAATCAATGCCAAATAAAGTAAACTCAAACCAAGCGCTTTATAATTTAAAATATTTAATAATTTCATGATTTTTTAACCCTATCCTTTCTAAAGCTTACAGCGTCTCTAAAATGGTCTGCGTCTAGACCATATGTATTAATCTTTCCATCCCAAACTTCTGTAATATTTCGTTTTGCACCATAGCCCAATGCATCATCCATACCAAGCATTAATGGGTCTAAGAATCTTGCGTTATCAATAAGCCATTCAACGCCATCATGAATCCAGATATTACCTTTATTAAACGGGCATACAGCAATACACATACCACAATATCCACCAGATTCCACCCAATAACCTAAGCATTTACTATGGTCATTTTGCCACTGTAATTTACCTGATTGATTATGAATACTTCGTCCTTCAAAAGTTCTTGGACCTTCAGAAATTGCTTTTGAAGGACACTCACGTGCACATTTTTTACATGTTTCACAAAATTCTGTTACTCCAAAGTCGATAGGCTTATCTGGAACTAAAGGCATATTTGTAAAGACTTTTGTAAGTCTTACGTTTGGTCCAAATTCAGGAGTAATACAAAGACCCATACGACTAGCTTGTCCTAAACCTGCTTCAACAGCAAAGGCAACTGATTGTCCAACAGTATTACTGCATGGAATTGCATAGTAACCCATATAACGAATAAACTGGCATAACCACATATCGAATATACACATACGTGAATAAGAAAATGATACTGTTGCACATGCCATACTGGCAGGAGCTGTTTGCATCATTTCGCGGTTCATAGCGATACCTGCAACGATAACATTTTCACAAGTATTAGGGATAATTAATTCATCATCAGTTTCTATTGGTAGTGGAACATCTTTGAAAACGATTGGCTTTTCAATCTCTTCAGGCCAAGATTGTTCATCTGGTATAGTTACTGCCTCAGAATAAACCCAGTTACGATTTAATCTTGCAACACCTACCAAATCAGCACCTGCCATACGTGCAGCAAATTTTACATAATTTGTAAGTTCCACAGGATCAGTTGTATCTGGAGGTCTTCTATCTAACCCTACTGGTGCCCACATTTGGGTGTTATGCATAGTCTCACCAGACCATAACATAGAAAATCTATTTGGATAACCTCCAAAGTTACCTCCAAAGTTATTATCTAAGGTCCATCCAGCAGCTTCAAGTGCACGACCTGCTCTAGCTTCTCCTACATTTTTAGCTTTCATCTTAGGACCATTTTCACCATTTTCAATCTGACGTACTTTCTCATCAAATCCTGATAAAAACCAAGGTTTCACTTCACCTTTGTAGTTTGGTTTAAACTTTGAGGTTGGATGAGTAAGCGCTGTTCGTACTTCAGCATATCTTTCCAATTTGTCGTTAACTATGATGGGAGAACCTGCAGTCATTGCAAATTGTTGACGAATTTCAGCTGCATTTTTCTCTTTTTCAGCTGCATTTGCACCTGGTACACCAAATGGAGCTATCGTTGCTGCAGCTCCAGCTCCGATAATCAACTTACCAAAATCTCTTCTTGAGAGTTCAGGCTTTTTTTTCTTTTCCATACTTCCTCCTTAAAAAATACCAAGAGTAACAACTTACACAGTGGTATTCAAACCTTCTTGTAACCTTTTATAAATAACCCCAAGTACAGTTATTTATTTTTTAATGTGTTTATGAATTAATTTCACATTTTAAGAATGATATACAAAAGTTATAGCTTTGTTATAGGAAAGATATAGATTTTAATTTTAAAATAATGAAAGTTAATAATATTTACGAAGTAATAAGTAAATACTTTTCTTTTTTTATATTTTTGGAGATTTTATAAAGATTTTGTCAATATATCAGACAATAATTTGTGTTAAAGGAACGCTTTTAAAAAAAAAGTAAGATAAAAAGTCGTCCCTAATATTTTATGTTTTATTCGCTTCCAAGACCAAATGTATTAGATAAGGTATTGATATAATTAAAATATCCAACAATACAAACCGCTTCAAAGATCTCTTTTTCACTGTATCCAAACGCCTTGATAACTTCTATATCTTCTTTCATGATTTTATAGTTATCTTTTTTTGAGGCACGAATACAAAAATGAAGTAACCTTTTTTCAGCTTCACTACAACTTAGGGCATCAATACCTAATGCTATTTCTTCAATTTCAACCTCACTCACACCTAAAGCCCGTGCAAGTTGCTTGTGTACACCTGCACACATTTTACACCCATTATCCAATGATACTAATATTGCAATTCTTTGTTTGGTGACATAAGGGAGTAATGTTTCTTTCAAGAGAAACTTGGAAACCATAGTATCTGTAGCAAAATAAACGTCTTCATTTAATGCAAGTAGCTGAAATATCTCACCCAAGCTACCCGTTTTTTCCAATTTCTTATCCGCATGTTTTTTAACAGAATCACTCATATTTTCATAGACGCAAAGTGCTATGTGTGCCATATTCTATCCTTATTTTTAAAATATTTAATTATTATAAATGTAAGTATAGAAAATAATTATAGGTTGTTTGTAGATAATAATAATTTTTCTACTAATTCTTTAATCATTAAATAATATTCAGTAGTATTTCTATCTATCTCGATGCTCAAAAAAACACCATCAATTCTATCAATATCTACATCTATAACTTTTTCTTAATTCTTTAATGCAGAGTATAGACTTAATAGTTCAATGACAGTAACCATTGCTTCAAAACCTTTATTACCTGCTTTACTACCTGCTCGTTCAATTGCTTGTTCAATGCTATCCACTGTCAGGACACCAAAAGCGACTGGTTTAGCAAATTGAAGTGCTACATTGGCCACACCTTTGGTCACTTCTGCAGACACATAGTCAAAATGTGGCGTTGAACCACGTATTACTGCACCTAAACAACATACTGCATCGTATTTACTACAAGCCAAAAGACGATTAAGTGCCATTGGAATTTCAAATGCACCCGGTACCAAAACAAGATCTAAATTTTCATCTTTGCCACCATGTCTCAAATAGGCATCCCGCGCTCCTTCTACCAAACGATCTGTGATGATATGGTTAAAGCGTGCATTAATAATAGCAACTTTTTCGTCACCATTTAGGGACAATTTACCTTCTACAATATTCATTATTATCCTTCATATCATACATTTTAACAAAATGGATATACTGATATAATCCATTGCAGACTCATTTATTAATTTTAGAGAATTGAATGCATGTGCCAATCATCATTCCCAACACAACACAACTTAAACCATACGCTACAAGATAGAAACCCATTACACTGATACCTTTTTTACTCTTTATTTTCATTGACAATAAATACTTGTTATTTTAAGCAACAGTTTCATTAACATTCGTACTTTTAATGACGCTAAGGCCAAACCCACTAATGCCAACAAACTCTTTATTCTTACTATCACTTAAAAGTTCTATATTTTCTATACCTAGATGTTTAATTATTTGCGCACCTATACCGTATTCACGAATTTTAGACATATCTTGTGTTCCATTATCCATAAAAATCAATACTCCACCACTTTTTTGCAGATAGTGTATGGCTTGAATTAAGCTATTATATTTTTTTGTATCAGCTAAAAGTTCATTATCAGGCATAATACTATGAAATTTTACTGCTGATCTATTTTTAATATTTCCAAACGCATAGGCTATATGATGGTTATCATTATGATCCACAAAGTCATAACGTCTGGCATCTTTGCCTAAAAATTGCGTTGTTGATTCGGCAATAACACGAATAAGTGATTCATTCATCATGCGATACTCTACAATATCAGAAATATAGACAATATTTAATTCATGCTTCGCACAAAAGATATCCAGATCAGGACGTCTAGCCATTGTTCCATCTTCTTTCATGATTTCACAAATAACGGCAGAGTCACCCTGTCCTGCTAAACGACATAAATCTACAGAACCCTCAGTATGACCTATTCTTACTAATGCACCACCCTCTTTAGCAATCAATGGAAAAATATGGCCGGGACGAACGAGTTCTGATTCATGCGATCCACCATCTGCTAAAATTTTTATGGTCATATCACGCTCACCTGCAGATATACCCGTTGCTGCTGTTCTTGCATCGACTGTAATTGTAAAAGCGGTTTCATATGATGAATCATTTTTTTTGACCATAGGCTCTAATTGCAATCTATTTGCTATCTTTTTTGAAATAGCAACACAGATAAGCCCTTTTGCATGACTTGCCATAAAATTAACTTTTTGTGGTGTAGAAAAAGAAGCAGCATAAACTAAATCACCTTCATTTTCTCTATCTTCATCATCTACCATAACAACCATCTTGCCTTGTCTAATATCCTCAATCGCTTGATTAACGCGGATAATAGCCTGGAATGTTTTTTGATCGCTTAATATTGCATTCATGTTTTTCCTTTAAAGTAAATGACCCATCATTTCTTTTTTAGTTTTCAAATAATCAACGTTATGATTATTTGAAGGTATAATAATTGGCCATCTTTCAATAATCATAATGTTTTTTAAACAACTCATTTTTTTAGGGTTATTCGTAAGCAAACGAATTTTATCAATTTTAAAATGCTCTAAAATAGTTTCTACCACTTCATAACTACGTTCATCACTTTTAAAACCCAACTGATGATTTGCTTCAATAGTATCGAACCCTTGATCTTGTAGCGCATAGGCATTTACTTTATTAAACAAACCAATATTGCGTCCTTCTTGACGTAAGTAAATGATCATTCCACCAAGTGATGAGATATTCTGCAATGCAAACTCAAGCTGTTCACCACAATCGCATTTTAAAGAGCCAAGTGCATCCCCTGTTAAACATTCACTATGAATTCTAACCAATGGAATCTGCCCAAGAGGTTCTTTGAAAATCACTAAATGCTCTTTAATACCTTCTTGAAAAGATTGGATTTTTAAATTTCCAAATTTGGATGGAAGATTAGCAATATTTGAGATTTTAATGTTCATTCCATATCCTTTAATAACGTTTTATCTATTGCTATGTAGAGATATAAGATAAAAGACCTTGTATATAACCTCGCAAGGGTACATACAAGGTCTGCTTATTACAAGCAGACCTATCTCAAAAATGTAACTTATAGTGTCATTTTTGTTTTAACATCATTAACACTCTTACCTGCAGCAACTAGACCAGTAAGGCGTCCGAATGTCATACAACGTCCATGACCAATACCTGGACAGATTGTTGGGTAATCGCCTGCAAAGAAGTTACCTTGTGCAGCACCAGCAACATAGAGGTTATCAAATGCTTTATCATCTTTATCAAGAACAAGCATTCTATCATCCGTACTAAGACCGCCACACATTGTAAGTAATGTTGCCAAAAGCTTACCAGCATAAAAAGGTGCCTTTTCAACAGGATAAAGACATTCAGATCTTTTACCAAAATCTGTATCATTCTTAACCTTGACAATTTCATTGTATCTTTTAACAGTTTTAACAAATTCTGCTCTTGGAACACCCATTTTATCTGCAAGTTCTTCGAGAGTGTTAGCAACAACAACTTTTCCCTCAGAAATATGTTTTTCAAGCATATGTTTTTCATCGTCCATGCTCCATTCTTTAACGCCTACAATTTTATCTTGTTGGCCAAAGAATAAACCACCACCAATTTTTTTCTTCATCATCTCTTCTGCATAGCTAAGACCGTTTGCATCATAAACAGACCAAGCAATGCCATCTTTTTGATACAATTTACCACAACTCATTGATTGTGTATTGATATCTTCATTTTTAAAACGTTTACCATATGCGTTTACATGTAAAAAGTTATAACTTTTTGCACCTGCTTCTAAGTGAATAACTGCAGCATGGTTTGCATCTCTTTGCATAGCACCACCAATATCCATAGCAATCATATGACCATCACCGGTATTGGATTTACTTGGAAAATAAATTTGAGCATCTGCAAGTGATGATGTTTGAGAGTAGTAAGAAACCATATCATGATTTGAAGCATAATCGCCTGATGCTATAATAACAGCTTTTTTAGCTGCATATTGAACATAACCTTTTTTGGTTTTAGCAATAACTGCTGTAACTTTATTACCATCTTTAACAAGTTTAAGTGCTCTCGCTTCAAAAACTACATCTACGCCTTTCTCTTTTGCAATTTCAACAAGAGCATCAACCACAGGTGCGTTACCAGGTACGCCATTTTTATCTCTAAACATATGTGTTACTGGGTGTTCATAATAGAATGGATCTTTACAACCTTCAAACCATTGACCATTTTGAAAGCCTTTTGTTTTCAATGTGTTATCGAGCCAATCCATACATGCGCCACTTTTTTCAATAAAGAGTCTTAGTAAGTCTTCATCAACACGTCCTTGTCCCCATCGTTCAAGTTCTTTCGCGATTTGTCTTGGATGAATATCTTTAGTGATTCCGTGTTTATCTTGAAAATCTGAACCAAATGCAGTAATATGGCCACCACGGGCACCTGGTCTTTTATATTTTTCCAACACAATTACTTTTGCACCAACTTCTACAGCAGAAATAGCTGCACACATACCTGCAAAACCAGCTCCAATGACGATAATATCAGCTTCAACAGTCTCTTTAACTTGGCTTGCATCAACTTTTGGTAAAGTATTTGGATATGCAGGATTTTTTGAAGGAGCAATTCCTCTTTCAGTGATAAAAGGTTGCGCAGCTGCTTTATCTAAATCTGGACCTTTTTCTGCAGCACTCAAACTTGAACCAATTCCTGTTGCACCTAATGCCACAACTCCTGTACCAATTGCACTGGTCTTAAAAAAATTTCGTCTTGATTGATTTGTCATCTTTTTTCCTTTTTTGATTTTTCGTATGTATTGACTCTTGCGAGCACCTTATTCTGTTCTGTTTTTTATTTTTGTTTTAGGGGATACTTTGTTAATTAGAACTTCCTTTTCCGTATAATTTTTCATTTATTTTAATTTTTTCTTTTGCAGAGCCTTTTTCATAAAGAGCGTGTTCTGGCTTATAAATATTTAACATATTATTAAGTCCGTTATGTCCTATCTCTGCATGACAACTTGCACAACCCAATTCTTTATTTGTACCAAGAAGTCCATTATAATGCTCATGCATTTGTCGAGCTTTTGGACTTATTTTTTCATTTGTTGCATAATTGCTATGACACTTAATACATCCATCATCATAAACAAATTTAGCTCGCTCTTCTCTCTTTTGTTGCCAGTCTATAGCATCTGGATTTCCAAAAAAATGAGTACCTACTTCAGACATTCCATTTTTTGCTTTTGTAAAAACATAATTGACAAGATTATTATGAGGAAGATGGCAATCAACACAATTGACTCTTATGCCTGTTTTACCGTTGCCACCATGAACATCGTTATCATATGATGCTCTCATCGGCGCCATTTCATGACAAACAACACAAAACTGAGGCGTTCCTGTTCTTGATATTGCTTCATAGGATGTATAAGAAACGATAAAGCCTACAACAATTCCTACAACTAAAAGAAGTGGAATTTTCTTTTTAATAGACGTAAAAATATTTTTTATCATGGCATTACCTTCTTCATCCAATTAGGAACCTCTTTTTCGTGACACTCCATACATCTATTTTGTGAAGGTTCATGTTCTTTATGACACTCATCACATGATAATGTTGGGCCATCATGATAGGAATTATGAGGATTGGTATGGAACATATCCATAAATCCTGTTCGTTTGGCCATTTTTTCTTTACTTCCATGACAGCTAAGACACCCTTTATCCCCAATGTATTCAAATTTAGCAGGAACACGTCCTTGGTCATCATGACAGTGAATACAATCTATGGATAACTTCGCATGGTGCGATTTGATTGGGTATTGGTCTCTTAATTCCTTGCTTACTTCTATCACAGGTGTAGCCTCTTTGGCTGTAGTAGTAGGTGACATAGCATTGTCAACAGCCTGTACAGAGATACACAGTAACACAATGGAAAAAAGAAAGATGCCAAGTATTGGAAAAACTCTTTTCACGTTACAACCTTTCTTTTTAATTTCTAAGTTTAAGTATAAAGCAATACACTATCAGAGAACTCATCTGAAAATTAAAAAAAACTTAAAATTAAAGGAGGTGTTGAAGATAGAAAATGCTTACATGTAAACCATGTAATGAAGTAGTTTTACTTTATAAAATATCCTTGTACACAAACAAAAACACTATTCTGTCCTGTACATTTAATCATTTGCTTCAGAAATAAATTTTTTGATAGTTAATTTGACTCGCTAAAACTAATTACAATGTTTTAACTTTTAAAATATATCCTTCACTTGGGATGTTTTCAATATCAATAGAGTGAAGTTGTTTTTTAATTCTCAGGATAGCATTGTGTAAGATATTTTTATTAACAGATTCGCCATCGTAAATGTAATCTTCTATCATATTATAAGAAACCAAACGACCTATATTGTAAGACAATAACCAAAATATTTTATTGCTTGTATGTGAGAGAAAAACAGGTTGATTATCTATATATATAATCTCTTTTTGGTAATCAATATAAACACTTTCACTAAGAATTTTTGTCGTATATTTGATTCTTCCTAAACTCATTATAAGAGCTGTTTGTAACTCTTCTATATCTAAAGGCTTACGCAAAAAACTACACGCTCCCTCTTTCATACTCTCAATCAAGTTTTTATCATTATCATAAGAAGTCATAACGATAAACAATTGTTCGGATTTGAGTTTTAATATCTCTTTAATCATATCCAGTCCATTAATACCAGGCATATGAATATCCGTGATAATAACATCAATATGATGTTCTTTAAAACTTTGCAATCCACTTAGTCCATCTGCCGCTTCATAGCAAGCTTTGCAATAGGGCTTAATATCTTGTTTAATCGTCGTTCTTGCAATCTCATCATCTTCGACTATAAGTACACAGATATCATTAAGTAAATTAAGCGTTTGCAGATGCATCGTTTTGCTCCTTTGGAGATAAATAATTTTTAAAAGAAAATCTAAATATTGTTGGCATTGAAGATTGCACCAATACAAGATCACCTTTGAGTTTTTCTCTGGCTAATTTTCTTGCAAAATAAAGCCCAATACCACTGCCTAAAGTTTTTTTAGAACTTTTAATATTGTCAAAAAGTTTTTCTTCAATCGCTTTACTAATTCCCTCTCCCCAATCTGCAATATCAACGTTGACTAATTCACCATCAAGAGAAACATGGATTTGTATTTTATTATCTATTCTGTCATTCGTCATCAGTAATGCTTCTTTTGCATTTTGAAGCAGAACCAGTAATACTTGTTGAATGAAGTTATCTACAGAAGTAATGTTTAACATGTCACATCTATCACAGTCAATCTCAACACTGATATTGTGACGAGAAAAATCAATATAAAGAACTTGTAAAACCCCGTCTATACACTGTTTTAAGCAAAAAGTAGTGGCATTTCCATCAAACCTATAAAAGTTTCGAAACATCCCAATAGTCGTAGACATAAGCGCAATAGCTTTTTGAGACATGATAAGGTTCTCTTCTAAAACTTCAGAAGTCAGTGTTTTATTTTTTGATTTGGAAAGCATTGAAGAGGATAAAAGACTTAAAGAATTCAAAGGTTGATGCAATTGATGATTAATCCCAGAGATGAGTTCACCTATCTCACTGATGCGAGAACGATGTGCTAAAATAAACTCATATTCATCTCGTTTCAGCTCAATTTCGCGTCTCCAATATTCATGTAAAATATTAATGATAACAATAAATATAGCACCTAGAATAAAAAAGATTACACTAATCAAGATCAACTTCTTTGTTTGCACCGTCAAATTTGCAAAAGCAGTTTCTTTTTTTAACGTGAGTACCACTTTCCATCCTGTAGATTCAATCGTATCAAAAAAAGCCAAATAAACTTTCCCCTTTACAAGGTATTCAATATATCCTGACTTTAGTGCAAATATTTTTTCTTCCATCCAGCCAAGTTCTGGATTAAATTCAGAAATTTTCTTACCGATAAAATTAGGATTTGGATCAACAAGAAGTCTTCGGTCTACATCGATAAGTGCTGCAAAACCTCCATCCAAGTTACTCGAAGAAACTTTTTCTTCCACATCTTTAATCTCAACAACCAACGTTGCCACACTATCTCCATTAAAAGGAGCAATCGCCGCAACCATATTATCAATTTTATTAATAGGGCTTTTAAAAACTTTACTGATTGTAGGATTAAAACCATTAGCCAACATCGTTTGATAAGGCATATTGGCTTCTTCCTCTTGTGGAGTAAGTGCCCAGTCAGGTTCTGTATGAATGAGGGTTTGACCTTTGTAGTAAACCATAGAAGCATCAATATTGGCAGATTGATTGACGAGGTAGAGATAGTTTCGTACATTAGCAGGTGATCTATCTTGAAGATTCTGTGCACGCCGAGCCAAAGCAAGAGCTGTTCGCTGCTTATCTCCCAACCATTCTTCAATATCTCGTGTTAAATCAGCAGATTTACCTTTAAGTTTATCATAGATTTCTGTACTGGTTGTTTCATACATCATAGAATAGTTGATACTAAGAAATGCCGTAAATCCTAAGAGCATACCTCCCATAATAGAAAGGATAATCTTTTTTTCCAACTTCATTTAGCTTTCCTTTCTCATGAATTATAAAAACTTTCAACTTATTCTATAAAATTGGGCTTTGTTTTTGTCATTGCATTAATCCATGCTACTAAAGCATTTAGATCTTTTTCAAGTTCTTCAAGAGTTCTTTCATAGTTTCTCCAAGAAAGCCACAAGCCCTCTACTAACTTACGAATATTCTCAGGGTATAAAATCCCTTCTTTTTCGAACATTAATTCAATACTTTCTTCCTCGTTCCATACAGTCTCACCGCTATCCATTAGTTTACATGTAAACATTAGAGAACTCTCATCAGAGACACAAAGTTGCTCTTCTTCAAAGAGAAATTTGATTGTAATTTCATTTTGTGATTTGGGGCTAAAAAAGACTTGTTTAAGAGCAATTTTATCAATATCATTAAAAATAGCATAGCACAAGGTATCTTCTGTATCATCATAACTTTCAATAACTTTTGCACTATCATTAAGCTCTTTAATGTTTTGATAGATTGTTTCTGTGTTAAACGTATAGGCAACCGCTTCATCTTCTGTTGCAAAAAAAATATCATTTACATAGGGTTTAAATCCATAGTGTACACCAAAGGCATTGGCAGCAGCTACACTTTCATTTTTTTCGGGATGAGCATATTCTAGATTTTCTTTGATCTCTTCTTTTAATTCTTTGATGGTAATTGTTCTTATTTCATCTAACATAGTCTTCCTTTATTCATCAAACTTTATTATATGTCATTATTAAACTTTAACATATTTTTTTATTGAATGCGTTGTTGTTAATAAATGCACTGAGGACTTTCACGGAAATTGAAACAAGTTCCGGATCAAACTGCGTTCCACTGCAACGATCCAACTCATTAAGAGCTTCATCAAATGTGCATTTATTTTTATAATTTCGCATAGATGTCATAGCATCAAAAGCATCAACTATCGCAATGATTCTGGAAAAAAATGGTATCTTTTTATTTGTAAGACCATCTGGATAGCCTGTTCCATCCCATCTTTCATGATGATGTTTAACGATTTGAGCATGCTCTTGAAATAAATTGATATTTTGAAGCATTTGAGCTCCAAAAGTAGAATGTTTTTTAACACTCTCATATTCTTCTTTCGTCAAATAATCATTTTTTTGCAAAATTTTAGGATCAATAAGAATTTTTCCTATGTCATGCATAAAAGCAGATTGGTATAAAAGAATTGTATCCTTTAACCCTAAGTTAAGAGCATTACCAATTGAACAACAATAACGAGCCACTTGCTCTGAATGGCCTGATGTATAGATATCTTTTAGTTCTATGGTGTGAATTAGCATATTCATCACATCTTGCTTAAAATCAACAATACAGTCTTGACACAAAAATGAAGACATATCTGACATGCTTAAACTTTAAACTTTTTAAGTTCATTATCGAGTTTATTAGTCATCGAAGAGAGGTGATCACTAGCACTTGCTACCTCTTCAATACTTCTAGCATTAGCACTTGCAATAGTATCTACTTCTTGTATTTTTTTAATCATAGTATCGACTGATTCATTGACGTGTACAAAGTCTTGAACACTTTGACGATTGTTCGCAATTGTAGATTCAAGTATTTTTGCATTATCACCTACAATAGTTTTGAGCTCTGAGGATAACTCTGCAAGTTTAAATATCTCTTTAGAGTTAAAATCCATCTCTCCACTTGCATCAGCAATTGATTGAACAACAACATTAATGGTGGTATTAATTTCACTCAAACTTTTTTGAGTGCGTTCTGCTAATTTTCTAACTTCATCAGCGACCACAGCAAAACCTCGTCCGTGCTCTCCAGCTCGTGCAGCTTCAATGGCGGCATTAAGTGCAAGCAAGTTGGTTTGATCCGCAATATCAGCGATAACGGTTAGGACATATTTTATTTCTTCTGTATTCTCAGAAGTAACTTGAAGTTTTTTTGCTAATTCTATTTCTTTTTTCGAACCCACTTGTAGTATTGAATTGACTGTATCCATCTCTTTTTGAATAGTTTTAAAATTTACATTTGCCAAATCTAATTGTTCACTGTTATGTTTGATAATACTCACAGCGTTTTGTACTTCTTGCAAAACATTGCGCCCCTCTGTAACGGAAGCGGAAACGATTAAACTCTCTTCTTCTGAGCGTTTCCCTACCGATAAAGAGGTGGTAGAAAGTTCATGCGCAATCGATGCATTTTCACTGCTACTTTCTTTTGAGTTGGTAAGTAAAATTTGAATCTTTTCAATAAAAAGGTTTACTGAAGTAGCAATATCCGCTAACTCATCCTTGCTTTGCACTTTCAAACGCTGAGTGAGATCCCCTTCTCCTGATGACAAATCTTTCACCATCGTCTGCAATGCGTGCAGTGGTTTAAACTGCCATTTTAAAAGAGCATAAATTCCAATCAAACCTAACAAGAAAAAGCCAAAACTAATAAAGAGTAATTTTTGAGTTTGCGCATTTAGATTAGAAAAAGCAATTTCTTTGTCTACGGTCACGACAACTTTCCAGCCGGTAGCTTCAACGGTATCAAATACTGCTATCCATTCTTTCCCCGCCATTTTATAGTCAGCTAAACCTGATTTTTTAGAAAAAATTTCCTCTTCCAGCCACTTTAATTCAGGAGCATTTTCAGAAAGTGACTTCCCTTGCATCTTTACATTTGGATCAACAATAATTTTGTGATCAGCCCCTATCAACGCAGCATAACCACCTTCAAACTTACTCTCACGTACTTTTTCATTAATATCTTTAATCTCAACAACCAAGGTCACTTCACTGTCACCATTAAAAGGAGAGACAATAACCAACAAATCAGTCACTTTATCGATAGGACTTTTAATAATAGGACTGATCGCTTGTTCTTTAAATTTTTTGGAGAGCATCATTTGATATGGCATATTGGCTTCTTCTTGCTCAGGAGAAGGTGCCCAGTTAGGATCGGTATGACGAAGTGGCATACCTTTATAGTAAACCATAGAAGCATCTATCTTCGCAGATTTATTGACAAGATTCAAATAGCTTCGTAAATTTTCAGGGGATCTATCTTCAATCTTTTGCGCAACATCTGCTAACGCACTTGCGATTTGTTGCTTTGATTCAAACCAATTTTGTATGTTTTGAGTCAACCCAAATGACTTATCTTTAAGCTTTTCATAAATTTCTGAACTTGTCGTTTCTTTCATCATCGAATGGTTAATGACTAAAAAAACAACAAATCCAGTGACCAATCCTAACACAATAGAAAGTGTAATCTTCTGTTGCAATTTCATATCTGTAATCCTTGAGCATGTATTTTTAGTTACATGTAAAGCCATACATTTAAAGCTTTACATGTAAATAAAAAATGGGCGTTGCATACTTACATGCAAAACCCATTTTATTACAAGGAGATCTATACTTGTTTCGTTAGAAAAAATATATTGCTATTAAAATTCGTAACCAACTCTAAAACGGATTTCATCTCTGCTATATGCATCATTACTATTATTTGCAATTTCATAAAAGCCCATACAGTAGAGACCTTTGAGTGAACCGCTGAAGTTGTGTATAGCATAGAAACCTGTTTGATCAATCTTTCCAATACCAACCTGTGATGATGCTGCACCTTTTTCATCTAAATCAATATTGACATAACGCACGCCAAGAACGGTTGCGATTTGAGGAACAAATGCATGTACATCAACAGCATACTGAGTTGACGCTTCAAATTGTCCAGCATCTGTAAGTGTTGAAGTATACAGTCTTGGGCGATCATCTGTCATACCAACGCCCCAAGCGCCACGTCCATCATTAATCTTAGCATACGCTACATAAGCCCCAACAGGTCCAACATTAAGACCAAGTTTGGCTGAGTAAACCGTTGAATCTGCCCAAGCCACACTTCTTTCATCTAATTCTGTATTCCAGAACTGAAGACCTGTGACTAACGTTACGCTATCATTAATCTTTGGCATATAATCAGCTTGTGCTAAAAAAAGAGAATGAGATTTATCTTCCTCACCATAAGCCAATGTCAATGTTGTATCTGGAAGTGATTTATTGATCGCACCCACCACATAAGCATAGTCGCCACCTTCAGCACCAGGAATAACATTATACAAAAGGCCAAACTTGCCAAAATTTGCAAAATCATTATTAACCCCATTATCCTTCATCCAAGACATTCTCCATGCATACGCTGCATAAAGTGTTGTATCAGGAATGTCATTGCTAACAATTGTAACACCTTCAATTGCTTGTTTTATTACGTCATGATTATCGCTGCTCATAAGTGGCTTATCAAAGTACTGACGACCAACTTTAACGACTGTTTTATTCATAGTGTAAGAAAGGTATGCTTCAGATAAAATAGCACCTGATGCACCTAAATCCCATGGTAACATATGGTCCAGCTTCGTATCAGTATCAGCCCATGGAGTACTTTGTCCTTGAAAACCTAATCCTACTCTAAATCCTTTTAATTCAGCCGTCCTCATAGCTTAGTCTTAGACCAAAAGCCATTAACGAAGAATCTGTTGCTCCAGGACCACCATGTGCAGCAGCATCATAATCACGACCAAAATAAAATGCTCTAATTTCCCCGTTAACCTTACCATTTTTAAATGCATCTTCCAGTGTATCCGCGCCATACACAACTGAACTCATAGCGATCAATGTCGCCAAACTTAACTTTGCTAATTTCATATAAACTCCTCCTAAAAATAGTTTTGTTTCAACTAGTATAAAAACATATTCTAATTAAAATCTCATTTGAATCTTAAATTAACCTTTACTTTGATATATATCTGAAAGTAATAGGGCTAGCACCTTGATTTTTGTATTTATTTGCTAATAAATATTTATTAACGCTAACATGAAGACCTATGATAATTGTAACTACCACAGATCCATAAAAAAAGTTACTTGTTCGTTTTTTAACAATTGGTAACATACAGCAAAACAAAAAGACGTCACCAATACTCTTAATCAATAGTAAAACACTAAAATTAAAGAGAGCAAACTACAAACAGTAAGTCAACAAAACAATAACTAACCGAACTTATATAATCCTCCTTCTAACTATTTTTCATCATTATTGATCTAAATTTATATATTTTCATGGTAAATATACATTTAAGTTGTAGGGAAATTGTAGATAAGTTTTAAATACTTCAATTTTTTTTATTAATTAAAATATTTTATAGTTAAATGAGTATTGGTTCAGAAAAAGTATTTAATTTGGGGTTATAAAACGAATCGCAGATTATATTGTTTTAACTGAATGAAGTGATTTTTGTATTTTACTATTAAAATAATATAACAATTATGTTCCCATCCTAAAAACTAGATCACGCATAAGCTGATAGTTGAAACACTTTAAAATAACAGTACTTTTGACAGTACTTGTCCACATTAAAATAATTAAAGACTGATATTACTGTAGTTGAAGCATATATTTTAGTCCGGCCTCAGGTACCACCTCAATCCCCTTCAAATCGACATTCTAAACCTTAAACTTTGCTGGTGTCAATGAGGTGTCAAGAAGTGTCAATTTACGCAATAATTTTACTCACATCTACCGTAATAGTTCCCGTGTAATGATTGCGATTCACTTCATCTGTTTCATGACCCATTTGATGTAAAATCCAATCCAAAGGCAAACCGCATTGTTTCAACATAGTATTATGCGTTCGCCTCATTTTTTGTAATCCGCCGCCGCTTTCAATACCAATCTTTTTACACAATTCTTGAATGGATTGTGTAATGCTTGTTTCACTAAAATAAGGCTTACCCTCTTTAGAATGAAATATATAGGTTGAAAGTCCCGTAAGTTGTCTTTGAACTAAAAGAGCTTCTTTTGCTTGAGGGAGTAAATCAATCAGTCTGATTTTATCTCCTTTGGGCAAATCAATCGTACCTTTGCGAACCCTCATACAAACATTGATTTTATTTAGATATAAATCAACATTTTCCCATTTTAAGCCAATAATTTCTCCCGCCCTTAGTCCGCTATAGAAAGCAAACTGAATCAAGTTATGCAATTGACCGTTTGAGTGTTCTAAAAGTAAATCTCTTTCTTCGTTACTAAAGATGTCTACGACTCTACGAGGTAATTTTGGCGACTTAACGGGTGAAAGAGGATTCTTTCGTATAAGATCATCATTATAAGCAAACTTAAGAATGACACTTAACGTACTTCGATACTCTTTCACAGTTTTGGGTGCAAGTGTCTTTAGGTAGGTATCTTGCCACGCTTGAATCGTTGAGGGCTTTATATCTTCTAAAGCCATATCGCCAAAATACTTAATGAGCCGTTCAACCTTTTTGATTTCCCCTCGTTGTGAAAATTCATTGCGATTACTTTGTGTAATATCTACAATGTATCTTGCATATTCAGAAAAAGCCATACGTTGATCGGCTTCTTGATTTTTTTGGTAATAGAGTTTCCAAAACTCATCTTCAATATGCGCCTTATACCAACCAATAAGCTTACTTGTCGCCTTTTTACCCGTAGATAAACGGATGATTTTACCATTAACATTGTTTTCTAAAAGAACGTTCCCACTTTTGGGATGAATTACTGTACAAGCCACTTGAAAATCTCCTTTCAAGTTAGCCAAGAACGATGCAATCATACAACTTTTGGTCGTACATTTGCAATCTCACTTTTATGAATATACCAAAAACGGCCTCGTTTCATAAAATGATCGGGACGAATGTTTTTAGTACACCATTGACGCAAACCGTTCAAACTCATATGGTGCTGTTTCGCAAATTCCAATGTTAAAGGAAACCATGTCGGAAGATTGAGCAAAGTCGTGTGTATAGCTTTAAGTTCACTTTCCATTTTAAAAATACGCTCCATTAGCATTTTGTCCTCTCTTAAAACGGAATATCAGGTTTGAGCTTACGTTTGACGGCTTCGGTATAAGCTATTTTATAGCGATGGTAAATTTGTTTTGAGTCGATATGTTCTTGGTTGAAATCTTGGCTGATATCTTCTAAATAGCTCAGCAGTTCGTAATCGCTCAATTTATCGACCGACAACACGTTGACGGGTTTAATGAGTTGCCCGTCTCTTAATAATCTAAAATGTTGAACGCTTCCGTTAAACTGCTTAATCTCAATCGGTATAAACGCTTTGGCATAATGAAACGGTTTAGGACTTGGACGTGTCGGCTCTTGTAATTCGTTGACGGTTTCGTTCAAGTTTTGAATCAACATTGTTTCGTTAATCGGTACGGAGTTGATTAAACCTTTACGAATTAAAAGCTTATATTCCGTAATAAAACGATTTTCATCGTATAGGTAAGCTTTACGTTTGATTCTCTCGAGCGGTGACGTGATTTGTAAAAAAGCGTCGAGGCGGTAGCGTTCTTTGATAAATTCCCAAATCGGTAAGCTTTTCGCTCTGTTTTTGGTATGGTTGTCACTATCCTTTTCGCTGATCGAGTTTAAATCAATGAGTCTTATGTCGTCCATTGCCGTTTTAAAGAGCATTTGCGCCTTTGCCAATGCCTCTTCTAGGGTTGTGATGTTAAAAGTCCTTAAATGGCTTCGATGCATCTCAAATTCGACGTTAAAGATCGGTTGTGTTACGTCAAACCCGTTGAGCCTAAAATACGCTTCCATAAGCTCTTGTTTTTTGGATTGTTTGAGTTCACGGGTTTTATTGTAAAGTCTGAGACGAAACGGAGGCTTACCCACGTAAAGCGTTTGAATCGTACTTGAATCTCCGATTTCGCTAATAGAAGCATAATTTCTTTTTTTAGTTACAAACATACGCTTATCCACAAAGCCAAGATCGTATTGAATAAAACAATTCAAATCGATTCGCGTCACGGGATGCGCTTGTGTGATAAAGCCTTCTAACATTTCATCGATAAAAGCGATGACGGATTTTATACCAACGGTGTAAATCCCATTACCGAGTAGCTGTACTCGAATATCGTGCAAGCCCCGATTGGTTAAGGTATCTTTGAATCCGATCTTAAAAAATTCATTGATGTCTTTAAACCAATAATAGCCTTCACTTTTTCCAAGAGAGGAAAGCGAGACTTCGCGAATACAAATCGTAATATCCGCATTATCATAAGCGATCTCCTTTTGTTCAAATTTGCCCTTGATGCGCTCCATCTGATCTAAGATATCTAAAAAGAGATCATCGTATTCACGTGAACTCTCACAGAAGTAATACAGGGTATCAATGCCACAAATATATTTTATATCTTCAAAGTTTTTCATCATGAGTGTTTTCCTTATACGTTTGGAAAGGGGTATTACTATAAACCCCTTTGACGCATCAAAGCACGTGAACGCTCAAGAGACGCGAAGCGCATCTTTTGCTTTTCACGTGTTTCATGCATCTTTGGCTTTAGCCTTCTTCCCCCGACTTCGTCGGAGTCCCCCTAAGGCTAAATGCCATAGAACTTGTATTCGCCCATAATGCCGACTTCCACATCGATCTCTTTATTGATCGAGTTGGAATACTTAGCAACCTTTTCAGGCGGTACGGTTAGATCGTACAAGGTATTTTTATGACCGCCATTTTTTAACGGAACTTTCACTAAGAGCTGTAACTTCGTCTTGCCCTTTGTGATCTCTTTTGTCTCTTGATTCGTATAATCACTTGACGTGAATATATTGAGCAATGTGCCTTTCAGTGTTAACATGGTGTTTCCTTTTGGAAACTGAGCTCAGTTTGTTGTTTGATTTTCAGAATCTGATGGTGGAAGTGTCTCATATGTGAGGGATAAAAGTCAGTAGTAAAAAAAGCGTTTTGTAATGTCCTAAGAATTTAACTTTTGCTTAAAATGTAGCGTTTTGAGAATTTTATAATATTTCTAAAATACTGTTCGGTAAAGTCAATTTCATCTTGCTCTTTATGAATTGTAAAACGATTATCTTCAAAAGAAATGAGGCGTAATCCATCAAAGATAGCAATCTCTTTAATTGGTTTTTGAATTTTATCGTATGAAAAAAGAGGCTTTTTAAGATTAGATAATTCAGGAAAAACAAATTTTGTTAGGTTATCAGCAAAAGTATAGAGTTTTTTATAAGGTACTTCTTTCTTGTGTATCGCGCATGATTTTTTATAAATACCAATAATAACCGTAAAAAAACTTTGATAAATCCACATTTTATCAATAGGACGATCAGCATTAAGGATATGACTTAATTTTAAATTTGATGTTATCAAATTATCATGAGGAAGGGAGTGAACATATTTGCGAAGTTCTGCGATAAAACGAACAGTCATATGATTGTGTGTTATGAAGTCTTGTAGTATTTCTCTCTGACTTATTAAAGATTCTTTTTCAAATACATTATCATGTAAAAGATCACGTTCAATCGCATTTAATTTAAAGGCTATCATTTTCTTTCGTGATGTTTGTGTATTTAGAGCGATATCAAAATTCTCTTCGTCAGGCTTTTTCCTAAAAAGTTTGTTCCATTTTCTAACAGCTTGAATGTGTAAGCGTGACATATTAAAGATTGTTGAATATGAATGTAAAAATTGTGCTTCATTTTCCTCAATACACAAATCATACTCTAGTAAATCATAAAAGCAATTTGCAAATTCATCAATAGTTTCATTATCTAAAATCTTGGAGCGATAAACTTTTTCTGTTTCATAATAAAGTGTTGTCGCTTCCTCTTCTGATTCAAATTTTCGAAGATTATATTTGTTTTTTAATAGTTCGTATAAGGGTGAAAGCATATTTTTTACATAGGGTTTGATAATATGATCGGCGGTATTTGGGACAAGTGCTTTAAATGACCGTTTAACAACGCTGAAAACTATTGGATACGGATTTTCTGGGAGCGTTAGAAAATCTGTGTCAATCTGGTAGTATTACACATACACAAGGATTGAAAGATGGAATTTCAGATAGACACAGAGGCGCTATTACAACAAATACGAGAGGGTAAAGCCCTTGGCGGAAAAGATGGAGCATTAGCTCCTTTGATTAAACAACTCACAGAAGCAGCACTGCAAGCAGAGATCGAATCGCATCTCACTCAAGATTTAGTCAAGAACCGTAAAAATGGTACCAGTTCTAAAACAATGAAGAGTGAAGTGGGAAACTTTGAACTCGATGTC
>Ga0074197_1001193_pt1 | contig 23555 bp, 21 predicted proteins | sample EPASupsiteSAE305_FD_64526 | JGI IMG/M metagenome (GOLD analysis project Ga0074197, IMG submission 64526) | Bioremediated contaminated groundwater microbial communities from EPA Superfund site, New Mexico - SAE3-05 reassembly with SPADES | ecosystem: Environmental > Aquatic > Deep subsurface >...
CGGTTTCCCGCACGAGCGAATCGGCCCGGCGCGTGGGAAGCGGCAGGCGGTGCCCGTCGCAGCAGGCAATAGTGAGAGCCTCGGCTTCGGGCAAAGTAATGCGGTTTCCGGCCGACACGAAAAGCGGTTTTGCCCCTTTGCGCGTCCGCAGGGCGGAACCCACGGTTTCTCCCTTATGAACAAGCGGCGCGGAAGCCCCGTCCCTTTCAGGAAGTTTTCCGTACTCCCCGCACAGCAGCGACTTCGCCACCCCGAATGACGGAATATCAAGATAAAGCCCCAGATGGCACGCCAGCCCGAGACGGCGCGGATGGGCAAGACCCTGCCCGTCCACCATCAGCACGTCCGGACGCTCTCTCAGCAGGGAAAAAGCGCTGACATAGGCCGGACATTCGCGGAAGGAAAGCAGACCGGGCACATAGGGGAATTCCAGAGGACGGACGGCAACGGCGCGTTCAATCTCCTCAAGCTCCGGAAAAGAGAACGAAATCATGAAAGCGGCGATTTTATTGGCCTTTAGGTTTATACCGCAGTCGCAGCCTGTTATTATGCGGGGAATTTTAGGAAGAGGGGACAGGACAACGCTCCCGGCCAGCCTGCGCTGAAGGCTTATCGCTTCCGCCGGAGAAAGGCTCCACCCGTGCAGGCTCATTTTTTCCCGCGCGAGCCAAAAACGTGGTGATACTGCCTGACAAGTTCCTTGAAATTGGTTGTGATTGCGCCTGAGGACCGTGTCCGCACTACATACTGCGTCCTCGCGAACATATAGAAACGCATGCCGTAATCGGTAAGGCGGCCGGATGCCCCCGGCTTGAACACCAGCATCTTTCTGGCGGTCAGCATGGAGATGGCGCGCTTGAGACCGGCCTGCCAGCGCATCTGCCCCCCGGAAACACGGGCCAGGTCCGCCAACCCAAGCTCCGGCGAGACGGCCTCGCACAGCAGTTCCATGAGGGCGGGACGGGAGGATTCCGCGTCCTGCGGGTGGCGGTAGAAATAGTCGAGCACGGGAAAGCAGTAATATTCCGCCGGATGCGGGGATGAGGCGCGCACGGGTTCCGGCTCAAGAAAGTATTTTACGGCGGCCCGGGCATCCATCAGGGCCGCCTCGGCCTCTTTTATGCGCGCTACGGCCTGGGCCCTCAGGGAGGGTTTTTCATCCGCCGGGGCTTTTTTCCACCGCGCCACAAGTTCAGGAAGGTCTTCCTTCATTTTTATTTTCCGAAAGCGAATCCCGCCGCCATCGAGAATACGCCTTCCTTGTCCTTGAAGCTCCAGGTATAGCCAAGACCGAGCGGCATGGGGAAGCGCCAGAACTGGTAATAGAAATTTACACCAGCGCCCGTCTGGTTATAGCGGGTGTTGCCGTTCCAGACGAAAGCGCCTTCGGCGAAAGGTTCCATGACCAGCAGGCCGCGCTTGCTGCGGCTCAGGAAAAAAGAAAAGGAACCGGTAGCCCCCGCGCCCTGATCGCCGCGCCATTCCCGGCGGTACTGACCGCGCAGTCCCACGTTGGGGCCTGTGGCCACGAGCTGGGTGAACGGCAGCGTCCAGCCCTTAACGCCGCTCACGCGGAAAGCCAGCTTGTCCCGCCGCTCGAACTCCCAAACGCCCCGCCAGGCAAGCTGAAGGGCTGAATAGTCGTATTCCGAACCGACGAAGTTGCCCGCGCGAAAGCCTTTGGCCTCCACCACCTGAAGCGTGCCTGTATTCGGACGACGGCCAAGCCTTTCCTCCAAATCGGACAGGCCGAGACCGAAAATGACGCCCATCCCGCCCCCCTGCTTGGATATGCCGCCGTTGCCCTCGTGCGTATAGGTATAGTTCAGGCCCAGCACGTTATGGCGGCCCGGTTCGTCCGGTATCGGGAAAGCGGCGTCCTTGAAAGTGTATTTCGACTGGGAGAACATGACGCCTACGGTATGATTGTCGTTAAGTTTGCGGGATACGGACAGGCTGTGCTGCTCGGATTTGCGGGTGTACCAGTTTACCGGCTGGCCCACCTTTGCGGAATCAGGCGAGGCGGCGAACACGTTATAGGCCCCATCGGCATACTGGTTTTCCGCGCTGCTCATGCTAGCGCCTGTCAGAGAGAAAAACCAATTCCCCGTGGCAAGCCCGCCCATCGCGGATTTGGTGTCCTTTCCCACGCTGCCGCGAAGGAATACCGTCTCGGCCCGCTTGAACAGGTTGCCGGACAGAAGCATAAGGCCGAAACCTCCGCCGCTGCTGCCTGAAGTGGCCAGCGGGAGCGGCAGCACGTACCAGCCGTCGTCGGCGTTTATATCCACGACAACGCCTTTTGACGCCTCGTCATAGCGGCTTTTCACTTCCAGCTTGCGGAACACGCCCATGTCATGCAGTTCGCGGCGCGTCTCGGCCTCGCCGGCGGCGGTCCATATGCCGCCCTTTTTCAGCGGTATTCGAGAAAGTATCTCCGTAAGGCAGGTGCGCTTGCAGGTTACGCTTATTGAAGAAATGGTCTTGCCTTCAAGGCCGCTGTCCTGCGCCCAGATAACTGACAGCGACTGCAAAAACAACGCGGCCAAGGCCGCGCGCAAAAACGGTCTGATTCTCATATTAAGGATATTCTAGCTTAATTGCCCGCTAGTTCAAAGTGTTAGTGCAACAAGATGGGAAGGCCTGCGGTAGAATAAGCAGGCATGGCAAGTTATAAACATCTGAACCAAGAAGAACGCGACCGACTGGCGATACTGCGAAGCAAAGGATGGACATTGCGTGAAATCGGCGAGAAGCTGGGACGCCATTATAGCGTATTAAGCCGTGAGCTAAAGCGGAACGGTCCGCGAGGGCAATATCTGCCGCACAAGGCGCAGGGACGTGCGCAAGTGCGGCGTCACACAGCGCATAAGCGTAAGCGGCTTAAAACCTACGCTTTGCGACACGATATAGAAGCTTTGCTGATGAATGGTTGGTCGCCGGAGCTGGCCGCCGGGTGGTTAAACCGCAAAAGTGGCGGCAAAGTCATCAGCCACGAAAGCATTTATCGGTGGATATACAACGAAGCGCCACACCTCGTATATTATCTTGTGCGCGGGCACAAAAAGCGATATCCGAAAAGACACGGCAAAAGCGGGCAAATGCGTATTCCCAGTCGGGTTTCGATAGCCGAACGGCCACAGGAAATCAACGCACGCACGGAAGCCGGGCATTGGGAAGATGATTTGATGGTATCCAGCCGAAGCGTGGCGGCATTGCAGGTGTGCGTGGAGCGTGTAGCGCGGCTGACGCGAATAAAACGCATAGCCGACAAGTCGGCTTGCGCATCGCGCGCGGCAATGGAATGGATGTTAAAAGCGTATCCCGCTAGGCTGCGCAGGAGCATAACTTACGATAATGGGCTTGAAAATGTCGAGCATTGTCAGCTCAATGCGGTGCTGGGAACGAAGTCATATTTTTGCGAGCCGTACCACAGTTGGGAGAAAGGGACTGTGGAAAACACGAATGGTTTGATCCGGCGGTTTTTGCCGAAAGGAACGGATTTCGCTAAGATAAGCGATGAGCAGGTTCAAGAGATAGAGGACTGGCTCAATAATCGGCCCAGGAAATGTTTGGGCTACAGGACACCCGCAGAGGTCTTCAACACTTTTGTTGCACTAGCAACGTGAATGTGCCGCCGAAGGAGAAACCGACCGTGGCGGCGACCTGGCTGTCGCGGTCAACCAGGCTGTAGGTGTAATTAAGCCCTATAGGCAGCGGGAAGCGCCAGAAGCGGTAATAGACGTTAAAACCTATGCCGGTCTGGCGGTACAGGGCGTCGCCGCGCCAGACATAGCCGTTTTCGAAGAAAGGCTCCAGAGCCATAAGCCCCAGCTTGCTGCGGCTGGCAAAATAGGCGAACGAAGCCAGCGTTCCAAGAGCCTTATCCCCCCGCCATTCGCGCGCGTAGGTGCCCTGCAAGCCGATGGCGTGCCCGGTGGGTATAAGCTGGCTGTATGGATTGTCCCAGCCTTTGATACCGTAAACCTTAAGCTGGGCCACATGGCGTTGCGGCAGTTCCCAAAGCCCCGTCCACCCCATATGCAGTTCCGAAAAATCGTAGTCGGACCCGAGCGCGCGTCCGCTGTTTGAAAACTGCGCCTCATAAATCTGCGACACCTTGACACGGGGCAAAGGTTTGAGCTGCTCCTCAAGGTCGGACAGGCCCAGCCCGAATATGGAACCGAATGAACCGGCGGTATGCGTGCCGGTGTTGGCGTCCACGTTTGAAAGATATCTGTATTTGACGCTGGCGATGTTGTGCTGTCCCGGTTCGGAGGGAGCGGTCGGCTGGGGTTTGGAATAATCCACTTTCTGCTGCTGGAAATCGAAAGCCAGACGGTGGCTGTCCCCGAATTTGCGCGACACGCCGAAAACGTGCCGCGCCGTCTTGCGGGTATAGGAGTCGTAAGGATAGCCGAACTTTTCGGGGTTATCCTTTGCGGAGCCGAAAAAACTGTTGGTATTGTAAGCGCCGTCGGAATAAAGCTTTTCGGTATATTCCTCCCGTGCGCCTATCGCGCTGAAGAAATAGTCGCCTATCATGACGCCGGACATCAGAACTCTCGTGCTGCCAGAAACCGCGCCGTACAGGAGCAGTGTTTCCGCCCGCCGGAAAATATTGCCGGCCGCAATCATGAGGCTGCCGCCCTGTCCGCTGTCGTTGGAGATATAGAACGGCAGGGGAACCAGATACCAGCCGTCCCGCGCCTCGATATCAACCACCACTCCCCCGGCAGTATCGTCATAGCGGGACTTTATCGCGACACTGCGGAATATGCGCATCTCGTGCAGCTCATGGCGGGAGGCCGCTTCCCCCGCGGCTGTCCAGACCCCGCCTTTCTTAAGGGGTATGCGGCGCAATATCTCCCCCGCGCTGGTGCGGTTTCCCGTAATGTTTATTGCGGCTATGGTCCGGCCTTCAGGGGTACTCTGGGCAAACACCGCCGAACCCGCGATAAAACCGCAGAACATCAGCGTAATGGCAAGCGCGAAAACTTTAATCCGCATGACACAATGATACATAAATCACGCCGTCTTTTAAGAGCCCATCTAAACTCTCCGTATTCTGCTGCAAGCGCCGCTTTTGCCCCGATACTTCGCGGTCTTCGGCTTACAGGCCTACTGGCCTGCGCGCCTCGGCCCGCTGTATCTCATGTCAAAATCGATGCTTTCGCTACGAAAGGAGGTTTTAGATGGGCTCTTAGCGGGGTACAGCAGGAAAAGAATTAATGTATATTATGCTTAGCGTAGGAATCCGTCCCGGGTCCAGATTCTCAACAAATCATTGGGGGGCGATTCCGGCAACAGGAGGCCACGGTGGACGAAATAAAACAGCACAGGCGTATTTGCGACATAGTATTCAGCCGCGCCAAAGGCAGACAGGCCGAGGCGCTGATAATGTCAGGAGAGAACTCCCTTACCCGCTTCGCGGAAAACACGATTTCACAAAACGTCAGCGAGCGCAGCCTGAACATCCGCATAAGGATTCAGGAAGGCGGTAAGATAGGGCTGGCAAGCCTGAACCACACCGGGGAAAAGGAAATCAGCGCCGCCGTGGACCAGGCCGTTGAAATAATGAAGGCCCAGACTCCGGATAAAAAGCTTCTGCCTATGGCTTCCCCGATGAAAACCCCGAAAACCGCCCCCGGGGTGTTCGACCAGGCCACCGCGGAAATAACGCCGGCCCAGCGCGGTATGAAGGTGCGCGAACTGGCGGATGCCTGCAAAAAACGCGGACTGAAAGCCTCCGGCATTATTTCAAACGAAGTTTACGGCGTCACGCTTGGCAATTCCAACGGGGTTTTCCAGACTTACAGGGGAACGGAAGCGAACTTCAACGCCACGGTAAAGGCCGGAGAGGATTTCGGCGTGGCCTTCGGCGTCTCCCACAAATTCGGGGACATCCCTTTCAAAGAGGTGGCGGAACGGGCCATAGGAAAGGCTGAAATGGCCCGCAAACCCCGTGCGATAAAACCGGGACGCTACACCGTCATACTTGAGCACTGCCCGGCAGCAAGCTTCATTATCTGCACCAGCATGGGCTTCTCGGCAAGGGCATATCTGGAAGGGAGAAGCTTTCTCTGCGGGAAACTGGGCCAGAGAGTTTTCGGCAAGGGCATAAACATCATGGACAACTCTCTGGATGGCCCGATGGCCGGCATGCCGTTCGATTTCGAGGGAATGCCCAGGCAGAAGGTCATGCTTTCCGAAGACGGGGTAACAGCCAGCCTTTTGCACGACAGGCTGAGCGCCAGGGATTTCGGCAAGGGCGCGAAAAGCACCGGACACGCGTTGCCCCAGCCAAGCGGCTGGAGTCCTTTCCCGATGAACATGTCCATGTCCGGCGGGAAGCGCAGCCTTGAGGAAATCATAAAGGGCACCGAACGCGGGATACTCGTCACCCAGCTCCACTATATAAATATGCTGCGTCCCCAGACGGTGGACATAACGGGAATGACGCGCAACGGCACCTTCTGGATAGAAAACGGCGAGATAGCCTACCCCATCAAGAACATGCGCATGACGGAAAGCGTGGTGGGCGCGCTGAACAGGGTGGAGGAGCTTTCCTCCGACCTCAAATTCACGGAGTCCGATTATGGCAGGAAGATGTATGTGCCGGCCATGAAGATACGCGACTTCCATTTTTCCTCAGGCACGGAGTTCTAGGAGAGCTTATGTTTGACTACTGCGAAAAAGCCATAGACATTCTAAAATCCCGCAGGGTGGACTTCGGGGATATCCGCATCGTGGAAAAGAAGGAACAGGGTCTTGGCGTAAAGAACGGCAGAGTGGCCGCGGCGGACGTTTCCCATTCCCTTGGTTTCGGCGTGCGCGCGCTGGTCAACGGCGCGTGGGGTTTCGCCTCATCGAACGAGCTTACCCCGCGCGAGGTGGAACGCGTTACAGGCCTCGCCATAGAGATAGCGAAAGCCAGTTCCCTTCTGAAAAGCAAGGCCGTCCGCCTTGCCCCCGAACCGGCCTACCAAGACAGATGGGTTTCGCCTTTCCTAATAGACCCCTTCCAGGTTTCGCTCCAGACCAAGATGGACCTGCTGTTCGCCGTGGACAAAATCCTGCGCAAGGACAAGCGCATAAAAAGCTCCATCGCCTACATGGACTACGACCATGTGCGCAAGCACCTGGCCACCACCGACGGGACCCGCATCGAGCAGGTTACGCTCTGCACCGGCGGCGGCTGCATCTGCAACGCCGTGGAGAACGGGGAGATACAGGAACGCTCCTTCCCGGCCGGCAACGGGCGCAACATGCAGCAGGTCGGTTACGAATTCATAGACGCCCTGCGTATGGAAGAGCGCGCGGAACAGGTAAGGGAAGAGGCCATCGCCCTGCTGTCCGCCCCCCAGTGTCCCGAAGGGAAGATGGACCTCATCATAGGCGGCAACCAGCTCGCGCTCCAGATACACGAATCGGCTGGCCACGCCTCGGAGCTGGACAGGGTGCTCGGCTATGAGGAATCTTTCGCAGGCTCAAGCTTCCTCACTACGGACAAGTATAAAAACGGCTTCAGGTACGGCTCGCCAATAGTCAACCTTGTGGCCGACGCCACACTGCCCGGCGGACTGGCCACATGCGGCTATGACGACGACGGCGTGCGCGCGCAGCGCTGGCACATAGTGAAGGACGGCATGCTGTCCGGCTATATGACAAACCGCGAATTCTGCGGCGAGATAGGTCTCAAGCGGGCCAACGGCTGCAACCGCGCCGACGGGCACAGCAGCATACCCATAACCCGCATCTGCAACCTGAGCCTGATGCCCGGCGACTGGGAATATGACGACCTGATAGCATCCACGAAGAACGGCATAATAATGGACAACAACAAATCGTGGAGCATAGACCAGAAGCGCCTCAACTTCCAGTTCGGCTCCGAGATAGGCTGGCTGGTGAAAAACGGGAAGATAACCGGCATGGTAAAAAACCCGACCTATCAGGGCATCACGCCGGAATTCTGGAACTCCTGCGACGCCATCTGCAACCACAAACACTGGAAGCTTCAGGGAGTGGTGAACTGCGGAAAGGGACAGCCCGGACAGACCGCCCGCATGACACACGCCTCAAGCCCGGCGCGCTTCAAAAACGTCACCGTGGGCGTAAAAGCGAAATAACACCCGGTACTTAAATATCAGATAACAGACAGCCCCTCCGAAGGGAGGGGCTGTTTTCGTGAAACGTAAAAATGGGAATTAGAGTCCATTTAAAATCTACTTTCGCAGAGAAAGCGTCGATTTTGACATGAGACGTAGCAAGTTGAGGCGCGCAGACCAGCATGAAGACCGCGAAGTATCGGGACAAGAGCGGCGCTTGCAGCGGAATACGGAGATTTTAGATAGGCTCTTGGAAGCCTGTTCCGCCCCCGGCGGAAGGGCCGCGCGAATGACGGTGCTTGCGCTTGCGGATACGCTCAATTTCCTTCATGCGTTCTGAAGTTTCAGGGGAAACCCGCATCTCTATCCTGTCCACGAGCTCGCGCAGGGCAAGGAAGCGGTTTATGGAACGACGCCTTTCCCTCTGGCAGCGCACCACGATATCAAGCGGCGGATATTTCAACACCACGCAGTTGCTGGTCTTGTTTATCTTCTGGCCGCCCTTGCCGCCGCCTTTGACGAACTGCTCCTCTATGACGGAAAGATTGACCGCCAGGCGGGCTATGCGGGCCTTGAGGTCTGCCACTTTTTGGGGCGTGATATCCCAGAATTCGTTGAGATTCATATGGATTACAATCCGGCTAACCTTTTTGGCCCATTGCCAAACCGGACGTATAGGTTTATACTATTTTAGCCAAACAACTTCAGGAGCGAAAGCCTGAAGGTCGTGTTTGGGGGTGAATGAACCCGCCGCTAATGACGCGGCGGGTTCCTTTTTTTATGGTAAAAACCGGGAATCAGAAGCCGTTGACGGCCGCTTCCGCATTTTTGGAAGTCACCGGCGGCAGTTCCTTCCCCAACAGGCCATGCTTGATAAGGTAAGCCGGAGTGCGCGTCGGCATGGTGGCCTTGAAGTTGTAGACCAGATTGGGCAGGCGCCACAGATTTATGGCCCTGTCCGGCCCGATTACGCGGTTAAGCAGTATGACAAGATTGTTCGTGCAGTTGTTGGTCAGGGTGTTGTAGTACTCTCCCTCGCGGTTTACCGTGCCCTGCGCGACTATTTCCTTGACCAGCTGCTGCTTCTGTTCAGCCGAGAGCAGAACGGGATAGGCGATAAGGCGCTGGTTGTCCTCTAGGCAGGTCTTGCGGACATAGGCTTCCCAGGTGGTCATGGTCCATATTATGGAGAAATTCCTACCAAGACCGGCCTGCAGGGAGTAATTCTGCCCCTCGCGGAGATAGGCTTCGATGCTCAGCACAAGACCCTTGGCCTGATTGCCCTGCGCGTCCACGAGACCGCCCGGCTTGAAGGTGACCATCATGAGGGCGTGCGCCGCCAGCCATTCCGGGTTGAACGGTTTCTTTATGAAATAAACCCTGTCCGCAAGTTCCGGCTTTACGATGGTGTTGCGCCAGTCGGAAATGAACTTGCCCTTCTCGCCAAGAACATTCCAGCGCACATTGCCGACGGTAAAACCGTCGGCGCGCGTGCCGGCCAGAAAAGGCGGCTTTGACGATGCCTTGAACGGAACGACCACGTCCTCCTGCGAAACCGCGGCACGGGAGAAGTGCTTAACCTTAAGCAGCGCCAGATTGTCGGAAGCGCGGGCCATGGCGGACACGAAAACAGTCTCACCATTGAACTTGGCGGCTTTGTCGGAATCAAGAGAGAGCAGAAAAATGCGCCCGTCGGCGGTGTTAAGCGTTACCTTGCCTTCCTGCGCCGAGAGGACACCGGTCAGCGCGTAAGGAACGCCCCAACCGTGCTCCGTCGCCGGAACGGCCTCGACGCCGGACACATCCTTGCGTATCGTATCGGAGGCAATGTCCGAAAGGACGGACTCGTCCGCCACCCGGTCCAGGTCGAAAGGCGTCTGCCCGTAAGCCGCTCCGCCGAAAGCGAAAGAAACAATAAGAAGAAGATATTTAATCATGATATTCCCCCTGTTAGCCTATAGATAAATATTAGCTAAATTTGACGGCCATGAGGCATTCAATGGGCCCAAGTCTCCCAAGTTTTATGTCCCATTGCCGAATGGGCCTCTTGGACCTGAAACAAAGCCCCCCGCCGTGAGGCGGAGGGCTTAAAGACGTGGTACAACTGCTAGAACAACTTTGCGAGACCTTCGACAGCCTTGCGGAAAGGCTCCGGAGGAGCGGACAGAACCCCCGCCCCCACCTGTCCTACGCCCGGTTTTTTGTGCGCCACGCCGGTGTCGATGAAAGGCAGAATGCCCTTCTCCGCCACCTTTATGACATCTATGCCGGTCGGCGTGCCGCGGAAGTTCAGCTGGGGAATCTGGTAGGCCGTGTTCTCGGAGGCCGTAATCTCGTACATGGCCAGGGTGTAACCCACCGCGTCCGCGACAGTTCCGCCTACGAACTGCACTATCGCGGGGGCTGACGCTATGGCGAAACCGCCGAGGCCGTTGGTCTCGGTTATGGCGCTGTCGCCTATATCCGGATTGGCGTCCTCCTTGGTGAAACCGGGGAAGAACAGCGCGTCCGGAACCGGGGCGGGCCCTACGAACCACGCGTCCCCCGTGCCGGCAAGCTGCACGCCGAAGTCCGTGCCGTTGCGCGCCATGACCACGGCGACGCTGCTGTGCTTTATGCCGCGCGCGGCGTCAAGCGTGGCCTTGCTGGCAGCCATGGAAAGATTGAGGAAGAAATGGTCGTTCCCATTTATGAAGTCCAGCGCGCGCGCGGCGGCGGAGCGATCCTCGCAGGTGCGCACCACCGCGGGCGCGATGCGGCGGTACAGAAGAGACGTGCCGGCGCGGTTGCGGTTATGGACCTCGTCGCCCATATGAAGGGCCTGCGCGATAAGGTTCTTGAGGTCCACGGGTCCGGCGTTTTCAAGGGCGGCCTTAAGCACCGGGTAAAGGGAGGTTTCCATCCATTTCAGGCGCTCGACGACCTCCTCGCTGTACGCGCCGTAGCGGAGGACCTTGCCAAGCCCCTCGTTCATCGTGGCGTAAGCGGTATTCCCGGACTCCATGTTCCTGACTATGAACACGGGCATGGAATAGGAGATTATGCCGGCCATGGGGCCCACGGCGCTGTGCTCGTGGCAGGGAGAGAATTTTATCCTGCCGGAAGAGGCCAGTTTCTCGGCCTCGGCCTCGTTTTTGGCCATGCCCTCGTACAGCAGCGCGCCCATTACCGCGCCGCGCATGGGGCCGCACATCCGGTCCCAGGTTATGGGAGGACCGGCGTGGAGGATGAGGTCTTTCTTCATGCCGGGCACCACGTCGCCGGCCTTGGCCATGCCTATAAGGGTAGGTTTCCCGGAAAGAATCTTCTGGACAGCCTTGGCATTGGCCTTATCAATAACGGTTTTTTTCGAGTTAAGCTTTATCAGGGCCTTCGGGTCGGCGCCTAGAGGCGGCTTCCACTGAGGATGCACGCACTTCACGCCGGATTTATCCAGCGTGTCCTTGAAGGATTCCAGCCCGATATTTATCACCTTGAGTTCATTTGAAAACAGTTCGCCGAATTTCATTATCTGGCCCTCCCTGACGGCTTGGAACATGCCGCGGCGACAAGCGCGGCCAGCCTGCACGCGGAGGCGTTGGACGGCATCACCGTGGCGCCCGCGGCCTTGAGGCCCGCCATTACGGTCTGGCGGTTCTGGGGGTCGAGGTCAGTGCCGGTGACGGAGCATATCACGGAAACGGCCGGATTCGTCTTAAGCGCGGCCTTGATGGCCGGCGTTATGTCGGCCAGCGGCTGCTGGTTGGCGCCGTAGCCTATCACGACATCCAGCAGTATGACCGCCGTGGAAGGGTCGGCCGCCTCGGCCTCTATGCGTTTGTTGCGCAGGGAAAAATCTATCATCGGATGGGGACGGCCCACCGTGAATTCGTCCTCGCCAAGGTCTATGACGGAGTGCCCCTCGCTGACGAGGGAATTGGCAAGCTTGTCCCCGGCGGCGAACGGAACGTTGGATTTTATGCGCCCGAGCATGGGCTTCATCACGAGCTGGGCCTCGCTGGCGAAGGTTCCGCCGCTGAAAAGCCCGCGCACGTGTTTCTGCCCCGGCTTCTTGCCGGCGGACAGGCGGATGGCGAGACGCTCCTCCTCCAGCCTGCGGCGGGCGAGAAGCGCGTCCGCGTGGGAGGTGTCGTGTCCCCTGGAAAGGGCGGCGGCGACAAGGGCCGCCTCCTCCAGCGTGTCGAACTGCATGACGCCGGCGGAGTCCAGAAGATGCTCCTCGTCGCCCAGCAGGACGGCAACCACCGGCTTGTGTATCTTGCGGGCGGCGGCCGCTATTTTCCTGAGAACGGATTCATGCGGCGGCTTGGAAACGAGCAGAATAACTTTGGTCTGAGGATCCTTTGCGAGGGCCTGAAGGCCGGCCAGGAACGAAATGCCGCCGACGTCTTTCTTCACGTCGCGGCCGCCTGTACCTATGGCCTGAGAAACGCCGGCCCCTTCGTTGGAAACTATCGCGGTCACTTCCTGAAGGCCCGTGCCGGCGGCGGCCACCATGCCGATATCCCCCCGGTTTACCGAGTTAGCGAACGCCAGCGGAGCGCCGTTTATGATGGCGGTGCCGCAGTCCGGGCCCATGACGAGCAGCCCCTTGGACGAAGCATAGCGCTTGAGCTCTATTTCGGTCTCCAGGGAAATATTATCGGAAAAAAGCATGACGTTCAGCCCGCGGGAGAGCGCGTCCATCGCGAGGCTGCCGGCGAAACGGCCGGCCACGGAAATTATTATAAGGTTGGCGTCCGGCATGTCCTTCATGGCGCCGGAGAGGCCGTTGGGGCGCTGCCCCTGGGAGGAAGCCTTGGCAGCCGGTTTTTCCTTAACTATGGCCCACGCCCTTGCGAGCGCGGCGGCGGCGTTGTCGGCGTTGTCGGCCTTCACCACGGCCACGAGGTCAGAACCGTCCGCCTTGTCGAACTCCGGCAGCAGCAGGCCCGAAGTCTTGAGAATGCCCTTGTTTTCCTGCGTCGCCATCACGATGGCGCTGTCCAGGACGCCCTTCTCGGAATTAAGACGCCGCGCCGCGTTCATCAGCGTAACGGAGTCGTAATATTCCCCCTTCTTAATTTCTCCCTTCAAAACCATTTATTCCTCCGGCGGCAAGGGCCAGATTCTCCTGCCCCAGCCACAATTCCAAAGCCAGCGCGAAACCGGCGGCGCTGTCAAACCCGGACGAGGCCCCGCAAAGGGAAAGCCTGCGTCCCGCGGCGGCGAAATCCGGCTTCTGAGCCGAGGCCGTCTCCGCGAGCAGGCGGAGCGGCTCGAAGAAGCGGCCTTCGCCCGCGCAGCGGATGAGCGCGTTCGAAATGAGATTTTCGCCCATAGCCTCGCGCACGATCTCCGCGCTGACGGCGGAAACGTCCCGCCCGCACAGGCGCGCGGTGAGGTTCAGGCCGCAAAGCAGGCCGCATATGGCATCGTCGCCCGCTGGCGTGAGCCCGGGGCCAAGTCCGCGCAGCAACAGCGTGCCCTTTCGGAAATAGCCCCCGCGGAACAGCTCAGCCGCGCTTGAGGCCCTGCGCTGCACCGCCCTTTCGAAATTGCAGGTCAGGGGCATCTCGTCAGGGGCGAAAAAAGCGCGCGCCACCCCTTCCTTGGGAGAGCGCGCGCACAGGAAAGCCTTCAGCGCCGGCAGATTTGCCGCGTAATTTTTTTCGGCGCCGGACGGCAGCGACGGGAAATCCCTGTAAAGGGGTATGCCGTCCCTGCGGAAAGCCGTGCCGTCTATGATTATCTGCCTGTCCGTCACTTCCAGGCTGACGCAGAAATCGGCGAAATCGGTCCCGTCGAGCACTATGCTCAGCGGACCGCCGCCGACCTCCGGCTTAACTACGAACACCATGCCCTCGCCGCCGGTGAAATTAACGGCCTTGCCGAAGCGCGAATGAACGCGCCACGAGCCAGGTTTCACCAGCCCCCCGCAAGAGATGGCTTTCGTCATTTCAGAACTCCTTGCCCGGCCTGCGGTCGTTAAGGAAAGGGAAACGCGTCCTTGTGCGCGCAACCAGTTCCTTTTCCACCGCGATGTCGGAAGTGAATATTCCCTCGGCTTCCTTAGCGTCCACAACGACCTTGCCCAGCGGGTCGAACACCATCGAATTGCCGCTGTAGTCTATCTTGTCCGGGTCCTTGCCGAGGCAGTTCACGCCGATTATGTAGCACTGGTTTTCAAGGGCGCGGGCCTTCAGCATGGTCATCCAGTGGTCGGCCCTGCGGGCCGGCCAGCCGGCTATCACCACATAAATGTCGGTCTTCGCCGCGGCATTCCAGAAGAGATAGGGGAAGCGCAGGTCGAAGCATATCGCGGGAGTGACGGAAAAGCCATTAAGGCTAAAATTATCAACTTTGTTCCCCGCCTTGTAAAAGCTGTTCTCTTTTCCGAAGGAGTACTGGTGTATCTTGCTGTAATTGGAAATTTCAGCGCCGGTCTTGTCCAGCGTTATGAGGTTGTTATAGCCGTTTTCCACGCCGCCATAAGAGATGGCGCAATTGCAGTCCCTGGCCAGCTTTACGAAAAATTCCTTGTCCTGCGGGCGCAGCGTTGTCTTCTCCACGGTCATGGAGAAGCCGCTCAGCGTCATCTCGGGAAACACAATCCAGTCCACGCTCCCCTTGCCGGGGAAGGCGTCCACCAGCTGGAGAATCTTCTGCTTGTTGGCTTCGGGATTGTCCCACTGCACGTTGAATTGGCAAACCGCAACTTTCATGTAGACCTCCGGAACAAAGGCTGTTATTTAAACTATACAACTTGCGAAAGGACCCGAACAGGACAGTAGGACCTATGCCAATACAGGGCCCTTTGCCGCTGTGACGCGGATGAACCAGGCGCTAGACTTAACAATATCGTCGCAAATGGAGGCATAAATGAGGTCACGGACAGCCGTATTGGCGTGCTGCGCGGTCCTGCTTGGAACCGCCGGTCTCGTGGCGGCGGAGAAAACCGCGGAGAGAAAAGCCGCGAAAGTCAGGCCCCAGCCCAAAGCCGTGGATGAGAAAAAACTGGATTGCGGCAACCCGCAGGCCATAAGGGACTTCAAGGACGTGGCCATAGGGAAATTGCTGGGAACAGACGCCAGAGGAAAGGAAACGGCCTCTGACTGGGCCAGGGCCATATACGGGCAGAGGGCCGACGCGGCAGGATTCAACAATCCTCCGCCTCCAAACCCTGTCGGAGTGCCATCCTCGCCGGCATGCTCCGCCAGCGTAACAAGAGAACAGTGCGCGAAAGAGTCAGCCGAAACCTATTTCAAAGTTTACCTGCCCATATCCGGCGAACAGGCGCTGACGCTCGGACGCCATGTATGGGAAGTTAAGGTGGAAACAGGCAAAAACACGGGCAAAAAAACCGGGAATTAGAGTTGCGGAATACACGAACGGCGAGGATATTATCCCCTGCCGTTCTTTTTACAGCTAAGCTAACGGATATCCACCCCGAACGGCTCAAGCAAACTCATCGCCTCCGGCAGTGTGAATACCGCCTTCCTGACCTTGTTTTTGGAAACATCTATATTATAGTTGAGCGCATTGGAAAAGTCAGCCTTGCGCAGATTCGAGTTATTGAAAATGCTCCCCTTGAGGTCGGAACCGGAAAAGACGGCTCCCTCGAGGTCAGCGCCTGAAAAATCGCTTTCCCTGACTCCGCATGAGATAAAACCTGTGCGTTGAAGGGCAAGCGACGTAAAATTGCAGAATTCAAGCTTGCACCCGGAAAAGGCCATCGACAGGAGAAGGATATTGACCCTGGTAAAATCAACCCCCATCAGCTTGCAATCTGAAAATGCCGCTCCCCGAAACCGAGTGCCCGCCATCTTCGTTCCAGAAAGATTGCATCCATTAAATGAGCAGTCGGCAAAGGAAGAGGCGCCGAAATCCGCCCCCGTGAAATCGCAGTTTTTGAAAACGCAGGACACAAATTCCCTGCCGCGCAGGTCGCGGGACCTGCAATCGATATCCGCGAAAAACTGCTCTTCGTAAAACTGTCCGTCCAGCTCCATCACGCCCCCTACCTGCGCTTGCGCTTTGCGGCCGAGGCGGGAGGCGGCGCGGCATTGTTCGAAAGCCAGTCCGCTATGCGTGCCGCCAATTCTGGGCCGCCGGCGGAATCTCCATCCAGCATCTGAACGCCGTGTCCCTTATCCACAGAAAGAAGCAAAGGCTGTTCCGGTCTTGCGGCAAGGCGTTCGTAAAGCTTCAGCACGCTGTCCATGGAATAGGAATCCGCTTCGGAAACGGCCATTAGAATATGCAGCTTTTCCGGCAGCACGATAAAATCCGCCATGGGCTTAACGCCGTGGTAATCAAGGCCAGGGGACAAAAGGACAAGCGCGACCGGCTTGCTTTTCCTTCGTGCGGCAGCCTTTATGGCAAGGTTCGCCCCGATGCTGGCTCCCGCGAAAGCCACCGACGCGCAGCCAGTGGACTTCAGGAAAGAGTAAGCGGCCTCGAAATCGCCGGAAGCGGCATTCCAGTCATTTTCAGAGAAAGATTCATAACCGCGCTGTCCGTCCTTGAACGTCCTGCTCTGTCCATGCCCGCGAATATCCAGGGCAAGCCAGCCCATTCCCTTTTTCTCAAGGACCGGGATAAGGCCGCCCCACTCCCCCCTGGAGGAACCGAGGCCGTGCGCCATAAGAACGCAGGGCTTCCCCATGGAAGGGGCCTTATAGTCGGCCGAAAGGGTCCAGCCGTCGGCGGTATTAAGCCTGGCCTCTTCAGCGAAAGCGGAAAAGGGCAGAAGGAACAGTGATATCAGCAGCAGTTTTTTCATCGCGTTTCAGGGTTTTTCTATGGCAAGATAGCGGAAGAGCCGCATGAAATCGTCAAGAGAAATACTGAATACTCCGCCCTTGCGTTCAAAACCGAATTCGGGCCCGGAAGGCCCTTTGGGGGTGAAATCGTTGCCCCACGGATTCCATACGGTCAGGATATCCGTATCGGCGTCAAAACTCAGTATGGCATAGCAGTGGTTTCCTATCAGTTTCCCGTCCGGGTGTTTATATGACAGTGCTTCTGCCATAAGACCGCGTTGCCGCATGCGGATAAAGGCATCCCGCACCGCTTTGCGCGAGGCTCCGCCCAGATTGAAACCTGAAAATCCCTTGCCGGTCCACCGCTTTACTATCGCGGCTGGACCGCCTCCGACATCGACACGGAGGGACGGGTCCGCTATTTCCGCCCGTTTTGCGCTGCGGCGGCCTTCCACAACGCCCTCGGCCTTAAGCAGTACGGGCATCCACATGCCGTCGCTCAGCGTGGAAGGAGAATCGTTGTAAGCCATTTCCGCGTCAGTGGGCTGGGAAACCAGCGCCTCCTCCCCGTCCGGGAAAACCACCCGGAAACCCTTGCCGGGGATTTCTTTTATGGCTCCGGTTATCACCTCGGGACGGAACTTCGCAATCCAGCCAGTGCCGGAAAAGAAGTAACAGTCCGTGGCGGGGCCCTGCCTCAGTTTGCTGAAGTCCGGCCAGCCGGAAGCGAACAGCACCCGTTTGGCATTTCTCAGTTTGGAAACAGCTTCTGAATAAAACGAAAGAGTTTTTTTATCAGCCAAAGAAGAAAGGGACGAGAGGGAAACCGGTTCGCCTCTGCCATGCCGCAGGCGGCGCACCAGGGCGGCAAGAGCGGCGGCGTCCTCGCCTCGTATTGAAGGATTTCCGACAAGAGCTATAAGGTCTTCCCGCGACAATTCGTCATTGCCGCCGGACCATGCTTTCCAGTTCGCGGCAACCACGGCCTCAAAAGGCCGTATTTCCCCAGCCGCGCCGAAAGGTTCATCCTGCCCGTCGTCACCGGGAATGGTGACTTCCGTATCAGGCGCGGATGGGATATTGGCTGGAGAGGAGTTTTGGGCCAGGGCACGAGCATTTAAAGCAGCAAGGAACGAGGAAACAAGCAGGAGCGAAAGGATATTCTTCATCCAGAACCTCACGATACCAGGTAACGTAATGCGGCCAACCTACGCGCCTTTTGACTTAAGGAAAGCCGCCACTTCATCATTGCCGTTGCTTTCGGCGTATTTCCAGGTGGTTATGCCGTCTCTGCTGCGGAGAGTGACATCCGCGCCGCGTTCAACCAAAAAAGTGACCAGTTCCATATGCCCGTTGGCGGAGGAAAACATCAGCGCGCTCATGCCGTCATGGTCCCGGTAATTCACGTCCGCGCCCGCGTCTAGCAAAAGCCGGGCGAATTCGCCGTTGCGCTTCCGCACGGCGTGGATAAGCACCGCGCCCAGAGTGGCCGGGTCCGTGCGCGCGGCCAACAACCTGCCAAGGCCGGCGGCGTCATTTTCGTCCACAGCCTTGGCAAGCATCTTGTAAGTGAATGTGTTCTGGGGATTCATGAAACCGCTGTCAGAATGACGGCAGAGGGGCTTTGAATTTCTTGTTGACTATCAGCCTGCCGCCCTTGACCGAGAGGGCGTCCACGGTCATATAGTCTTCCGGCACTTCCACGCTGCCAAGGGTGAAAGTTTTCAGGTTGACGGCATAAACACCCTCGCCATGCGTGCCGATGAACAGATAGTTCCCGTTAAGGACAAGGACAGACGGCCAGGCGGCGGCGTCTTCGGGATGGAACAGAACGTAATGGGAAACGGCCGTCTTGTCATAGGCTACGACACCGCCCTTGAAATAGGCGGAATAGGTAACGGAACCGCGCGTCACGGAAGACTGCACGGTGGCCTTGAAGACGGTATCGCCCTTGAAGCGGCGGAGCTTCATCCTGCCGTCCATCTCCGGATTGTCTTTTTTCCAGAAGACATAGGCGAAGCGGGGGTCGGAGGGATTGGCGGACAGGTCTTCCGCGCTGAAGTAGCCGTATTCCCCCCTTATGCTTTCAAGAAATTTCTTCTCCGCGGCGAAAGCCGGGGCATTATAGTTGTCGGTGGTCGTAAGCGAAGGCATCTCGGTGGCCTGAGCCGGGAAGTTCACCGCCATGCCGACCACGGAACAGCGCGCGGGATTGAGAAGCGCCAGCCCCGTCAGCGTCGCGTCGCTGCCGCCGCTGCCGAAGCGCATGAACACGGCATCCTTGTCGCCATAAAGAGAGACAGTACCAGCCGCCTGCAGGACGTTGAAGACCGCGAACATATTCGGATTCGAGGCGGACACCGCCTGAGCGGAGCATGGGGTTGGAGCATCAAGTTTGAAAGATGTTACCTGTCCGGCCGCCTGGTCTATGACCAGCGTGCCGGCTTTCGCGGCGCGGTAAGGAATGGAAACGGGCCCTTCCGCCGGAAGTTTTACGAAGGCGATGGAATCGCTCGGTGCGGCATGGGCAGAAACAGCCGCGCAGACCGCGACCACAAACGCTAGTATAAATTTCATTTTTGGGCTCCTTTTTTTCGTTTTCCCCCGTCGGGAAAGGCGGAGGGGAACAGCGCGGCGCAGTGCCGCAAAAATTCGCTCAGGAAAAACGTGCGGGAAAGAGCATCCGCGCGCTCGCCGAAAGCCGACGCCAGACCTGCATAATACCATTCCTGCGAGGCCTTGGGGCGGGAAAAACGGTTCCAGATGGATTCCCCGTTCCGCTCATAATCGGCCTTTATGGAACGGATATTGTCCAGCTTGTCCGCGAAGGAAAGCAGCAGCACTTCCGGCGGCGCCTTGCGCAGATATTCAATGGTGCCGGCCTTGCGCTCCTCCCAGGAGAGAGTCTTGTCCTCCGTCACCTCCGAGACGAGCTTCGCGGCGTGATGGCCAAACAGCCGCTCTATCTCCTCAAGCCCCTGCCCTGTGTCTTCCACCACGTCATGCAGAAAACCCGCCACCACCACGTCCTTGGGGGCCTTCAGTTCCATCAAAAGAGTGGCGACCCTTATCGGGTGCTCGATGTACGGCCTGTCCGTCCCCTTGCGGAACTGGCTCTCGTGAGCTTTCATGGCGAAGTAAAAAGCCTTCGCGAACAGTTCCTCATCCCCCGCGTACGCGTTTTTAAGGACTTTCATATACCTTATATTCTACAAAACCATTCGCGCCAAAATTACACGCGCCCTTCCTGTAAAAAAGTACCCTGACGGGCGCAAAAAAACGGCGCCCCTCCGCAATATCATGGAAGAACGCCGTCCGTTTCAAAACCGTGCTACTTCACGCTTTCAACGTAGGCGCGGAACTGCGGCCAGAAGGAATCCTTCGCGAAGGAGAGGTCCGAATACTTGTTCTCCATCTCGATAAGGGTGCCGGGCTGGCCCGGAATATCGATGGATATGCCGTGTGCAACGGAATAATCCTTGCCGGTACGGTCCTTTGAAAAACCGGTATTGCGAATGACCAGTTCATTGTCCATGAAGGAGAGAAGCGACTGCCCCTTAGCCTTCACCGCGGCAGAGGCGGGGACGTCCGCCAGATTTCTGTTGTAAAGCTCGATGAAATTGCCGAGGTCGGCATAGAAAGCTATAAGCTTTGCGGGGTCGGTGCCTTCGTCGCCCACTTCCATGCGGAGGACACCTTCCTTGGCCTTCCTTATGGCGTTATCGTCCCCCAGCTTGACCGCGGCCCGGGCCCAGGCGTCCAGCCTGTCCATGAAGGCGCCGAAGCGGTTCATGCGCAGGGCGGAAAGCTGCGTGCCGTATTTGGTCTGGGACAGCATGTCCAGCATATCGGGGCGGCTGTAAAAATCCTTGAAGGTGTCCACAAGATATTTCCCGGCTTCCTCTGCGGAGGAATGGGGCTTGGCGTTAAGGCGGGTCAGGAAAGCGGTGAAGTCGAAACTGGGAAGCTGTATGACCTCCTCGGAACCGACCACTACGTCGGCATAGTCCCGCATCTCGTATGCGACTTCGGCCAGCTGCATGAAACAGGCCATTGAAGCGTAGAAATCCACCTTGCCCACGCCCCTCATCATGGGGCGCATTTCTTCCGTCCTTATATAGTTGTTGGTGGTAAAATCATGCGAGATGGAGCGGGAAAGAGGCGATTTCCAGGTTGCGCCGCGCTTGGGGTCAAGCCAGCCCCAGCCGTGGTCCCAGATGATAAGCGCATACTTCCGGGCGGGATATTTAGCCTTGGCCCAGGAAGTGAACTTGACCACTTCCTTATAATCACCCATATCCAGCTTGGGTATGGAGGAAAGCACGGGAGAGGTGACAACTTTCGCGTCGGAGTCCTTCTCGATATAGTAAATGCGCGCGCCGCTCCAGCTGCCGCCGGCGGCTTCGTCCACGGAAGCGTCGCCCGCGCGGCCCACTTCCGCCACCACCGCGACCTCGGGGGTGGAGCCGACGGCCTCAAGTTCGTTGACATCCTCGAACACGAACGGCTCCACGTTCGACTTGCCGTTCATGTAAAGCATTATGGTCCACTCCCGCTCCGGCCTGGCGGAGGGTTTGGGGAGACGCTCGTCCGCGTTTTCGGCGAAGCGGGCGGACAGGGTCTTCCATGTAAGGGAATCGAGCTCGAAAGCCCCGGCCTGGCAGACCGGAAGCAGCACTGCAAGAGCTGAAAGTATCAGTTTCACTGAGGTTCTCCTTCCTTCGATTAGCAGTATAAAACGGCGAGCAATGCATGCTCTGCCTCCTTTATATCATTATTCCGGGCAGTTTGGAATGAGACCTTGTGCCTATCTGGCTCTGGGCCCATACGGGCCTCAATGGGTCCATGCTGTCTGGGTCCATTGTCCCATGTGTAAGCGGTCATTTATAAGTAAGATGCTAGTAGAATGTTTTGGATGACCGCGGCGGGTTCATGGCTAAATAAGGCCGCGGACAAAGGGGAAATCAACAACCACATGAAGATAACGGTGATTGCGGCGGTGTTTTTTTTGTTTTTCCAGACCGCCTGGGCACAGACTGACACGAGACAGCAGACCGCCCGGGAGACCTGGGTTGCGGCCGGAGGGGTGGTGCGCGAACGGATAGAGGCGAAGAACCATCCCGACGCCAGCCTCCCCGAAGGGCATGTATTTTTCAAGAATGGGAAAGAAATAGGGCGGCTGTATTACGACGCCGCCGGCTCGCAGATAAAAATCACCGGCACAGTACCGGACGGAGAAGTCAGGGAATTCCTGGATACCGGAGAAGTGCGCCGTTCCCGCCAGTATAAAAACGGCAAGCTGAACGGCATCGGCAAAACCTTTTACAAGGACGGCAAGCTGAAATTCGAGGCCGTCTATAAGGACGACAATCTTGAAGGCCCGGCCCGGGAGTACTATGAAAACGGCCAGGTTTCGTGGGAATGGAACTATCTCAACGGAATGAAAGAGGGCGTCACCAAATCCTATTACGAAAACGGAGCGCTGTGGAAGGAAACGCATTTCGACCACGACAAGGCCTCCGGCGTGGAGAAGATTTACACCAGCAGCGGGACGCTGGAAGCCGAAGGTTTTTTCAGGAACGACCTGGCCGACGGAGAGCACAAGACTTTCTATCCGGATGGAAAGGTCCGCTCATCCGGCATGTACAAGGCCGGCAAGGCCGAAGGCGCGCACCGTTTCTATTACGCCGACGGCAAGCTGGAATCCGAATCGCTTTATAAAAACGACAACAAGACCGGCATTCAGAAGAGCTGGCACGAAAACGGGAAACCGCGCTCGCAGGAAACGTGGAAAAACGGCAAGCTGGACGGGCAGGCATTCTCCTATTATCCGGACGGAAAGATTTACATGAAAACAGGCTGGAAGAACGGGATGCAGGAAGGCCCGCAGGTCAGCTATTTTGAAAACGGAAAAACAGCCTCCTCCACGAACTGGAAAGGCGGCCTGCCGGACGGCAAGGCCCTGCTGTATTACGAAAACGGCAGGACTAAAAGCGAGTGGCAGTTCGCACGCGGCAGGAAGAACGGCATTTTCAAGGAATGGCGGGAGGATGGCAAGCCTCTGACCGAGATGCGGTTCAGGGACGGCCTGCCAGCCGGAAAAGGGCTGGAATACGGCCCTGACGGCAAGGTTTCAGCCGAGATTGCATTCGGAAAAGACGGCCGCTACACGCGCCGCGAATACTATCCCAACCGGCGGCTGGCGAGGGAAGCCGAAATGCTTAACGACCAGCCGGACGGCATCACCCGGCTTTATTCCGAAGACGGAAAACTGACGCATGAAATGACATACGCCGGAGGCCGCAAAAACGGCCCGGCAAAGTATTTCGGGGCCGACGGCTCGCTGAAGGAAACGGTCATGTTCAAAAACGATTCACCGGCGGAGCGGACATCTCCGGCGGAAGACTCCGGAAAAACCCCGGAAAGGAGCGTAAGACAATGAAACTTAAACTGACAGCACTGGCCCTTGCGGCCATATTAGCTGCGCCCCTCTACGCACAGACAGGCTCGAAGCAGAGCGCGGCGCCGGCGACGGCTCAGACGCTTGACGCCGAAAGCCTGGACAGCCTGTACGACGGCGCCGCCAAAATGGCGAAGAAGCAGCACGCGCCGGTTCAGGCGGCGGGGAAATCCGGCAAGAGCAACGTCAACGAATATTACGGGAACATGAACGCCGCCGGCAACAGCCGGGGGCAAGCTCCCC
>Ga0074197_1001199_pt1 | contig 23478 bp, 19 predicted proteins | sample EPASupsiteSAE305_FD_64526 | JGI IMG/M metagenome (GOLD analysis project Ga0074197, IMG submission 64526) | Bioremediated contaminated groundwater microbial communities from EPA Superfund site, New Mexico - SAE3-05 reassembly with SPADES | ecosystem: Environmental > Aquatic > Deep subsurface >...
AGACGCTGGCCGGGGGTTTGCCGTGGTTGCCGACGAGGTCCGTAAATTGGCGGAAAACAGTTCGCGTTCGGCGGTGGACATCTCCAATATCGTCAAGATGGTGGAGAGCGACAGCCGCCAGACCATTACCGCCATGCAGGATGGCATGCGCATGCTCGATGACGGTTCCAAGGTCATCAACACCGCTCTTTCCGCCATGGAGGAGATCTCCAGCGGTATCATGACCATATCGACCTCGGTGGATGATGTCCGGGGCCGGGCGGCCACGCTGGCCGATCATGGCCATAAGGTGATGGAACAGATTCAGACCGTGGTCAAATCCTCGGGCGAAAACCAGAAGACCACCGTGACCGTACAAAGTTCGGTCGGCGATACGGTCCAGGCGCTGGATCGGCTGATGGCCTCCAGCAGCTCGCTGCAAGCCGCGATCAACAACATGTGTCAATAAGTGCACCGCTCGGGAGAGGAAGACATGTCTTCCTCTCCCGATGGCTTGAGGGAGGGAAAACGTTCCATGACCATCTTTGGCGACAGGATATTCACCATACGGTTGCAGCTTCGGCGCATCGAGACCGAAGATCTGGCGCTTCTGGCTGAATGGAGCAATGATCCTCAAACCTACGGCGATTATCTGACGCCGGAAAACCAATCCATCGAGCAGTTGAGTGTCCAGTTGCAAGTAGGGGTATTGTGGACTGAATGCAATAAAACTTTTTTGATCGAGTTGCGCGACGGGATGCCCATTGGCTCTATCCATTATTGGATCCGGCCCGAAGAGCCAGGAACGGCAGTGATCGCGGTCAGGATCGCCCGGCCCGAGTTCCGATCCAAGGGCTACGGCACCGAAGTGCAGAAGTATCTCATTCTTTTTCTGTTCAACCGTCTTAACATCCGCCGGGTGGAGATGTATACGGATGTCAATAACATCGCCCAACAGCGCTGTCTCCAGAAGCTCGGCTTTGAGCTTACCCAGGCCCTCCCCTATGCCGACCAGCAGGTGCAACGGATTGGTTATCTCTACCGCCTCTGCCGGAAGCGGTTTGGCCATCAACCGATCTATCACCATCACTATGCGTAAACAACCGGGGATTCTCTTCGATCGCAGGTACTATGAGCACAGCATCCCGCAGCAATCGTTGGAGAATGCGGGGCGGGTGCGAAGTATCTACCATGCCCTGGAGGGACCGGAATATGCAGGGCTCATGCGAACCTTCCAACCGAGGGAAGCGACGACCGTTGAAATTGAGGCCGTGCACTCTGCTTTTTACCTCGAACAGTTGCGCGAGCATGTCAATACCGACAATCCCTATTCCTATGACCGCGACACTTATCTGATGGAGCAAAGCCTCTATACTGCGGCTCTGGCCGCCGGCGGATGCCTGGAGCTGACCGACCGGATCATGAGCGGCGAAATCGATTATGGTTTCGCCCTCATTCGACCACCGGGGCATCACGCGGAACCAGGGCGTGGCATGGGATTCTGCGTGTTCAACAATGTGGCCATCACTGCCGAATATCTCCGGCGGGTGTACGGTTTGCAGCGTATTCTCATCCTTGATTTCGACGTGCACCACGGCAACGGCACCCAGGCTGTTTTTTATGATACCGAGCAGGTGTTTTTGGTCTCGATCCACCAGGAAAAGCTGTTTCCGTTCACCGGTCATGCGCATGAGACCGGAGCCGGGCGAGGGCGGGGCTACACCATTAATCTGCCGGTCCACCAGCAATTCGCCGACCCGGAGTATCTTTTTCTTCTCGGCAAGGTGCTGGGTGGCGTTGTGGAACAGTACCTACCCCAGATCATTCTTGTTTCCGCGGGGTATGATGGCCATTGTGAAGACCCAATCAGCAAGATATTGCTGACCACAGGCTGGTATGTCACCATTACCGAACTGCTCAAGTATCTGGCGCATGAATCCTGCGATGATAGATTACTGTTCGTGCTTGAGGGCGGTTACAATCCCGTTTCCCTGGAAGCATCAGTTTTGGCAACGGTGGACGGCCTGCTCGATCCAGTTGGACGGCGACCGGGCGTAGTTCACTCCGAGCGTGCCGCTCGTATCCTGAAAAATCATCCTTTGCATGACTTCTGGACGGTTTAAACTGCTGTAAAAGGGGGCGTTGAAACAATGACCAAAAATATCGCGATTGATTCGGCATCGTTACGCACCATTTTTGCCGAATGCCGGCAGTGCGGCACCTGCTGTAAATCATACCGGAAAATTACCCTTCAGCCCGAGGAGGTTGATTTTATCCGTAAGATGGGCGGGCATGTTGGCGTCGATGTCAGTCTTGCGCAACTGCGGGACAAAACGATGGATGAACTGCTGGCGGAAGCCTCGGAAACAGGCAAGATTTTCATGATCCATCCCGATGATAAGGGATGTGTTTTTTTACAGAAAATAAACGGCAAGTATGCCTGCAAAATCTACCACCATCGGCCGAGAACCTGCCGAGGATTTCGCTGCAACCTGGCCGATTCAAGTTTTCTTGATCTGTTTGGCACAAACAGCATTCATTTGCTGGGACAGGATCGATTCGGTCTGCCGTTGAGAAAAAAGTGATGCATTGTTTCCATTCTTTTGACCTTCCAGAGCAGGCGCGTCAGGGCCATGTATGCATCCGTTGATCAGCGGTTGTTTGACGAGTATCTTTTTTTGGCGTAGGATAGGTGGTATCGAGTGGAAAGTTCACTGTTTCTGTTGATTGTGGCAGGCATGCTCATGCTTCCCGGGGAGGGTACAGAACATGCGGAACATACGAAAGTTTGTGTCACCCGAAATCGTGTTCGGGGATGGGGCTTTGAATCTGCTTGGGCGCTATGCTGCCAATTTTGGTGCCAACCGAGTCTTTTTGGTTACCGACCAGGGAGTGGTGAACGTTGGACTTGTCGACAAGGCTGTGCGGATGCTCCGGGCAGCGGGTGTGGAGGCGATCGTTTACGACCATGTCAGTCCCAATCCCCGTGATTATGAGGTGATGGAGGGTGCGGTTGCGTATCATCGGACCGCTTGCGATGTCATCGTCGCTCTGGGCGGCGGCAGCCCGATGGATTGTGCCAAGGGCATTAGCGTCGTCTCGGTCAATGGCGGAAACATCCTAGACCTTGAAGGAGTCGATAAGGTTGGGGCTCCTGGTCCGCCGCTGATCTGCATCCCCACCACCGCCGGTTCGTCCGCCGATGTTTCCCAGTTTGCCATTATCACCAACGTGCACGGTCAGGTCAAAAACGCCATTATCAGCAAAAGCGTCGTCCCTGATGTGGCCCTGATCGACCCTGCCACCACCCTGACCATGGGCCGGTACCTCACCTTGTGTACCGGGGTCGATGCCTTGGTCCATGCCGTCGAGTCCTATGTCAGTTCGGCCAGTTCTGACCTCTCCGATCTGCATGCCCTGGAGGCAATTCGTTTGCTCCATCGCTATCTGCCGGAGGTAGTGGAACGGCTCGATGATCTCTGGCTGCGGGACCGGATGATGCTGGCCAGTCTGGAGGCCGGACTGGCCTTTTCCAATGCCAGCCTTGGCGCGGTACACGCCATGGCGCATAGCCTGGGCGGTTTGCTCGATTTGCCGCACGGGGAGTGCAATGCCCTGCTGCTCGACCATGTGATAGCCTTCAATTACAGTGCCGCACCGGAGCGTTTTAACCGGATCGGCGAAATTTTCGGAGCTCACCTGACCGGCTTGAGCGATCAGGAAAAGCGCCAGGCCGTCCTCGAATCGATCCGATCCTTCAAGGAACAATTGGGCCTTCAGTCCGGCCTGGGTAAACGCGGCGTCCGCAGCGAGGATATTGGTTTGCTGGCCCGCAAAGCCTATGCCGACCCATGTATGGCAACCAATCCGCGGCGTCCGCAAATCGCCGATATCGAAGCGATCTACCAGGAGGCATTCTGAAGAATGACCACGAACGGTGAGAGCGAGGATCGGTGGGATGATCTTAAGGCTAGCATTATCGGCCTGGGTGAGCGATCCATCCGCAAAAGTCATTATCCGGAACTGAAGAATACAATCAGGAATCTCGATCAACAGCGCACCTTCTTTCAGTCAACCCTCTTTAGTATCCCCGACGGTGTGGTGGTCATGGACCCCTCCGGAATAATCAAGCAGGCGAATCCGGCCTTGTGCCGGATGTTTGGCTACAGCGATGACGAACTGGCGGGCAAGAGCCCGGCCATCTTGCATGAGGCCCATTCCGAGATAGTGTATCGTGATGAATTCCCGGCTGCCCGGTGCCGTCATTTTGTCCGCAAGGATGGCTCTTCTTTTTTGGGCGAAACCCTGGCCAGCGAGATACGGGACGAACAGGGAACCCTGCTGGGCAACCTGGAGGTCATCCGTGACCTGACCGAACGGCTTGCGGCCTTTAGGCAACAGCGGCAGTTGGAGGATCAATTGCGGCAATCCCAAAAAATGGCGGCCATCGGCACCTTGGCTGGTGGCATTGCCCATGACTTCAATAATTTGCTCGCCGCTATTCTCGGATATGCTGAACTGGCGCAACTTAAATTGCCGCCGGATGCTCCTTTGCATCGGGAAATAGATCAAATCCTCAAGGCAGGCGGCAAGGCCTCGGAGTTAATCAATCAGATTTTAGCCTTCAGCCGCAAGGAAACAACCAAGCGCGTTCTTCTCCGGCCGGTTCCCCTGCTCAAGGAGGTGGTTAAGCTGCTGCGGGGTACTATTCCGGCAACCATCACCATCCGCGAACGGATAGCCGCCGCGGACCAGTCAATCCTCGCCAATCCCACCCAGCTGCATCAGGTGGTGATGAACCTGTGCACCAATGCCTATCACGCCATGGAAGAGCAGGGCGGGGAAATGGTGCTGAGCCTTGATTCGGTTGTGAGGAAATTGAGTGGAATTGAAATGGAGAGGCGTTGGATGAGGATCAGTGTTGCCGACAATGGTTCTGGCATCGACCCTGTTGCTTTGGATCACATCTTTGAGCCGTATTTCACCACCAAACCCAGCGGCAAGGGCACGGGAATGGGGCTGGCTGTGGTGCACGGCATTGTTGAGCAGCATGAGGGAAGGATTGAGGTGGAGAGCACACCGGGCCAGGGAACCATCTTTCATGTCTATTTTCCGGAGGTTTCCGGAGCCGAGGCCACCACGCCGCAAAAGGAGTCCGCCGCGTTACTGGCTATGGGCAATGAATCGATCCTGGTGGTCGACGACGAGCAGATGGTCGCCGATTATCTCAAAGGCGCTCTCGAACAACTGGGATACCAGGTCACCGTCAGCAACGATGGCAACAGCGCTCTTGCGATGTTCGAGCGGAACCCCCGAGCTTTTGACCTGGTGATCACCGACCAGACCATGCCGGGCAAAACCGGCTTCGAGATGGCGCGGATCATGCTTGGCTTAAGGCCCGGAACGCCGATTATCCTTTGTTCTGGTTACAGTTCGGCCCTGTCACCTGAGCGAATCGCCAAGGCAGGAATCCGTGAATTCATGATGAAACCGGTGTCCCTGCATGATTTGGCGCCGGTTATCCGTAATATTTTGGATGCTCCTTGCTCTCTTCAAGAAGCCAAGGAAGCAAAATGAGAGCGGGGGCTCACCCGATGGGGAGCACTGCGTCACCTTGGCTTTGCCCCCATGGTTGCGGATCTCGGAGACTAGCGCCGGCTCGATCCGCCTAATATGCCGCCGAGCACGCCACGCAAGATCTGCCGGCCGATTTGGCTGCCCACGGTGCGGGCAGCTTGCTTGGCCAACGTTTCCACCAGTCCCTGCCGGCGCGTGGTACCCCAGAGTATTTCGCTCACCAGGCCTCCACCTGCGGAGGATTTCTCCGCCGCTGCTTGCTTCGATTCCGAATCAGCCACTGCTCTCTCCGTTATCGTTCGCCGGTTCAGGATCTCGTAGGCTGACTCCCGGTTAACCGGCACATCGTATGCGTTGCCCACCGGACTTCGTGCCCGCACGGCTGCGCGCTCTTCCGGCGTAATCGCCCCCATGCGGCAGCGGGGCGGGCAGATGAGCGTGCGTTCCACCGGCATCGGCACCCCTTTCTCCTGGAGCGTGGAAATAAGCGCTTCGCCAACACTGAGCTGGGAAATGACTTCGGCGACATCAAGTTTTGGATTGGCGACAAAGGTTTCCGCGGCGGTCTTCACGGCCTTCTGGTCGCGCGGTGTATAGGCCCGCAAGGCGTGTTGGATGCGGTTGCCCAACTGCCCAAGAATCTCATTGGGCACGTCGTCTGGAAACTGAGAACAGAAATAGAGCCCCACTCCCTTGGAGCGAATAATGCGCACGACCTGTTCTACCCGCTGGCGCAGGATCGGAGGCGCGTCGTTGAAGAGCAGGTGGGCCTCATCGAAAAAGAACACCAGCTTGGGTTGGTCGAGATCGCCCACCTCGGGCAGGTTCTCGAACAGCTCCGACACCAGCCACAGAAGAAGGCTCGAGTACAAACGTGGCTTCAGAATGAGTTGGTCTGCGGTGAGGATATTGATGACGCCGCGGCCGCTGAGATCGGTGCGGAGCAACTCCTTCAGTTCCAGTGCCGGCTCGCCGAACAAAGCACTGCCGCCTTCGCGCTGCAGCGAGAGCAGAGCCCGTTGGATGGCCGCCACGGACTGGACGCTGACCAAACCGTATTGGGTCGAAATCTCCTTGCGTTTGTCCGCGACAAACCCGAGCAGCGCCTGCAAGTCGTCGAGGTCAAGCAAGAGCAGGCCCTGCTCATCCGCCAGCTTGAAGGCGATTTCAAGCACCCCCTCCTGAATGTCGTTAATCCCCAGGATTCGTGCCAGGAGACTCGGGCCGATTTCACTGATCGTGGTGCGCAGAGGATGACCGGCTTGACCGAACACATCCCAGAAGACAACGGGATTCGCCTCGCTGGCGTAGCCCTCCATACCGATTTGGGCAACACGCTGTTGTATCTTCTCGCTGGCGACGCCCGCCATCGCCAAGCCAGCAACATCGCCTTTGACATCAACCATGAAGACCGGCACGCCCATCCGTGAAAATCCCTCTGCCAAGACCATAAGAGAAATGGTCTTCCCTGTTCCGGTGGCTCCCGCGATCAGACCATGACGATTAGCGTACTTGGCGAGCAAATGCACAGGCTTGTCGCCCTTGCCAACGAGTATCTGGTTCATGCAGTCTCTCCTTTTTGACGATACGAATTATGCCGCTTTCTCTCCATCTTTCGGAAACGGGTGCTTAGTGTAGGTTGTCGATCCAAATCTGGTTCCCTAATCTCGGGAGAATACGCGATGCCGCCACTGCATCCGTTCAGCGAAGTTCGGGAGCGGGGAATGAGGAATCCGTGGTATTGAAGGCCTCGCGCAGGTGCGTGACCATACCTTGAGAATACATTCATACACACGAGTCGAAGGCCGGAATGAAGCTCGATGGACTGGCCGCAGAAAGCCTGAAAGCAGGTTCCTCTTTCTAGAGGGATTCGGCGCCGAAGGTGTCGCAACTGGAGGTTTTTCCTGTTTGGTACCCCCGCTGAAACCAACGAACCCGCTGGGCCGAGGATCCGTGCGTGAACGAATCCGGGGTCACATAACCACGGTGCTGCTGCTGCAACCGGTCATCGCCGATCTGACTGGCGGCATGAAGGGCCTCCTCGATATCTCCGGGTTCCACCACTTGCCTGACTCTGTCCGCATTGTGTGCCCAGATGCCGGAAAAACAATCCGCCTGCAATTCTATTTTGACCGAGAGCCTGTTATATTCGACCTCGGAAACCTGTTTTCGTAAGGCCTGAACCTTGCCAGAAATCCCGAGCAGGTTTTGCACATGATGACCAACCTCGTGGGCAATGACATACGCCTGAGCAAAGTCGCCCGGGGCGTTCATTTTTTGTTTCAGGTCCCGATAGAAGGAAAGATCGATATAGACCTTGGCATCGTTGGGGCAGTAGAAAGGGCCCATGGCGGCCTGGGCAAATCCGCAGGCCGAATTGACCGCACCGCTGAACAGCACCAGGGTCGGTTCGGCATAGGATCTACCGCTGGCTTGAAAAATCTGATGCCAGGTATCCTCGGTGTCGGCAAGCACCACGGAAACAAAATCAGCCAACTGCTGCTCTTCCGCTGAATACTGGGGCGCATCGGAGAGCCCCGGTTGCCTCACTTGCACCTCCTGCCCCATGTTGAGAATAATGGAAGGATCAACACCGAAATACATTCCAACCAGGGCCAGCAAGAGAATGCCGATGCCGCCGCCCTTAACTTTTCCAGGAATGCGGCTGTGCCGCTGATCTTCCACGTTCGTGGATTTGCGTCTGTCCTGCCAAAGCATAACGGTTCCTCATCTGGAATATATAATTATAATATTTTATATTGTTTTCGGTAAAAGAACAATGACCTACCTTTTCAATGAAAGGTGCGTGGTGGCATCAACACTCCCTCGACGTTGTCTTGTAGGAAACCAGCGGTAATCCTTTTTTTCGATCAATACTCCCCGCTGACGCGACTTCAGGAGATATTTGGCCGGTCTCGTTTTTTTCGCGCCATCACCATGTAATAGAGCACCGGTACCGCCATCCGGCTGATCAGGAGCGAGGCAATCTCCCCGAACATCAGCGAAATGGCCAAGCCCTGGAAGATGGGGTCAGCCAGGATCACCGAGGCCCCGACCACCACGGCGAGTGCGGTCAGCAGCATGGGGCGGAAACGGATGGCCCCGGCCTCGACCACTGCCTCGGCCAGCGGCAGGCCGTGGCTGATCCGCAGCTCGATGAAATCAACCAGAATGATCGAGTTGCGGACCACGATCCCGGCCCCGGCCATGAAGCCGATCATCGAGGTGGCGGTGAAAAAGGCGTTCAATCCCCAGTGGGCCGGCAGGATGCCGATCAGCGAGAAGGGGATGGCCGCCATCACCACCAGCGGCGTGATGTAGTCCTTGAACCAGCCGACCATCAGCATGTAGATCAGCACCATGACCACGCAGAAGGCCAGACCCAGGTCACGGAAGACCTCCAGGGTGATGTGCCATTCGCCGTCCCACTTCATCGACGGCTGGTTTTCGGTGAAGGGCTGGCTGAGGTTGTAGATCGTCACCGGGCCAGCCTGGCCGCCGAAATGGGCGGCGTTCAGCTCCTTGAGCCGTTGGTTCATCTGCAGGATGGGGTAGACCGGGCTTTCGGCCGCACCAGCGACGTCGCCGGTAACATAGATCACTGGTTTGAGGTTTTTGCGATAAATCGGCTGCTCCACCGGCTGCTCGCTGACCCGCACCAGTTCGCGCAGCGGCACCAGCGGCGCCTGCGGGTTTGTCTCCGGCCGCAGCGAGATATTGAGCAGGTTATCGACTCGAGCCCGCTGCGACTGCGGCAGTTGGAGGATGAGTTCGATCTCCTCTTTGTCGCGGGGCTGGTGGAAGAGGTCGATCGATTTGCCGGACAACCCCATCTCCACGGCGCGGGCAATCTCGCCCTCGGACAACCCGTTGAGGGCGGCCTTCTCCTTGTCCACGGTCAGCACCAGTTTGTTGCGTTCCTGTTCCCGGTACCAGTCGATGTCCACCACCCCGTCGGTGGTGGCGAAAATCTTTTTGACCTCAGTGGCAAGTTGCAACCGGCTGGCTTCATCCGGGCCGTAGATCTCGGCCACCAGGGTCTGCAGCACCGGCGGTCCCGGCGGCACCTCGGCCACGGCCACGGCGGCCCCGTACTTGGCCGCGATCCGGGCAATTGCCGGCCGCACCCGCTTGGCAATGTCATGGCTCTGGCTGTCGCGGTCCCCCTTCCCCTTGAGATTGACCTGGACATCGGCCACGGTCGACCCGGAGCGGAGGAAATAATGGCGCACCAGGCCGTTGAAATTGAAGGGCGAGGCCGTGCCGGCATAGATCTGGTAATGGACCACTTCAGGTTCCTTGCCCACCACCTCGGCCATTTCCAGGGCCACTCGGGCGGTCTGCTCCAGGGGCGAGCCCTCGGGCATGTCGAGGATAATCTGGAACTCCGATTTGTTGTCAAATGGCAGCATCTTCATTTTGACCTTGCCGAAGAGGACCAGCGAACAGGAGACCAGCAGCAGAGCCATAATCAGGGCAAAGAATCCGAATCGCCAGCGGGCGTGGGCAAGCAGTGGGTCCATGATCCGGTGGTAGAGCCGGGTAGACCAGTCGTTAGGGGCGTGGTCGGGATTGTGGTCGTCGCTGTTGGCCGAAGCTTTGGGTTTGCGCAGGATGCGGATGGCGGCCCAGGGGGTAACGGTGAAGGCGATCAGCAGGGAGAAAATCATGGCCGCCGAGGCCCCAATGGGAATGGGTCGCATGTAGGGGCCCATCAGGCCGCCGACAAAGGCCATGGGCAGGATGGCGGCGATCACCGCCCAGGTGGCGAGAATGGTGGGGTTGCCGACCTCGATCACCGCATTCACGGCAATTTCTTTCAACGAGGCACGCTGGTTGTCGGGCAGGCGCATGTGGCGAACGATGTTTTCGACCACGACAATGGCATCGTCCACCAGAATGCCGATGGAGAAGATCAGGGCAAACAGGGTGATCCGGTTGAGGGTATAGCCGTAGAGGTAGAACAGCAGCAGGGTGAGTGAAAGGGTCGAGGGGATGGCCAGCAGGACAATGATCGACTCACGCCAGCCCAGGAAAAAGAGGATCAGGAGGGCCACGCCAAAGACCGCAATCCCCATGTGCAGGAGCAGTTCATTAGACTTCTCGGCGGCGGTCTCCCCGTAATCGCGGGTGACGGTCACCTCAACCTCGGGTGGGATGAGTGTGCCCTTGAGGCTCTCCACCTTATGCAGGACCGTCTCCACCACCTGGACGGCATTGGCACCGGGCCGCTTGGCAATAGACAGGGTGACCGCTGCTTCGGGACTGGCGTTTTCGGCACCGAAGAGGACATAGGATCTCGGTTCCTCCGGGCCATCGGTCACGGTGGCGACTTCACTGAGATACACTGGTTTGCCGCCATGGACGCCGACCACGATCCGGCCGGCTTCCTCCGCCGAGGCGAGGAAAGCACCGGTCTGCACCAGCACTTCGTTGTTCTGCGCTCGCAGGGTACCGGAGTGCGACTGACGGTTGGCCTGCTGCAGACGCAGGGTCAGGTCAGCCGGGCTTAAGCTGCGGGCCGCCAGCAACAGCGGATCGAACTCGACCCGCAACTGCCGCCGGGTACCGCCGATCAGCTTGGTTTCGGCCACCTCAAAGATCGATTTGACGGCATCGTCGACCTCGGCGGCCAGACGGCGCAGGGTGGAATGGTCGTAGGTTTTGGAATGGAAGGTCAGGGCCAGGATCGGCACATCGTCGATGGAGTGGGGCTTGATCAGCGGCAGGGAGACCCCATGCGGGATGCGGTCAAAATTGGTCTGCAGCTTCTGGTTGAGGCTGACGATCGCTTTCTCGAAATCCTCACCCACGTAGAAACGGGCGATCAACAGGCACTGGCCGGGTGTGGAGGTGGAGTAAATATACTCGATTCCCGGCAACTCGTAGAGCAGCTTCTCCATGGGCACGGCCAGCCGCTGTTCCACCTCCTTGGCGGTGGCGCCGGGCATGCTGACCATGACGTCGATCATCGGCACCTTGATCTGTGGCTCCTCTTCGCGGGGCAGCAGAGAGAGGGCTAACAGGCCGAGCAGCAGGGAAGCAATCAGGCCCAGCGGCGTGAGTTTGGAGCCGATAAAGGCGGCGGTCAGCCGTCCGGCAAAGCCGGGATGGGGGGAGTTGTCGCCCTTCATGGTTGGGTCCGCAGGGGCTGGCCGTCCACCAGGAGGCGGTTGTTGGCGGTGACCACGGTTTCCCCGGCGCTCAGGCCAGTGAGGATTTCGGTCATGCCGTTGAGGCTCAAACCGGTCCGTACCAGGCGGAGACGGGCGCGGTCGCTCTCAACCACGAAGACCCTGTCCATCTGTCCGCTAGGGACAAGGGAGCTGCTCGGCACCAAGAGAGCTTTTGAGCCTTTGCCGGGTAGGAGAACCCGGGCAAACTGGCCGCTTCGCAGGTTGGTGTTGGTGGGCAGGTCAAGGACCACCGGGGCGGTGCGCGAGCTCGGATCAACTGCCGGGGCAATCTCCGAGACTGTCCCCTGGATGACCACGTCGGCCGCCTCCACCTTGACCGTGAGGACATCGCCGGTGCGGATATGCAGAACCAGGCTTTCCGGGACTGCCGTGGTCACCTGCAGGGTGCGGTTGTTTTCAATCTGCAGCAGAACGGTCCCCGGCGTGGCGAGATCGCCGCTGTGACTGTTTTTGCGGGTGACCATCCCGTCAAAGGGCGCGGTGATGGTGGTGTAGCCCATCATGGTTTTGGCTTCGCGATACCCGGCTTGAGCGATGTTGTATTGATCGGTCATTGATTTAACGGCTTCCGGGGTGGCCGCGCTTTTCGCCAGCAAATTCTGCTCCCGCTCCAAGTTGCGTTTGGCCTGGGCCAATTGGGCTTCGGCCTGACCCAGCCGGGCCGCGATCTCTTCGGCGCTGAGAGCTACCAGCAGGTCGCCAGCCTTGACCGTGGAGCCCAGCACCACGGGCATCCGGGTGATTACCCCGGTGACCTTGGCGGCGATGGACGCCCGCTCGGCAGCCTGGAGGGTGCCAGCGACCTCGATCAGGACCGGAACTTCCTGTTCGCTTACCTGGGCCACGGTTACCGCAACCGGCGTTGCTGCCTCCTTGTTCCTGGTTTCTGCCGGAGCAGGAAAAGGCGAGGCCGCCAAAAGGGTCAGGCAGAAGAAGGAGAGGAACAATATGCGGAGGGTGTACGACATGGGTTATTTCCCCTGGTTGAATTGGGACAGTCCGACTGCCCGGCGCAGATCGGCAATGGCAATTTTACGAGACGATGTGGCCAGGGCATGGCTCAGCCGGGCGTCGGTCAGCCGGTTTTCGGTGTTGATGAGTTCCGAGGCGAGCAGCACGCCTTCCTTGAAGCGCAGGCGGGCCAGTCGGGCGCTCTCCGTCGCTGATTCCACCATCTTGCCGGTTACCTTGAGCCGCTCCTCCTCCTGGTTGAGGGTGAGCGCCGCCTGTTCCATCTCCAGATTGAAGGCCAGTTCCATTTTGCGTTGCTGCTCCTTGGCTGCTCTCAGTTGGGCCTCGGCTCGTTGCGTGGCGGCGGAGGTCTGCTGGCCGTTGAACAGAGTGTAGTTGAGACGGACACCGGTGGTCCAGGAGTTGCCGGAGCCATCTTCCAGCTCCGTGCCCTTGTCGACCTGATAGCTACCGATGGCGTCGGCTGTGGGATAATAGCCTGCCTGGGCCTGTCTGACTAAAGCCTCTCCTGCTTTGATTATGGCAGACATGCCCGTGAGTTCCGGACGGTTGCGGATATCGCGCTCAACCGGGATCTCCTGTTCAGGGCTGGCCGCTGGATCGAGTCGCACCGATTCTCCTTGGAGGCCCAGTAAATGGAGAAATCCACGCTCTGCCAGATTCAAGCCGTGTCGCGCCTGGATCAGCTGTTCTTGGGCCCGTGATTGTTGGACTTCGAGGTTGAGCAGGTCTTCCTTCAAGAGACTGCCTTCTTCAAAATGAGCCCGAGCCACAGCCAGGGAGGCGTCGACCGCTTCCAGAGCGGATCGCCTGGCCCGAACTGTTTCCGTAGCCTGGGTAATGGTGCAAAAAGCGCGGACTACTTCAAATTCGAGCCGGGAGCGGATGGCCGCCTGCTCATGCCCAGCGGCCCGGCCACGTTCATCGGCCGCATCCAAGGCAGCCAGATCGTGACCACCGTTGTAGAACCGGTACTGGATGGTGGCCTTGGTCTGCAAAGTGTCGGTGGTCCCTGGATTGTTGAAGTCAATCTCGTTGGTAAACATTCCTTGGTTGAGGATGTTGCCGAAGGAGTACATCGGATTGTTGGTGCGACTGTATTCGGTGCTCACCCCTAATTGGGGATAAAAAGCTGCCTTGGCCGCCTTGATGTCGGCATCGGCTACCTTAATCCGTTCCACAGCCGCCTTGGCGTCCGGGTTGTGGTTCAAAGCATAGTGCACCGCTTCTTGGAGGTTCCATTGGGACGGCACGGTTTCCTTGTCAGCGGCTGAGAGTATTTGCGGCGGGAGAAGAAAAAGAAGGAAAAGGGCCAGGGGGATGCATGGGTGCCTCATGAGACGGACCTTTGTAACGGTGTGAATCGGAATGGGCGTTGGGTATATGGGGACATGATCCAAGACGATCGGAAAAGAACTCCTCCTGATTCGAAGGAGCAACCTTTTCTGCAATCATGTCATGATGAAAATAGGCCGGAAACTTGAGTTTTGCAATAACAATGCATATATAAAAACCATTGATTAGGAACAGTGAAACAATCGATCAAGGAGGAATCAATGAAAATGATGCACACAATAAGCCGGTTGATTATCTGGGGAGTTATGCTTGCAGTCATCTCATTTTCGTCCAGTGTTGTGGCTGAAGAGCAGGCGGCTCCTAAAGAAGAGAGTGCGGTGCAGCCACAGGAGGTCAACAAGTGGGGCGAGGTAGGGAAAGAGGTCAAGGAGGCAGCGGGTTCGGTGGCTGAAGCCACCACGGAGACGGCCGGAACAGCCTGGGACACACTGAGAAACGAATCAGTAGAGGTCTGGAAAAAGGCAAGGACCGAATCCCGCGAGTTGTTCGAAACGGTTGGAGATAAATCGAAGGAGACCTGGCGGGTAACCAAGGAGGAATCAAAAAATTTCTGGGAGAAGGGTAAATCTAAAATTCATGAGGTCACCGCCCCAGCTCCACCCGTCGCACCGAGTGCTCCCGCACAACCCGCCGCACCGGCACCGCCCACCTCGGCATCTCCTGCCGGGAAGGAGTAAAGAGCTTTTCGGAGCAGTGCAAAGCGGCCCTAACTCATCCCCCAAGAGCCAAGAAGCCCCGGAAAATTGTGTCCTCTCTGCAACTTGCAGTGGCAGACAATGTTCTGGGGTAGCTTTTTTATAATTCAAACGATTGGTGCAACTCCGGCATTTCAACCGTGGTGTCGGTGAGATGACCGGCCAGAATCTGCATGGCTTCCACCTCGCCATGGACCAAAAAAGTACGCTTGGGTCGACCTGTCTGCGCATGCCAGTTGAGCAGTTCCTGCTGGTCGGCATGGGCCGAAAAACCGCCGATGGTGTAAATTTCGGCATTGACCTCGACCTCCTCCTGCATAACCCTGACCACTTCCGCTCCTTCGATAATCTGCCGTGCTAGTGTGCCTCCAGCAGCATAACCGACAAAGACCACCGAAGCCTCGCTTCGCCAGAGGTTGTGCCGGAGGTGATGCCGAATCCTCCCGCCGGTGCACATGCCGGATCCGGCGATGATGACCGCGCCCCGGACATGTTTGAGGGCCATGGAATCAGCGGTGTCGCGTGTCATTTCAAGACCTGGGAGTTCGAAGGGATCGCGGCCCGCGGAAATAACCGCCCATGTTTCTTCGTCGAAGCACTCGCGGTGCCGCCGGAAGATCTGGGTGGCGGAAATGGCCATGGGCGAATCGAGATAGACCGGGAGATGGCGCGGTAGTCGTTCTTGTTCGATCCCTTCCCGGAGGTAATAAAGCAATTCCTGGGTCCGCTCCAGGGCAAAGCTGGGAATCAGGACGTTGCCGCCTCTGGCGATAGTGGTGTTGATCGCTTGATACAATTCCTTGATGGAGGGCTCCAGCGCCTTGTGCCGCCGATCGCCGTAGGTGGATTCCATGACCACCGTGTCGGCGTGGGGCGGCATGGCCGGATCGGGCAGGATGGCCCGGCCGTTATATCCGAGATCGCCGGAAAAGAGCACGCGCCGGTGAGTGCCCCCCTCCTCCATTTCCAGGAGAATGCAGGCGGAACCGAGGATATGGCCGGCATCGTAGAAGGTGGTGCGGATGCCGGGACAGAGATCATGTGGTTGGGCGAAAGAGGCGATATCGACAAAGGCGTCCAGGCTGTTGAGGGCGTCCAGTGTATCGTACAGGGGTTCAACCGCTTCTTCCCGGCTTCTCCTCCTGCTCGCCTTGTAATTACGGTACCGGGCCTCCTCTTCCTGGATTCGGGCCGAATCAAGCATCACCAGCCGGGCCAGTTCGCGGGTCGCCGCGGTGGTCAGTACCGCACCTTTGAAGCCGAGGCGGCTTAAGAGCGGAATGCGGCCGCAGTGATCGAGATGGCCATGGGTGAGCAGGAGAAAGTCGATGGAGGCCGGATCAAAACCGAAATCGTTGCGATTTTCCTCAGCCATCTCCCGGTTGCCCTGATACAGGCCGCAGTCGATCAGGATACGTTTATTCTGGCATTCGACAAGATAACAGGAACCGGTGACATTGCGGGCAGCCCCGTGAAAAGTGATGCGCATCGATAAACTCCCTTGGTGTTCCACTCCGTATTATTGCGATTGACCGCGCAGGACGATGGTGACCCGGCGGTTCTGCTGGCGTCCTTCCTCGGTGGTGTTGGGGGCCACTGGATTGGCGTAGCCATACCAGTAGAGCAGCATCCTGTTGTGCTTGATGCCGAATTTCTTGTGCAGATAATTACGGACACTTTCGGCCCGTCGCTGGGATAGGTGGATGTTGTAGGCCTCGCTGCCGATACTGTCGCAGAACCCCGAAAGTGCCACATAGAGTTGAGGATTGGCCACTAGCAAATGTCCCAGCTTGTCAAGATGGCCGATCGCATCCGGACGGATATTCGACTTGTCAAAATCAAACAGGATGTTGTTGAAGCCGTCCGCCATGGTGTCCAAGTACAGCTTGCCCAGGAGATGTTCGGGATGAGCAAAGGCCGTGTCGAAATCGATCACCTGGGAGCAACTGTTGACGGCGGCAATATCCTCGAGTAATTTCTGGGCCTTGGCGTCGGCGGCACTGGAGACAATGTTGAAGCAGATATCGTATTTGGCCGCCAGCAACCTGGCCTCGGCAAGGGGCTCTGGTTCCAGTCCCTTGTAGGTCATGTGCTTGCCGTCGGAAAAAAGAAAAATTTCGGTGCGTCCAGCAAGGCCAAGGAGATGCTCGAGCTTCATCAAGCCGGTTTGCAACATCGGCGGGCTTTGCGGCGTGGTTGGCAATTGCTCGATGGCGGCGTCATACTCTGGTTTTTTATAATTCTGCAGCCGGTAGTAGGGCTTGAAGGCATAGGGGGAGCCATGCAACCACAGTTCGCCCTTCCAGTGCGGATAGAGGCCGGCCTGCCAATTGAGCTGTGGCAGGGAGGCATTGCTTGCGCGCAGGATGTGCTTTTGCGCCTCGATTCGGGTAAGGCCGGTGGTTTTGTACGGCACCGCCATGGTGGTGGAGGGGTCATAGATGATGAAAAAGTTGTCTGCCATGCGAAGGTAGCGGCCGCCTTCGAGGGTGCGAAGCTCTTTGCCTGGTTTGGGGGTCGATTGCCCGCTGTAGGATGGGGTAACGGTCAGGAGCAAAAACAAGGTGAGCAGAAAAGTAAGAGAAGAAAGGACTTTCATTGTATCAGCTCCCATTGCGACCTGTATCGTGGCTGAATTTCGAAAAAAAAGAAATCGGATCTCTGCATCAAAGTATACCCCTCACGGGAAGGCTGTCAAGTAAGGGGAGTGATGATGGCGCCACCTGGGCCGTAGTATGTGCTGAACAAGTCAGTACCCAGCCTGTTGATGGCGATGATCGTAGCGGCGGGATCGCACACGCTGACTGCAGCGGGATAGTGTTCCATCCAGTCAAAAGGTGGCGGGGTATGGTTGTCACAGTGCGTTGAGAACAGGGCTGCGGGTCAGAATCGACCCAGATCCTTGGGTCCGAAGGGCAACCAGTGGAAGAGATGGTGTTCCAGAGCGATGCATTTGTTGAAATTTTCCCGGATAAGTTTCCGCCGCTCCGGATTGCCCTTACCGTAATGGTCGAGAATATACTCCAAACGTTCATCGAGGTTGACCACCACATTATGTCGTACGCGCTTGTCGGCATAATAGACGATCTCCCGGGCGGTGAAGTGGCCGGCCTGATAGCGTTCGGGATCGTAGTCCCAGAGGATCACGTGCTGCTCGACAATGGCGGCTATCTCAGGGAAACGGTGCTGTCGGCAGATCTCGGCCCCGGCCTTGGCATGGTCGCAGTCGCTACCCAGGCAAGGGGTCTTGGCGATGTCGTGGAGCAGGGCGCCGCTGATGACCAAGTTGCGGTCCGTCGGGGGGCGTTCCGGGGCGAAAGCGCATAAGCCGGCGTGCAGTTGCTCGGCCAAACGGGCAACGACCAGTGAATGGTGACGGATGTTGGCAAGCATTCCATACTGTTCCATCAGTCCAATGCACTCGGCGAGTGAAGGGGTGGATGGGCCGGTTTGTTCCATATCGCTCAAGCGGGGCGCGGTCGATTATGGTTTGCCGCTGAAACGATGAACGGCGTCGACTGCAATGTGCACCTGCTCCGGCGGCGTTTCCGGGAGAATGCCGTGGCCGAGGTTGAAGATGTATCCTCTGGCCTCCCGGGCTTCCACCAACATATTTTTAATTCGTTGTTCCAGTTGTTCTTTGGGCAGAAAAAGGGCGAGCGGATCAATATTGCCCTGCACCGCATGTTGGCCGGCGCGGGCAACAGCCTCGCTGATCGGCAACCGCCAGTCGAAACCGAGCACGTCGGCGCCTGCGGTGGTAGTTAACCTGGTTAACGTAGCGCCGTTGTTGGCAAAATAAATGAGCGGGATATCGGTCATGGCGCGCAGGTCGCTGATGATCGAACGCACATAGGGCAGGGCAAACGTCTCGTAATCGCAGGGGGCAAGGATGCCAACCCAGGAATCGAACAACTGCAGCGCCTGTGCTCCAGCCCGAGCCTGCGCCTGGAGATAGGCGCTGGTGCAGGCGGTGATCTTGGCCAGCAGATTGTGGTAGAGTTCGGGCTCTTGGAACATCATTTTTTTAGTGTGCAGGAAGACCTTGGAACTGCCGCCTTCGATCAGGTAGGTGGCCAGGGTGAAGGGCGCTCCGGCAAAACCGATGAGCGGCACCTGCAATTGTGAGCGCAATAGGCGGATTGTCTCCAGGACAAAGGGGACCGCTTCTTCTGGGACGGGAACCACCAAATCGTCGACAGCCTTTTGGCTGCGCACTGGCTGCGCAAAAATTGGCCCTTTGCCTTCGTGGAATTCGAGGGCCAGGTTCATGGCCTCCATCGGGATAAGAATATCGGAAAAGAGGATGGCCGCGTCGAAGCCGAAGATATCGATGGGCTGCAGAGAAACCTCGGCGGCGAGTTCCGGGCTTTTGCACAATTCAAGAAAGCTGACCTTGCTGCGGATCTTCTGGTATTGGGGGAGGTATCTGCCGGCCTGACGCATGAACCAGACCGGGGTGTAGGCGGTTTGCTCACCCCGGCAGGCTTGAAGAAAGGTGTCGTTCATTGCTGTCCGTTTATAGAGTAGTTAGCGGCATTTGGCCGGGTTGGTTTGCCTTGAGAGGAGGAACGGTTATCGCTGCGGTTGATAGGTGCAAAACGGTTCGCCTGCCAGATAATCGCCGGTCATGGCGTAGGCTCGTGCCCGGCAGCCGCCGCAGACATGGACATACTCGCAGCGGCCGCAGTTGTCCTTGTAACCGGCAAAGTTGCGCATATCGAGCAAGAGTTTGGAGTTTTCCCAGATATCCTGAAACGATTGAGTCCGCAGGTTGCCTGCGGCCAGAGGAAAATAACTGCAGGGCAGCACATTGCCGTCGACATCGATCAGGCAGATCAACTGACCGGCCAGGCACCCCTTGGAACCCCCGGTGGAAAATTTGAGGTTGCGTCGCTTGAACTTTTCACCTTCGGCCTTGGAGCGCTGGAGGACGATGCGATAGTATTGCGGGGCGCAGGTGGGACGGACCAACAGGTCACTTTCCTCTTTTTCCATGTCGTAATGCCAGTTGAGGATGTCCTCGTATTCTTCCGCCGGTATCAGTTCGGCCATGATTTCCTCACCGCGTCCGGTCGGCACGATCATGAACAGGTACCAGGCGGTGGCCCCCAGCGCTTTCACCAGGGAATAAATTTTTGGTGCTTCCTTCTTGTTACGCTTGGTGAAAGAGGAATTGATGAGGAAATCGATTTGGTGCTCGTTGAATAGGCGGATCGCATGCATCACTCCTTCAAAGGCACCGGGCTGATTGCGGAAATCGTCGTGAACTTCGGCAGTCGAACCATCCAGACTCAAGGATACCATTTTGATGCCGGATTGCTTGATGTTGCGGCAAATTTCTGCCGTGACCAGGGAGCCGTTGGTGGCCAGGCACATGCGTAGGCCCAGGCCAGTCCCATAGGCGGCAATGTCAAACACATCCGACCGCAGCAGCGGTTCTCCACCGGAAAGCACCATAACCGGATTGGCGTAGGCGTGGATCTCGTCGAGTATCCGCTTGGCCTCGGTCAAGGAAAAGTCAGGGTGCCCTTCAATCGCGAGTTGGGATGAGGATCGGCAGTGCACACAGTGGAGGTTGCAGCGGCGGGTAATCTCCCAGGCGATCCATTTGGGTGTGAATTCCATAATGATTTCCGGTGTTGGCCGGGAGAAAAGAGGCGCCGGTGCGTCACTGCACCCCAGCGGAGCAGTGGGCTTTGGCCCTGTCCCTCCTGCGGCAGCGACAAAAGATGCAGCTAGATAAAGATGTTGAAATATATTCCCGATGAGCGGCATGGTCAACAGCTTTGTCGGCTTGCTCCCAGCCGGATCAAACCTCCAATGCAACTATTGATGGTGAAAAATTCTGCAAACGATATATCTTAAAGAATATCCAGGATGATTTTCCATCTTCTTTCACATGAGGAGGTCTTTATGCAGGCGATCAAGAGTATCCTTACTCCGGTAGATTTTTCCGATAATGCCGGCAAAATTGTCAAGGCTGCCGCCTATGTGGCCGGAACATTCAAGGCAGAGTTGCATCTAGTGTTCGTGGCTCAAACCTTTGAGGATTACAGTGGATTTTTTGTCCCGCCAGTCAATCTGCCCAATCTGGAAGAAGAGCTTTTCGCCTCGGCTCAGCAGCAGATGGAAACCTATGTTGAAGAGAATAAAGCAATGTTTGCCGAGGCTGGAGTGACCCACGTGACCGGCAAAGTGCTCTCCGGCGATGTGGGCGAAGAAATTTTAAAATATGCGGTCAAGAAAAAAGTGCAGTTGATTGTCATGGGGACGCATGGGTACAAGGGACTGGAGCGGATTATGTTTGGCAGCGTTGCCGACAAAGTGGTTAAAACCGCCTGTTGCCCAGTCATGACGATCAACCCGTATCGAGAGGAATGTGAGCATGCCAAGGTTGAGTGATTCTTTTCCAAGGAGAGCGGAACCGGCGGGTGGTTGGTGTTAGTAAAGGATGCCCACAATGGAGGTAGGAGTTTACTCTTTCGGTCATTACCTTAGAAACGGGTGCTGCTTACAAGCAAGGGAGGTGCGTGCGTGGAAAAACGAAAGCACACACGTATTGTGGTTCGGAACATGCAAATTGATATTTCCGACGGCATCGGTTGTTGCTCGGGAACTGTGCGCGATATTTCTCAGCTTGGTTTGTGCCTGACGGATCTGGCAAAACGTTTTGGCAAGAATATTGATGCGTATACGGTGGTTGCCTCCAGTGAAGACCGCTACTTTAAATTCCGAGTCCGGCCGAGATGGGAGCGGACGGGCGGGCTGAACAAGCGGGTGGGGGTGGAAATTCATGACCCCCCCCGGCAATGGATCGAATACGTGCTGGCGCTTGAGTCTAGGCGGCAAAAGGTATAGGCTATTATCTCAACCTATCCTGAGCAGGCCAACAACGCAGACCTTGGATTCCTTTTCTTCTCGTTGGTTGCCCGAAAAAATGGTGCCGGTAAAACTTTCCGCAAAGAGGCGCTGAGCCGATATCTCTGGAAACAGGAACAAGTCCAAGAATCGGCTCCCCGATGAAAAGAAGCGGGAGATGCAGCGCGACCATTCAGACAGACCCGTCCTAAAAAGTTCCTCCAAATTTTTTTCAAGTTGAAGACCGCAGCCAGTGGTGGCGAGTCTTGCCATGGCCTTGTCAAGGCTGGGACATTGCCGAATAAGCGGCTCTTCAGGGTCTGTGTCGTGCTGTCCGCATGCAATCACGGGGATTTCAAGACTGATCAGTTGCCGGGGGCTGTTGTGGAAAAGCTTTTCATAGACCTCCTGTAATAGGTCCATCGCCGTCTGGTGATGGGTGACAAGGAGTCCTGGTGCTGGATTGCCGCCATGAAAACAGAGTCTGGTCCAGGCCTTGAGCCGATGGCGGAGAATTCCGTCCGTGTCCTGGCCGGTGCCCCAATTGGTGCCAGGGAGGACAAAGGGGTTTTCTTCCTCTTCGCACAGTTCAGCGAGTAGGGTGTCCTGACGGCTTGTAATCGCATGGAGAGCACTGCTCAGTTCTGCCTGCTCAATATCGTAAAATTCTCCCAGTTTCACGATCAGTCGCGACTGCCAAAGCAACAGTTCCGTCTCTTGCTGCTCCTTGATGTCACCGTGGTGCAACAGGTTGGATAGAATCGAGTGATGCGATTCCCGATGGTCATGGTGGTTGATTCCCGCAAGGGTCAGCATGCTGAGTTGGCTGGTATATGCCTCGCCGCGCCGCCGCATGTCTTGTATCAAGGCAATAAACCGGTCTCGCTGGCCACCCAGGGGGACCGGGGTGAACCTTTGCAGTCGCCCTTGACGTCTGCACTGCTCGGAAAAAGCGGTCTCCGCTCCCTGTTCCGGCGGCTCGTTTTCGATGGCTTGCAGGTGGACAACCTGTCCGAAAACCTGTACAAGGGGAAAAAGGAGGCGCTCGTCGGGCAGGGTTTCCGGAAAAACACAGGCAATACTTTTATTCATGGCATGAGTACAGTACGAGAAAAAATTACGTTTATTCTAACGGCTTTGGCCTATCTGCTCTTTCATCTGCGCCTAGGTGCCGACGCGGGGGCTATTTTGGCCGGGACAACGTATCAGGTGTTGCTTACCGCCCCCTATGCCCTTGGCTTTACGTACATTGTTGCGGTGGTTTTTCGCCGGCTTTCCGGTAAGGGTTGGTTGCCTTGGGATCGATTGCTACGGGTTTTCTTCACCGTCGGTATTCTCTTTGCTTTCTTTTTTGCCCTGTACGAGCATGCCAGCCAAGGGCAACCGTTGGAGGACCGAAAGCTGCAAACCGACTTCAGCGTATCACGCTTTTTCGAGGATATACTCCCGAAGGTGCGGTAGTGTTGGGCATTAGGAGGCTGTCGGGTCCCAAGATCGTGCCGGGGCTGGTGACGGCGTTGCAGCCGGTTTGTGATCCGTCGCCGATGATGGCACCGAACTTGCGCAGGCCGGTGTCGAGCAGACCGCTTTCGGCCCGAAGTTTGACATTGCCGGAGAAAAATCGCAGATTAGCGCACTTGGTTCCAGCGCCGAGGTTGACGTTATTACCGAGGATCGAGTCGCCCAGGTAGGCAAAATGGCCGGCCTTGGCGTCGTTGAGGAAAATGGTGTGCTTGACCTCGGTGGTGTGACCGACCACGCAGCGCTTGCCGATGAGGCAGTTCCCGCGCAGGTAGGCTCCTTGGCGGATCTCCGACCAATCGCCGATAATGGCCCGGGGT
>Ga0074197_1001200_pt1 | contig 23466 bp, 19 predicted proteins | sample EPASupsiteSAE305_FD_64526 | JGI IMG/M metagenome (GOLD analysis project Ga0074197, IMG submission 64526) | Bioremediated contaminated groundwater microbial communities from EPA Superfund site, New Mexico - SAE3-05 reassembly with SPADES | ecosystem: Environmental > Aquatic > Deep subsurface >...
CTGTTGTATGTCGCTGATGGATATGTGAGCCATGGTTGCTCTCCTGACACCGCTCATACCACAAAAGAAGGTGTACCGCAATCGCACCTACAAATACTTCTCCCGCAGTGCCACCTTGTTGACTTTACCCACGCTGGTCTTGTCAATCGCCTCCACCAGCTTGACCTTCAGCAGCACCACCTGCTTGGTAACCACCCCTTTATCCGCATATTCCCGCACCAGATGGGTCAACTCCTTCTCGCTTACCGCATTATCCGGCTTGGCCACCACCAGGGCCAGGGGGCGCTCACCCCATTTTTCATCGGGCTGGCCGATCACTGCCACCTCAGCCACACCGGGATGGTGGGCAATGATATCCTCCAGTTCCAGTGAAGAAACCCATTCCCCCGAAACCTTCAGCACATCCTTGGTCCGGTCGGTGATCTTGACGTACCCCTGTTCATCCCGCACCGCCACATCGCCGGTGTGCAGGTAGCCACCTTCCCAGAGCCGTTCCGATGCCTTGTGATCCTTCAGGTAGCCCTGGGTCAGCCAGGGTGCCCGTACCACGATCTCACCGGTACTCTTGCCGTCGCGAGGCTGCTCCTGACGGGCACTGTCCACAATCTTCAGATCCACCAGCGGCAGAGACCGGCCGGTCTTGCAGCGGATAACCGCCTGTTCCTCTGCTGAAAGCTCCAGCATCTCCGGCGTCAGGTGCGAGATGGTCAGGATCGGGCAGGTCTCGGACATGCCATAGCCGGTAAAGAGGTCTATGCCACGCTGCAGGGCATCAAGGCACAACGCCCGCGACATGGCTGCCCCGCCGATGATCACCTTCCAACCGGACAGATCCATCCGCCCGGCATGGGGATGTTTCAGCAGCATATGCAGGATGGTGGGGACACAGTGGGAGAAGGTAACCTTTTCCCTGTCAATCAGTTCCAGCAGGTGATCCGGCAGATAACGGCCAGGGTAGACCTGTTTGACCCCCAGCATGGTGGCCACATAGGGCAGCCCCCAGGCATGGACATGGAACATCGGGGTGATCGGCATGTAGACATCCTGGCGATGAAAATTGCCCTGGCCAACCGCAGAGCCCAGCACACTCATTACCCCCATGGTATGCAACACCAGCTGGCGATGACTGAAGTAGACCCCCTTGGGCATGCCGGTGGTGCCGGTGGTGTAAAAAGTGGTGGCGCGGGTGTTTTCATCAAAATCCGCAAAGTTGAACTGATCTGAGGCTGCTGCCAGCAACGCCTCATATTCACCGCTAAAGGGAATGTGGCTTTCAGGCACTGTTGGCTCATCATTCAGCAGCACAAAGCTCTTGACCGTATCCATCCGCCCCCGGATCTGCTCCAGAATCGGCAGGAACTCGCTATTCACCAGCAGCACATCATCTTCAGCATGGTCAATGGTGTAGAGGATCTGCTCCGGCGAGAGCCTGACGTTGATGGTGTGCAGCACCGCGCCGATCATCGGCACGGCAAAAAAGCATTCCAGATAACGGTTTGAATCCCAATCCATCACCGCCACCGTATCCCCGCGCTTGACGCCGAGACTGGTCAGGGCATTGGCCAGACGAGCCACCCGCTGCCGCAGATCGCGGTAGGTAAAACGCTGGCCACGGTAGACTATCTCCTGATCCGGGGTATCAACCACCGGACAGAACAGCAGATTCTTGATCAAAAGCGGATAGTCGTAGGCAGAGGGGGTGCGGGTAATCAGGGCGTCAGGCATGGGAAGCTCCAGCGATGAAGTATAGCTACAAAACTATTGGCCGCAAAAGAGCACAAGGGGCACAAAGATTGACGTAGAACGGCTCGCAACAGTTGAAACACGGAGACACGGAGACTCAGAGGAATCAACGGGTTGTAACAAGAATTAAGGAAAACCCGTCTGGTGAGTCAGAATGGCGCCTGATTTTATTCTATCTTGCTGTATTTGTGATCTCCGTGTCTCGGTGCCTCCGTGTTAAATGCTTCTTGCAGGTTAAAACCAATTGAGCTGACCACTGAAGCAATTGGTTTTCTTTTGTCTCTTTGAGATCTTTTGCGGCTTACTGCGACTTGAAAATTATTCAGCGCCTTTCCAGGCGGTAATGACATAAACCGGATTGTGGGCCTCAAACAGCTTGAATTCGGTCAGCGGCTTGGTGCGGGAGACGTTGATGCAGACCACCTCGATCTGATAGCCGTGGTACTCAAGCGCCTCAATGCTCTTGGTCAGGGTATCCAGCGTAACCGCATTGATCACGATCAGGCCATCCCCCTTTAATCGCCGGTCAACCTGTTCGATGATCTCTTCCAGATTACCGCCTGCCCCGCCGATAAAGACCCGGTCCGGGTCAGGCAGATCATCCAGCCCTTCCGGTGCATACGCCTCAACCAGCTTGACATTCCGGGCACAGAACTTGTCAAGATTCTGCTTCAGGAACGTCACATACTGGCTGTTCTTTTCAATGGCAAACAGCTTGCCGTTGGGGATCAGGTTGGATGCCTCGATGGAAACCGAGCCGGAACCGGCGCCGATATCCCACAGCACCAGGTCATTCTGCAGCTTCAGTTTGGCCAGGGTAACCGCCCGCACTTCCTGGCGGGTAAACAGCTTCTTAAATGAGGCAAATTCCTCATCCTCAATGCCGATCAGCGGATACTGGGCCAGGTTCGGCTCCCAGGTGCGGATCAGGATCAGGATGTTCAGCTCTGAATGCTGCAGGGTCAACAGCCCTTTCACATCGGTGCGGGTAAACTTCTCGGCAGGCATGCCCAGATCTTCGCAAACCCAGGCCTCGTACCCTTCAGCACCACGATTCAACAGCCCACGGGCAATGGCGGCCGGTGTATTCACCTCATCGGTCAGGATACAGGCCTTTTCCGCTGCCACGATCTTGTCAATGGAGGCACCCATGCCACGCCCCTGCAGCGAAAGAAAGATCGCATCATCCCAGGGTTCTTTGATCCGGGCAAAGGCATACTGCATACTGGTGACATTGGCAAAGATCTCTAGCCGCTCCTTGGGCAGGTTACGCAGCAGAAAGCGACCGGTACCAAAGAAGTTGGGATCGCCGGTGGCCAGCACCGCCACCCGCTTGTCCGTGGACTGCAGAAAAGCCAGCAGCGGCGGCAGTTCACCCAGTACCATCTTTTCACCGCTAAAATCAGGCAAGCGGTCCAGATGGCGTTGGCGTCCCACCAGTACTTCGGCATTATCAATCGCCTCCAGCGCCCTGGAGCTTAACCCCTCACAGCCGGCGATACCGAAACCGATCAGATAGATGGTATTTTGTGCCATACTGCCCTCCGTTGCCTCAAACCAGTCTGCAGCGCAGTATAGTGCAACTTTCCTGCTGTCGCAAACAGAGAATAGCCAATAGTGCCCTTTCTCAGACAGCAAACCGAAGCACAGCCCCTCAAAGACTGCGGCACCGTTGCGGCACAATGCCTCTCATTGCCTTCATGCCATGGTAGCGATGGTCTTGCGGAAACGGGCCAGCGACAGACTGAACAGGAGGAAGCCGATCAGGGCAAGGGAGATTAACTGGGGCCAGACCACCGCCAGTCCAGCTCCGCGATACAGAATGGCCTGCGCCAATATGACGAAATGTGTATTCGGTGCAGCCAGCATGATCCACTGGACAGCGTCGGGCATGCTTTCGCGCGGCGTGGTGCTGCCAGAAAGAATCTGTAACGGCAGCAGCACCAGCATCATCAACAGACCGAACTGCGGCATGGAGCGGGCGATGGTACCGAGGAAGATACCAAGAGAGGTGGTGGCAAACAGGTGCAGGGCGGTGCCGACCAGAAAGAGGGTGACGGAACCTTCGATAGGCACCCTGAGCAATCCCTGGACAACCAGGGTCAGCGAGCAGGCAGTGGTTGTCAGCACCACCAATGCCATGGCCCAGACCTTGGCAGCCATGATCTCGAACGGGGTAACCGGCATCACCAGCAGATGTTCCACCGTGCCATGCTCCCGCTCACGAATCAGGGCCGCACCGGTCAGGATAATGGAAAGCATGGTAACACTATTGATAACCTGCATCACCGAACCGAACCAGAACTGGTTCAATTCGGGGTTGAAGCGCGCCCGGAGGTTCAGTGCGACAGTCGCAACGGTGTCGGCTCGGTAGCCTTGCAGAAAGACGCTTGTTTCAGTGGTAATGATGGACTGGATGTAGCCGCTGCCGGTGAAGGCCTGACTCATCCGGGTGGCGTCCACATTAAGTTGAATGGCCGGTGAGCGACCGGCCAGGACATCCCGTTGGAAGTTTGGAGGAATATTGATAGCAAAAGTATCGAGACCGGCATCCATGCGTCTGTCCATCTCGGTACGCGTAATCATCGCCGGTGGATTGAAATGCGGGGCGATAAAGGCATCGGCAATACGGTTCGAGAGTTGCGAACGGTCCTCGTCAACAATGGCAATCGGTGCCTTGTGCAGTGTTTCAGGCATCGCCTTGGCAGCTGAATAGACCTCAAAGCTGAAGGCATACACAATCAGTGTCAGCAGCATCGGGTCGCCCAGCAGGCTGCGCAGTTCTTTGACGCCCAGGTGCAGGATATTGGCGGCACGCATTCAGCGTTCCTGTTTCCTGAGCAGGGCCGTGGCCAGGGCCAGCAGAAGAGGCACTGCCAGCAACAGGGGCACAAATGATGCTTGGAGATCAGCAAAGCCGAGTCCCTTGGAAAACGCACCACGGGCGATAATCAGAAAGTAGGTTGTCGGATAAACGCTGCCGATTGCGGCCCCGGCACCTTCCAGCGAGGAAACCGGATGAGTCAGGCCAGAGAACTGCACCGCCGGCAGGAGGGTCAGAATGGCGGTGCCGAACAGGGCAGCGATCTGGCTGCGCATAAAGCTTGAAATTACCAGACCAAAGGCGGTTGCCGCAACCACGTACAAAAATGCTCCAGCCGTCAGGGCTGCAAAACTGCCTTTCAACGGCACCCCGAAGATAAAAATCGCCTGCAGGGTCAGCATCAGAAAGCTCAGCATGGCCAGTGTCAGGTAGGGGAGTTGTTTGCCCAGCAGAAACTCCAGCCGGGTCACCGGGGTGACATAGAGATTGACAATCGAGCCCAACTCCTTTTCACGCACCACTGAAAGAGCGCTCAACATGGCCGGAATCAGCATCAAAAGGAGCGGAATGACTGCCGGCACCATTGCCACCAAGCTCTTGACATCAGGATTGTAGCGATAGCGGATCTCGATCTCAGCTGCGGAGGCCGTGGCCGATGCGCCCTGCTTTTCCCGGGCCAGGGACGTCAACCACTGGGCATGCATCCCCTGCACATAACCTCGGATTGTTTCAGCCCGTTGCGGCATGGCACCGTCAATCCAGGCACCGACAGCAACCAGTGAGCCCCGCTGCAGATCGCGGGAAAAACCGGGCGGGATTTCAATTGCCAGGGCGATTTCACCGGCACGCATGCGGCGATCCAGATCAGCATAATCCTTAAGGGCCGGCCGCTCACTGAAGTAGCGTGAACCGGCAAGGTTGAGCAGATAATCACGACTGATCGGCGTCTGATCCCGGTCGAGCACGGCAAAGGTCAGGTTCTCCACATCCATGGTAATGCCGTAGCCCATCACAAACATCAGGATCACGTTCCCCAGCAGGGCCAGGGTCAGTCGGATCGGATCACGCATGAGCTCCAGCGCCTCACGCCGGGCATAACTGAACAGACGCTGCAGACTGAAGAAGCCTGATTGGGCTGTTGGAATACCGGACTGAGAATGATTGAAGGCAAGAGAAGCATCGAGCGGTCCGGCAACGGCTTCAGTGGAGGCAGGTATTACCGTATCAATGGCCTCTTTCAGGTAGCCGATAAACGCCTCTTCCAACGTGTCTGCACCGCGAGCCGCCCTCAGCGCCGCCGGTGTGTCACTGACCAGCACCCGGCCTGCATGCATCAGTGAGATCCGGTCGCAGCGTTCCGCCTCGTTCATGAAGTGGGTCGAGATAAAGATGGTGACCTTGTCCTGACGGGCAAGGTCGACCATGATCTGCCAGAAGGAGTCCCGGGCCACGGGATCAACCCCCGAGGTTGGTTCATCGAGGATCAACATCTCCGGGCCATGAATCATGGCCACCGCCAGCGAAAGGCGTTGGCGCTGCCCCAGCGGCAGGGCATCGGGCAAACTCTCCATCACCTGATTCAGCCCGAAGCGCTCCGCCATCCCGATAACACGGGCAGGGATCTCTGCTTCCGGCATACTGAAGAGACGTGCGTGCAGAACCAGATTCTGCCGCACCGTCAGCTCGCTGTAAAGAGAGAAGGACTGGGTCATGTAACCAACCCGGCGACGTGTCTCAATGTCACGGGAGTCCACCGGACGGCCAAAGAGCCAGGCTTCACCTGCGCTGGCCTGCAGCAGTCCGGTCAACATTTTCATGGTGGTGGTCTTGCCGCAGCCATTCGAGCCCAGGAAGCCGAAGATCTCCCCCTGGCCGATCCGGAAGCTGACCTGGTCAACTGCAACAAAGTCACCGAAACGCATGGTCAGAGCATGGGCCTCAATGGCGGTCACGTCACTGGCATCCACCTCACGAGGAGGTATGACCACCGGTTGGTACCGATCGCGTTGCTCTCGGGGCAACAGATTAATGAAGGCTTCCTCCAGGGTTGCGGCGTCAGCCTGTGCCAATAATCCCTGCGGAGTGCCGGTAGCCAGCACCTGGCCGGCATTCATGGCGACCAGCCAGTCAAACCGGGCTGCCTCCTCCATATAGGCGGTGGCGACCAGCACACACATGCCGGGCCGACCGGTCCTGATCCGCTCAATCAGCTCCCAAAACTGGCGACGCGAGAGGGGGTCAACACCGGTGGTGGGTTCATCCAGGATCAAGAGGTCGGGATCGTGGATCAGGGCACAGCAGAGCCCCAGTTTCTGTTTCATCCCCCCGGAGAGCTTACCGGCAGGCCGGCCGGCAAAGGGTGCCAGCCCGGTGGCCTGCAGCAGTTCGGCAATGCGTCGTTCACGCTCCCGGCGGTCATGGCCGAACAGCCGGGCAAAGAACTCCACATTTTCAAAGACGGAGAGGGTTGGATAGAGGTTTTTACCCAACCCCTGCGGCATAAAGGCGATCCGGGGGCAGATCTCCCGGCGGTGCCGCCGGTCAGCCATGCTGCCGCCCAGTACCTCAGCCTGGCCGGTTTGGATGGCCCGTGAACCGGCAATCAGAGAGAAGAGGCTGGACTTACCCACGCCGTCCGGACCGATCACACCGACCATACAGCCGGCAGGCAGTTCAAGGTTGATCTCTGCCAACGCCACGGTCTTGCCGTAGCGCAGGCTGATTCCCTGTAGGCGGGCTACAGGCGGCAAAGCCGGATACCCGTTTGGCGTACCGGCTCTGTTCATTGCGGCAGTTTGATCTGCAGACGGGCTGGCCAGGGTTTGGTGGTATCAAGCCGTACCCAGGCCACGCCGGGCAGGCCGGTCTTGACCCGGGTGATATGTTTCTTCAGCAGCCCTGGCGGAATCTGGGCCCGCACCCGGAACATCAGCTTCTCACGCTCGCTGGCGGTTTCCACCGTCTTGGGGGTAAACTGGGCCACATCAGCAACAAACGAGACCCTGGCCGGAATCACATACTGCGGGGCAGCATCCAGCACCAGCCGCACCTCGCTGCCCATAGCCAGCTTGCCAGCCTCGGTGGTGGGCAGGAAAAAGGTCATATAGACATCGCTTAAGTCAACCAGGCTTAATACACGCCCGCCTGTCGCCACCACTTCACCGAGCTGGGCCACCTTGTACTGCACCCGGCCATCGCGGGGTGACTTCAAGGTGCTGTCACGCAGCTCGGCCTGAATCCGCTCGACATTGGCCCGGGCTGCCTCCACCGCGGATTGTGCTCCACCAATCTGGGTTCTGGCTGCCGTGATAGTTGCATCAACCGCTGCGCTCTGGGCCTGGGCCGCATGGAGCGCCGCCTCAGCGCTTCTCAGCAGTGCCGCATCGTCATCGGCATCCTGCTTTGCAATTGCCCGGTCCTGCACCAGTTCTGCAGAGCGGCGCGCATGCTGGCGGGCCTTGACCAGTTCAACCTCCCGCTGGCTGACCAGAGCCAAGGCTGCCGCCTTTTCGCTTTGGCGTTGAGCAAGCTGGCTCTGGCTCGTGGCAACCGCGCTCCGGGCCTGCTGTAACTGCGCCTGGGCCTGCCATAGCTGGGCTTCCAAGGTCTCGGTATCCATGACCGCCACAACCTGACCGGCGGTCACAAACGCCCCTTCGCTGACCAGGATATCCTTGACCCGTCCGGCTACTTTGGTACTGACATCGATCTCAACCGCCTCAATGCGGCCGTTACCGCTGACAATGCCGGTATCTTTGCCGTTACCGCCAATCTTCTGCCAGGCGACAATGCCCGCTACGGCCAGCCCCAGCAGCACGGCAGCTCTCAGCAGCCATTTTCTCTGTTGTCCTGTCATGGAGCCCCCATAAGTCCAGATTCATCTGTTTATATTATACCACTAAATTGCATTTTTACTCAGAAGCCAACAGATATCCGCTCCTGAATACTGCCAGACAGGCATCAACAACACGGGAGTCATAGGCCGTTCCCCTGGCATGCTTAATTTCCTGCAAGGCACACTCTTTTCCCTTGCCAGGGCGGTACGGCCGATGAGACGACATGGCTTCAACCACATCCGCAACCCCCACTATGCGCGCCTCAAGGAGAATTTCGTCGCCAGCCAGCCCAGCTGGATAGCCGCTGCCGTCCATCCGTTCATGGTGCTGCTGAACAGCTCGTGCAATGGGCCATGGGAATTCTATTTCCTGCAAAATTTCCCAACCGGCTTGTGGATGGGTCTTTATCAGTCCGAACTCCAGATCCGTCAACTGACCAGGCTTGCTCAATATCTCGTTTGGCACATACAGTTTACCGATATCGTGGATCATTCCCGCTGTCATGACGCCTTTAATCTGGTTATAGTCAAAACAGCCCATCTCGATAGCAATGGCCTGCGCCAGCTGTGCCACACGCTGTTGATGTCCTGCCGTATAGGGGTCTCTCTTTTCTATTGCAGTGGCCAAGGCATGAACCGTCTCATCCACTATCCGGTTCATCTTCTCCAGGCTGTCTTTGAGTGCCGTATCCAATGCCATTTTCTCAGTGATGTCATAGATAATGGCCACGGTGCCGATAATACTGTTCTCTGCGTCAAACAAAGGCGCTGCCGAATAACTGACACATATATTCGAGCCATCCCGCCTGGTAGCGCTTAGCGGCAGAGAGGTGAACACCTGCTTCAGAAGCGTTTTTTTACGAAATCCCTCATATGACTCCCCAGCATTTGCAGAAAGTACAGTAATGGCACGGCCAATCACCTCCTGCTCCCGCCATCCGCTGATCTCCTCAGCAGCCTTGTTCCATAATTGAATCTTGCCATCAAGGTCGATGGCAATAATCCCGAGAGGCGAGGATTTCACCAGCGCCAACAGGCCTTGGGTATTCATTCTGAGATCAGGTTGCCAGATCCCCGTATTTTCAAAATGTTCTATTTGCATAGACGTCCAGGGCTTAACCAGTTTTCTTAGTGCTTTAAAAGCAGATGAATCAGATTTATCGGCCAACCGGGCGACGGTTCTTGCGACAAATGCCAGATGGCCGTTCCAGCTGCCAGCAGTGCAATGATACTATAAACTACCATTCTTGATGGTTTCACCGTATTGCCTCCTATCTTTCCTTGCTATTCGGTCTACCCTGATTTCGAAAATTTCGATCAGTTTCACACCCCGATTTCATTGTAACCACTATCCACATAATGAATCTCGCCGGTAACACCGCTGGCCAGATCACTGCACAGATACACTGCAGATCGGGCGATATCTCCTTGGGTGACATTACGGCAAAGAGGCGCCTTTGCCGCAACATGACCAAACACCTGGCTGAAGCCAGCTATACCAAATGAGGCCATCCGGCTCAATCAGGCCGATCCGGCCTAACAGAAAAAAGAAGGCACTTCCAAAGACTGAACCTACAACCAAAAGATCGCCCCAAACCGGATAATTGCGTTCAAGTAGATATAATTTGATCATTTTCATTGTTGTACCATCTTTGTTAGCTGTTTAAGTTTTCGGTGTTACATCCAATTGCCTGTTCGTCGAATCCGTAGGTCTTTCTGACCACATAACGTGGGCGCTTGCGTACTTCCTGATAAACCAGTCCCACATACTCACCCACAATGCCTATCCCGGAGATGATGACCCCGATAAAGAAAAACAGGATGGCGAACAGGGTAAAGACAATTTCTCCGCTGCTGCGCTCAAAGGACGCCAGAATGGCCATATGCTCGGTCTCCCTATTGCATAATGCCCTTATTCACCTGCATCAGATCAGACGGATAAGGGCTTGCAATCCGATTTAACTCCTGCAGAATTGGACGTTCACCTCGCAGCCAATTATCCAGTTCTCTCTGATGCAGCAGCACCGGCATTTTGTTGTAGAGCGGCGCCAGCAACACATTTGCCGCTGTGGTGAGCAGAATAATGCCTTCACGGATGTCACCGCCCTTGCTTTGCCAGCCCTCGCAAATTGCTGCGCAATGCATTAACGAGCCATCCTTCATTGTGACCTCGTACCAGATGTTGTCGCTGCATACACGGTAACCATTTATCGGGACTATGCACTGGCAGACCTTGAACGCTGTTGACTTAAACCATCTTTTATCGATTGTCAGCGCGTCTGCAGCACCCAGCATACGTCTCACCATGGCCTGACGCTTCCCACACTGATCATGCCGTACAATCAGGCCCTGTTTGCCATATTTGATGCTGTCATCGGCTGCCCAGTCAGAAGGCAACTGTACCCCATAGATGGTGTTCAACCGTTCTGTCGGGTCTGTAATGGTAAACTGAAGCAGCATAGAGTCATGGTGCCTTACAAAAAGGCTCACCGCTGTATAATTGGCAATCTTCGCGCCACACACAGGCAATTTGCCCGCACACGGCTGAACTGCCAGTGCCGAAACAACTCTGATTCCCTTCTGCATGCTGAATTAAGCGAATCAATTCAGCCTTTGACAGTCTTCCCGCTTTAACACCGCGCTCTTTAGCCATTTCCTTGATAACACTTACTTTCATTGCTATTCCTCCCTTTTCTGGCAATCATCTGCCGCCAGCGGCCCACATCATTTGATTGAATATTCATTCGATACATTCAAAAGACTATTACCGATTTTTGTAGCCCATACCTTTTAAGGTGTTAGGGCATTCCAACAGGCCTTGACTATTTTTTCAATCAGAAGATCATCAAGTATTATAAGCCCAAAGATATGATCACGACTTATAAACAGCAAGGGGCCAAATGCTAGGGCAAAAATTGCCGGCAAGGGCAAATCTTTGATAAGACCCTGTTGCCGCGCTTCTTCAAAAAGTGAAGAGACAAGGTCGTTTTTTTTCCCCAACATCCTTTCCCGTCTACTGGCAACCCCATAGGGAGAATTATGAAACTGCTCAATAAAACGAAATTTCATAGGGAATACGATAAAAGAGTTTACCAGCGTCCGTCCGATATGCAGGAAGCGTTCTTGCACAGAGCTGTCTTCGCAATACCCCTGCCTGATGGACTCAATCAATAGTTCCTCAAGATGGGCATAGGTGGCCTCTATGAGTGCGTCTTTGCTTTCAAAGTAATGGTAAATGGTGCCTGCCGCCACACCGGCTCGCTTGGCAATCCCGGACATCGGTGAACCATGAAATCCATTTTCAGCAACCAGTTCCATGGCAGCCAGTATCACTGCCATGCGTTTGTCTGTATGCTGCATAAGGCACCCCCCGAAAAACCGAATGATTATTCAATCGAAGAGTACCAAGCGATGTGGTCTTGTCAAGCACGCGTGCCGAAGAAAATGCTCCAGTCGTTACAGCCAATCCGTCAGCATTACACCGATGCCGATCCGGCTGGTGGGGTGGTTGTAATCCACCAGACTTTCGCCATAGCCGTTAAAATATTGGACATATCCCTTCAATTTCTTGTGCAGGGGAAAGCTCCAGTCCAGCTGTACCGCACCTTTGTTCCCGGAGGTACGCAGGTTGTTGCGCAGCATAAGTGTCAGGGTATGCTCACTGATTTTTTGTAACAGCTGTAGTTCGCCGTATCCGTAATATTTTTCCATGCGGGGATTTTCATCGTCCTGTGCCGTTTCAGGGATGCGGAACCACGGTCTGAGTACGATATAGGTGTCCCCCCTGCTGAACGGAAGGCTGGCCACGATCCGGTTCCAACTGCGGGAAAGTGGCTTTGAGCGCCCATTGGACTGATGGTTGAAGCCAATTGACATCACCTGGCTGGTTACACCGTAAAATTCATAGCCGGTATTGAAGGCCAGAAAGAGCTCCGGCTCAAAGTTGATCTCCCTGAACGGAGCAGAAATTTTACTGTTATAGGCCTGCCAGAATGCAAGTTGACTGTAGGCTGCATACAGGGTGCCGTTATCGCCGAAGATATTTTCCCAGAGCGGGGTTTTGATACTCAGCTGGAATTTAACTTCAAGGTTGTCCAGTGTCTCATTGCTGTCTGTCAACCCGTTATAGACATTGTTGTTCGGGGATGCACTGTAGGTAACCGGCAGCAGGTAGTTGGATTTATGGGGCAGAATAGAAAACAGCAGGCCTGAGGCCTGCTGTTCCTGTTGCATCCGTTTATGCAAAGCGGTCGTAGCAGCGGGGAGTTCCCGTTCCGGTGACAACGGCAGCCCGGGCTGAGTGCCCGGGTCTGCACAATCCGCCTGTCCCGTTTGCAGTGCTGCAAACAAGAGCATCACCATCATCAATCTCAAACGAGGTAAAGACCTCACTGGGCAGCCCCGCCCCCCAGCACCTTGTAGGTCGTAGCCTGGTTGGCCAGCCTGCCCAGCCGGACCGTGATCAGGTTCTGCTGGGCAGCATACAGGGCACGTTGTGCAACGATCACGGTCAGATAACTGTCCACTCCCCTGTCGTAGCGGGCCTGTGAAAGGCGATGGCTTTCAGCCGTGGCATCGGTCAGCGACTGTTGGGCAGCCAGCTGCTCATTAATAGTACCACGTTGGGCCAGCGTATCAGCCACCTCCCGGAAGGCGGTCTGGATCGCCTTTTCGTACTGGGCTACGGCGATATCACGATCTGCCTTGCTGACATCCAGACCGGCAATGTTCCGGCCGGTATCGAACAGCGGCACACTGACCTGGGGCATAAAACTCCAGGCCACAGAACCGGGTTGGAACAGATCAGTCAGCTTCGCACTGGCCGTACCAAAGCTGGCGCTTAAGCCGATACGGGGGAAGAAGGCAGCCCGTGCAGCGCCGATGTTGGCGTTGGCCCCCTTCAGGCGAAGTTCAGCCGCCAGGACATCAGGTCGTTTTAACAACACCTCAGACGGCAGTCCTGCCGGAACCTCCTGCAACGCCGTGATGGTACCCAGCTCTGTCGGCAACAGGTCAGCAGGCACTGATTTGCCCACCAGCAGGCCAAGGGCATTCTGATCCTGGGCCACCAGGGTGGTGTAGCGGGCACTGTCCAGTTTGGCCGTGTCAACCGCAGTCTGAGCCTGATACAGGTCTAGGGCGGTGGTGATTCCAGCATCAAAACGATGCTTCATAATCTGGTAGTATTCCTGCTGACTTGCCAGGGTATCACGGGCTATTTTCAGCCGTTCACGGTCAGCTGCCAGGGTCAGCCAAGCATTGGCGGTCTCAGCCACCAGACTGATCTGAATGCTGTTTTTTGCCTGTTCCGTTGCCAGATACTGCTGCAGGGCCTGATCTTTCAGGCTCCGCACCCGGCCAAACAGGTCCAGCTCATAATTGCTGACCCCCAGACCGACGTTATACTGTTCACCGACACGGGCCCGGCCGGTTGAGGAGAGATCGGCCGGGGTGCGCTGAATAGTGGCCCCGGCAGTGCCGTTGACCGTCGGCAGCAGGTCGGCCCGCTGAATCTGGTACTGAGCACGGGTCTTATCAATGGTCAGGGCTGCCACCCGCAGATCACGGTTGTTGGCCAGGGCCAGTTCAATGGTCTTTTGCAGCCGGGGTTCCACAAAAAACTCTCGCCAGGGTACCTCGGCCAGCGGTTTCTGATCAGCTTTGGCAGACTCTGCCTTGTAGGCCTCGCCGCTGGGCCAGCCAGCGGTAACCGGCGCATCAGGCCGGGTGTAGCTGGGGGCCATGGTGCAACCGGACAGGCTGAACATCAGTATTGAAACACAGAGCAACGGAGCAACAGAGTAACATCCATGATTATTCATCTTTTCCCCTGTTTTTTTCATTTCTCTGTATCTCTGTGCCTCTGTGTTGAAAAGAGATGTGTTTTTCATATCAATGCCCCTCCACTGCAGCAGTCGGCAATGCATGATCCGCATCTTTTTTGTATTTCTTACGTCCAAACAAGCGCGACACCATCACAAAGAAGAACGGAATAAAGATCAGGTCAATAAAGGTGGCTGAAAGCAGACCGCCGGTAACAGCAGTACCGATGGCGTTCTGGGCCGCAGCACCAGCCCCTTTGGTCAATGCCAGCGGCAGGGTACCGAAGAAGAAGGCTAGTGAGGTCATGATAACCGGACGCAGCCGGATCTTGACTGCCGACAGGGTCGCATCAACCAGTTCATGCCCCTGATGCATCTGCTCCTTGATGAACTGGATGATCAGAATGGCGTTCTTGGTGGAAAGCCCCACTGTGGTCAGCAGACCGATCTGCAGGTAGACGTCATTGGGCAGTAACCGCAGGGTAACGGCAGTAACCGCACCCACCAGCCCCAGTGGCAGCATCAGCAGGTTAACAAACGGAATGGTCCAGCTTTCATACAGGGCAGCCACTGCCAAAAACACTACCAAGAGTGAGATAGCGTACAGGGCTGGCGCCTGGGCTCCAGCGTTCTTCTCTTCATAGGAAAGGCCGGTCCATTCATAGCCAACACCAGGGGGCAGCTTGGCAGCCATCTGCTCCATCTCTTTCATCGCCTCACCGGTACTGACACCCGGTGCAGCCTGCCCCATGATCTCTACCGACGGAATGCCGTTATAACGTTCCAGCCGGGGTGAACCATACTGCCAGCGGGCTGTGGCAAAGGCCGAGAACGGCACCATGTCCCCCTTATTGTTCCGAACATACCATTTGTTTATATCTTCAGGCACCATACGGGAACCGGCATCAGACTGCAGATAGACCTTTTTGACCCGGCCATTCTGGATAAAGTCGTTGACATAGGAACTACCCCAGGCCGTTGCCAGCACCTCATTGACACTGGCAAGGGAAATCCCCAGAGCGCCTGCCCGTACATCATCAATATCCAACTTAAACTGGGGAGAATCGTCCTGGCCATTGGGGCGCACGGCGATTAGCTTCTTGTTCTGCATGGCCATGCCCAGAAGCATGTTGCGGGCCTCCATCAGCTTGTCATGCCCAAGCCCGCCACGATCCTGCAGTTGGAAGTCAAAACCATTGGCCTGCCCCAGCTCCACCACTGCGGGAGGTGAGAAGGCAAAGGCCATACCATCCTTGATCTTTGAGAAAGCCCCCATGGCACGACCGGCAACCGCTGGCGCCTTCAGATCCTTGGTGGGACGCAGTTTCCAATCCTTTAACTTCACAAAAGCCAGGCCCATGTTCTGGCCACGACCGGCAAAGCTGAAGCCAGCCACGGTAATAATGGCATCAACCGTCTTTTTTTCCTTTTCCAGAAAATGGTGTTCAAGCTGCTCAACCACCTTCAGGGTACGCTCCTGGGTAGCACCGGCAGGCAGTTGCACCTGGCAGATGATAAACCCTTGATCCTCATCCGGCAGGAAGGCGGTGGGCAGACGCATGAAGAAAACCACCATGGCGGCAACAATGCTGCCGTACACCACCAGATAGCGGATCGGCTTGTTGAATGAACGTCCGACAATCCCTTCATACTTGTCTCTAGCCCAGTCAAATTTCCGGTTAAACCAACGGAAGAACTTGCAGAACGGCCCGCATTCTCCCGGTTCGTGCCCTTTTTCAACCGGTTTCAGCAGGGTTGAGCAGAGCGCCGGGGTCAGGATCAAGGCCACCAGTACCGACAGGATCATGGCCGAGATAATGGTAATGGAGAACTGCCGGTAAATAACGCCGGTGGAGCCGCCGAAAAAGGCCATGGGCAGAAAGACCGCTGACAACACGGTGGCGATCCCCACCAGGGCGCTGGTAATCTGGCCCATGGATTTGATGGTGGCATCATGGGGGGATAGCCCCTCTTCGGACATGATCCGTTCCACGTTTTCCACCACCACAATGGCGTCGTCCACCAGCAGACCGATAACGATGACCAAGGCAAACATGGTCAGGGTATTGATCGAGAATCCGGCAGCCGACAAGACCCCCATGGTGCCCAGCAGTACCACCGGCACGGCAATGGTGGGGATCAGGGTAGCGCGGATGTTCTGCAGGAACAGAAACATGATGATAAAGACCAGAAAAACCGCCTCGATCAGCGTACGCACAACCTCTTCAATCGATACCTTGACAAAGGGGGTGGTGTCGTAGGGATAGACCACCTGTACCCCGGCAGGAAAAAACTTGGACAGCTCCGCCATTTTTGCCTTGACCCGGTTGGCAGTATCCAGGGCATTGGCCCCGGCTGCCAGACGGATCGCCATACCTGCCAGTGGCTTCCCTTTGTAACGGGCGATAACATCGTAATTTTCCGTGCCGATCTTGCTTTCCGCCACATCCTTCAACCGCACCGTTGAACCATCAGGATTGGTACGCAGAATAATCGCATCAAACTGTTCCGGCGTCTGCAGCAGGGTACGGGCCGTGATGGTGGCGTTCAGCTGTTGTCCCTGAGACGAAGGGGTACCGCCGAACTGACCGGCAGAGACCTGGGCATTCTGGGCCTGCAGGGCAGTGATTACATCAGCACTGGTCAGACGGTAGCTGTTCAGCTTGGTTGGGTTCAACCAGATCCGCATGGCATTCTGGGTACCAAATTGCTGCAGTTCACCCACCCCTTCCACCCGGCTGACAATATCCTGCAGGTTGGAAACCATGTAATCAGTCAGGGCGTTGCGGTCCATCGAGCCATCTTCAGATATCAGTCCAATAATCAGCAGAAAGTTTTTGGTGGACTTAACCACCTGAATTCCTTCCCTTTGCACCACCTGCGGCAGCAGCGGCGTGGCAAGCTGCAGCTTGTTCTGTACCTGCACCTGGGCGATGTTGGGATCGGTACCGGCCTTAAAGGTCAGGTTGATCGACACCGAACCGGCTGAATCACTGGTTGAGGACATGTAGATCAGGTTGTCGATACCGTTCAGCTTCTGCTCAATCACCTGGGTGACGGTATCCTGCACCGTCTGGGCCGAAGCCCCCGGATAGACGGCGTTAATGGTGATCTGGGGCGGTGCGATGGGCGGATACTGGGAGACCGGCAGGGTCTTGATCGCCAGCAGACCGGCCAGCATGACCAGAATGGCGATCACCCAGGCAAAAATCGGTCTATCTATGAAAAACTTGGCCATGGAACGGCTCCTTTACTTTGTAGCGGGTGCTGGTTGCTTGGCTGCTGAAGGTGCTGCAGGCGCTGATGAACCAAAAGGTACCGCCTTGACCGGGGTACCGGGACGGGCCTTCTGAAGTCCTTCAAGGATCACCCGATCTCCCGGTTTCAGACCATCTGATACCAGCCAGTTTTCACCAACGGTCCGCACCACCTTGATTACACGCGGTTCCACTTTCTCTTCAGCCCCCACCACCATCACCACTGCATCACCTTTGGGGTTACGGGTCACACCACGTTGCGGCACCAGAATAGCCTGTTCATCAACCCCTTCTTCCAGCAAGGCACGTACAAACATACCAGGCAACAAGACCTGTTTCGGGTTGGGGAAGGTTGCCCGCAGGGTAATGGAGCCGGTACTCTGGTCTACGGTTACCTCTGAAAACTTGAGCATACCGGGCAGCGGATAGGCACTGCCATCCTCCAGCAGCAGCTTGACCTTTGCCTGGGCCGTTGCGCTATCCCTCTTCAACTGGCCGCTGGCCAGATTCTGCTTCAGCTTCAGCAGTTCTGCACTGGATTGCGTCACATCCACATACATGGTCCCCAGCTGCTGAATAGTCGCCAGCGCTGCTGCCTGATTGCCGGTCACCAGGGCGCCGTCGGTTATTGTTGAACGGCCGATTCTACCTGAGATCGGGGCAACCACCTTGGTGTAGGCCAGATTGATCCGGGCTGTCTCCACTGCCGCCTTGGCAGCGGCCAACTCGGCCTCAGCCAGCTTAAGGGATGCCTGAGCATCATCATTATCCTGCTGGCTAACCGCCTTGATTTTCACCAGATCCTGGTAACGCTCAGCCTTAAGCCGAACCGACCCCAACGTTGCCTCGGCCTTGCCCTGGGTTGCTTTGGCACTGGCATAGGCAGCCTGAAAACTGGCTGGATCAATCTGATACAGCAGCTGGCCAGCCTTGACATCGCTGCCTTCAACAAAGACACGCTTCTGGATAATGCCACTCACCTGGGGCCGCACCTCGGCAACCATCTGTGCCGAGGTACGTCCTGACAGCTCAGTGGTCAGGGCAACACGCTGGGTCTGTACCGTGATCACCCCAACCTCAGGCGGGCCGCCCTGCGGCTTTGGCGCCTGTTTTTTGCCACAGGCAGAAAGGGTTAAACCGGCCGCCAACAGCAGGGCGGCAGCCATCAATCGTGAACTGTTAATCTGCAACATGGTTGATACCTCTCGTTCTCTTATTCTTATCTAAAACTGTTCAGACAGGTTATTCGTGCCGCTTCAGCGAATCCCAGCAGGCCTTTGCTATCTGCTGTACCAGCAGATCATCCAGCTGGATAAAACCTAAAATATGGTTGCGGGCCACCGACACAATCGGACCAAAGGCCAGATCAAAAAGTACCGGCATTGGCAGATCTTTGATCACCTGCAACTCCACCCCTTCGCTAAACAACCGCTTATAGATGTCGCACTTGCTGCCGGAGTCGCTGCTTTCCGTATTTCCCAGCAGCTTATCGCGGCGAAAGTCCGTACCGTAGGGCGAATTATGAAATTGCTCGATATACTTGAATTCCAGCGGATGCGTAATGAAATAGTCCAGTACCCCCATGGCAAGGTGCATAAAGCGGTCGCTGATCGGCCTGTCTGCAACATACCCTTCCATAAGCCGGGTAGTAATACGGTCTTCAAGCTCAATATACAACGCAACAATCAGGACATCCTTATTCTCAAAATAGCGGTAGATCGTACCTGCCGCCACCCCGGCCTGTTCAGCTATGGCTGCGCAGGGCGCCCCGTGAAAGCCCTGTTTGGCAACTAGCTCCAGCGTTGCCTGAAGCAATAACTCTCGTTTGTCATCTCGTGCCATGATACTCCCCAACTACAAAATGAATGATTGTTCATTCATTACGCTTTTCCCCACTGCCGGTCAAGCGGAAATTTTACCTGCCCACTAGACTGATACAAGCTTCTCTACCTTTAAAGTGTGAAGATACGGTGAATAGTCTGTGAAGATTTTTGCAAGTTAATGCAAACCGGTTTCGGGTTGAATGACACGCCTGAACAGCGGGCAAAAAACCGGCGGGTGGATATTGTGGTGCTGGCAGCAGAGGCTGGCATTCAGGCGTTGGAGGCGTTCTATGCCGCCATCAGGATGCCGTTGAATCTGCATGAGGCCGGGGTCAAGCAAGAAGACCTGGATGGTATGCAGCAAAGGCGGTAGAAAACGGCAAGCTGGGTGTTCTGTCTTTGCTCGGTAAGGATGAGGTATTGCAGATTATGCGAATGTCATTCTAATCACCAAAAATTGGATAGCTACAGCTACGCCGAAGAAGAGCGCCCCATCGGCCGCCCTTCTTGCATTTTGGGTAGCGCAATGTATACTTCCGCGAATCAATATTTAGGAGCGCGGTATGGTCAGCAATAAGAACGATATCATCATGTTCCTGCAGACGCATAAGGATGAAATGGCGCAGCGTTTCGGCGTGGTCAGCGTCGGTCTCTTCGGCAGTTATGCCAGGGGCGAGGCTCATGAAGATTCTGATATCGACATTGCCATAGAGATCAGGTCTGAAAAGAAATCCTTGGGGAATTTTCTTGGTATCAGACGTTATCTTGAACAACAGCTCGGCAAGACGGTTGATCTTGGCATTGAAAGCACCTTGAAGCCGTTGGTGCGGGAGATGGTCGCCAAGGAGATCATCCATGTCTGAACGTTCGCAGCGTATCTATTGCGCGGATATATTGGAATCAAGCGCAGCAATTCAGCCGTTGGAGTAGATTGCACCGTTTTCGCAGATCTTCATGACTTGACCATATATCGTTCAACTTGGAGTGGGTACTATCTATTAAATCGGAGTAATGGGCATGTCAAAAACTCAATTGAAAAAATTGAAAATTGAAAAATTTCGCGCATTGAATAATGTGGAAATTGAGTTTGGTAGCCACATTACCGTGATCTGCGGAAAGAATGGCACATCCAAGTCATCCATCCTTGGGATAGCAGCACAAATTTTTAGCTTTGAAAAAGACTACGTCAAAGATGAATCTCTTTCCTATCGACAAATTACTGGTGGGGATTTTAAATCACAATATCGCGATCACTTCAGGATATCCGATACGTTTGATATTCCGGGTTCTATGAAGGTTGATATTGAGTTGCAAGATGGCTATACCAATCAAACAGCTACAGCAAAGCTTGAACTAATGAGACGTGGCAAATCTCCGAGACCAGTGGTTAGAAACAACAGTGTGGCGGTCGGAAATACAAGTAGAAATTTCACACACCCAGTTATTTTTCTAAGTCTGAAGCGCCTCTATCCCATTGCGAACAGGGAATACAACGTTATTGATTCTGCGTATCTAAATACGCATAGTAAAAAATTTATTGGTTTGACCAATGAACTCCTGAACAGAAGTTCTTCACGAGCAACAGGTACGGAAGGAACCATCAGCTCAGCAGTGGCACACGGTGATAATTATGATCAGGAATCTGTCTCTGCCGGAGAAGACAATGCAGGACAAATTGTACTGGCGATCATGTCTTTCCGAAAGCTGAAGGAGGATTATCCAGACTACAAGGGTGGCTTGTTGCTGATAGATGAGGCAGATGCAGGACTATTTCCGACGGCGCAAATTAATCTGTTGAAAATGCTTGATCGGGAGTGTAAGGACCTGAATATTCAGGTGGTCATGACCTCTCACTCACCAACGCTGATTGAGTATGCATTTGAGCAAAGCCAGACATATAGAAATCGATATAAGACGGTCTATCTGAGCAACACCTATGGCGATGTTCAGATAATGCAGAATATGTCATGGCCTCAAATAAGTGCAGACATTAATACAAGAACAATTGCTGCAAGCCCGAAATCCTCTTTGCCTAAAATAAATATTTATTTTGAAGACAAAGAAGGTTTCGATTTATTTAAGACCATCATGAATCGCCAGCCTTTAAAAAAATTCACGAATCCTCTTGCGGATATAACGCTGGGCTGCAGCAACTATATACAACTGATTCAAAAGAAAGTTACCGAATTTTCAGAGAGAAGTATTGTATGCCTTGATGCGGATGTGGCTCAGAGCATCCATGGGAAAAAGCTTAAGACGGTTCTGCTTCTTCCAGGACATCTGCCGCCAGATCAGTTGATCTTTGAGTATCTGCACAATCTGCCGTCAGATCATACTTTTTGGAGGAATGAACTACAGTTTACACGTGATGTTTTTACCAATTCCGCCAGAGAGTTGATAAGAGAACTTGCAATCAGTGTTAGTAGTGTAGATGTGAAGAAGTGCGTAGCTGATTATCAACAGGGCTATAAAGATGGAAAGCCCAAAGCGCGAGACATGTTTAAACGTTTCTATAAGACTGACGAATTCCAAAGACTCTTAGCATCAGGCAACCCTTGGAAAAGCTGGATTGAGGCCAATCAAGTGTTATGTAATAAGTTCTTGAATGATTTTCTGAAGACTATGCGCAACGTTATGAAAAATGGACATTTTGTTGATGAGTCGAAATTGGCCTCATTGAATGTGAGACTGAAAGGGACATAGTCGTGTACTCAAACAAACTCTATAGCCCTCTGCGTTATCCTGGGGGCAAGGCGCCTTTTGCTCCATTCATCGCGGAGATTATGGAGGCTAACGGATTGATAGGTGGCCATTATCTTGAGCCTTACGCTGGCGGTGCTGGAGTGGCCTTGGACCTATTATTCCACGGGTATGTCAGTCATATTCATATAAATGACATAGACCCCGCTATTTACGCTTTTTGGGTATCTGTGACTCAGTACGCAGATGAATTATTAGACTTGCTTGAATCAACGCCAATTACCATGGAGGAATGGTTTAAGTGGCGCTCAGTACTCCGTAATGAAAATGAAGTCAGTATGGTTAAAAAAGGATTTGCGACGCTCTTCTTGAATCGAACGAATCGTTCCGGAATTTTGAAGGCTGGTGTTATTGGGGGGAAAGCGCAAATTGGTGAGTACAAGCTCGACGCACGCTTCAAAAAAGATGTAATTGCCGCTCGGATTAAAAAGATTGCTGAACATGCAGACAACGTTTCAGTGTATCGCGAGGATTCATTGCAACTATTAAGTCGTTGCGCAGACTTCCTTCCGCAGAAATCCCTGATCTACCTTGACCCTCCTTATTATGTCAAAGGGAAAGGCTTGTATCGCAACTACTACGAACATGACGATCACAACGGGATTGCCGAGACACTTCAGAACGACAATTTCCAATGGCCTTGGGTTGTATCTTATGACAATGTTGAAGAGATTTGCTCAATGTACAAATTAAGCAAATCTCTTAGCTATGGCCTGAATTACACGGCGCAGCGCCGATATATCGGAAACGAAGTGATGTTTTTCAGTCAGCATCTTTTCATCCCAGATGAGGCCATACCGCAAACAAAATCTGCTGCATAAAAAGTTCCAATGATGGGAAGCTAGGGATTTTTCATATTTCAATCAAAAGGCGGCCGATTGGCCGCCTTTCCAGTTTACCATCAACCAGATCCACTTATTTCTCCAACAACTTCCTCGCAAGAGCATGCAGTTCCGCGTTTGCCAGCGCGACCACCTTTTTCTTTACCGAACGGGAATAATACTCCTGCTCCGTCTTTGTCAGGGGTAGCCCTTCCAGCCTCTTCTTAAACAACTCCTTCTGCTTCGGCGAAAACATCTGCGACAGGGCAAAGGCCAGGGAATATTCCTCGTACTTTTCCTTACGCTGCCTGCTCTTGTCGGCATTCTGCTCAAAGTAGAGTTCAAATAACCCCTTCAGCCGCTCCGGGTCTAGCTCCAGATCATCCCACGCGAGAGCCCGGTTGTGGGCAAGGTCATTGCGCCACTGTTTCACCAGAACAGCATCATCATCAGAGAGTTGCTTCTTGTACCTGCTCGACCAGGAAAAGCTGAGGTGATAGAAAGAGTAGAGGGACAACGACAACAAAAGGAGCCGGTGGAAACGGGCCTTGTCCTCTTGGGTGGATAACTGCTGCTCTACC
>Ga0074197_1001201_pt1 | contig 23407 bp, 22 predicted proteins | sample EPASupsiteSAE305_FD_64526 | JGI IMG/M metagenome (GOLD analysis project Ga0074197, IMG submission 64526) | Bioremediated contaminated groundwater microbial communities from EPA Superfund site, New Mexico - SAE3-05 reassembly with SPADES | ecosystem: Environmental > Aquatic > Deep subsurface >...
GACGCCGATTATCCAGACCAAGCTTTTGCGGGTGTTGCAGGAACGGGAGTTCATGCCGGTGGGATCGACCAAAACCCGGCAAGTCAATGTCCGGATCATCGCCGCCACCAACAGAATCCTGGAGCAGGAGATTATTTCCGGAAAATTCCGGGAAGATCTCTACTACCGGCTGGCGGTGGTTCCCATTCGGGTGCCCCCGCTACGTGAACGCATTGGCGACGTGCCGCTCTTGGTCGACCATTTCCTGAAAAAATACTCGCGACTGCTCGGCAAGGAAGTGCAGACCATCAGCTCCTATGGCATGGAAGTGCTGATGCAGTATGATTTTCCAGGTAATGTCCGCGAATTGGAGAATATTATCGAGCGAGGCGTTGCCTTGGAAAGCTCCAACATCATCCTGCCGGAAAGCCTAATTCTCTCGTTGCACCGCAAGGAAAAAAACAACCAGCGTTCGACCACGACCGATGCCCCCCTTTTTATCGCCGCCCATGACGAAACCGAACTTTTTACCCAAGGCTTGGAAGAGGTGCTGCAGAGAGTGGAGAAGGAGATGATCCTCCACGCCCTGGCCAAGGCCGACAATTCAAAAATGCGCGCAGCCGACCTGCTCAAGCTCAGTTTCCGCAGTCTGCGGTATAAAACAAAAAAACATAACCTCGATTGACCCTATACGCCCCAAAGGCAAAAATATCCATCCATCAACCCAAAAAACGCCCAGTATGTTTCGTTTTATTGCCAGGGCCTTGACCCCGGTCACCAACAGTGAGCAGGAAACCCGGAGACACCTACTGTGGTGGATAGCGACCAGGGTCTTTCTGTTCACTCTACTCATCGGCATTGCTTCCTTCTTACGGGGAAAGGGGCATAACGTCATCCTCCCCTCCCAACTGGTGACGTCTGTCTTCCTACTGGGACTCTACACTTTTTCCATCGCTTCGGCGCTTCTTCTCCAGAGGCGCACCCATTCAGTTCGTACATTCGGCATCATCCAACTTTTTTTCGACGCTGTATGCATTGCCTTGCTCGTGTACGCTACCGGGTGCAGTCAGTCTGACTTTACCTCCCTGCTCATTTTACCAGTCATCGCTGCTGGACTCATTCTCTACCGACGAGGAGGTTTGTTTCTTGCCGCCATCACCACCGTTTCCTATGGTGTCATTTTGGCGTTTGAGCAACTTCGCTGGATACCACATTATTTTACTTCAACCACCTACAAGCCTCCCGCCTCGATCCTTACCGGCACCAACCTGTTTGCCATCTATGGGCTGCTCTTCTTTCTTGCAGCCCTACTGAGTGGACAACTGGCCAGGCGGTTGCGGGTCACCGAGGAAAAGCTCCAGAGAACCGCACTCGAATACGACCGGCTGTCGATCCTCTACAAACAAATTTTTGATGATATTTCCACCGGAATCATTACCACCGACCAGAGCGATTTCATCACCTCGTACAATCGGGCGGCGGAACGGATCACCGGCTACCCTCAGGAAAAAGTTCTTGGTCAACCGTTCACCCGCTGCTTTCCCGGCATTCTTCTTCAGGAACGCCAAGGCCGTAGCGTCTGTGATTTCCAAAAACTCGGTGGACCACTCATTAGAGTCGGTTATTCCTTTTCCTTTCTCAACATGCCGGAACAGGAGAACCAGGAGAACCAGCCATCAAGGTGGAAGGTTATCACCTTACAGGATATCAGCCAGGTTGAGCGAATGGAGCAACAGATGCGCGAAGCGGAGAAGATGGCGGCCATCGGCGAACTGAGCGCTTCCATTGCCCACGATTTCAGGAATCCCCTGGCGGCCATTTCCGGCTCCGCCCAGATACTCACCATGGATCAGGACAATATCAGCAACATTGATCCCGCTACCTTTAAAACGCTATTGGGTATTATTCTGAGAGAGACCGGGCGGATGGCCAGAACAATCACCGATTTTCTTCAGTTTGCCCGCCCGGCGGTGATCCAGCCCGAATGGTTTGATTTCAACCGGCTGGTTGACGAGGTGCTGGCCCAGTTGCGAACAGTGACCAACACGATGGTGGCGGCCACGGTCCTCAAAGAAATTGACGAGCGCCTCGACTGCTGGGCCGACCGGCAACAAATGCAGACCATCTTGACCCACCTCCTTGAAAATGCCTGTCAGGCAGCGGCAGCGCAGCCGGAAAGTGTAGTCATCGCCGCGAGTGAACACACTGTTGCCGATCTAGGGGAATTGTGGGTCGAAATTCGAGACCAAGGGCCTGGCATCCCGCAGGAATTACGCGAAAAGGTTTTCGTCCCTTTCTTCTCCAGCCGAACGGATGGAACGGGGTTAGGACTGGCCATTGTCCGCCAGATCGTGGAAAATCATGGCGGCAGGATTGAGATCGACTCCAGCGCAGACTACCCGTGCATCATGCGTCTGCATCTTCCGGTCCCCCAATCGGCTACTGCCTGAGCTTCCTGACCTTCGCCCCCAGTCCGAGCAATTTTTCCGCCATATTCTCATAACCGCGTTCAAGATGATAAATCCTTGAAATCTGGGTCGTACCGCTGGCGGCAAGACCGGCAATAACAAGTGAGGCGGAGGCCCGCAGATCGGTGGCCATCACCGGCGCACCGCAGAGCTTATCACGACCGATACCCCGGACAACGGCACGGGATCCTTCAATGGTGATGTCCGCCCCTAGGCGTTTCAATTCCGCCACATGCATGAATCGATTTTCGAAAATAGTTTCATGAATAATGGAGGTGCCGTCTCCTTGAGCCATCAGGGCCATGAACTGCGCCTGGAGATCGGTGGGGAATCCGGGATAGGGCAAAGTGGTGATATCGACGCTGCGCAGACGGCAGACGCTCCGGCCATCGACTTCGGGGCAGGAAACGGTCATCGACTCCGCCGCTGTTTCAATAGCAACACCGCAGAGCAACAATTTTTCGGTCAACGCTGGAAGATGGGCGGGATTGCAGCCGGTGATGGTCACCGAACCACCGGTGGCAGCCACCGCGATCATATAGGTTCCGGTTTCGATCCGGTCGGGAATGATGGTCGATTCGGTCGCATGCAACCGCTCGACGCCACGGACGGTCAACCGGTCCGTCCCCTTGCCCTCGATATCGGCACCCATGGCCACCAGCATATCGATGAGATTGCCGACTTCGGGCTCCTTGGCCGCATTCTTGATGACCGTTTCCCCCTGAGCCATGACCGAGGCCATGAGTACATTCTCGGTGCCGGTCACCGAGGGAATATCGAAATAAACGGTGCCGCCACGCATCCGCCCCTCAACCACCGCCTCCACGTATCCCTGCTCAAGACGAGTGGTCACCCCCAACATCTCAAATCCCTTGAGATGGTAGTTGATCGGCCGGGCGCCGATAGCGCAACCGCCGGGCAGCGAAACCCGGGCAAAACCGGATCGCGCCAAGAGCGGTCCCAACACCAGCACCGAGGCCCGCATGGTCTTCACCAGATCATAGGGCGCCTCCACACCGGTGAGGTGGTCGCTGTTGATCCGCACCGTTTGCCCGGTCCGCTCCCATTGTGCCCCCAGGATCTCAATGAGTTTGAGCATGGTCCTGGTATCACGGAGATCGGGGACGTTATGCAGGGTGTGCTGTCCTGGGGCCAGCAGGGTGGCGGCCATCAGAGGCAGGGCGGCATTCTTGGCGCCGCTGATTGCGACCGAACCATACAGGGGAAAGCCCCCCTTAATAATGAGTTGATCCATAATAAGTCTCAGCTATTCAAGTGGAAAAAAGACTGGCGATTACCCAACGCTTATCAGTTGGACGCATGACGCGCCCGCAGAACCCGAGGCCGGCCCGACCAGTCGTCAATGACCCTGACTTCGTCATAATGGGAGGATGAACGAAACAGAGCCTCCACCGCCATTTTCTGATCTGCGCCGATTTCAAGAAACAGCCATCCGCCGGGATAAAGAAATGTGTGCGCCTCGGCGGCGATCCGTTCAATGCACCGCATCCCGCCGGGACCGCCGGAGAGGGCCAAACGGGGTTCAGCTATGCAAACCTCCGGTTCCAACTGATCGATCTCTTCTTCGGCGATATAGGGTGGATTACTGACGACGAGATCGAATTTTCGGGTCTGATCCAGTGCGGCAAACAAATCGCTGCACAGCGGCAGGATGAGGTTGGCCACGCCGTGTTTGGAGAAATTCGCCGCCGCTACCAGCAACGCGGCCTCCGAGAGGTCGGTCGCGACCACGGGGCATCCCAGTTCCTTGGCCAAAACAACCGCAATCACGCCACTGCCGGTGCAGAGGTCAAGGGCGCGGGTAAGCACTGTCTCTCCACAGGCTTGGATCACCTGCTCCAGCAGAAATTCGGTTTCGGGACGAGGAATGAGCACAGCAGGTGACACCGTAAAATCCAAGGACCAAAATTCTTGCGAACCGGTCAGGTGTTGCAACGGAACCCGTTGACGCCGCAGCTTAATGAGGCTCTGATAACGGGCAACGATCCGCTCATCCACCGGTCCGCAGCCGCGGAGCACCAGCTGGCTTCGAGTCATCCCTGTCAGGTGCTGTAGGAGCAGGCGCGCATCAAGGGCGGCCTCGGCAATGCCAGCCCTCGACAATTCGAGAGCAGCGGTAGCCAGCAATGTATCGATCCGCATCGCAGACACCTCGGCAATCAGCTAATTGGCGGACTTCAACGCCTCGGTCTGATAATGGGTAATGAGCGGAACAATGACATCGTCGAGCATACCGGCAATGACCTGATCCAGGCGATAGATGGTCAGGTTGATGCGGTGATCGGTGACCCGGCCCTGAGGGAAGTTATAGGTACGGATGCGTTCGCTCCGGTCTCCTGAGCCGACTTGGCTCTTCCGGTCTTCGGAGATTCGATCATGTCGCTCCTGCTCCAGACGGTCAAGCAGCCGGGCCCGCAGAACCTGTAACGCCTTGGCCTTGTTTTTATGCTGGGATTTCTCGTCCTGGCAGGTGACCACCAAGCCGGTGGGCAGATGGGTGACACGGACAGCGGAGTCGGTGGTGTTGACTGATTGACCGCCTGGACCGGAAGAGCGGTAGACGTCAAACTTGAGTTCATGGGGCTCGATGTGCAGGTCCACTTCTTCGGCTTCGGGAATGATGGCCACCGTGACCGCCGAGGTATGGATACGCCCCTGGGTCTCGGTGTCAGGCACTCGCTGCACTCGATGTACCCCCGACTCATACTTCAACCGGGAATAAACCTGTTGGCCGCTCACCAAGGCGATGATCTCCTTGAAGCCGCCGATGCCGATGGGATTGGAACTCATCACCTCGACCTTCCACCCCTGCATCTCTGCATACCGGTTGTACATGCGAAAGAGATCCGCCACAAAAAGCGCTGCTTCGTCCCCACCCGTACCCGCCCTGATCTCAAGAAAAATATTCTTCGCATCATTGGGATCTTTGGGAAGCAGACGAATGCGGATGGCTTTTTCCAGCTCCACTTGCTTCAAGGCAAGCTCTTCGAGTTCTGCCTTGGCCAATTCGATCAGATCAGGATCATCCTGTTCGGTGCGGAGTAGATTCTGACTGTCCTGGATCTGTTCGTAGACGGAAGTATAGGCCGCATACAGCTCGGCAATTTTCGAAACTACAGCATGTTCACAAACTACCTCGCGATACCGTTGTTGATCGCTCACCAAGTGAGGGTCCGAAAGCTGTCTTTCCAGCGCACTCAGCTTATCGTTAATATCACGTAGATTTTCAAACATGCCCGGATGTGTGCACAAAAAGAAAATCCCTCATGATAACGGGGCAAACCATGTGCCGCCCCTTGCCAGCCGCATTCCACGTTGAACAATGGCAAGACAGGCGGCAGGGCCCGTGATCAGGAGGGAATAGGGGGTAAAAATACGTAGCCGGGTATTATTTCTTGGCGCCCTGGTAACCGGCATATTTTTTCTTGAACTTCTCGATACGTCCCGCAGTATCAATCAATTTCTGCTTACCGGTAAAAAAAGGATGGCAGGCAGAGCAAATCTCGACCCGGATCTCTTTTTGGGCTGAGCCGAGTTCGATTTCATTGCCGCAGGCACACACAGCATTAATTTTATAATAGGGAGGATGGATATCTGGTTTCATGGCGAACACTCCTTCTGGAATAGAACCTCGGTAAAAAGCAATAAAAAAAAAGAATATATCTTCTTTCGTCATTTCTTCAAAGAAAAAAAGAAAATTAACGGTTCATGGAGGCAAAAAATTCCAAATTGGTTTTAGTCTGACTCATTTTATCGAGAAGAAATTCCATGGCATCCGCTGGATTCATCGAAGAAAGAAGTTTACGCAGGATCCAGATCCGGTTGAGATCTTCTGGTGGTAGCAGTAAATCTTCCTTCCGCGTTCCGGATTTCTGAATATCGATAGCGGGGTAGATCCGGCGGTTGGCCATCTTGCGATCAAGGACGATCTCCATGTTGCCGGTGCCTTTGAACTCCTCAAAGATGACCTCATCCATGCGACTGCCGGTATCGATCAGGGCTGTGGCCAAAATCGTCAAACTGCCACCCTCCTCTACATTACGCGCGGCCCCGAAAAAACGTTTCGGCCGATGCAACGCGTTGGCCTCGACACCGCCGGAAAGTATTTTGCCGGAGGCAGGTGTCACTGTATTGTACGCCCTGGCCAAACGAGTGATGGAGTCGAGCAAAATGACCACATCTTTTTTATGCTCCACTAGGCGCTGCGCCTTCTGGATAACCATTTCAGCCACTTGAATGTGCCGCTGGGGGGGCTCATCAAAGGTTGAACTAACCACCTCGGCATCGACACTGCGCCGCATGTCGGTGACTTCTTCGGGACGTTCGTCAATCAGCAGGACGATCAGAATAATCTCCTTGTGATTAGTGACGATTGAGTTGGCTATATTCTGCATCAGCATGGTCTTGCCAGTACGCGGTGGCGCCACGATTAGCCCCCGCTGCCCCTTGCCGAGCGGCGAGGTGATATTGAGGACTCGCATGGACAGGTTATCAGGCGTTGTTTCCAGGTTGATCAACTGTTCCGGATGCAGCGGTGTCAGATTGATAAAGGCGGTTTTATTTTTAGCTGCTTCGGGCAATTCATAGTTGATGGTATCGACCTTGAGCAGAGCGAAATAGCGCTCGTTGTCCTTGGGCGCCCGCACCTCGCCCTCCACCGTATCGCCGGTACGAAGATTCAACCTGCGGATCTGCGAAGGTGAAACGTAAATGTCGTCTGGACCGGGGAGGTAATTATAGTCTGGAGCGCGAAGAAAGCCGAATCCATCCTGTAAAATTTCAAGGACGCCACTGCCCCGCAACTTGCCGTCCTCATCCGCCTGTTCCTTCAGGATGGCAAAGATCAACTCCTGCTTGGTCAAGTTACTGTACCCCTCAATATTGAGGGAAGCAGCTAAGCTGACGAGTTCTTTAATTTTTTTATTCTTCAACTCAGTGGGATTCATTGACCAATTGTTCCTTTATGGTGGTTAGCACGATAAACCGCCGATGGGATATCATCTGTAATTATGGGATTTTTTGAAGTGGTCAGAACGGCGGAAAAGTTTCATTGCCGCTTTTGTTTCGGTTAGAACGTTAGAGTACCAAACATGATAAATTTGGTGTTTTTCTTAGTTATGTAAAGGCTGACTGGATGAAGAAGGCGGGGAAAGACCTTTGCAACAAACAGGTATCCAGTTGATGCAATAGAATCAGACAACGCACCACTACGATTCAGAGAACAAGAATATATTTTGCGTGAAATAACAGAACAAAAAAACGACAGACTCAAATCGATCTATTGAGATGTATCTGTTAGATATTTGTTTCCTGTTCGACTGTCAAGAACTTTCTTGGCAAAATCAACCCGAAAACCGTTGTGAGAGCTCATTTCCCAATGAAACTACCAAGGCGCGAGTGATCGCCCAAGGCCCACTGTTGTCGATAACGTGTTCGGCCAGACCGGCCTTCTCCGCAAGGCACATCTGGGCGGCGATGGCGCGAGCAGCCGCTCTCCGCGACACCCCATCGCGACGCATAATTCGGCGGCACTGAGCGCCGCGCCGCGCAGACACCACCAAGACCGCATCGACCTCTTGTTGCCAACCTGCCTCATACAACAGGGGAATTTCCACCAACACCAGAGGCGCCAACTGCTGGCCGATTTGCTCTCGCATCGCCTGGCGCGCCAAAGGGTGGAGTAGGGCATCAACCTGACGGCGGACGCTGACATCATCAAAGAGGCGCTGCCGCAAGGCAGTCCGATCGACCGCTCCGTTGCGCTGAAAGAAGACCTCGCCAAAAGTGGCATGCAAAGCGAGCCAGCCCGGTTGATCAATCTCCAACAAATGCCGGCAGCATTGATCCACGTCAATGAGCGGAACCAGGCAGTAGCTGGCCAGCAAATGACTCACACAACTTTTCCCTGAACCAATCCCGCCGGTAATACCAAGGACAAAAGACTTCATGGAAGAGCCTTACGCAGAGCATCTAACAGAATCTGCATATCCTCACACAAGGGTGCCGTGCAACAGAATGGCTCACCAGTAAAGGGGTGGGTAAACCAAAGAGTGCTGGCGTGCAGCATCTGGCGTAAAGGTCTGAATGCTGCTAGTCGGTCAACTGCTCCCCCGTACAGGAGATCACCGGCAACTGGCGCCTTGATCGAGGCCATATGCACACGAATTTGGTGCGTTCTTCCTGTTTCAATACCGATTTCCGCCCAGCACCATCCATTGGCGAAGCGTTCAAGAACTTGCCAATTCGTCACTGCATATTTACCCTCCAACGGGCGGACAGCCCTTTTCTTCCGGTCCACTGGATGCCTGCCAATTGGAGCAACAACCCTGCCGGAAGTTTCACGGGGACAGCGGAGCAAGAGGGCATGGTAGGTCTTGCGAATTTTCCTGTCCTTAAAATCGGCCATTAGGGTTCGCAAAGTATATTCGGTCTTGGCCACCAGCATGACACCCGAGGTGTCCTTGTCCAAACGGTGAACAATGCCTGGGCGCCCAGGGTTTGCAGCAGGGAGCCCCTGACACCGATAGAGCAGTCCATGTACCAAGGTGCCGTTCCGGTGTCCACTGGCGGGATGCACTACCAACCCTGGAGGTTTATTGATGACTAGAAGGTGTTCGTCCTCATGGAGGATGGAAAAGTCAACCTCCTCGGGAAGGATATCTTGGGATTGAAGAGGAGGAAAGCAGACAGAAATGGTGTCGTTTTCTCGCAGACGCCGGCCTGCCTTCACCTGCTGACCGTCAACCAGGACATGGGCCGCACTGATCAGCCTGTTGAGAGCGGATCGGGTTTGTTCCGGGTATTTGCAGGTCAGAAAGTGATCAAGCCGCTGTCCGGCTTCGTAAGGTGCAATAATAAAGGTCGCCTGAGGTGCGGCATTTTGCACGGTTACTAGGTCCGGCAAACCGTTATCCCCCAAACCTGTCATGAAAGATGGGACTGCTACACTGTTCAACTAAAAAGCTTTGCTATCTGTTGTTCTATCTTATCTTCTTCCGTCTGTTTAGCCAGCGAGAGTTCTTTGACAAGGAGATTCTTGGCGGTATCCAGCATCTTCCGTTCACCATAGGAGAGATCCTTATCCTCTTTCAACAAAAACAGATCCCGAAGCACAACGGCCACTTCAAAAACAGAGCCTGTTTTAATCTTTTCCATGTATTCTCGGTATCTGCGATTCCAGGTTTGCGCTGTAATTTTGACATCCCGCTCTTTTAAGATATCGATGACTTTGGTTACCTCTTCTCTGGAAATAATCGCCCTCAGACCGACATTGGCGCTGGTGGCCGTCGGGATCATGATAGTCATATCGTTATCGAGAATTTTCATCACATAAAAACGCTGATCAATGCCACCGATTGTTTGTGTTTCAATGGCTTCGATGAGCCCCACGCCATGGGCCGGATACACAGCCATATCACCTTCTGAAAACACATGAACCTCCACGTACTAGAATAGACGTACGCCGACCGGCCACAGATACAAGATCGGCATATTCTTAAAATGTTATATTAACATATTTTTTCATTAACCGCAAAGCCTGTCTGACATAACGAAGGGAGAAAGGGATTCCCACAAAAAAGTCTGATCAAAATCTGGGAGCTACCTGCTTCCTGCCGTCATCACGAATCGCTCCACCTGAAGCCGAAGCTCGAAGATACCATGAGAGTAATTCGCTTACCGTCCATTCATCCGGTTCATGCAGGCATTAATCCCCTCATGGACAAACAAACGAACTGCCTCTTCCACCATGGCTTTACGCTGATCAAACACGGCCAACTCACCTTCGCTCATCCGCGACAAGACAAACTGGTCCACAGGTTGCCCGCCCCCTTCGATCTGAGCCAAGGGCCGTCCAATACCAATTTTCATGCGCGCAAAATCCTGGGTTCCGACATGCTGAACGATAGACCGGATGCCATTATGCCCCCCGGAACCACCTCTACCCACGAGTTTGATCCTGCCAGACTGAAGATCTATGTCATCATGCAAAACAAGCAGGTGCTCCCGTGGAATTTTAAAATAATCGATAAAGCTGCGAACACACTCACCGGAGCGGTTCATATAGGTCTGCGGCTTCACCAGGAAGATCTGAGCACCAAAGGCTCGTCCCTGACAGTAGAACCCCTGCATTTTCAGGGTATCCGCCTGCCATCCCAGCATGCCGGCAAGATGATCAATGAAGAAAAAACCGATATTGTGGCGTGTTAAATGATATTCCCGTCCGGGGTTACCAAGGCCTGCAAGTAAAAAACGTGAATCCGCCACGGCAGTATACGAAAGAAGAACGAAAGAAAAAAAACGAGCCGAAAGAATATTCGGCTCGTGAGAGGCGCAACCAAAAGCAGAGACTCTGCTGTATTGAAAACAAAATTTTATTGAACAGCCACGCAGGTCACACTTTCCTTTTCGAGCATTTCGACCTTGGCTGGAATAGGAAGGTCGCCGTACGTTAACCCGGGGCCGCCTTGCTCCAACGGAGTAATATCAACCTCAATGACATCAGGTATATCCAAGGGGCAACCACGCAGTTGAATGGTATCCTTGAAAACATGTAGCTCCCCACCCAGATCGACACCCTTGGCGGTTCCGACATATTCAATCGGTACTGTGAATTTGGCAGCCTTTTGGAGGTCTATCTCAAGAAAATCAACATGGATAAGCTTCCCGGAAAGAGGTTCCTTCTGGATTTCCTGAACCAGAACATGCCGCTCCCCGGCCGTGTCGCCCTCAACCTTTAAAGTTACCACTGCATTACGACCGTGAATAAAAAGGAGATTTTTATACAGTTTTACTGTATCGAGCTGCAGAGAAACAGGTGTGCCGCCACCACTGTAAAGATTAGCAGGTGTAATTTCGCGCATCCGCATTTGCCGCATGGGCCCCTTGCCAAAAACCGTGCGCACCGTTGAATCCAAGTGTATCTGTAACATGCAAAACCTCCCCCCTTACTCCGGGATTTATACAAATTCGTTAGTAGTAACCAAAATCAAACAAACAAATAACTGACTGAATCTTCATTGTGAATCCTGCTGATTGCCTCACCCAGCAGTGGTCCCACAGACAGGACGGTAATTTTATCACACTTACTGGCATCCTCCTTTAAAGGAATGGAGTTGGTGACCAAAAGTGATTTCAAGCAGGACTTGGTGATACGTTCAACCGCAGGGCCCGACAAAACGCCATGGGAACAGCAGGCATGCACTTCTTTGGCACCGACCTGTTTCAATATCTCAGCCCCGCCGCACAAAGTTCCAGCGGTATCCACCATGTCATCAAGCAGAATAGCTGTTTTCCCGGCGACATCGCCGATAACATGCATAGCCTCACATTCATTGGCCCGTTCACGGCGCTTATCAATAATGGCTAATCCGGCATTGAGGCGCTTGGCAAATGCTCGAGTTCGCTCTACCCCTCCGGCATCCGGGGAAACCATGACGACATCGGTAAAGCTATCCCTAATGTATTTCAAAATAATAGGCGCCGCGTACAGATGATCAACCGGAATATTAAAAAACCCCTGAATCTGACCGGCATGGAGATCCATGCACAGCACCCTCCGAGTACCTACCACCATGAGCATCTCAGCAACGGCCTTGGCGGTAATCGGCACCCGAGGCCGCACCTTGCGATCCTGGCGGGCATAGCCGTAATAGGGCATCACCGCCGTGATCCTGCGGGCGGAGGCGCGGCGCAAGGCATCGATCATGATCAACAGTTCCATGAGGTGATCATTAACCGGGGTACAGGTGGGCTGAACAACAAAAACATCGGCGCCGCGAACATTTTCCCCGATTTCGACGGAAATCTCGCCATCTGAAAACGGATACACTTCGGCGGCCCCCAAAGGAACGCCTAAATACTCGCAGATTTCCTGAGCGATAGCCGGGTTGGCATTGCCGCTAAAAATCTTCATCTTTTTGAGCATGACCTTTTCTTTTAAAGAATGGCTGGGGCGGGAGGATTCGAACCCCCGAATGCAAGGATCAAAACCTTGTGTCTTACCGCTTGACGACGCCCCAGCCCATTACCAGAAACACTGAACGGACAGCGGGATTCATTTCTCTCCAATAGGAGCAACTAGATAAGTGTGAGAATAATGGCGCTTAAGAAGAGCATAGCAGGCTTCCGCGCACCGCTCTTCAGTAAACAGGCCGAAAACCGTCGGCCCGGAGCCAGACATCAATGCTGCACTTGCCCCATTGTGGAGTAGTTTATCCTTCAATCGCGCGAGTTCCGGATACTTGGCAACGGTTACGGTTTCAAGATCGTTCAACAAAACCATCGGCGGAGAACCCGCTAGTACCGGAAAATCCAGGGCGCAGCCTTCAACAATACCTTCTTTTAAACTTTCTAGTTTATTTGCATTTCCTTTTTTTGTCAACGAAAAACTCTGATAAACCCAACGGGTGGAGACGGGAAATCCCGGATTAACCATGAGAACGCTGTAACCGTGCAGCGGTGCAACAGGTTGCAAAACCTCTCCGATTCCCGTGGCAAGGGCCGCAGGCGCATCGGCAAGAAAAAACGGCACATCTGCGCCTAACCGCAAACCCAATGCAATTAATTCATCAGCGGAACAGCCACATGCAAACAATTCATTCAAGCCCAGCAGTGTTGCGGCCGCATCACTGCTGCCCCCCCCTAACCCGGCCGCCACAGGTATTCTTTTGGTTAATCCAATAGTGACGCCACAATCCGTGCCGCATCTCCGCCCTTGCGTTGCCTGGAAAAAAAGCTCCGCTGCCCGGCAGACGAGATTGTCTCTATTTTCCGGAATTCCACCACCGCCGAAACAGTGCAAATGAATACCTTCCGCACAAGAAGCCAAGTCGATTTCATCGTACAAACTGACCTTGTGCATGCAGGTTTCAAGAAGATGGTATCCATCAGACCTGCGCCCAATCACCTTGAGAAACAGGTTGATTTTCGCCGGGGCCTTGAGGCTCAGCCGATTCTGCCGCATCGATGATCTCGCCCTGAAGCTTTAGGACAATTTGACAAAACGCATCTTCAATTCGTAGAGAATGCGGGTCAACAGTTCATTCTCGTCGGCGTCGAGATTCCCCTTCGTTTTGCCGGCAAGCAGGGTCAATGTATCAATGGAGTGCTTGGCCAATTCGCGATCCACCACCCGCTGTCCTGTTTCCGGATGCGGCAGCTCCCCCATGTGATACAAAGCAGCGGTGTTCAGGGAAAGAATAAATGAGGCAAAGGTCACATCCGGCATAATGCATCTGCCGGAGGCATCCCGAATCCGGCCATCTGGGCATTCGTCGCAATTTGAAAGATTCTCAGTCATGGCATTTCACTCAACATTTTGATTTTCCGGTGTTTTTCGATTTAAAGATCTATACACTCCAATAAAAATACGGGGTAACAAACCAATAGGCTAATCAGCAACCTCGCCTCAGATAAGAGTCGCCTCTTTTTCCTGTAAGACAGGCGTACTGGCTCACCGGGAATATACCGATATTGCCGGTGAGCCACAATCCTAAAGTAGTGCCGACACGCAGCCCTTTGCCGCCATGCATCGGCATGCGTACAATCAGGGGCACAACGCAGCTTCTCCTTGAAGATACGCCTCCAAGGCGCTATATATTTTGAGTTTACCGTGCCAAAATCGACGAGAGACGGCACCAGAGTCAACTTAAGGAGCCTTGCATGGAAGAAGTTCGTGTTCGCTTTCCCCCCAGTCCCACAGGGTATTTGCATATTGGGGGCGCTAGAACGGCGTTGTTCAACTGGATCTTTGCCAAAAAACACCACGGTAAACTGATCCTTCGCATCGAAGACACCGACGAGGAACGCTCCACCCAGGCCTCGATCGACGGCATTATTGACGGACTGCAGTGGCTTGGCCTTGACTGGGATGAGGGTCCATATTTCCAGACCGAATTCGCCGATGATCATATCGCGGCTGCCAAAAGGTTACTGACCTCCGGTCATGCCTACAAATGCTTCTGCACCAAGGAAGAACTGGAACAAAAACGCGAGACAGCCTTGGCTGAAAAAAAACGCGAGGTCGGCTACGATGGCACCTGTCGCCATTTAACCGCTGAGCAGGCGCAAGAAAAGGAAGCGCAAGGCATCCCGGCGACCATTCGTTTCAAGGTGCCCGAACGTCAGGGCACCCTGTTTTATGATGACGAGGTCCTGGGTCGTATCGAACGCGCCTACAGCGAGATCGAGGATTTTGTCATTGTCCGCTCCAACGGCAAACCACTCTATCTGCTGTGCAACGTGGTCGATGACATCCGTGATCGCATCACCCATGTCATCCGTGGCCAGGACCACATGACCAACACCACGCGGCAAGTGCTGCTCTACGAAGCCTTGCAGGCAAAATTGCCGGTGTTTGCCCACATGCCGCTCACCTTGGATCTGCAGAAACGCAAGATTTCCAAACGCAGCCACGGCGAGGTGGTGGCGGTCCAGTTTTATCGGGACATGGGTTTTATTCCCTGGGCCCTGTGCAACTTTCTTTGCCTCCTGGGCTGGAATCCCGGCACAGATCAGGAGTTCTTTTCCCGCGAGGAACTGATCGAGGCCTTCAGCCTCTCCCGGATGAGCCGGGTCAACTCGGTGTTCAACTATAAACCGGGCGACCCCAAATTCTTCACCGACCCCAAATTGATCGCCATCAACGAGCATTATCTGCGCACCATGGATCTTGCCGAGCTCGGCCAACTGGTGCGCAAGGAACTGGAGACCGAGAGCCTGTGGGATCCGGCCTATGCGGGCACACGTCGTCCCTGGTTCCTGGCGACACTGGGGTTGATCCGCGACCGTTTCCATACGCTCAAGGATTTCACCTCCGCCGGCCGCGCCTATTTTTCCGATCAGTACGACATCGACCCAAAACCGTTGACAAAAAACGTGCTCAAACATCCGGATCTGGCTGCTTGGTTGCCGCAGCTAGCTGAGCGTTTCGCCGCTCTGGACACTTTTAGCGCCGAGGAAACCGAACGGGTCTGCCGCGAGTTTGCCGACGAACTGGCCATCAAGCCAGGTATCCTGATCAACGGCATGCGCACCGTGCTCACCGGACAGCTGGCCGGCCCTTCGATGTTCGACATTGTCACCACTTTGGGCCGGGAGAAAGTTGTGGCGCGCCTGCGTCATGTCGATCACCTGTTCGCCGCAGTCTAACGTTTGCACACGGAACATTTACTTATGACCACAGAAAAAGAGAGCGCCAGCAAGCCGCTCGATTTCATCCGCCAGATCATCGCCGAGGATCTCACCTCCGGAAAACACCAGACCATCGTCACCCGTTTTCCGCCCGAGCCCAACGGCTTTCTCCATATCGGCCACGCCAAATCGATCTGCCTCAATTTCGGGGTGGCGGTGGAGAACAATGCCACCTGCCATCTGCGCTTCGACGACACCAACCCGGACAAGGAATCCACCGAATATGTCGAATCGATCAAGCGCGACGTGCGCTGGCTGGGATTCGACTGGGGGCCGCACCTCTATTACGCCTCGGATTACTTTGATCAACTCCACAATTTTGCGATCGAGCTGATCAAGATGGGCAAGGCCTATGTCTGCCACTTGAGTGGGGACGAGATGCGGCAATACCGTGGCACCTTAACCGAACCGGGCACAGAGAGCCCGTACCGCAACCGGGCGGTGGCGGAGAACCTCAATCTTTTCGAGCGGATGAAGAGCGGAGAATTCGATGAAGGCACCTGCGTGCTCCGGGCCAAAATCGACATGGCCTCGCCCAACATCGTCCTCCGCGACCCGGTGCTCTATCGCATTCTCAAATCGAGCCACCATCGCACCGGCGACAAATGGTGCATCTACCCGATGTACGATTTCACCCACTGTCTCTCCGACATGCTGGAGCGCATCACCCACAGCCTCTGCACCCTGGAGTTCGAGAACAACCGCGCCCTCTACGACTGGGTGCTGGATACCCTACAAACCCCTACTCACCCCAGGCAAATCGAGTTTGCCCGGCTCAACATCAACTACACCGTGACCAGCAAGCGCAAACTGCTGCAACTGGTGAACGAGGGCTTTGTGTTCGGCTGGGACGACCCGCGGATGCTGACCATCTCCGGCTTGCGCCGTCGGGGCTACACCCCGGCGTCGATCCGTAACTTCTGCGCCACCATCGGCATCGGTAAGCGGGAATCCTGGATCGACATGGGCGTACTGGAAAACTCGGTCCGCGACGATCTCAACCAGTCGGCTCTCCGGGTGTTCGGCGTACTTGATCCGCTCAAAATCGTTATCACCAACTATCCGCAGGAGCAGACCGAAGAGGTGACCGCCCAAAATCACCCGCAGTATCCGGAGATGGGGGAACGGACCGTGCCCTTTTCGCGCGAGGTCTATATCGAACGATCGGATTTCATGGAAAACGCACCGAAAAAATTCTTCCGGTTGAGCGTCGGCCGGGAAGTGCGGCTGCGCTATGCGTACCTCATCACCTGCCAGGAGGTGGTCAAGGACGACCAGGGCAAGGTGGTGGAACTGCGCTGCACGTACGACCCGGAAAGCCGTGGCGGCTCCGCGCCGGATGGCCGCAAGGTCAAAGGCACCATCCATTGGGTTTCCGCGCCCCATGCGCTGCGGGCTGAAGTGCGTTTGTATGACCGATTGTTCACCGCCGAATATCCGGATGCGGACAAGGAAAAAAGCTTCAAGGACTTCCTCAATCCGGACTCGCTCACCACTCTGGCAGACTGCATGCTGGAGCCGGGCTTGCTGCAAGCATGCCCCGATGACCGTTTCCAGTTCGAACGGCAGGGGTATTTCTGCCTCGATGCCGTGGCGAGTACGCCGGTCAAACCGGTCTTCAACCGGATTGTTACCCTGCGCGACAGCTGGGCAAAACTTAACGAATCCGAATGAGTGAACAAGTATGCCTCTGATCAACCTGCGAAATATGGCGATCAACCAGAGCGGCACCATCACCGCCGTTAAGGTCGGCGGCGAACTCGGCCGCCGTATCCGGGAAATGGGCCTGGTTCCGGGTACTGAAATCACGATCAAACAACGTGCCCCCTTGAACGACCCGGTCGCCCTCCGGGTCATGGGGGGCACCCTGACCCTGCGCAACAACGAAGCAGATTTCATCGAGGTGGAAGTCGCCCCTTAATCAAGCACCAACCACATCATTCTGTCTCGAGGGCGATTCGTTCTCCTCGGTTTACCCTGGCCGACCTGCGTCTTTCATGCGGGCTTTTGCCCTCCCCGTGTCCCTACAAAATAATGTATTGCCGCAGCGTCCCCCTTGGCAAAGCTGTTGACAGTGGTCATTGTTTGGAGTACCTAACACTGACTGTTTGCGCCTTTGAAATTCGGTTTCACGGAATTTCATCGGTCATCGGGCTACAGGACTCGCATGCAGCGCCGACCAATTTCCACCAGGCACCCGTTGTATTCATGACCAAGGATCAACCAGAAACCTCCTGCTTTTTACTCAGCGACATCCAGGCCCTGTGCCGGCGCCGCAAACGCTGCGGCATCAGGATGGACCCGACAGGTACACCTCTGCCCGAGTCTTGCTGCAACAGCCGCATGCGGGTTTGCACCGTCAAGGGCGACAGAAAGACCTGTGCCAGAATGGCGAATCTGGGGGTGTTGCCCGGTTCAGAACTGGAATTACTCTGCAAGGGAGGAGGTCAGCAGTGCATGATCAAAGTCAACGGCGGCACCATCAGCCTTGACGCCTCGACCGCCGCCGCTATTCTGGTGGAACCGGCCTGAACGTCCTGCCCCCGACCCACGAACAGTCCAAGGGAAGACCTGGCCTTGCCGGGTGGTACAACCTGTGTTCAATTTCGCCCCTTGGAGGGAAAACCATGCAAAATATACTTGTCTTCATTGCCGTTGCCGTTGCCCTTTTTTTTATCGGACGGCGGATATGGCACTCCTGGCGCCATCCCGGCGCCACTTCCTGCGGATGCGGCTGTTCGGCTTGCGATAACGCTGTTCGTTGTCCTGAAAAAAAGACGGTACTGCCCTTATACAAACCATGATTGAGTCGGTATGCGCCTTTTGCTTTTGTTTGGGCGCGCCTTCGATTTCCTGACCAGTCTGCTTCGAAACTTCATCCTCAGCAAAACCTGATAACCTCTTCTCGGTCATTTCGCGCCCCCCCGATCAACGTCAGATTCGCAGAAAACTACCATGGAAAACGTCTGCACCATCGCCCTCGCCGGCAACCCCAATGCCGGCAAGACCACCCTGTTCAATCACCTGACCGGCGCCCGGCAGCATGTGGGCAATTATCCCGGCATCACAGTGGAACAGAAAGAAGGCTGCTGCCTGCACCACGGACAGGGGCTCCGTGTCGTCGATCTGCCGGGCACATACTCCCTGACCGCCTATTCCGTCGAGGAGTTGGTAGCCCGCGATTTTATTATTAACGATAAACCCGATGTGGTGGTGGACGTCGTTGACGCCTCCAATCTGGAGCGAAACCTCTATCTCAGTTGCCAGTTTTTAGAACTCGGGACGCCGTTGGTGATCGCCCTCAACATGATTGATGTGGCTGAAAAAAGGGGCATAACCATCGACACTGAACAACTGGGCGCGCGCCTCGGGGTACCGGTGATTCCGATCATCGCCCGAAGCGGCAAGGGCGTGGACCAACTTCTTGACGCCGTGCTGACGGCAGCCGCAGCAAAAACACCGCCACAACCCGCCTTTCTCCGCTACGGTTCCGATATCGACCAGGCCCTCGCTGACATGACAACAGATATCGAGGCATGCACGGAACTGACCGCCGTCTACCCCGTGCGCTGGCTGGGAGTCAAACTGCTGGAAAACGACGATCAAATCGTCCACAAGGCGCTGGCCCTCTATCCTGAAGCCGGGAAAAAACTGACTGCCCGCTGCGAGGAGGTGACGCATCATCTCCAACACACCCTCGGCGTCTACCCGGAGGCGGTCATTGCCGATCACCGCTACGGCTACATCAAATCGATCATCCACCAGGGTGTCGTTACCCGCAAATTCGTGGCCGACAGGCTCTACGCCTCGGACAAGATCGACAAGATCGTCACCCACCGCATCCTCGGGCCGCTAATCATGGCCGGAGTTTTGTTCGCTCTCTACACCTTTACCTTCAGCTACAGCACCGTGCTCGTTGATTGGCTCTCGCAGTTTTTCGCCCTTATCAGCAAGGGCATCGACACTCTGCTGCCCGACGGCCCGGTCAAGTCGATGATCATCTCAGGGGTGGTTGATGGGGTTGGCGGCGTCCTCGGTTTCGTGCCGATCATCATGTTCATGTTTTTCGGCATTGCCCTGCTCGAGGATTCGGGCTATCTGGCCCGGGTTGCCTTCATGATGGACCGCATTTTTCACTTTTTCGGCCTGCATGGCTCCTCGGTCATGCCCTTCATTGTCTCGGGAGGCATTGCCGGCGGCTGCGCCGTGCCCGGCGTCATGGCCACCCGGACCCTGCGCTCTCCCAAGGAACGGTTGGCAACGCTGTTGACCGTGCCCTTCATGAACTGTGGGGCCAAGCTGCCAGTACTGACGCTCCTGATTGGCGCTTTTTTCTCAGACCATCAAGCCCGTTATATGTTCCTCGCGACCCTGGCGGCCTGGATTGTGGCCCTGTGCGCCGCCAAGTTCCTCCGTCTGACCGTGCTCAGGGGCGCCTCCACCCCCTTTGTCATGGAACTGCCGCCCTACCGTTTTCCCACCATCAAAGGTCTGTTTATCCACACCTGGGAGCGCACCTGGCAGTACATAAAAAAAGCGGGCACCGTTATTCTCGGCATCTCGGTACTGATCTGGGCGATGATGACCTATCCGGGCCTACCCAAGGAGCGATTGGGCCATTACGAGCAGCAAAGGACGCAGATACAGTTGGTCCATGCATCGGCGGACAAGGCGACGCTGACTGCGGCACTGCAAAAAATAGAAGCGGAAGAGGCAATGGAAAGACTGCGGCATTCCATCGGCGGCCGGATCGGCATCGCCCTGGAAAGCGTCAGCCGGTATGCGGGTATCGACTGGCGGACCAACATCGCCCTGATCGGCGGTTTTGCCGCCAAGGAAGTCATCATATCGACACTGGGAACAGCCTACTCGTTGGGCGAGGTCGACGCTGAGCAAACAACATCACTCAGTGAACGGCTGGCCAAAGATCCTAATTGGAACCCGGTGGTAGCCTTGGCGGTGTTGGTGTTCATCATGTTCTATGCGCCCTGTTTCGTCACCGTCGTCTGCATCGCCAAGGAGGCGGGATCATGGAAATGGGCCGTCTTTTCGATGGCCTTCAACACCGTTTTCGCCTACACCATGGCGGTGGCGATCTACCAGATCGGTGCCCTACTCTATCTGCGCTGAGGGAATGATTTAACGCATTCAGGCCTTGTAGTCCTTGAACCGGTACAGAACCTCGATCATCTCCGACTCTGGCAGAACCGGAGGCTCTTCCACCTGCAAGGCCTGAAGATAGACACTGGCCAAGGCTTCGACCTCAATGGCCAGGGCCAGCACCCGGTCAAGATCGGAGGCGAAACAGACCATGCCGTGATGGCCAAGCAGGGCAGCGGTACGGTCGCGCAGGGCCTCGACAACGGTATCCGACAACGCCTGGGTGCCGAAGGTGGCATAGGGAGCGCAGCGGATGGAATTCCCGCCGGCTATAGCCACCATATAGTGAAAGGCCGGAATGGATCGCTCCAGACAGGCCAAGGTAGAGCAGCAAAGGCTGTGGGCATGAAGAATGGCTCCCGCCTGGGGATAAGCGCGGTAGATATCGGCATGCATCCGCCACTCCGAAGAGGGCTTGCGTTTCCCCCGCGACTTGCCCGACCGCTCCACCCACACCACATCATTAGGCTGACAACGGTCATAGGGCAAGGCTGAAGGTGTAATCCAAAAACCTGCGCCATCCCGCACACTGACATTCCCCGAGGTTCCCTGGTTCAACCCCTGGTTGTTCATGGCCTGGGCGGTGGCCAGCACCTGCTCCTGCAGACCGGCCCCGATCATCGCCCCTGCTCCGGATACAGTCCGCGCAAACCGGCGCGGCTGGCCGCACAGATGCCCCGTTCGGTGATCAGGCCGGTCACCAGTCGGGCCGGGGTCACGTCAAAGGCCGGATTGACCGCAGGCGTCGCCGCAGGCGCAATCGAGACCGACCGCACCGCGCCCGTTTCATCCTGTCCCTGCACGCGCAGGATCTCTTCCGCGCCCCGCTCTTCAATGGGAATTTCGGCAACACCGTCGCTCACCGTCCAGTCGACAGTGGAACCGGGCAGGGCCACGTAAAAGGGCACACCATTGTCATGCGCTGCCAAAGCTTTGAGATAGGTGCCGATCTTGTTGCAGACATCGCCGCTGGCCGTCGTGCGGTCGGTGCCGACAATGCAGAGGTCTATCAGCCCGTGCTGCATGAGATGCCCTCCGGCGTTGTCAACGATCAGGTGATGGGGAATGCCCGCGGCCACCAATTCCCAGGCGGTGAGACTGGCGCCCTGGTTGCGGGGCCTGGTCTCGTCCACCCAGACATGCACGGGTATCCCTTCCGTCACGGCTTTATAGATGGGCGCCAGGGCTGTCCCCCAGTCAACGGTCGCCAGCCAGCCGGCATTGCAATGGGTGAGGATGTTGACCGGCTCCCCAGCCCCTTTTTTCTCCTGGATGGCCGTGATCAGGGCTGCGCCGTGACAGCCAATCGCCTCGTTGGCGGCTACATCCTCCTCGCAAATCCGTCCGGCTTCGCGGTAGGACTCTGTCAGCCGCCGTTCTTCCGGCAAGGGGAGCAAGAACCGCAGCATCCGCTCCACGGCCCATCGTAGATTGACCGCCGTTGGCCGGCAGGCAATCAGACGGCCAGCCATGCTCTCCAGTGCCTGCGAACTGGTACCCTGCCGCAACCCGAGGCAGATGCCATAGGCTGCGGTGGCACCAATGAGCGGCGCGCCCCGGACCAGCATCCGGCTGATCGCATCCATCGCCTCTTCCAGGGTCTCCAGACGAACCACGGCAAAATGAAAAGGGAGCTGCGTTTGATCGATAATTTCAACCCCAACCCCATCCGCCGCCAGCCAGATTGAACGATATGCCTGCCCGTTGACCTTCACAATTCACCTCGTTGCTCTAACGTTTGGTCCGGTGAACAAAAGCTCGCCGCCCTCCAAAAAAATGCACTTTCTTCTCCTGAACACTCATACCTACCGAAACCGGACGCCATGGGCAAGCGAATAATGCGCGCTATCGATCGTGACAGTATGAATGAATGAAAAAAAATAATGATTCTCGTAAATTTGGTTGCTGGATTTTTCCGCAAGGCTCTGCTATACAATCTAAAGTTACCTGTTTTAAGACAGTTACATTTCATCTGCATTGCATTCGGCCATGACCACCGCTCACTCCGTTCTCAGCAATCTCAAAATTTCCGGTAATCTGCCAAGCATGCCGCAGGTCCTGGTGCAATTGATCGACAGCTGCCATGAAGCCGAGATCAATCTCCAGAGCATTGCCCATATTGTTGACAAGGATGCCGCTATCAGCGCTAAATTGCTGCAACTTGTTAATTCCGCTTTTATCGGAGCACGCCGGTCCTTCACCGATCTGGAGCAGGCGGTGGTCTTTCTTGGCGGCGACACTGTCAGAAACCTGGCGATCAGTCTTTCGGTGCAACAGGTTTTTCGCCGGGTGGAAAGCAACGGTCTGCTGTCTGTCGACCGTTTCTGGCATCACAGCTTCCTCAACGCCCTCCTGGCCCGCAACATTGCCCTTGCCACCACCCATCCCGATCCCTCGGAAGCCTATTTGGCCGGATTGCTGCACGATATCGGCAAGCTGCTGCTGTGGATGGCCTTTCCCGGCAAATACGCGCCGCTCCTGCTCAAAGGGGTCCGCTGTCACAACGGCCGGCTCGCCTTCCTTGAAGAAGAAAAGCTCCATGTCAACCACTGCTCGGCCGGAGCCTGGCTGTGCGAGCAATGGCGGCT
>Ga0074197_1001203_pt1 | contig 23389 bp, 19 predicted proteins | sample EPASupsiteSAE305_FD_64526 | JGI IMG/M metagenome (GOLD analysis project Ga0074197, IMG submission 64526) | Bioremediated contaminated groundwater microbial communities from EPA Superfund site, New Mexico - SAE3-05 reassembly with SPADES | ecosystem: Environmental > Aquatic > Deep subsurface >...
CGGGTGACTACTTCATCCTTCCATGCCACGACCCGCGGCCAGTTGACGCGCACGTCGCCGGTTTCAACGCCGAAGGCCGTCCCCTCGCGGGCGTGGGCATAAAGCTTCGCGCTGTTGAGGAAGGTTTTGGTCGGCACGCAGCCGATGTTGAGACAGGTTCCGCCCACGTCGGTTTTTTCGATGAGGGCGACCTTCAGTTTTTCCGCGGCGAGGCGCTCGGCGGCCAGATAGCCTCCGGGTCCCGCTCCAAGGATGACCACATCATAATGAGCCATGTTGTTTCTCTCCATTAAAAAGACATAAATAGAAAATCGATATCGGCGATGACTTCTCCAAAGCGTTTCAGGAAGCGCGCGGCGTAGGCGCCGTCGATGACCTGGTGGTTCGATGTGAGCGAAAGTCCGATGCGCATGCGCGTTTCGACACCAGCGTCGGTCTGTACAAGGGTCGGCCTCACCGTGCACACGCCCAGAATCGCGGTCTCCGGCGCATTGATTACGGGCGTGAACTGATCGATGCCATAGGCGCCGAGATTCGTCACCGTGAATGTCGAGCCGGAGAGCGAATCGGGGGCGATGGTGCCGTTTTGGCAGGCCTGGGCGAGCCTTTTCACTTCCTTTGAGATGTCGGTGAGCGACAGATTCTGCGCATTTCTCACCACAGGGACCATGAGTCCACGGGGAGTATCGACTGCCACGCCCAAATGGACGGGCTTATAGAGCTTAAGTGTTCCGTCAACGAGATGTGCGTTGAATTCAGGGAATTCAGGCAGCACTTTGACAACCGCGGCCAACACCAGGTCTCCGATCGTGATGCCCGCGACATCCGGGTTCTTCTGCGCCTTGAGCCTGGCACGGAGGGAAAGAAGGCGCTCCGCGTCCGCGGAGCTGTGTTCGGTGTACTGTGCCGTAGTCTGGATGGAGTTGAGCATGCGCGCCGCGATCCGCTTGCGTATGCCGATGAGGGGCACTTCCTCGAACTCCTGGGCCGGTTCGACGAGGGCTTGGCCGGGCCCTTTGTCGGATTGGGGCGCGCTTGCGTACGGAATCGCTTCCTGCTGGGAAGCAGCGACGACATCGCGTTCGAGTATCCTGCCGTTTGGTCCGCTGCCACGTGCGATGTCACCGATGTTCACTCCGAGCTGGGACATCGCCTGCCGTGCGCGGGGGCTGGCATGTTTATCCATAGAAGAACTCATTGTGGCGGAAACTTCCGCCGCCGTAGTCTTCTGTGCATTTGAAGGTGGTGGCGAGGCCGTTGGGGCGCTCTCTCGAGGCTCAGAAGCCGCCGGGATTGCCTGCGTTTCGCCCACCGCGGGATTTTGCGCTGTTTCTGGACCTTCCTGCCAAGTCTCTCCCTGATTTCCAATCACGGCGATGACCTCGAGGACGGGCACGTCGTCTCCCTCTTTGTGCAAGAGCGCCAGCACTGTGCCTTCTACGCCGGCAGGGACGTCCATCGTCGCCTTGTCGGTCTCGATTTCGCACAAAACAGCATCCTTGTCGATGTGGTCGCCGGGTTTGACTTTCCATGAAAGGATGACACTTGACTCCACCGTATTGCCGAGTTTCGGCATAATGACCTTTGTCGCCATATCTTGTTTTCCTCTCTTTGCTTATGCGAGAAGCACTTCAAGCCCTTCAGCCTGCAGCGCTTCTATCGCTTCTTTGGATAACCCTGTGTCGGAGATGATGCCGTGCACGGCATTGAGCGGCAGCACGCTGACAAAGCCGACTTTGTCGAATTTCGAGGAGTCGGCGATGAGCCACGTGATTTCTGCCCGCTTGCTCATTGCGCGGACAATTTCAGCGCCTTCGGTGAGTTGGGTCGTCATTCCCCTTTTCACGGAAAAACCGTCGGTTCCGACAAATGCGAGGCGCGCGTTGAAACTGCCAAGGCTTTGCACGGCTATGGGACCTACCAGCGATTCTGTCTCGCGCCTGAAGGTGCCTCCCGTGAGAATCAGATTTATGAGTGGATTCATGCGGGAGTATGAAAAAGCCAGCATCGAGTTGGTCACGATCTGCACATCCTTTTTCCCGACAAGGTGTCTTGAGATGAGCGCAGTCGTGGTGCCAGCCTCGATCATGATCCGGTCACTGTCACCGACGAGTTCTGCCGCCTTCTTTGCGATTCGCTGTTTTTCTTCCATGTGCAGCTTCTGGTGCTCCAGAATGCTTCTGTGCATTGAGGGTTCGGCGCCACCCCGGGTTCTCAGGAGATAGCCGCGTTCTTCAAGCGTGGAAAGATCTCCGCGTATTGTCACCTCAGAAACGTCGAGGGCATTCGCCAATTCGGAGACTGAAATGAAACTGCGATCCGCAAGCAGCTCGAGAATGGCTTTTTCCCGATCATTCAGATCAAACAACATGCCTGCCTCCGAAAAACTTCGGAAATTCTTTCATATTATCTTCGATAATGCTTCGATTCACTTTCTTTTAATATAACACTCGGTACAAAAGTATGCAAGGTGTCCGACCTCAGAAATTTATGTAATCGTTTGCATTTTCGCTCTTGACAGAATTAAAAAGTGCCATGAAAATAAATACGTCAAATGTAAACGTATACATGAAAGCGAGGCGAGAGGCGTGGCAGAACCCATCATTGTCGTACGAAACCTCAGTAAGGCTTTTCCCGGTGTTCAGGCTCTTCAGAATGTGCAATTCGACCTTTGTCCCGGCGAAGTGCACACGCTCGTCGGGGAAAACGGTGCCGGAAAGTCAACGCTTATGAAAATTCTCTCCGGCGTCTATCAGCGCGATTCTGGCGAAATTCTCATCGATGGGAAACCGGTTGAGATACACAATCCGCGTGCGGCGCAGAAGCTCGGCATTTCCATCATCCATCAGGAACTCAACCTCATGAATCACCTCACCGCGGCCCAGAACATCTATATCGGGAGAGAGCCGCGATACGCCGGTGGATTCCTTCTTGACGAGAGGACCCTCAATGCGAAGGCGAAGGAGCTTTTTGACATGCTGCACATGGACTTCGATCCAAGAACCAAGGTTGGAGAGCTCACGATCGCCAAGCAGCAGATGGTGGAGATTGTCAAAGCGCTCTCTTTCAATGCGCGCGTGCTGATCATGGATGAACCGACTTCTCCGCTCAATGAGGCCGAAGTAGAGGAACTCTTCGACATCATACGGCATCTGCGTTCCCAGGGCGTGGGCATCATCTATATTTCGCACCGCATGGACGAACTGTTCCGCATTTCCGACAGAATTACCGTGCTGCGCGATGGTCAGTACATGGGTACTTCCCGCGTTTCCGAGACAAATCTTGACCAGATAATTTCTCTTATGGTAGGACGCAAAATCGACGAGACAGCGCGGCGCATACCGAAGGGAAAGCCAGGAGAGGTCGTACTCGATGTCCGCAATCTGAATCGCGGCCGCTTAGTAAAAAATGTGGGCTTTACGGTACGCAAAGGCGAGATTCTCGGGTTTGCGGGACTCATGGGCGCGGGTCGGACAGAAGTGGCACGGGCCGTGTTCGGAGCGGACCCCATAGATTCAGGCGAAGTATATATAAAGGGTAAGAAAATCACCATCCGTCATCCCCGGGATGCGGCAAAACATGGCATTGGCTATCTTTCGGAGGACCGCAAGCGCTATGGTTTGGCGGTCGGCATGCCGGTGCTCGATAACATTTGCATGACCGATTTGCCTGCTTTTATGAACGCGTTTGGCGTGCTGAAACCGAAAAAAATGCAGAAGACCTCTGCGGAGCAGGTAAAGGCGCTCTCTATCAAAACACCGAGCCTTCTGCAGAAGGTAAAATTCCTGTCGGGCGGCAATCAGCAGAAAGTTGTTGTCGCGAAGTGGCTTGTGAAAAACTGTGACGTGCTCTTCTTCGACGAACCGACGCGCGGAATCGATGTCGGCGCAAAACAGGAAATTTACCAGCTTTTGAATGAATTAGCCTCCCTCGGCAAAGCGGTTGTGATGATCTCTTCGGAACTGCCCGAGATTCTGCGTATGAGCGACAGGGTCGTGGTCATGTGCGAGGGGCGCATAACTGGCGAACTCGATGGAGCAACCGCGACGGAAGAAGCGGTCATGAAACTCGCGACACAGCGAGAAACCATGGTGAAGACTGCGTAATGCAGGCTCAAAATAAAAAGGAAAGGAATTGTTATGGCGAATAAACCCGACGACGCGGCCGCTGCCACATCGCTTTCAAGGAAGACGCCCGAAACCAGGGGCATTTCTGCCCGTCAAAAACTGCTGGCATTTTCCAGCCTTGTGCTTCTTATTGTTGTTTTTTCGATCCTTTCACCGAATTTTTTTCAGCCTTATAATCTCATCGCAATAATGCTGGCGACAGCCGTCAATGGCGTGCTGGCGATCGGCGTCACCTTTGTCATCATCACGGGAGGCATCGACCTCTCTGTCGGCACGATGATGACATTTACCGCCGTCATGGCCGCGCAGACCGTCGCGGTGTGGAACCTGCCGGTCTTTGTCGGCGTGCTCATGGCGCTTGTCGCGGGAACGATTTGCGGTTTGGCCTCGGGCATCATGGTGGCAAAACTCAAGATTCCGCCGTTCATCGCCACGCTTGGCATGAGCATGCTCACGAAAGGGCTTTCGCTCATCATCGCAAGATCCAAACCGATTTATTTTACGAATGCGCCTTCATTTTCAAAGATATCGATGGGCACCATGTTTCCGTTCATCAAAGATTTTCAGATTCCCAATGCCGTAATCATTCTTTTCGTGCTCGCCATCCTCGCGAGTTTTGCCCTCAACAAAACCATTTTTGGGCGCTATACCTTCGCCATCGGTTCGAATGAAGAGGCCGCGCGCTTGTCCGGCATCAACACCGACCGATGGAAGATCGCGGTGTATGCGGTCAACGGTCTCATCTGTGGCATTGCCGGTATCTTGATAGCATCGCGGTTAAACTCCGCGCAGCCGGCGCTTGGTCAGGGCTACGAGCTCGACGCGATCGCGGCGGCGGTAATCGGCGGCACTTCGCTGTCGGGCGGCGAAGGAACAATTCTGGGTACCATCATCGGCGCCTTTATCATGAGCACGCTGACCAACGGCCTTCGCATACTGTCGGTGCCCCAGGAATGGCAGATTGTGACGACGGGGATCATCATCATATTTGCGGTGTATATGGATATTCTCCGCAAGAAAAGGTAATTCAGGGAATACCCGATTCCGCACGGAATCGGAATGTATAAGGAGGAGTAACGCCATGAAAAAACGCACGGTCGTTCTCGCACTCGCATTTATGCTCATCGCAGCGAGCTCTCTTGCTGCGCAGCAGTACTACATTCCTCTCATTTCGAAGGGCTTCCAGCATCAGTTCTGGCAGGCTGTGAAGCAGGGAGCAATGCAGGCTGCCAAGGATTTCAATGTGAACATTACCTTTGAAGGTCCTGAGACCGAGGCAATGGTTGACAAGCAGATCGACATGCTCGCCGCGGCGCTCGCGAAAAAGCCAAACGCAATCGGTTTCGCCGCCCTTGACAGCAAGGCAGCGATTCCCTACCTGCAGCAGGCCAAGACCGCGGGAATTCCTGTTATCGCATTCGACTCTGGCGTCGACAGCGACATACCGCTCACCACCTGCGCCACGGACAACGTCGCGGCCGCGGCCTACGCCGCGGACAAGATGGCGGAGCTGATCGGTGGTGCCGGTGAAGTCGCCGTCATCGTCCACGACCAGACAAGCCGAACGGGCATTGACCGCCGCGATGGCTTCGTCAACCGCATCAAATCGAAATATCCAAAGATCACCATCGTAAGCCTGCAGTATGGCGGTGGGGACCAGCTCAAATCGACCGACCTCGCCAAGGCTATCATTCAGTCCCACCCGAACCTCAAGGGTTTCTTCGGAGCGAATGAAGGTTCCGCAATCGGCGTGCTGAACGGCGTAAAGGAAATGGGCAAGGTTGGCAAGATCGTCGTTGTCGGCTATGATTCCGGCGCGCAGCAGATTGCCGCGGTCCGCAGTGGAGAGATGGCGGGTGCAATCACGCAGAACCCCGTCGGCATCGGCTACAAGACTGTCGAGTATGCAATCAAGGCGCTCAAGGGCGAGAAGTTCCCGAAATTCATCGACACCGGCTTCTATTGGTATGACAAGACCAATATCGATGATCCGAAGATTTCGGCCGTTCTGTATCAATGATCCTAATGGCTTGATAATTCCAGGAAGGCGGGCCTTATGCCTGCTTCCCTGGCCCCTTGGAAAAATGAGCGAGTTCGGCAGGATCTGTTCGAATTGCATTAAAACATTGAAGCATTGCATGGTGGAGAAGCACAGAGATGATCGCAGCATGCGGCGAAAGCCTGATCGATATGGTGCCTTCCGAACAGGGGAGGGACCTTTTTGAAGCGTGTCCCGGGGGATGCCCTTATACCAGCGCGATCGCCGCGGCGCGGCTCACTGTCCCAACATGGTTTGTGGGAAAGACATCGAAAGATTTTCTTGGCGACAAGATCGTCTCCAAACTGCAGGATTCGGGCGTCGACACTTCACTGCTCATCCGGAACGATCAGGCGGTCACGCTGGCCTTTGTCGAGCGAGATGCCGCGGGTAACGCAAACTATGCCTTTTACTCGGCGGACGCGGCCGACCGCTTTTTGTCGCCTTCAGATTTGCCGGCAAAGCTGCCGGAACAGGTCGTCTTTCTTCTTGTCGGCTCCATTTCTCTTGTACAGGAACCATCATGCTCAACAATTCTCTCTCTGATTGAACGCGAACATGGTCGAAAACTCATAAGTTTCGACCCGAATGTCAGACCAAGCCTCATTCAGTCGAAATCCGAGTATCGGGCTCGATTTGAATGGATTTGTCAGCGCAGCGCAATTGTAAAAGCGAGCGATTCGGATCTCGAATGGGTATACGGAATGCCCGCCGAAGCAGCGGCGGCGAAGGTGCTGGCATTGGGGCCGGAGCTTGTGGCGCTTACCATGGGGGAGCACGGCTCTCTTTTTTTGACCAGGCGATACCGAATTGAATTCCCGGCGAAGCAAGTGAAGGTCGTCGATACGATTGGCGCGGGCGACAGCTTCCACGCGGGGCTTCTCGCAGGCCTGGGATGGCTCAAAGTGCGCGATCGTGACAGCCTCGCCTCTTTAAGCGAAAACAATCTTAGGACAGTGCTGCGCCTCGCCACGTCGGCGGCCGCACTCGACTGCACAAAGCGCGGTGCCGGGCCGCCCACTCTCCATGAGTTGGCCGTGTTCGATCCGGAAGCGGTGCGTGTCGCCCCCGGATTCATTCCAACATTCAATACAAAGGAGCGCATATGCTGATTGGAATAAAGCCTTGCATTTCTGCGGAATTGCTTTCGGTGCTCTACCGGATGGGGCATGGCGACGAGATCGTGCTTGCCGATGCTTTTTTCGGCGGTGATGCGCTCAATTCGCGCGTGATACGCGCCGATGGCTTACGCATTCCCGATCTCCTCGATGGTATTTTGAGGCTCATCAACCTCGACAGCTATGTCGATGCGCCGGTGATCATGATGCAGCCGTCTAAAGGCGATGCACTTGATCCGGAAGTTGAACGCCGATACCGCCAGGTCATCGATCGCTATTGGCCGGACATACCGCCGATAGCGCGCATGGAGCGTTTTGCCTTTTATGAAAGAACAAAAAAAGCTTTTGCTGTAGTCATGACAGGCGAGACAGTCAAGTATGGCAATATTATCCTGAAGAAAGGAGTTCCGCCCGTCATGGATTGAAAAGGCGCGATCAATTATGGAACAGGCAGCAGGTTCTCTTCTTGCGATAGCGATCCTCATGGTTGCCGGCTATGTGCTTGCGAAGCGTGGCTGGCTGGGAGAGCGCGCTGTCGAAGGACTCAAGAAGCTCATTACGAATCTGACGCTGCCTCTGCTGTTATTCCGTACATTTTTGCAGCTGAGGCCTGATGGCAGGAATGTACTGCTCGCGGCCGGCATCTTCGTGGCATGCGCCGTCATGGGTCTTCTGGGGGCTCTCCTTAGCCGGCTGGCCCATACCCCCAAGCCTGAAACGCGCCTTTTATTTCAGGGCTTTGAGGCGGGGATGCTGGGTTATGCACTCTATGCGGGCTATCACGGAAGCGAACATCTTCCATCGTTTGCCGCCCTCGACATGGGACAGGTCATCTATGTATTCACCGTCCTCATGGTACAGATGAGTATGGGGACCGATGTGCACTCCGGGGAGAACGGTGGAAAACCGAAATTTCCCTGGCGCGACATCGCGAATTCCAAGGTGCTCTGGGCGATAGGAGGCGGCATACTGCTTTCCCTCCTTGCCCCTGGATTTTCAGAAGTACTGGCGGTTCGGAGCAACCTGACGCGGGCAGTGTTCGATATGGTGGGAGGCCTGACAACCCCCCTCGTGTGCCTTGTGATTGGCTCTTCGCTCAGCGCGGGTATTGTCGTAGACAAGTACTTGGTGCGCGTGGTAGCCGCGCGCGTGGTGGTGGCGGTCGTCATCGGGATGGTCTTCGCGTACCTGATTGTGCCGGCGCTGGGATTTTCAGAGTGGCACATGCGCGCGGCGATGATGCTGTTCATACTGCCGCCGCCTTTTGTCATTCCCGTATATCATAAGGGCAACGCGCAATTTGTCGGCAGCGTGCTTACACTGTCTACGCTCGTCTCTGTGGTGCTGATTGCAGTGCTCGCCATCGCGGGAGTCGCATGATGGCACACAGCACCATAACCATAAGGAATGTCGCGCAGCGGGCAAACGTGTCCACGGCTACGGTATCCCGAGTGCTCAACAACGACCCCCGCGTGCGCGATGCAACGAAGAATGTAGTGCTTGAAGCGATGGAATCGCTTGGTTATAAGATCAACTTCGTGGCGCGCAGTCTGAAGACGAGCCGGACCCACACGATTGGCGTCCTCGCACCGGACCTGTCGGGCGATTTTTTCATGTTCATCGCGGAAAGCATGAACCGAGAGCTGACACTGCGGGGCTATTCTCTTGTCGTGAGTACTTCGAGAGACTCGGAGGAAGAAGAGGCAAAGCGCATCCGGCACCTCGCCGAGCGCCTCGTGGATGGCATCGTCCTCATTCCCATAGGAAGTTCGAGCGCGTATCTCCCACAGATTTCCGCCCTGAACATTCCTATTGTCTTCGTCGACCGTGCACTCAAAGGGTATGAGACGGATCAGGTGCTCGTCGACAATGAGGGAGGGGCGTATGAAGCCGTGAATGCCCTGATACGGGAAGGGCATCGTCGCATTGGTTTCCTTGGCGGAAAACCCGAGGTGACGACCGCAGGAGAGCGCTTTGCCGGATACTGCAGGGCTATGGAGGAGGAGGGTCTTGAGATTGAGCAACAATATGTGCGGTTTGGCCATCCCACGCTTCCCTTTGGTTACCGCACCATGGAAGAGATCATGAAAGACCCGCATTCGCCGGACACCTGGTTTATCGTCAATTTGTTTACGCATTTGGGAGCGACCAATTATCTCGTCTCGGAAGGAGGAGAACGAGCCAGGCAGACCACCTTTGCAGCATTCGATGAGATGCCGTATTCCCCACTTTTGAGGTATTGCAGGTATGCCGTGCAGCAGCCGATCGCCGAGATGGGCAAAGCTGCCGCCAACCTTATCATCGACAGAATTGAAGGGAAAGGACCGTCTGGACCGCAGATACTTCGGTTCAAGACGCGATTGATACAACACACGCCCGCACGATGAGTGTCGGGATGATTCTATCGGAGGAACAGTATGGAACAAGCGAAAGATTTTGCCTTGCAACAGGCTAGGAACAGGCTAAAGGGCATCGCGCCCAAAATTGGAATTCGTCCTGTCATCGATGGCAGGCGCAGAGGTGTCAGAGAGTCGCTGGAAGATGTCACCATGGGCATGGCAAAGGCCGCGGCCAAACTCATCTCTGGAAATCTCCGCCATCCGACAGGAGAAGAAGTCGAGTGCATTATCGCCGATTCCACGATAGGGGGGGTCGCCGAGGCCGCGGCATGCGCCGAGAAATTCGCACGTGAGGGAGTGGCGGTCACACTCACCGTGACGCCTTGCTGGTGCTATGGCTCCGAGACAATGGATACAGATCCGCTCACCGTGAAGGCGGTGTGGGGATTCAATGGCACGGACCGCCCCGGAGCGGTGTATCTGGCTGCCGTGCTCGCCGCCCACTCCCAGATGGGGCTCCCGGCTTTTGGAATCTATGGACACGATGTGCAGGACTTCAAGGATATAGACAACATACCGGCTGACGTCGCGGAGAAAATCCTTCGCTTCGCGCGCGCGGGGATCGCCGCGGCATGGATGCGGGGGAAGAGCTATCTCTCCGTCGGCTCGGTGGCCATGGGCATCGCGGGATCGATCGTCAATCCCGACTTCTTCCGCGAATATCTCGGCATGCGCAACGAATATGTCGACATGAGCGAAATCACCCGTCGCATTGAGGAGAAAATATATTCAGAGGCCGAATTCCACCGCGCGATGGAATGGGTAAAGACGTACTGCGTGGAAGGGCCTGACAACAATCCTCCTGAGCAGCGGCATTCCCGCGCCCGTAAAGACAAGGTCTGGGAGATGAGCGTAAAAATGGCCCTCATCGTGCGCGATCTGATGGTCGGCAACCCCGATCTGCGCCGGAAAGGGCTCTTTGAAGAGGCCCTTGGCCACAACGCCCTTCTTGCGGGTTTCCAGGGACAGAGGCAGTGGACTGACCATTTCCCCAATGGAGATTTCCTTGAGACCATTCTCAACTCGAGTTTCGACTGGACAGGCATACGCCAGCCCTACCTCGTCGCGACGGAGAACGATTCCCTGAACGGCGTCTCCATGCTCTTTGGGCATCTTTTGACGGGGAGCGCCCAGATTTTCTCCGATGTGCGAACCTACTGGAGTCCGGAAGCGGTGCAGCGCGTCACGGGCTGGAAACCGTCGGGGCTCTCCGAAAACGGCTTTATCCACCTCATCAATTCCGGCGCGACCTGTCTCGACGGCACCGGGTGTGAGCGCCTGGGCGGCCAGCCCGCGATGAAGCCATGGTGGCAGGTCGAGTCCGGTGAGGCCAAGGCGGCGCTCAAGGCGACGCAGTGGCGCTACGCGAGTCTCGGCTACTTCCGGGGCGGCGGATATTCATCCGATTTCTTGACCGAGGGCGGCATGCCGGTCACCATGACCCGCGTAAATTTTGTGAGAGGTCTTGGACCAATGATCCAGATCGCCGAAGGATTCACCGCGACTCTGCCTAGGGAAGTCCATGATACTCTGGATTTGCGCACCGATCCGACCTGGCCGACAACCTGGTTTGTGCCGCGCCTCACAGGGAGTGGTCCTTTCAAGGACGTCTACTCCGTGATGGCGAATTGGGGAGCGAATCACGGGGCTATTTCGTATGGACATATCGGCGCGGACCTTGTGAGCCTCGCCTCGATTCTGCGAATCCCCGTAGCGATGCACAACGTGTCCGTCGAGAAAATTTTCAGGCCAAGCTATTGGAATGCGTTCGGCATGGATCCGGAAGGAGCCGATTACCGGGCTTGTTCGGCGCTTGGGCCTTTATATAAGTGAACTAAACGAAAAGACAGCGGCATCGCTTGGCAAAAGGCGATATTGAGGCGGAGTGTCGGGGCCACATGGAGCGGTTCCGACACTCCGCCATCATATTGAGCAAAATATATCAAATAAATCTTGCGCTTTTATCAAAAGGCAGTATAAAATGTTTAGCTTTGTGTGATTTGGCATAAGCTCTGCGAAGAGCGAATGAGGCATCCAGGCTATCCCGAGGATTTTCGATTCAAGTATGGCAAAAAAATCGACCCAAAACGATTATCTCCACACAATTCGGGGCTATCTCTCCCGCTACAGGAAGCTTGCGCTGCCGGGGCTGGGGGTCATGATTCTCATCACGCTGGGCCAGCTCGCAGGGCCTTACATACTCAAGCAAATTATCGATGTCGCGGTTCCGAAAGAAGATACGGGGCTTCTTCTGAAGTATGCCTTTGCCTTTCTCGGCATTGTGGCGGTGACAGGGGCCTTGAGTTATGTAGGCATGATTTTGCTGGCACGCCTGGGGCTTTCAATTGTCACACTGATAAAACAGGACATTTTCTCGCATCTTTTAAAACTGCCTATGTCGTTTTTTGACAAGCACCCCATCGGTGAACTCATGTCGCGGACAGAAACCGATACCGAGCGGGTGCGCGATATGTTCTCGAACCTGGGTGCGAACCTCATCGTGAATATCTTTACCATGATCGGTATCTTTGCGGTGACCTTCACCCTGGTGCCAAAGCTGGCGCTCATAATGGTAGGTGTTTCAGCTGTGCTTCTCACAATTCTGATTGTGTTTTTTTCGAAAATTTTCCCGATGTACGAAAAAGCGCGTTCCTTTTACGCGTCAATCACCGCAAAGGTAACGGAATTCATACAGGGCATCGAAGTCCTGAAAGCGTATGGAAGAACTGGCTGGGCCGAAGCGGAGCTTGATGCCCCTGCCAAGCAGAAAGTGTCGCTTGAGGTCCGCATCTCGCTCATCGAATATTCGATGATGTCGGCGCTCAATTCATTGATCGGCCCATTGTTCATTGTCGCGCTGCTCTTGCTCTATGCGCCGAAGGTGCTCACGGGCACGATGACGCTTGGCACGATCCTGCTCTTTGTCGAGTACGGTTCCAGGCTCCTCAGGCCCATCGCGGAAATCGCGGAAAGTCTCCGCAGCCTTCAGCAGGCGCGCACCTCGCTTTCACGGATACGGAAGATCATGGCGACTCCGGAAGAACCAAACCGTGGCTCAGGTAAACTTCCGACCCTCGACCATGAAATTCGCTTTGACCACGTGTGGTTTGCCTACGAGGGTGAAGAGTGGATTCTCCGCGATCTTTCATTTGTCATACCAAAAGACAGTTTTTCCGCCATCGTCGGCGCGAGCGGCTCCGGGAAATCCACGACTATCAGCCTCATATGCGGATTTGCCCATCCACAGAAAGGTCATGTTCTCATCGACGGGATCCCTCTTGATGAAATCGACATCATTGCATGGCGCAAGCATATCGGCCTCGTCTTGCAGGAATCATTCCTGTTTCCGGTTTCAGTACTCGAAAATACAAGGCTTTATCATGAAGAAATAACAGAATCCGAGGTACGCGCGGCGATATCGGTCGTCCACGCGGACAGCGCGATAGATACGCTCCCCGAAGGGCTTTCGACAAACCTTTGGGAGAGGGGAGGGAACCTTTCCTCGGGAGAGCGCCAGCTCGTCTCTTTCGCAAGGGCTCTTGCGGCCAATCCTGAGCTCATTTTGCTGGATGAGGCGACGAGCAATGTGGACATGACTACCGAAAAACACATTAAGGAGAGCATGGACGTACTTCGGAAGGGCAGAACGATGATTGTTGTCGCGCACCGCCTCTCTTCGGTACTTAGGGCTGATACGATCTTCTTTCTGAGTGAGGGGCGGCTGATTGCGGAAGGGACACATGAAAGCCTCTATGAGAACTTGCCGGCGTATCGACTCCTTGTGGATCAGCAGTTTCCGGAAGGGAAAAAGGGGCACGCATGAACTCATCGCGCAATAAGAACGAAAAGAAAAGCTCAGCCCGCCGGACAGGCAAAGGTGCGCCGCGGCGATCCGCCTCTCCAAGATTCTCCCATATCCGCTGGATTCGCGAAGTATGGCGCGAACGTCAAGGCCTTATCTGGCTTCTGCTCTTTTTGACGCTTTTGTCGAGCGCGGTAGCGGTCGCGTTTCCGCTGCTCACGAAGCAGCTCTTCGATCTTCTGGAACATGCGATCGATACCAAAATGAGCGAGGATGCCGCGATGGCTCAGGTGAAGCGCATTGCGCTGTATTTTGTGGCGATTGGCATAGCAGGTTTTGTCGCGGGCACTTTTCCGGGAATCCGGGGCGCTCTGAACGTAGTCTTCGATTACATTGTAAGAAAAAGGTATTTCGGCGAAGTAGTTCAGAAAGACATGCGATTCTTCAGCAAATTCCGCTCGGGCGATGTCATTACGCGTCTCACTTCGGATATCTCGGATTTTCCGAAACTGTCCTGGTTCCTCTGTTCAGGCATTTTCAGAGCGGTCGAGTCGGCGAGCAAAGTCACATTCTGCATCGCCGCGATGCTCAGCCTCGATTGGCGACTTGCGCTCGCGTCGCTCGCATCGCTGCCCATCATGCTTTTTGTTTTCACCCGCACTCAGTCTGCCATTTATGACCGCGTCAACAAAAACGAGCAGGCGATTTCGGCCATCAACAACCAGCTCGAGATGAGTTTTTCGGGCGTGCGCGTCATCAAGGCTTTTGCGAGCGAAGGGAAATACACGAAATTCTTCCAGGATGCCCTCGCGCGCCGCTTCGAGACGGAAATGGGCGTCGCCAAACTTGAGGCGGTGATGCAGCTCATTTATCAATATATAGATTATGTCGCACAGATTGCCCTTGTGTTTGTGGGCGGACTCATGGTCACCAAACACACTATTTCAATCGGAACTTTCTATGCCTTCTATAATTATCTCAATATGCTCATTTACCCGATGCTCGATATTCCACAGCTTTTTGTGTTCGGAAAGCGTGCCTTCGTGAACATCGACAGGCTGGAGGAGATGCGCAACTATCAGCCAGAAATGCAGGAAGGAGAAAGAGGAAGGGAAGGTGGTGCCACGAAGAGCGCCGATCAAGATTCAGCAGAAAGGGCGACCCGTGAAGTTCCGCTTCGGAACGGCCCGCACGATGGCTCGGCAAAAGAGACCCTGAAAAAGGCGCCTGAAACGACGAAGCAACTTCCTCCCTTGCGATCCCTTCGCTTCGAAAAAGCGACAGTGTATTACGAACACAAGCATAAACCTGCGATCGACGATATCAGACTCGAAATCTTTCCCGGAGAAAAAATCCTCGTGATCGGCCCTGTCGGCTCCGGCAAGACGACACTTGTGAAGACAGCGCTGGGCCTTTTGGAACCCCGGACGGGTCGCGTGACCATCAATGAAAAGTCCGTGCGTGCCCTGGATCCTGAAGAGCGCCGGGGGCTTATCGGGTATGTTCCCCAGGATCCGCTTTTGTTCAGCGGAACGATTCGCGACAACATTCTTTTTGGTTGCCGCGAGGGACAGAGCTTGCCCGAAAGTGAGCTGGCGCGCCTCATCGAAGTCTCGAGGCTCTCCGATGAAATCGCAGCCTTCCCCGATGGCCTCGAAACCAAGCTCGGCCAGCGCGGCACCAGCGTTTCAGGGGGCCAGAAGCAGAGAATCGCCATCGCGCGGGCGCTCGCGGGCTACCCGGCGCTCCTTTTGCTCGACGACATGACCGCATCCCTCGACACCAACAACGAAGAGGCGCTCTGGCGCTCGCTCGCCGAGATGCCTGAGTTTGCCCGGGCGGCAGTGATCGCTGTCTCGCACCGCCTCTCGAGCATCCAGTATGTCGACCGCGTCCTTTTTTTGAAAAACGGGCGCATCACCGGATTCGGGGAGCATTCTGAGCTTATGGCGAATAACCCTGCCTACCGCGAATTCGTCGCCGAGCACGTGCAGAGGCCGGGGGAGTGAGATGATTTGGCAGAATTCATATTTTTGCGCGCAGTTTCTCTGCCTTCTCTTCAGCCTCGATTGCAAGTTCGGTCGCGCGGAATGTGAGCTCCTGGTCCTGCGCCGTGCGTGTGTTGTCGATGCAGTCGCGCACAAGCTGGCCGAAGAACGGGAAGCCGCAAGTCCCTGCTGCTCTGAAATGATACTCTCCCCTGTGATTCACGAGGTACACGTGATCTCCTTCGGGGTCCGAGGCCACGTCGATGTACTTGCGCATTTCGATATAGCCATCTGTCCCTTGGATAAAGGTCCGGCCGTCTCCCCAGGCGCCCAGTCCGTCGGGCGTGAGCCAGTTGACGCTGAAGTAGCCAGTCGCACCATTGTCCATCACCAGGCTTGCGTCGCCGAAATCCTCAAATTGCCGGTAACGGGAAAATTTATAATTCGCGGTGTGGCTTGCCGAGATTGAAGCATCGCGCGCTCCCGCGTAGAAGAGTATCTGCTCGATCTGGTGACATCCCAGATCGACAAGGATGCCGCCGAAATTCGCTTTGTCGAAGAACCATTCGGGGCGCTGATCCAGGCTTATCCGGTGAGGTCCCCAGCCTGAAATATGCACGATTTTTCCGATCGCCCCATCTTCGATGAGTCGCTGGGCATATACCGATGCTTCGACGTGAAGCCGTTCGCTGTAGTACACCGCATACATCTTCCCGGTTTCCGCGACGGTGCGCCGGGCCAGGTCCACCTGGGTCCGGGTGGTGAATGGCGGCTTGTCGCTGAAAAAATGCTTGCCGGCCTCGAGCGCGCGCATGCCAAGTGGCCCGCGTTCTGCGGGAATAATTGCTGAAGCAACGAGCTTGATATCTGAAGCACGGAGAATTTCATCAATGGAACTTGCGGGTGTCGCGTCGGGATAGACTTCACGGAAACGGGCTACGTTTGCCGCATCGCGGTCATAGACCATCGCAATGGCCGCGCCAGCCTCGGTGAGCCCGTTGCACATGCCGTAAATGTGGCCATGATCGAGGCCGATAACGCCGATGTTGCATTCGCCTTGCGCGCATACTGGTGCTGCCTTTCCTTTTGGCGCATAGAACTGGCCGCTGGATTTTTCCTGCATGGTGCCCCCTGTGTGACAAATTTGCGCTCATTATATAGTAAAAGATCGGGGCAGGCAAACTCCTGCGCATGCCAAAATTTGCCGCCCCCTGTACAGTTCATTATACTTAAAAGAGTTAATGTCAAAGTACGGGAGGTGAAACATGAAGCCGAATCAATCAACGCTGAAAGTCCTGTCGATTGCAAGCGCGCTCGCGTTTCTCGCGGTCCTTGTCGTGAACGTCCTGGCAAACGCGCTGCCATTGAACGGTGTCACCACAGGCCAGCTTTCCGATGAAATTCCGAATCTCTTTGTTCCGGCGGGCCTTACGTTTTCGATCTGGGGTGTCATCTACTTGCTTTTGGCCGGCTATGTGCTGTATGCGATCCGCGAAGCGTGGAGAAAGAACGGAGATGGCGGAGGCTGGACGGCGCGCGATGCTGTCCTTTTTTTGCTGAACGCAGCAGCGAATATCGGCTGGATTTTTGCTTGGCAGTGGCGGCATGTGGCCTTGTCGATGGCGCTCATGCTGGTGATTCTCGGAACTCTCATCGCGCTCGAGCTTTCGATAGAGCAGAAAATGAAAAAAGGCGGGGCTCTGTCCCTCGCTGAACCCTTGTCTCCAGGCGAGCCTTCCGCGCAGCCCCGACCTCAGCGCTCGTCTCGTGCCCGGCACTTGCGGCGATTTTTTCTCTCTGTGCCGATAAGGGTCTATCTTGGCTGGATTTCGGTTGCGACAATTGCGAACGCGACCGCGCTGCTCGTCAAACTTGGCTGGAATGGCTGGGGGCTCGATCCCCGCGCCTGGACGGTTATCGTGATCGCGGCTGGTCTGGCAGTGGCACTCGGGTTTTCCGTCGGGCAGAGGCAGATTGCGGCTCCCCTCGTGGTGGTCTGGGCCTATGCCGGCATTGTGATCAAGCGGACTCAGGTCGATGCGGCGTATTCACGGGCAGTGTGGATCGCGGCGCTCGTCTCGGCGGGCATTATTTTGCTTTCCTTTGTGGTGGTGAGGATTGTAAGGCCAGGAACTGCTGGATCGGGCAAGGCCGCGGCCGGTCAGTCATAGACCCGCGTTTCGTCTTGCCGTTGTTGTTGATGCTGGATTCCCGCGATACAATGAAGGGCATGGAGGAAGACAAAACAATGTCAAAAAAATCGATTCTCGTCATGGTGTTCTTATGCTCTCTGCTCTTGGGCGCGGGGGCGCAAGTCATTGTCTTCGGAATGGGAGATCCGGATATCGACGCCGGATTGAATGAGCTCAATGCGAGCGCGAAGCTCAATATGCCGGGATTCCAGGCGGAGGTCGCGCTTGCGTGGGGCCAGCCCGCCGCGAGTATCACGGTGGCCCTGTCGCAGGGCCTGTCGCCGGGAGAAGTGTACCTCGCCGCGGCGCTCGCTCATTTCTCCGGCAAGCCGCTCAACGTCGTGATAGAGCTCTATAAGAAAGACAAAGCAAAGGGCTGGGGCGCGCTGGCGAAGGAACTCGGAATCAAGCCGGGATCGAAGGAATTCAAGCTCCTCAAGGAGACACTGGAAGGTTCCCGTAAAAAAGTCAAAGGGAAAAAATAGAAATTTTCTGTACATATGCGCCTGCTCTATGAGAAGAGAAATAAAAAGCAGGCGCTGACCTCAAAACAGCATCTCTTCATTACCGATTGTTACAATTTGTTACATTGCGGAAAACCTCCAGATACATCAGGGCGATAACTTTACTGCATGGAGGATATACTATGAAGAAAACCAAATACCCCATTATTCTCATTGCGGGCTTGATAGTTTTTCTTTGGTCGTGCCAGATGTCTCCGAGCGATGAAGAGCTTAGCTCGAGCGAGGAAGAATTCGTCGCAGAACAGACTGCAGCATCCATAAGTACCGATGAGGGTGGAGCGCTCTATACGACCAAGGCGCTTTCCGATCCGTCCTACTATGAAAATCTAGAAGACGAAGCGGAATATGACGCAACAACGGGCACTTTCTCAGTTACGACTTCAATCGATTTGACATATAAAGGATCCACTTCCGTCAATATGAGTTATAAGTTGTACGATACAGATGGAAATGTACAGTCCAGTTTTGATTCTGCTACCACCTATAGAGTTGAGGCGACTATGCAGTTCAGCCATGATGTGAATACAAACCGGTACGAGGCTCATACCAGCAAAAGCACGAATGTAACTGTTACGGGGCTCAACACCGATACGGTAGTCGTAAATGGTGAATGGCTGGCTGAAAGGACTGCCCAAACCTCTTCGTCGGTACCACAGCCGCACGAAACCACCTTATCCCATCATCTGTTGCTCAGGAACATTACCTATACGAAGGAAAGCGAAACCGGTCAGTATCTCCTCAGCGGGGGTTCTGCCTCATCACAGATAGAAGGGTCGATCAACAACAAGAGTTTCACTCGGTCCGTCCAGTGGACCTTTGGCGACTCCAATACCGCCACGATGACGTATCAGGGAGAGACCATGACCGTCAACATCACGACAGGAGTCATCGTCGACTAAGAGAAGCGGAAGATACTGATCTCACTGTGGCCGAAACAATGCATGCCTGGTGTATCGATTCGTAGAGGGAGGACGCATGATTTTGAGGGAAGCCCTTGTCAGTGATACATTAAGTAATATGCGTTGTTTCGCATCAGTGAGGTTTTACAGGGATGGAGAAGGTAGTAATTGTTGACGACGATGAAAAGATGAGCGCTCTTCTCGTCCGATACCTTGGAGAATTCGGTTTTGAGGTTGTGTCCATGTCCCGCCCGAGTGAAGCATTGGCGTTACTCGGGCAAAGTCGGTTCGATATAGCGATTCTTGATGTCATGCTTCCTGAAATGGACGGATTCGAGCTTCTTAAAAAGATTCGTGAGATCGATGATCTGCCAATTATCATGCTGACCGCAAGGGGAGAGCTTCCCGATAGGGTTCTTGGCCTTGAGCTCGGAAGTGACGATTACATTCAGAAACCTTTCGAGCCAAGAGAGCTGGTCGCTCGCATCCGGGCAATCCTTCGCAGACGCAAGGCGAATGGAGATGTTGTCAGTGATTCTTCTGTCATCAAGGTGGCAGGAATAGTTCTGAACAGGGCCACCTTTTCGGTTACCGTCGATGGTGTTCCAATTGAATTGACGACATCTGAATTTCAGCTGCTGGACATTTTTCTATCGTCGCCCAGAATAGTTTTTCCCCGGGAAGTCCTTATGGACAAATTGCGTGGATCGTCTATAGGGGCTTTTGACCGATCCATCGATGTGCTTGTCAGCCGGCTCAGAACCCAGTTGCAGGATGATTCCAGAAATCCCCGATTTATCAAGACTATCCATGGTATTGGATATGTCTTTATGGCAGAGTAACAATGAGATGGCGTAAATCGCTCTTTACCAAGACATATGTGACGATTGTTATTTTGGCGTTAATATCAGCCCTTGCGGTGGGGCTGTTCGTGTTCGGTCAATACAGATTACGCTTTAAAAGTAACTCCGTGTCCGCATTGCCCCAATTCTACAAGCGGAACTCTATGGATCTGGGTATCTCTCCAGACCCTGAAAAAGGGCGTATTCTTGCAGAGCGACTCGGTGTCGACATCTTCTATTTTGGGAAATCTTCACATTGGCAAACCCTCGAGGATCCTGCAGTTGTTCATTTCATGGAGAATATATCGAAAAGAGGACGTGATATACAGGGATACCGTGACAGAAAGCTCTATGTGGGATTCAGTGACGAACGTGGATATTTTGTGTTCTATGGCAATCCCTTGTTCAACATAGAGCGTCTGCCTGTGGTATTAGGAACCTTTCTCTTGATCGGGTCACTCCCCTTGATTATCACATTTTTTGTTATCCGTATGCTCCTTTTGCCACTCAAAAGGCTGGAACAAGGGGTTAGTGAGCTCAACGCCGGCAATCTGTCCTTCCGCGTCTCTCCGGTAAGAGATGACGAATTGGGAGCTCTGGCAAAGGCGTTCAACCATATGGCCGAGCAGATCCAGCAGATGATCTCCGACAAGGAACAACTTATACTCGATGTGAGCCATGAGCTGAAAACACCGATCACGAGGATAAAGCTATCGCTTGAATTTCTGGAGAATGAAGCGCTTCGCAAGAGCTTGGAAGAAGATGTCGATGAAATGGATCTAAAAGTTCAGGAGCTGCTTACCTCGGCTCGTCTGAATACGCCGTATGGCAGTCCAAAACGAGAGAAAACAGAGCTGGCGGCTTTTTTACTGTGGATAATCGGGCAATATGGCAAAGACCCGCCTGGCGCTGTCCTGCTTCCAGGAGATCCTGCGGTGTTTGTCGAAGTGGATCAGGGATTGTTCCAGACGGCTTGTAAGAATGTCCTGGAAAACGCGATCCGCTACTCTAGGCCCAATGCTCCTCCGGTAGAACTATGGTATGAGGTAGGTGCGTCATTTGTCGACATCAGTTTTCGGGATCATGGCGTTGGCATTGCTTCGGAGCACCTCGATCGTGTATTCGAGCCCTTCTATCGAGTAGACAGATCGCGTGACAGGCGGGCTGGCGGGTATGGGCTCGGTTTTTATCTTGTCAAGAAGATCGTTACCGCTCACGATGGAACCGTCTTAATCGAGAGCGAGGTAGGAAAGGGGACTCTTGTGACCATACGCATCCCGCGAAACAATAGCAGCAATTAACCTTAGGCCTTTTTATCCAATCCGATTTTACGCCCCGAATATCCTCTGTTTCCCACGATCCAAAAGGCTTTCAAGCAATGCCGCCGGGTTCGCGAATTTCCCGAGCAGGATCATCGCCGCGATGATGTAGGGCTTGTAGCTCGCTTCCCGGTAGGTGTCGTCCCTGTAGCGGTCGAAGACGCTCGCGGCGACTTCGCCCGCCTCGCAGGAGACGTCGGTGATGTCCGCGGGCAGGCAGTGCATGTAGAGGGCCTTTCCGTTTTTGGTCAGCCCCATCTTTTCCTCGGTGCACTCCCAGTCCACGAATTTGGCGTTGTTGGCGAGTGCCTCTTTTTCGAGCGCCTTGAGGCCGTCCTTGTCGCCGGCGTGGAGGAGGGGAACGCGGCGGAGCATGACGTCGTAGGGAGCCCAGCTCTTGGGATACACGATGTCCGCGTCCTTGAAAGCCTCGTCCATTGAGTCCGTGTAGGTGAAGCTTCCGCCCGATGCGGACGCCTGCTTCTTCGTCATCTCCAGCACATCGGGGATGAGGTCGTAGCCCTGAGGATGGGCGAGAACGATGTCCATGCCGAATCGGCTCGCGAGCCCGATGACGCCCTGGGGTACCGAGAGGGGTTTGCCATAGGAGGGACTGTATGCCCAGCTCATGGCGATCTTCTTGCCCCTGAGCTTGTCGAGGCCGCCAAAGTAGTGCGCGAGGTGCAGGAAGTCGGCCATCGATTGTGTCGGATGGTCGATGTCGTTCTGCAGGTTGACGATTGCCGGTCTGGAGGGCAGGACGCCGGCTTTGACGCCGTCGTCGAGGGCTTTGCCGACTTCGCGCTGGTAGCGGTCGCCTTCGCCGAGGTACATGTCGTCGCGGATGCCGATCGCTTCCGTGAGAAAGCTGATCATGTTCGCGGTTTCGCGGACGGTCTCGCCGTGGGCGATCTGGCTCTTGCCCTCGTCGAGGTCCTGGATGTAGAGGCCGAGGAGGTCGCAGGCGGACGCGAAGGAAAAGCGCGTGCGGGTTGAATTGTCGCGGAAATTCGATACGGCGATGCCTGAGTCGAACACGCGCGGGCTGATGTTGCGCTCGCGCATGGCGCGCAGGATATCGGCGACGAGGAAGGTGGCCTCGATTTCATCCTGAGTCTTTTCCCAGGTAAGGAGAAAATCCTTGCCCGCCATATCGATGCGCTTGACTCGCAACTGCTCGATCAATGAGCGGATTTCGTTCATGTGGTCCTCCGGACAGTCGAATTACAGAATGCCCGCTTTTTTGTACATGCGCTCGCAGGCGGAGAGCGCGTTGCGACGGATCGTCTCCTCGTCGGCTCCCACGAGAAGGCCGTGGCGCACCACCTGTTTGCCGTTGACGATGAGGTAATCGACGCCGTGGTTGTAGCCGGAGAAGAGGAGGGCGGCGAGGGGGTCGGAGAGGGCGCCTGCGTATTCAAGTTTCATGACGTCGAAGAGCGCGATGTCCGCGAGTCTTCCCTCTGTGATCTCGCCCGCCTCTTCGAAGCCGAGGATGCGCGCGCCGCCGGCGGTGGCGATGTGCATGGCCTCACCGGCGGTGAGCCCGGCGGAACCGTACTTGATGCGCTGCAGTAGGAGGGACTGGCGCGCTTCGCCCAGCATGTCGGATGAATCGTTCGAGGCCGAACCGTCGACGGCGAGTCCCACCGGTATGCCGCGATCGATCATCTCCCGCACCCTGCAGATGCCCGAACCCAGGCGCATGTTGGACGAAGGACAATGCGCGATGCCCGTGCCGGTGCGCGAAAGAAGGTCGAGTTCGGCGTCGTCGAAGAAGATGCCGTGGGCGTACCAGACGTCCGGCCCTATGAAACCGCAGTCTTCCATCAGCTTCAGCGGGCGTCGTCCGTAGATTTCCTTGCAGAAAACGTCTTCGTCGGAAGTCTCGGCCAGGTGCGTATGCAGCCGCACTCCGTATTTTCGCGCGAGGATTGCGGAATCGCGCATCAGGGCTTCAGATACGGAAAAAGGCGAACAGGGAGCGAGCGCCACCTTCCGCATCGAACCGGGCGAAGGATCGTGATACTTTCTGATGGTTTCTTCGCTCTCGGCGAGGATGCGGTCCTCGTCCTGCACTGTCGTGTCGGGCGGCAGGCCGCCGTCCTTTTTGGAGCGCGACATGGAGCCGCGCGTGGGGG
>Ga0074197_1001207_pt1 | contig 23277 bp, 22 predicted proteins | sample EPASupsiteSAE305_FD_64526 | JGI IMG/M metagenome (GOLD analysis project Ga0074197, IMG submission 64526) | Bioremediated contaminated groundwater microbial communities from EPA Superfund site, New Mexico - SAE3-05 reassembly with SPADES | ecosystem: Environmental > Aquatic > Deep subsurface >...
GCCTGCTGACTCAATTGGTTGCAGAGGCCCCAGCCATCATCACACCCGCGCAGGCCCTGGCTACCGGTGAGCCGGTGGTTGCCGGGCTGGACACCAAGGAGGGATCCCCGGTTCTCGGCCTTCTCACGGAGGTTACCGGCAGCCGTTGCTGCGGATCCTGGCCCCTGGTCCATGATCGGCAAAATTACGGGGTCCTGACCATCCACTCGATTCGCGAGGCCGGTTTTACCGGGATCGAGCTCGACTTTATCGCCAATGTGGTCGCCATCATCTCCCGTGCTCTTTCTCTGCGCCACACTTCCCACCACTTGCGCCTGGAGCATGATTTCAACTGCGAAATCGTGCAGACGGTGCAGGCGCTGCTGGTCTCCCTTTCCCCTTGCGGCGAGATTCTTTCCTTTAATCCCACGGCCCAGAAGGTCACCGGTTACAGTGAGGCCGAGGTCAAAGGCAAATACTGGGTCGATGTCCTCATCAGCCCCGAGAAACGCACCGAGAGCCAGAAACGGCTGGCGCGGGTCCTTAAGGGCGGCAAGTCGGAGATGAATTTTCAAGCCGAGCTGCAAACCAGCGGCGGCGACAAGCGCATCATTGACTGGCATGGCTCCATCCGCCCCGAAATTGAGAAGGGGCAAGTCGGTCTGGTGTTGTTTGGTATCGACATCACCGGCAAGTTGGCGGTCGATCAGGCCCTCAATCATGCCCTGGCCAAATGGGAGAATATCTTTTCCTCGGTGCAGGACCCAGCCCTGATTGTCTCCGAGCAGGGAACCATTCTCGACGTCAACCCGGCAACCCTGGCAGCATCGCGCAGATCCAGGGAGGAGCTTGTCGGCCGCGGTGTGTGCGAGATCCTGCATGGCAACCGCCGGCCGGGAGCCATCTGTCCGCTGGAGGTGCTGCTCAGCCAGAAAAAGAGCCGGATTTTCGAAACCGAACTCCATGGTCTGCGCGGTAATTTCCTGCTCACAGTCAGTCCGTTGCGGGAGTACGATGGTAAATCGGGGGCGGCACTGCTGCTCGCCCGCGACCTGACCGAAGAGCAGCTGATGAAGGCCGAGGCCTTTCGTGCCGCCCAATTAGCCTCGGTTGGTGAGTTGGCCGCCGGCGTGGCGCATGAAATTAACAACCCGATCAACGGCATCATCAACTACGCCCAAATCCTCATCGATTCCAACCAGATCGAACAGAACGTCCATTTTCTCCATGGTATCATCAGGGAAGGCCAGCGGATTGCAGGCATTACCCGAAATTTGCTCGATTTTTCCCGCAAACGGGAACAGTCCGCCGAGCCGGTGAGTGTGGCCACCCTGTTTCGCCACTGCATTGAACTGATTCAGCACCAATACCAGATCGACGGCATTACCCTGTCTGAAGACTATGCCGAAAGCCTGCCGCTGGCCTTCTGCAACCCGCAGCAGATCCAGCAGGTTTTTCTCAATGTGTTCAGCAATGCCCGGTACGCCCTCAACGAACGCTACCCCACGGCCCATGCCGATAAATTGATTGCCATCGCCGCTTTTTCGAAACATCGCGACAATCGGAATGTCGTTCGCATCACCATCACCGATTACGGCACCGGCATCGAGCACGACTTGATCGACCGGCTGATGGACCCCTTTTTCTCCACCAAATCCAAGGGAGAGGGTACTGGCCTGGGACTCAGCATCAGTCACAGCCTGGTCCGGGAGAACAAGGGACATCTACGCATCAAGAGCCAGTGGGGCAAGTGGACCACCGTCATCATCGACCTGCCTGCGGCAGAGGGGAGCGCGCAATAAATGCCGGAAGACACCAGACTGGTTGGCCAATTGGGCGTGCTTTTTCTCGTGGCGGCTGTTCTTTTGCTGCTGATGGACCGGCAGATGCTTATCGGCCCGGAGGAGTTGAAGCAATGGCCGTTCGCGCTGCTCTCCTTCATGGTCATGGCCGGGCTGTTTATGGTGGTTGCCTTTCTGACCCATGCACGGGTGCGCACGCTGAGCAGTGCCCTTGGCGATTTGGAGCGGCAATTGAGCGAGAGCAACCGCGAACTGGCGGCGACCCGCGAGGATCTGGAACAGCGGGTTGAGCGGCGCACCTTTGAGATCAGTGTGGCCAATGCCTCGCTCAACCGGGAAATTGCCGAACGTATACAGGCGGAGACCGAGACCAGGCAGATCAAACGGCGGATGGAACTGATCCTCGAATCCGCCGGCGAGGGGATTTTCGGGCTCGACATCGACGGCAAGGTCACCTTTGTCAACAAGGCCGCTGCCCTGATGCTCGGTTGGGAACCTGAAGACCTGGTCGGCATGTCGCATCACGCCCTCATCCACCACACCCGCCCCGACGGCACGCCGTATCCGGTCAGCCAGTGCCCGATCCATCAAGCCTATCGCGACGGCAAGGTCCATTTCGGCGGCGACGAGATCTTCTGGAAGCGCGACGGCGTCAGCTTTCCGGTGGAATATATCAGCACCCCCATCCTGGAAAACCGCCGCCTGACCGGCGCGGTGGTGGTGTTCCGCGACCTGACCGCCTTTAGTCAACCTCCGCCCGTGGGAGAACCATCGTGAACAACCTTGAACAGGGGACCGCCATCCTGGTGGTCGACGACGAGGAGAGCCTGCGCAACACCTTCCAGTTTTTCCTGCAGAACCAGGGCTATGCACCGGTGGTCACCGCCGCCACCTTTGAGGAGGCCCTGCGGGAGATCAATGCGCAGCGGTTTGATCTGATCATCAGCGATATCGTGCTTGGCGGCCATACCGGCATCGAAGTGCTCAAACGGGTCCGGGAATTGGGCCTCAACTGCCCGGTGGTGATGATCACCGGCTACCCGACGGTGGAGACCGCGGCCGAGGCGGTGCGGCTCGGGGCTTTCGATTACATTCCCAAGCCGGTGGACAAGGAGGCGCTGCTGAAAACCGCTCGGCTGGCGCTGCGGCAGTATCAGCTGGAACAGGGGCAGCGGCGGGCGGAACGGGAGCGGGAACGGTACCGGGCCTTTCTGGAAACGGTGTTCAAGAGCGTGACCGACGGGATCATTACCGTGGATCTCAATCTGGATATCATGGAGATGAACCCGGCGGCCAGATTACTGCTCAATGAACTGCACCCCGGCCTGGCCGACCAGCGTAGCATCATTCCCCTCTGTGGCCGGGAGGCTTTTTTGCCGCTGAAAAAGGATCTGCTTCAGGTGCTGAAAACCGGACAGGAGAGCAGTCCGCATCTCTTTGAATGCCGGGGGGACGACCAGCGCAAAAAGGTGCTCAGCGTCTCCACCGCGCCGCTCAAGGACGGGGTGGGCGGTTCCGACGGAGCAGTGATGGTTCTGCGTGACCTGACCGTTCCCGAGCCTCCGCAGACAAGCAGGCGGCAGCGGTTTCACCGTTTTCTCGGCGCCAGCGATGCCATGCAGGCGGTGTATACCCTGATCGAGAATGTCGGCCGGCTTGATCTGGCGGTGCTGATCACCGGCGAATCGGGCACGGGCAAGGAGCTGGCCGCCGAGGCGCTGCACCAGGAGAGCCATCGCAAAAATCGCCCTCTGGTCAAGGTCGACTGCACCGCCATCCCGGAAACCCTGCTGGAGAGCGAACTCTTCGGCCACCGCAAGGGCTCGTTCACCGGGGCTGACCGCGACCGCATGGGCCGCATCCTCCAGGCTGACGGCGGCACCCTGTTTCTCGACGAGATTGGCGACATCTCGCCGATGATGCAGCTGCGGCTGTTGCGGTTTCTCCAGGAAAGCACCTTTTATCCGGTCGGCCAGGATACCCCGCTGCGGGTCGATGTCCGGGTGATCACCGCCACCAATGTCAATCTCAAGGATAAAGTGCGCACCGGGGCTTTCCGCGAGGATCTGTATTTCCGTTTGCGGGTCATCGACATCATCCTGCCGCCTCTGCGGGAGCGGGGCGAGGATATTCTGCTGCTCGCCGACCATTTCATCAACAAGATCGCCCCCAAGGTGGGCAAGAACATCGGCGGCATCTCCGACCAGGCCAGGCAACTGCTGCTGGCCTATCCCTGGCCGGGCAATGTGCGCGAGCTTGAGCATGTCGTCGAGCGGGCCTGCGTCCTCTGCCAGGGGCCGACCATTGCCACCGATCATCTCTCGATCGAGATCACTGATCATCGGGAGACAGCGGCGGGGTCCATGGACGAAGGCGGCGAACGGGCTGTGACATCCGTGGCTCTGCCAGCCACGCCGCTGCCGGAACTCTCTTCCACCGACCGCATTCTCCAGGCCCTGCGCAAGGCCGGCGGCAACAAAGCCAAGGCTGCCCGTCTGCTGGGCATCGACCGTACCACCCTCTATCGCAAGATCCGGGAACTGCATCTGGATCTTTCCCAGACCGACCTCTAAGTATTGCCACAGTTCTGTGGCCACGGAACTGTGGCAATACCACAGTTCCGTTGTTTTTTTCCGGTGCATCCCTCTGCCCACTCCCGAAATTTCCCGACAGGTGCTTTCGGCGGGCCTGTTCTGCCCAATAGACTGTTTTCTATAGCATTAATAAAAGAAACAGCCACGAGCGGCCCTCTGGTCTCCGGCGCGCCTCTTTGGACATGCAGGTAGACCTCTCATTCTTTAGGCGAAGAATCAGGGGGATGGAAAAAACTGGCAAACCTTTTGTCAATCCGCCGCAGTGTGGCACCTCCCATGCAAATGTCCGTAGCCAAGTGGATAAGTTCATTCCCCCAGGCCTTGGATAACCGACATGCAATCTCCCGGTACCGAAAACCAGCTCAACACCCTGCAAACCTTTGACCGTCTCTTTCCCACCGAAGAGGACTGTGTTGGTTTTCTGTTTCCGCTTCGCTGGTCCCGAGGTTTTGTTTGCCCCTTCTGCCGTACCCGCCACCCGCAGCTTCAGCCCCAGCGTTATCTTGTCTGTCCGCACTGCGGCAATCGCAGCTCTCTGACCACCGGCACCCTGATGCACGGTGCAAAAAAGCCGATCAGAGACTGGTTGCTGGCCATCTGGTGGTTCAGTTCCTCGTCTTTTGACGTCAGCGCCAAGGAACTGCAGCGACTGCTCGGGGTCTCCTGTTATCAAACCGCCTGGACCTGGCTGCAGAAGCTGCGCCTGGCCATGGGGCAGGCGGATGCCGACCGTTGCCGGGGAGTGGTGGAAATCGGCTGCTGGCCGGTGGCGCCGGCCTATGAACGCAAGGAACGGGCCCTGGTGTTGACCGTGGCGGAGATCGTGCTCTCTCTTGGCATTACCGGCCGGATCCGCATGCGGCACATCGCGGAATTGAACGATACATCCCTGGCTTTTTTCCTCCAGGAGACGGTGCGGGAAAACAGCACCCTGCTCACCGATGATGAACAGCTTCTCAACCTGCTCGGTTCATCTGACGCCTATTATGTCGCCCCGTCTCAGCCCAGGCAGTTCTCCCGGGTTCAGGAGCTGAACCGAAGTTTTGAAACCTGTCTTCACACCGTGCATCGCGGCGGAGTCACGGTGAAGCATCTCCAGCTCTATCTCGATGAATTCTGTTTCCGCAATAACGCCTCGCTGCTGCCTGATCATCAGGCGGTGTTCAAAGCCCTGCTCGGCGGCGTCCTCAGCGAATCAATCGACCAGTATCGCCAGGTGATTCAGGCGGGCCCACCCGGGCAATTTGTGGGGAGGCCGTTATGAGAAATTCGGTCCAACTTGGTCTGCTCCTGCTGACCCTCACCGCCATCGCTGTCTTCGGCTATAACATTTATCTGCGGGAAACCACGCCGCCAGAGCGGGCTTATACCGAATTCCTCGCCGAACTGCGCCAGGGGAACATCAAGCAGGTCCATTTCCGCGGCCAGACCCTCACCGGCGAGGACACCGCCAGCCGGCCGTTCGGCACCTTTGTCCCGGATGTCGGGGCCCTTGTTCCCCTGTTGCTGGAGAAAGAGGTGGCCATTACCGGCGAGGCCGAGGCTCCCTCGGGCCTTGCCGATGGATTCAAAGCCCTGCTGCCCGTCCTGCTCATCCTCGGTGGCTGGCTTATTTTCAGTAAGAAAGCGGCAAAAGGCGACATCGGCGCCGGCCGGGGGGCTCGTTTCACTCCAGTTAAAAGTGAACGCGTCACCTTCAAGGATGTGGCCGGGATCATTGAGGCCAAGGAAGAATTGCAGGAGATTGTCGAGTTTCTCAAAAATCCCGAAAAATACAGCCGGCTCGGCGGTCGCATTCCCAAGGGCGTTTTGCTGCAAGGCGCTCCCGGAACCGGCAAGACGCTCTTGGCCAAGGCGATTGCCGGCGAGGCCTCGGTGGCCTTTTTTTCCATGGGCGGTTCGGATTTTGTTGAGATTTTTGCCGGCGTCGGTGCCTCAAGGGTGCGCGATCTGTTCGTGGAAGCCAAGAAAAACGCCCCCTGCCTGATCTTCATCGACGAGATCGACGCCATCGGCGGCCGACGCTCCGGCGGCCAGAACAGTGGTTCCAGCGACGAACGCGAGCAGACTCTGAATGCGCTCCTGGTGGAGATGGATGGGTTCGACTCCGAGGAAACAGTCATCATGATCGCGGCCACCAACCGGCCGGATATCCTCGATCCGGCCCTGCTGCGCCCCGGCCGCTTCGACCGCCAGATCACGCTCTCCCTGCCCGATGTCAAGGGGCGCTTGAAGATCCTGGAGGTGCATGCCAAAAAAATCGTCGCCGTCATCGGGATCGATCTTCCGGCCATCGCCCGCTCCATTCCCGGGTTTTCCGGCGCCGAAATCGCCAATCTGGTTAACGAAGCCGCCCTGACCGCAGCCAAGCGGAACAAGGCGGCGGTGGAAATGGCTGATTTCGAAGAAGCCAAGGACAAGATTGTCATGGGGCTGGAGCGCAAGAGCGTCGCGGTCAGCGAACAGGATCGCCGCCTCACCGCCTACCACGAGGCAGGCCATGCCATTGTCGGCCTCCTGCTCGAAGAGACCGATCCCCTGCATAAGATCACCATCATTCCCCGGGGCAGGGCCATGGGCCTGACTCAGCAGGTGGCCCTCGACGAGCGCCACACCTATTCCCGCGAATACCTGGTGAACCGGATTGCCATCCTCATGGGAGGACGGGCGGCGGAGACCCTGGTCTTCAACCGTCTGACCACCGGGGCGAGTAACGACATCCTGCATGCCACCGAGATCGCCGCCCGGCTGGTTGCTGAATGGGGGATGAGCGCCGCCCTGGGCCCCATTGCGTATCGCCTTCGCAGTGAGGGATTTCTGGGCGAGAGCGATCAGGTCAAACCGCACAGCGAGATGATCGCCCGCCGGATCGACCACGAAGTCGAGCAGCTGATCAACGGCTGCTATGAGCAGGCCGCAACCTTGCTGAAAAAGCACAACCGGTTTCTCCATAAATTCGCCGAGGCTCTGCTCCTCAACGAGACCATGGACGCCGAGGAAGTGGACATCGTCTACCGCAGTTACCTGAAGGAACGGGAGCTTGAACGCTCATTGACGGAAAATGGAGGAAAGAATGACAGTATCAATAATCACGAACAGACGGAGGTTCTCCCATGAAGATTAACCCCAAGGCCGTGCTTGCGGCTGCGGTTTTGCTGCTGGCCGGGACGCTGCCAACGCCCGGCCTGGCCATGGATCCGTTGGACGCGCCGGAAACGGTGACCATCGACGCCATGGCCAACCTCTACAAGCCGGTCGAATTCAGTCATCTGCGCCACTCGAAGCTCGCCCGCTGCAAGGATTGCCATCACCACACCACCGGGCATCAGGATATGGACCCCAACTGCATCCGGTGCCATGCCAACTCGCCCGAGGCCAGCACTGTCTCCTGCAAGGACTGCCATACCAAAAAGCAGTTTTATCCCGAGCAGGTCACCGCCGGCGACAATCCCAATCTCTATCACATCGACAAGCCCGGATTGAAAGGAGCGTATCACCTCAACTGCGTGCCGTGCCATGTGGCCAAGAATGCGCCCTCGCACTGTGAAGGATGCCATGCCCTGACCGACGCGGGCAAGCAATTCTTCCATCTGGACAGCCAGGCACAGGGCGCGGCCGAACCGGCCAAAGGGCAGAACAAGCATGCCCGCTGAGCGCGCTCAATTTCCTAATATCAACCACAAAGGTGAACGATAATGAACACACTGATCAACCGGAGAAGGTTTCTGCAGGGGAGCCTTGCCGCCTCCGCCGCGGCAACGATCTCCCTGGCCAAAAAAACCGAGGCCGCATCCTTTGAAGGCTACCCCAACGCCATGGGCGTGCTGGTGGATCTGTCGCGCTGTGTCGGCTGCCGCAGCTGCGAGGCCGCCTGCAACAAGGAGCAGAACCTGCCCGCCCCGGAAAAACCCTTCAACGATTTCTCAGTCTTCGACGAGATGCACCATGGTCAGAAACGGCGCACCGACGAAACCCGCTACACCATTGTCAACCGCTACGAGATTCCCGGCCGGGAGCACCCGCTGTTCCGCAAAATCCAGTGCAACCATTGCCAGGAACCGGCCTGTCTGACCTCCTGCTTCGTCAATGCCTACACCAAGACCCCGGAGGGCGCGGTTATCTATAATGTCGACGTCTGCGTCGGCTGCCGGACCTGCATGGTTGCCTGCCCCTTCTACATCCCGGCCTTCCGTTACTCCAGCGCCTTTTCTCCCCGGATCATGAAGTGCGTCTTCTGCCACGAGACCCGCCTGACCAAGGGGTTGCCGCCCGCCTGCGTCGAGGCCTGTCCGCAGGAGGCCCTGACCTTTGGCCGCAGATCCGATCTGGTGGAGGTGGGTAAGCAGCGCATCCGTGAAAATCCCGGCGCCTACGTCGACCACATCTACGGCGAGCATGAGGCGGGCGGTACGGCCTGGATGTATCTTTCGCCCGCGCCTTTCGAGCAGGTCGGCTTCGACACCAGCATGCCCAAGGAACCGATTCTCAACTACGTCAAGGATTTCCTTGCCATCGTCCCCATGGTGCTGACCATCTGGCCAGCCCTGTTTGCCGGATTCCACCTCCTGGCCACCCGGAAAGACAAGATGGAACAACAGAAAAAGAACGAGGGGGAGGTCTGAACCATGAATGCCTTTATCACCAACAAGCAGGAAGTGCCCATTGCCTCCCATATCAAGCCGGAAGGGGGTGTGTGGACCATCAAGGAGAAACTGTGGCTGGGCTTGAGCCTGGAAGAATACAAGGCCCAGTTTCTGCGCAATCCGGTCAACTGGGTACTGATTTTCATCTTCGCCATCGGGGTGCCGATCATCCTCCAGCGCTATTTTTTCGGCCTGGCCACGGTGACCCACGCCTCCAACGACTACCCCTGGGGACTGTTCCTCGGCTTCGGCCTGTTCGGCATGGTGCCGCTGTCGGCCTCGGGATTTCTCCTCGGCACTACGGTGGAGATCTTCGGCCGCAAGGATTTCGTGCCCATCGAAAGGCTGGCCCTGCTCAACGGCTTGCTCGGCTACTTCTTTGCCGTGGTCTATCTGGAAGTCGACCTGGGCATGCCCTGGCGCCTCTACTATCCGATGGTTATCTCGCTGGGACCGGCGGCAGTGCTGTTTCTCGTCGCCTGGCATGTGGCCACCTATCTTTCGGTGCAGGTGGCGGAAGTGTCGTCGGCCTATTTTGAATGGATCGGCTGGCTCAAGGGCAAACGGTTCATCAAGTCCATTGCCGTCGGCCTCACCATCTCCGGCATTATCCTGTCAACCCTGCACCAGGGCGCCTTGGGCGCACTCTTTACCTATGCGCCCACCAAGGTCCATCCGCTTTGGTTTTCCGCCAACTTTCAATGGATTCATTTCTTCTGTTCCGCCATTTTTGCCGGGCTTTCAATGGTGATTGTCGCCAGCACCCTGTGCAAGAAATACATGGCCTGGCGCTGCGACCGCCGTTTCCTCGACAGTGTCGATGAACTGACCTTGGGCCTGGGCAAGGGCTGCGCCTACGCCCTGATCACCTACCTGGTGATCAAGTTGGTGGGCGTGGCGCACGACAACGACTGGGCCCATCTGCTCACCGGCTGGGGCCAGTATTTTCTCCTGGAGATGGCCCTGGCAGTGGTTTTGCCGATGATCCTGTTTGCCGTTGGCGTCAAGAACCGGCTGGTGGGCATGGTCCGCTGGGCCGCTCTGATTTCGGTGCTGGGGATTGTCTGGAACCGGCTCAATACCGCCCTGATCTGCTTCAACTGGCAACTCTACCAGGAGATCCCCCACTGGAAAGAGGTCTGGGTGACGATTACCATTTTTGCCCTCTATTTCATTGTCTACCGGTTTATTCTCTACCGTCTGCCCATTCTTTATCAATGGCAGGGTGAGAAATAATGCGTCCGGTTGCGGGTTCCGGCAAATCCCCCTCCTCTTTCCATGCCGGAATCCGCAACCATTCTGGAGGTAAGCAGTGACAGCTCTGCAGCAAGGGAAACCCATGCATCAATGGTCGCACTGGCCCCTCAAACGGCTTTTTTTCGTCATTACCGCGACTGTTCTGGTTTTTCTCGCCCTTGTCCTTGCCCTCGGCATCCGCCAGTACCTCTTGTATAACCAGTGCCGGCAGGCGGTGGCCGATGGCGACCGCTTGCTGTTTCAGTTCACCGCCATCAAGGATCATCTCAATGAATCGTTGATTCTGGGGGAAGATGTCAACCTGCGGGCCTTCAGCGGTGAACTGCAGAATCTGGAAAAAGAGGTGGAGGGCTTGAAAGGCAACATCCTCGTTCCCGATGGGTTGAAGGCACCCTTGCCCACCCGGGTGGATCTTGTCGGCCTGGAGGTGCGGCTCCGGGCCATTCAGGAACAACGGCCCGAAAAAACCAAGGAGAGCGCGGAGCTGGTCCGCTCGCTCAACGGAACCAATATCATTCTGCAGCAATTCCGCTTTTTGCTCAGCGATCACACCCAGACTATCCTGCTCGGGTTACACCGGATCATTGTCGGCGCTCTTGGCCTGATCGTGGTGCTCTCCTGCACCCTGCTCTATCTGCTCAACCGGCATCTGGCCACGCCGATGCTCAATCTCTGCCGGTTGACCGCACCGGAAGGAGAGGGCGATGGGGATAACGATGCCTTGTGCTCGATGGCAATGCTGACGGATCGCATCAGCGGTGTGCTCACCGGGGCCGGCGTCCCGCAATGGGTAAAGGGCGAGGCTGATCTGACCGATCCCGGCCAGATCCAGCGGGAGGCGCTCCGCTACCGCTACGCGGTCACCGGTTGCATCGGCTCGGAACTGGCCAGTGAGCTGACCAATCGCATCAATGGCGTGATCAATTATACCCAAACCCTGATCGATATTACTGAGCAGGGCGCCAACCGGCAACAGGCGGCCGGCCTCTATCAGTCGCTGATCAACGAGGAAAAAAAGACGGCGGATCTGGTCGCCGCGCTCCAGCGGGTCAGTCAGTGGCAACCGGCCCGCGGCGCGTCGAGCCTCTCATTGTCCGCCCTGTTTCGGATGGTGGCGCTGGTCCTCGACAAACCCCTGCGTGCAGAGTCCATCGTGCTCAGTCTGCCCACTGAATGCCAGCATGAGGTACCAATAGCAGCCGGTGATCTCTGGCTGGTGCTGCTCACCCTGTTGCAGCGAGGCCGCCGTGCCCTGAACCGCGAGGCGGCTGGAGCGCAAACCGAGAAACGATTGAGCGTGGAATGTCGGGTATGCCCCGGAGAAAACCTCCGCCTCAGCCTGGTGCTGACCAACAGCGCCGCTGCTTGGGACGACGACCGCACCGGGTCAGTCTGGCCCTCGCTGACCTTCTGCACACACCTGTTGCAGATGCATCAAGCCTCGCTCACTATCGAGGCGACCACTCCGGGCGAGCGGCTTCTCCTCGACCTGCCCTGCCGCACTTCCGTCGCCTGACCCCCTCCCTTTCCAGGCCGGCGCACGCCAAATCCGTGCGCTGGTAATCCTGTTCGCACCGCATGCATGCGGATGCCCACCTATCTGCAACGCTTCGCAACACAACCGTGCCGCGCCTGCCACACCATCGCCCCGTCGCACCACGCAGCTGTGGTTGTCGCGGGTCTTTGCCACGGTTTTGTGGTATCGGAAAAAAAGGTTCCGGTGAACGTTGTATTGATAAAATACATGTAATATTAATGAGTTGATTGGATTGTTGTTTTTCTTTTTCAGGCTTTATTCCTTTGGCACCGAGAGTGCAACTCCTAAGGCAAAGCAACGCACACTCGGCAAATCAGCCCACAGAAGGAGGACACCATGACCACTCAAATCATCAACAAGACCGAGACCAAGACCGATGTCGCCCATGAAACTTCCAAGTTCACCGTGCGGGTGGTGATGACCATGGCCGGTTTGATCGGCATCTGGGCCATGGCCTGCCTGATCGGCGGACTGGCCAGCGGCGGCGTTGGCAATCTGATCAAGGGATATATCAGCACCATTATCGGCTACTGATTCACTGCATAATTCGCAAAGAAAGGAGTACAACAATGTCTGACAACACAAGCAGCAAACGGGTAACGGTCATCATGCTGGGGTTTGGAGCCCTGGTGGGACTCTGGGTTTCAGCCGCCTTTGTCGGCGCCCTGCATCAGGCGAACTGGCAGTTCGGCGAACTGGCGCGACAGTACATGCTGGCCACCGGCATGATGAAACCCCTGCACACCCTGGTCGATTACTACTCGCATATCAAGGGCGTTGAATATCTGATCTGTGTCGCCTTCTTTGTCGCCTTCCCGGTCTTCTTCAAATACGTCAACAAGGAGAAGCGAACGGTGTCGGTGAGCAAGTAGAGCAACCCGCATCCATGGCGGGTGAGCCCGCAATGGCATGGCGAAATGGTAAAGCCCCATCCCTGCACAACACAGGGATGGGGCTTTTTGGTTTATCAGAAAAAGGGGACGGAATTAATTTATTCCTTTCCGTGGACGGCCAGGGCCGCGAAGTTCAAGGCGGCGCCCCAGTTTCTCGGAAAGATCTTCGGCAAACCTCTCGGTGGCGGTCAACTGGCCGCGCTGGGTTGCCTCCCGAATGAGTTGCAACTCCGATTCGGGCAGAGCTTCCTGGAGCCAGGCGGCGTATTGCTTCGCCCGTTGGGCCTCGGAGCTCCCCATGCTCAGGTAAAAAGGGTCGAAGTCCAGCCACGGCTGTTTGGTGCGCCCGACCTTTGCCGGACAACTGGACCAGCGGTAGTCCGCCGGATCGTCAACCATCCCGGCCCGCACCGGGTTCAGTTCCACATAGCGGCAGCAGGCCTGTAAATACGCATCCTCCTGCACAGGGCTGGATTTGTACCGCCCCTCCCACAGCGATCCGCTTCGTTTCTCCATTGCATTGACATACCGGGTCTGCCGACCCGCCACCCGCTTCATGAGCAGACCAAGATGCTCGGGATGATCACCAGGATCGATCACCAGATGGACGTGGTTGGTCATCAGGCAATAAGCGTACACCTTGCACCTAAGCTGCGTTTTCCACTCTTGGAGGGTATCCAGATAATAGAGATAATCGTCATCGCCGGCAAAAACGACCTGGCGGTTATGCCCCCGCTGGATGACGTGGTGCGGGTAATTGGGAAGGACGAAACGGGCTTGTCGAGGCATGAGTTACAGCTACCACAAAGGGCAAAAGATGTCAAAAATATATCTGTCCCTTTTTTTTGTCAATTTGCCTTTGTGTAGAGCGGCGAAGAGATCGTGAGCGGTAAACTGAAAGACCGAATTGGGTTTATTGGGTTTGAGTGTAGCAAAAGCCCTAAGAAAGTCAGTGTCGGCATGTGGTGGGATTGGAATCCCACCATTTAAAAGTTCGTTCTCGCGTTCGATCACTGTGAACGGATTGATCTCGATGAAAAATACATTTGGTAGTATTTCGTTAACGAGATTCTCGGCTCTCTCTGCTTGCTTGCGATTAGTAAGTTTGGTGAACTCAGCGAGATTTAACCAGGAAAGCATGAGCGTTCCCCCACTGGCTAACAGATGCTCGACAAATTGGGACCGAAGATTATCAGTTACCGAAATATGACGAAGAGCCCAGTGGTCGAGGTAAACAGTTGGGGACGTCCCAACCTGTTCTATTCGAAGTTTCTGGTTATCATCGATACGATATCGAATCATCGTTCGTGTGCCTGAGACTTAACAGTACGTAGCCCGGATGGAGCCTAAGCGGAATCCGGGAACCGCATCGCCGCACCCCCCGGATTCCGTTGCACTCCATCCAGGCTACGCCAAACTGATCATAGAAGGACCGGTAAGCACGGTGCGGCTGTGCCCACCCTGCCGTATACGGCCGCGTCGCCAGTTACTCCTTGAGGGTGAATTTCCAGGCGCAAAACCATCCGTCGGGATGGGCATCGGGCGGACAGCCGACACATTCGGTGGTGATGCGGGGATCGATGGTCTGGGCAAAGGTGGGATATTCCACCATGCCGGCGGATTTGCAGGGATAATCGGCCAGCCCCTTGCGTTTGCGCGCCGCCTGGACCCGGCAGTTGTTCATGTAGAAAATGATGCAGTTGTCGTCGACCTCTTCAATCGACTGTTCGTTGATAAAGGCGTACATGCGCAAAGCCAGGGCTTGTTTCAAGGCCGGGATGCCGCCATCGTCGGGCAGGTCGAGCAGTTTCTTGATCCGGGCCGCCTCGAAGGGGGAAAAGCGGGTCCAGCAGGTGTCGTTGCACCGTTTGGCGTCGCCCATGCCGAACCGTTTTTCCACCGCCTGAAACCAGATGCCGTCATTGGCCAGCCAGTTGATGCTCAGTTTTTCGATCAGATCGGTCAACACTTCCCGGGGCAGGGTGTTCAGGACGGCGGGGATGCCGCCCTCGGTCGGGAAATCGAGCGTTTTTCCCAGGCGATCCATCTGATTGCCCAGGCTCGCCGCCCAGACATCATCCTCCACCGCCAAGGCCTTTTCCAGGCCGACCTGGTGCTCCACCTCGGCGAACCAGGCGCCGTAATGGACGACAATCCGCCGGAAACCGTCCATTGCAATCCGGACCAGCATCTCTTTGTCAGCCTGCGCAATCATCTCCTTGCCACTGCTCATGTTGTTCCTCCTTGGTTGGGTGCGTTTTTTGACATCGCCAATGTAGTCGAAAAACCATACAGGATTTGGCGGGGGAGTGCATCCGCATCCTGAGTTTTGGCCAGGCGTTGTTGCACAGCGGATGCGAAGCGACCGGCGGTTGACAAAAAAAAGGCGGCCACCCGTTTGCTTGGAGCAACGGGCGTCGCCATGGGCCGAGGGGGAAAGCCTGATGCTGGGGCACCGTTCGTTTGCCGGCCGCATGCAGGCTCAGGTTGCGGCTACCGCTTGTACAGCGGCCAGGATCAGTTGCTCAATTGCTGTTTTTCGAAGGTAAGTTCGTATTGCAATTGCATGTTTGCAAAGAAATCTTCCTTCTCGCCGAAATAGCGGGCCAGGATCATCGCCTCTTTCACCGGCAGCGGCAATCTGCCGCATAACACTCCGCAGAGGGCTTTTTTATTGATCCCGGTCTCCTTCGCCACTCGGTAAATGGACAGTTTGCGCGGCTGAAAATAGTTGTTGTCCAGTACCGTGCCCAGATGCTCCTTGACGCTTCCGTTGATTCGCATAGCCTTGCCCTCCGGGGTTACCCCTCATGTCATACGGTTATCCTGCCTTCGTTGGTTTGACGGAAGAACCCTTCCATTGTGGATCATTTTTTGTCGGTTGCCATGCGATAGGGAATGCACCAATGATGCCAAGGGATTTCCTGGTCAGAACAGGTCGAAACACATTGAAAGAGTTGAGGAAAGCAGTATACCACAACAGTATGTCCTTCCTTGCTGGCACGGAGCGTTGCGGGAAAAAAGCACATCTGTTGGATTGATGCCACGCAAGTGTTGGATGGCGTGCGCACAATTGTGGCATTGTCACTGGGGCGATGTGCGCATCGTGCTCTCTGAGCGTAAAAAAATAGGTGCGGAAGGAGCTGTTGCATAGTGAGAGCGCGGCCCTGCTGGATGTACAGTGCTGCATCGCCGGACCGTACATTACCGAGCCAGGACCGCCTGCACAGTTGTCTTGCAACAAGCGAAGAGAAAAGGGTAGATTATTGATCAGGATGTAAACGTTCTCCAATACAGTGCAAGGGAGGTTAGGATGTATTCTTCAGAAGTTGACAGGATGACTTGTGTGGCCAAAGGGCCGAATCACGGTCCTGCACCCATACCCCAGGAAGGCAGGTGGACCCAGGCCAAAGAGATCAAGGACATTGCCGGGCTGACCCATGGCATCGGCTGGTGCGCTCCGCAGCAGGGAGCCTGCAAGCTGACCTTGAACGTCAAGGAAGGTATTATCGAGGAGGCCCTGGTCGAGGTGATCGGCTGTTCCGGCATGACCCATTCGGCGGCCATGGCAGCGGAAATCCTACCCGGAAAAACCATTCTCGAAGCCTTGAACACCGACCTGGTCTGCGACGCGATCAACACGGCCATGCGGGAGCTGTTTCTCCAGATCGTCTATGGCCGGTCCCAGACCGCCTTTTCCGAAGGTGGGCTGCCCATCGGCGCCGGGTTGGAGGATTTGGGCAAGGGGTTGCGCAGCCAGGTGGGCACCATGTACGGCACCAAAGCCAAGGGCGTTCGCTATCTCGACATGGCGGAAGGCTATGTGACTCAACTGGCCCTGGATGCCAACGATGAGGTGATCGGCTACGAGTTCGTCCATCTCGGCAAGATGATGGAGATGATCCACAAAGGCACGAGCGCCAACGACGCGCTGGTCAAGGCAACCTCAAGTTACGGCCGCTTTGCCGAGGCGGTTCGGACCATCAACCCGCGGCACGAGTGAGGAGGCGGATCATGGCGCTTTTTGAAGGATACGAACGCAGAATCGAGAAAATCAATGGAGTCCTCAAGCAGCACGGCTTTGCTTCCCTGGAAGAGGCAAAAGCCCTCTGCGAGGCCAAGGGGGTTGATGTCCATGGCATTGTTCGGGGGGTGCAGCCGATCTGTTTTGAAAATGCTTGCTGGGCCTATGCCCTCGGCGCCGCCATTGCCTTGAAAAAGGGCGAGGTCAAGGCCGTGGATATTGCCCGGACCCTGGGGGAAGGGCTTCAGGCCTTTTGTATACCCGGATCGGTTGCCGAGGATCGCAAGGTGGGCATCGGCCATGGCAATCTGGCCTCCATGCTTCTTTCGGAAACAACCAAATGCTTTGCCTTTCTCGCCGGGCACGAGTCCTTTGCCGCCGCCGAGGGCGCGATCGGACTGGCCCGGTCAGCCAACAAGGCGCGCACCGAACCACTTCGGGTCATCCTCAACGGCTTGGGCAAGGATGCGGCGCAGATCATCTCCCGGATCAATGGGTTCACCTATGTGCAGACCCAATTCGATTACCACGCCGGCACCCTGGCCATTGTGCGCGAGATCGCCTATTCCAAGGGGGAACGAGGCAAGGTGCGCTGTTTCGGCGCCGATGATGTCCGCGAAGGGGTGGCGATCAACCATCACGAGGGCGTGGATGTGTCGATCACCGGCAACTCCACCAATCCGACCCGTTTTCAGCATCCGGTGGCCGGCACCTACAAGAAAGAGTGCCTGGAGCAGGGGAAGAAATATTTCTCGGTCGCTTCCGGGGGCGGCACCGGCCGCACTCTGCATCCCGACAACATGGCCGCCGGGCCAGCCTCCTACGGCATGACCGATACGCTGGGGCGGATGCATTCCGACGCGCAGTTTGCCGGCTCTTCCTCAGTGCCGGCGCATGTGGAGATGATGGGCTTCATCGGCATGGGCAACAATCCCATGGTGGGAGCCTCCGTCGCGGTGGCGGTGGCCTTGGCGCAAGCCTTGAAGTGATTGCATGATGACGGTGCAAGCGCAATGAGATGCAATGGGGTTCACTCTGAGTGCTGTGTGCGCAAAGCTGATGACTCCTACTTCTTCGTTTTGAAGGGTAGGGGTTTTTTATTGTGAGGAGCAGTGTCTGTTGAGAGTTGAGAGGTCTTTTTTCCTGGGCGGCAATGGGATGTGACAGACGACAAGGTTGTTTGGTGGCTAACCGTTCCGGAGTGGGGCGGAGCGTTTTTTGACCAATGCAGGGAGTAGCAAGCGCATGTTCATGGGGTACAAATGGTTGTTGGTGATGGTGGGCGGCAGCCTGGGAGCGGCGAGCCGTTATGGCATTGGCTTGTTGACCGCCAGGCTTTGGGGCACCAATTTTCCCTATGGCACGATGGTGGTCAATTTGGCGGGATGCTTCGTTATCGGCTTGCTGTTTGCCTTAGCGGACCGCTCCCGGTTGTTGACGCCCGATGTGCGGCTCTTGCTCATTACCGGCTACCTGGGCGCCTTGACCACCTTTTCCTCTTTTTCCCTGGAAACCGTCAATGCCGGCCGTGCTGGCCTTACTTTGCAGTCGGTGACCAATATCCTGATCAATAATCTGGGCGGGTTGTCTCTGACCTATGCAGGATTGCGATTGGGCGGACTGAGATAGGGGGAACGATGCTGAACTACCAGGCGATTGAAATATTCACCAACGAGGATGCCCGGTATCGGAACAAGCCGGTCGCCGATGCGGTCATCGAATATATCCGGGGGTTAAAGATCGCGGCGCGCTGCATTGTCACCCGCGGCATTGCCGGATGTTATGAAAGCGGCGAGGTTGCCACCGGACGGCTGGAAATCCTTTCCTTCAACCTGCCGATCCGCATTTACATTGTGCTGCCGGCCGCGGCAACCGAAGAGGTGCTGGCCGGTTTGGATCAGCTGGTTGGCAGCGGCATTGTCGCCCTCCACGATCTCAAGGTGATCAGCCATAAGGCCGCCAACACCTTTTTCCCGCGTCAACTGACGGTGCGCGATGTGATGACGACCGAACCGAAAAGCGTCACTGCCGAAGACCCGGTCAGCGATGCCGCCCGCTTGCTCCTTTCCTCTATTTTTACCGGTCTGCCGGTGGTGGACCACAAGGGGCGTCCCGTGGGGGTGATCACCCAGGGCGATCTGATCGGCAGGGGCGGCTTGCCCTTGCGCCTCGGCCTGCTGGCGGAATCCGCATTGGACGGGATCGAATCGATCATGCGCGCCCTTGCCCACAAGCGGGTTGTGGAGGTCATGACCACGCCGGCGGTCACCATCGCGGAAGACCGGCCGTTGACTGAAGCCGTGGACCTGATGCTGGCAAAGGCGCTGAAACGCTTGCCGGTGGTGGGGAAAGACGGCCGTCTCACCGGGATGCTGTCGCGGCTGGATATATTCAAGACCGTGATGCGCGAAGCTCCCGATTGGGACGCCTTCCGGGCGCAGGACATCGAAGTGAACAATTTGCGGGTGGTGGGCGACATCCTCCGCCGCGATACCCGAACTGTGCTTCCCGACGCCACGCTTGACAAGGTGATCCGGATCATTGACGGCAATGACATGCAACGGGTGGCGGTGGTCGATGCCGAAGGCAAGCTGCTTGGTATTATTGCCGACAGTGATTTGCTGCAGTACTTCAAGCCGGACCAGGAGGGGCTGCGTTACCTGTTCTCTAAAATCACCCAGTCTTTTAAAGGGGATATTGCGCAGCGTCTAGCCCTAACCAAAGTCAGTGAGGTCATGCACACCGACATGCTCACAATCCGGGAAGGGGCGCTGATTGAGGAGGCCATCCGGCTGATGACCGAACAGAGGCTCAAGCGCTTGCCGGTGGTCGATGACCACGGCTGCTTCAAGGGGATGATCAGCCGGGATTCCCTGCTCCGCACCGGTTTTGGCCGCATGGGTGCCGATACGCCCTGATTGAGCGGGCCGGTACAATCACGGCCTGTACTCTTTGTTCGGTTGCGCCCAGGGGGCGGCGGGCTGCATCCACATTTTGCATGGACAGGCGAGTAAAACAATGAATCCCACGCAATCGGCGATACAAAGCAGTCATCTACATGGTTCTGGCCCGGCAAAGTCCACAACTGTTCGGCTGGGGCTTGCCCTGCTGCTGGCGGTTTCGCTGCTGACCGGTTGCGCCGGGCGCTCAACGAGTCTCGTGCAGGAGCAGCAAACTGTGGTCGCCAAAGCAGGGGCAAACGCACCGCTGGAGCAGACCATGGCTCCTGCTTTTATCCTGCAGAAGGTGCAGGAACGCCATAACCGGATAGGCCGGGTGCAGGCCACCGGGACCAGGAAGGCTGCAACCGTCTCGGTCGACCCCGAGGTCGCGGTGATCTATGCCGGTTCCCGCTCGTTTGCCACCGCAAAGGCAACCTATACCAACCTCATCTACCGCATTCATTTTCCGGAACTGCCCTTCAGCCTGATTCCCTTCCATTTCGGCGCCGGCAAGCATGTCGGGCTGCTGGTGCTTCTGACCCTGGATGCGGACCAACAGGTGCTGCTGGTCACCACGGCCCAAACCTGCGGCTGCTATGCGGTGAGCATCCCCACCCAGGCGTTGCCAGCCTCTTGGTATCCCGACGATTGGCCGGCCACGCCGGTGGCGGTGTTCGGTGAACGGCTGCCGTCCCAATTGCCGCCCATCGGCGAACACGATGTTCTTCAGGTGGTGGTCCGGCCGGCTGTCCACCGGGTCATGGCGTTGGAGATTGTGCCCAGGCCATCGCTTGGGGCCGGAACGGTTCGCCAGGCCGAAGTCCTTGAGCTGGATGCCTTGAAACAACTGCCCTTGGATGACGGCAGCGTCACCAGCTTCTACTACAACGGCTGGCCGCTGGCCGGGCACGTCAAGGGGGCGATCAAGCCCTGGGAGTCGCTGTTGCTCAGCCTGGTCAGTCTGGATCTGTTCATTGGCATGGATAAGGAATACGGGGAGACAGAGGTAAGCGGCAATCCCTTTTACACCAGCTTGAAACCATGGAACAGGGGCACCTCGGACATGAACGATTTTGCCGCCTATCTGCGCTTTAACGGGTGGAAATTATGAGTGCCTGGTGGCCCGGGCGGCGGGCTTTGACGGCATGGGGCGCCGGTTTGTTGGTCTTGATGCTGCTGGTTCTGGTGTTGCCGTGCGCGGTCCGCGCCGCCGGAGCCGTCTTTCTCGATGAGCGGTTCGAATCCCTGGACCGCTGGCAACCCCTCACCTTTCCCAAAATCGTCCGGCATTCGACCTACACCGCCGTCCGTTGCGAGACGGGTTCGTGTCTGCTGATGGAGAGCAACAATTCGGCCTCGGCCCTGGTGCTGAACCAGCCGTTCAATGTGTATGCGTATCCCAAGCTGAGCTGGCGCTGGAAGGTGAGCAATGTCTTCCGCAAGGGCGACAGCCGCACCAAGGAGGGCGACGATTACCCCGCCCGGCTCTATGTCATGTTCACCTATGATCCGGACCGGGCCTCGCTGGGCAAAAAACTCCAGTATCAGCTGGCCAAGACGGTCTACGGCCAGTATCCGCCGGACAGCTCCATCAGCTATATCTGGGATAATCAGACCACCGGCAGCCCGTTCATCGTCAACGCCTACACCGGCGAGGCCAGGATGATCCCGGTCAGCGCCGGTTCCGCCACGATCAACACCTGGCAGGAGTACACCGTCGATATCGTCCGGGACTATCGCCTGGCTTTCGGCCAGGACCCGCCACCGATGGCCAGTCTGGCGGTGATGAACGATTCCGATAATACCCGTGAGTCGGCCAGGGCCTGGATTCAGTATATCCGCCTCGAAGGCTCGCCGTAACGGCGGCGCTTGCTCTCGCTGCCCCACTTGTGTAGAATGGGTGCCGGCATCGTGCCCTGGAGTCCTGCGTTTTAGGTGTGAGGTGCATGATTTTTTTTCAAGGATACAAGAAAATGAAAGCAAAACTCCTGTTGTCTCTGTTCGGATTGCTCATTTTGACCGCCGCTCCCGTACCGGCCGGAGCCGCGCAGAACGAAGGCGCCTCGCTCTACGGCCGCACCCTGCTCGAGCAGATTAATCTCTATCGCCAGGACAACGGCTTGAATCCGCTGCGGTTCGATGCCCGGCTGATCCACCTGGCCAAGACCCACAGTTTTGCGATGTCCCAGCAGAAGATGGTGAGCCACCGCAATTTCAACGAGCGTTTCGAGCGTTCCGGCAGCCGGCTCTGCGTTGAAAACGTCGGCTGGAACTACAGCACTCCGCTCAAGCAGTTCGACGCCTGGCGACAGTCGAGGGGCCATGATCAGAATATGTTGAAAGAGGGGATCGCCAAGGCTGGGATTGCTGAGATCGGCAACTACGTCACCTTTTTCGCCTGCAAGTAGCCAGATGGTTCGCCTTGCCTTGCCGGGAAGGCGTAAATCCGCGCAATTTGCCCCTATCTTTTTTCCAAGGTATTCGATATAAATACCCCCGGCGCACCGGTCGGACCGGGTGCGGTCTATCTGGAGGAAACGGGTGCGAATCCCGTGCTGTCCCGCAACTGTTATTTCGCGATGAGCGGAAGAGCCAGACACTCCTCTTGAACGTGGGTCTTCGTGGAATGAGACACCAGCGCCGCGCAAACGGCTCTCGACTCCTCCCCTGAAGAATCACTCCGTTGGTTCACCATGTCGCGGCATCTCTGAGAGATGCGCGGCAGTTACTCCTTGGTGCTGTTCATGGGACGCATTGTTCTTGTCACCGGTGGGGCCAGAAGCGGTAAAAGCAGCTTTGCCGAACAGCTGATTGCCGGTATCGGCGCGGATATCGCCTATATTGCCACGGCCCAATCTCTGGATGATGAGATGGCGGACCGCATCGCTAAGCACCGTCTCCAGCGGCCATCCTCCTGGCAGACCGTTGAGGCGCCAACCCGGCCTTCGGCGGTGATTGCCAGCGAAGGTCGTGCATTTTCCGCCATCCTCCTGGACTGTCTGACCGTGTTGATCACCAACCGGATGCTTGCCCATTCCATGGATTGGGACCAGCCGACCGTGGCTCAGTTGAACGCGGCCGAGGCGGATGTGATGGCTGAGATCGAGGCCATTATCGCTGCCACCGCCGAGAGCCCGGCGGACCTGGTCGCCGTCACCAACGAGGTCGGCTACGGCATCGTGCCGATTGCGCCGCTGGCCCGTTTCTTCCGCGATTGCGCCGGCCGGGTCAACCAGCGGATGGCCGCCGCCGCTGCCGAAGTCTACCTGGTGGTCTCCGGTATTCCCATTCGGATCAAGGGAGCGTAAGGGCGTCGCGATGAAGGCGCTCATTCTCATGATCCAGTTCATGACCCGGTATCCTATTCCGGTGGCGGTCGACTTCACCGCCGAGCGGTTTGTCCAGGGGATGAAATGGATGCCGCTGGTCGGCCTGCTGGCGGCCCTGCCCGCCGCCATCGGATTTGTGCTGGCCGATTGGCTGCTCGGACGGGAGGTGGCGGCCATCGTCGCGGTGATTGGGTTGATCACCGTCACCGGCGGCCTCCATCTCGACGGGATCGCCGATACCGCCGACGGCCTGTTTTGCTACCGTTCCCGAGAGCGA
>Ga0074197_1001211_pt1 | contig 23228 bp, 14 predicted proteins | sample EPASupsiteSAE305_FD_64526 | JGI IMG/M metagenome (GOLD analysis project Ga0074197, IMG submission 64526) | Bioremediated contaminated groundwater microbial communities from EPA Superfund site, New Mexico - SAE3-05 reassembly with SPADES | ecosystem: Environmental > Aquatic > Deep subsurface >...
GGAGGCGCGGGGGGTGGGCGCGGGTCCGGGTTCCCGCGGCTTACCCGCCGATCCCATTGGTGACCAGCCACTCTTCCATCATGTGGGGGTCCGCTTCCAGCTTGCTGCATAAATCACCGGTGCACAGCACTCGAGTCAGGTCAGCCATGCCGTTCTTGCTCCGTTAACTCTGTTAATATTGGCCGCAAAGCGATCGCGGCATGTCCCGGAATACGCCAGTTGTCTTCGGAATCGAGCCGGGGCGTCCCGGAGCCACCGTAGCGGGGATCTTCACTCGACCATATTGGCTGCCATGTCCTTCCTTCCGGCGGCGCCAGCAATGGTTCCGGGGCGGGGTCCAGACACAGATCCATGCCGAAATTCACCAACAACAGGCGATCGTCGTCCCCCATCTCGCTGAAATAGCGTAGCAGCAGGCACTCTTGCGCGAGCACGGCTCCATCCACACCGCGCGGAACTTGAGCCCTGAAGACAGGATCTTCGCGGCGCAAACGCAGCAGGTCTTTATGCAGATCATAGGTGTGCCGGTTGCGTTGGCGTTCGCTGAAATCAAGTTTGCACCGCGCAAAAGTTGAAGGATTCGCCGGATCAATCAGGCAGGGCAGCATCTCGCTCGTCGCCAGGCTCCGGAACTGGGCCAGAAACTGCGCTCGGCCCTGGCTCACCAGAAGGGCAAGCTCAGGCTTGTGGTCCGCAAAGAAATAGAACGGGCTTGAGGAGCCGAACTCCTGCCCTTGAAAGAGCATGGGGGTTCCCGGCGCGAGCAGCAGGAGCGCGGTCATCGCCCGCAACCGCCCGGGACTGGTCATGAACTGCACCCGTTCGCCACAGCCGGAATTGGCGATCTGATCATGATTCTGAATATAGGTGACGAATTTCGCGGGTGCCAGCTTGAGGCCGGGCGTGCCGCGACGTTGCTTCTGCCACTTGTAGCGTTGTCCCTGATAGAGGTAGCCGTACTTCACCATCGAGATAAACTCCTGCGGCCTGCCCAGGTAGTCGGTGTAGTAGGCTTCGTTGCGTCCGGTCATCGCAACCATGGCGCTGTGATGAAAGTCGTCATTCCACAGAGCGTCCAACCCGTATCCGCCGCTCTCGATCGGACGCACCAGCTTGGTGAGCTGCGGCTCGTTCTCCGCCACGATAATCGTCTGCCTACCGCGTGCCGCTTTCCGCACTCGCTTTCCGATAGCTGCCAGGATGTTTTCCGGCGAGGCGTCGAATATCTCCTGGGTGGCGTCAAGCCGGAATCCATCAAGGTGGAACTCTTCGATCCAGTACGCCGCATTGGTGAGGAAAAATTCTCGCACCGGACCTGCTTGCTCGCCATCGAAGTTGAGGGGTTCACCCCACTCGCTCTCGTACCTGCCGGTGAAATAGTCAGGTGAAAACTCGGCCAGATAATTGCCGTCCGGGCCAAAATGGTTGTAGACCACATCGAGAATCACCCCCAGACCGAGACGATGCGCCTCATTGACGAAACGACGGAAATCATCCGGCTCGCCGTAGAGCCGAACCGGAGCGAACTGGCCAACCCCGTCGTACCCCCAACCAAAACACCCGCAGAAATCGGCCACGGGCATCACTTCAACGACGGTAATGCCGCAGTCAGCCAGTTCCGCGAGTTCCCGCTGAGCAGCCGTCCATGTCCCTTCCTGGGTGAAGGTCCCGATGTGCATTTCATACAGGACCTGGCCCTTCAGGCCGACCCCCTGCCACTCGTTGTCGGTCCAGCCGAAATCAGAAGGGTCCACCACCTGAGACGCGCCGTGCGGCCCATCCGGCTGGTAGCGCGACACCGGGTCAGGAAAGCACCCAGCCTCATCCAACCGGAAGCGATAGCGAGTACCTTCTGCCGCCTGTGGAACCAGACCCGCAAAGTATCCGCCAGCCTGCTGTTCCAGTTGGACGGTCGCCGGAGCACCTGGGCCAGCCTCCAACACCACCTCCACCTTCTTTCGGCGAGGGGCCCAGACACGAAAATGAGTGCCGCCGTTTGGCTGCACTTCGGCACCGATGGGATATCGTCGTTGTGGATGCATATCATTCCTTGGCGAAGTTCTCGACCGCAGCATTTCTCGACACGTCAACGCGTCGTCTTGGCAGACATCGTTCGATTAAAAAAATTACTTAAATGTGATGGTTTCGTAAAAAATCTATTTCTGTCATTTCGACGAGCACAGCGAGGAGAAATCTCATAATAATTCTAGAGAGTTCTCGCTGCGATCGAAATGACAAACCGGATAATTCTTCTTTTTGTGAGTTGATCAAATGTAGATGATGGATGCATCTTCCCGGGAACCCAAAATATGAAACAAAGTGAGATACTCCCTGAGGTGCCGGGTGAGGAGAAAATGTTCCCGTACATACTCCCGCGCCCGGCCCCCCATCTTGGCCCGCAGGGCCACGTGATGGAGCAGAAAGCGGATACGGTGCGCTGCCCCTTCGGGCGAGTTGACGAGGAAGCCGGTATGATAGTTGACCACCTGCAGCCGAATACCGCCAGTGTCGCCGCCGATAACCGGCTTCCCCTTCCAAAGACCTTCGGTGACCGTGAGACCGAACCCTTCCCGGGTGGATTTCTGAATGACGATGTCAGCAAGCCGTTGCAGCGCATTGATCGTCCGGTGCGCATCAGAAGGCAGCAGCAGGACGTGAATATCGGGATCCCCCGCAGCCGCTTCCAGAACTTCATCGAATACCTCTTGCCCTTCGGGGTCGTCAGTGGCCCCGCCCCCGGCAAGGACCAGTTGCACCGGCTGCACCTTCCGGACGAGCCGATAGGCGGCCAGGACACCGAGCGGATCCTTGAACCGGTCGAATCGGGAGATCTGAACCAGCAACGGTTTGTCCGGGTCAAGGTTGTACTGATGGCGAACCCTGGTCAATTCTTCCGGATCGAGATCCATGTTTTTCGGGCTCAGGGGATCGATACTCGGCGGGATGAGAAACTGCGGATGCGGTAAGGGTTGGGCAAACTGGCACATGGAAAAAATGCTTGCGTCATAGGCTGCTACAAAAGGTCGCAGGCCCCGCCAGACCGAACGCGTCGGCCGGCTTATGTCGATATGGCCCCGCCAGATCCATTTACCCTTCCGGTCCGGGCAGAGTCCCAGCAACGCTGCCGGTTGAGGATCATGGATGACCACAAAATCGGCTTCTTCAAGTATTGGGCGCAGCCGGACGGCATTCTCCTCGTTCACCTCCCGGTAGGTCTGCCACTCCCGTTTGCTGATGGTGGTCGGGAACCCTTGGAGGCCATTATGGAACTTTTTGGTCACAGCATAAAAACCACTGTTTCCCGTTATCACCTCCCATCGGGCCTCAAGCCCGACATCCTGCATGAGCGGGATCATCCAGTCGAGGATTTCCGCCACTCCGCCGCCTTCCCGGGTTGAGTTGACATGCACGACCCTCTTGCCGGCCAGCCGATTGCCCAACTGACGGAGTTCGCCCAGGACCGTTGCACTGACCAGACCTTCGTACGACGAGAGAAATTTGGTCATGCCACACCTCCTTTTCCGAGAACCCGCACCAGCTCTCCCCGGAGTTCAGGCAGGGTAAAGAAAACAAAATCCACCGTCTGCAAGGCCCGACACCAGCCCTCCTGGCCAGGAAAACCATCAAGCCAGGCGGAAAAATCGTCGACCCCCACGGGTTCACGTCGTCGGGCCTCGAAAAAATGATAGTAGATGCTGCCATTGGTCATGGTGCCAATTGCCTCGGGTAATGCCTTGGGAGACGTAATCCGCTTGCCCGTGTCAAAAACCACGGTCACCGCCTCGGTAAAGAAAAATTCCCCGCCGGACTGGCAGGAGGGAACAAAAAGTACTTCGCTCAGTCGCTCGTCGAGAATCTCAAGGACCTGTTCCCGCAACTTCTCCAGATCGGGAAAGATATAGGGATTGATGATGCCGAGTTGCTCGGCAAGCACCCGGTCGCCCAATTGCAAGAGGGCCCATGCCGCGAAATCGTTCCGATAGTCGGGGTTATCGAAAGAGGGAACGAGCGGGGTTTCGCAGAAGTGATGGTACAAAACGTCCTGACTGCAGAGAGCAAGCCGGTCGCGCAGTTCCCGAAGGTTGATGGCGGCGGCCAGGCCGCTGGTTTTGGCGAGCAGGCTGCAATCCTGAATGATGAAGTCTCCCATAGTATCTCCTTGTTGCTGGACATGACTGTTCACAGATGAAAATCCGACGAGGCAGAAGGATAATGGCGACGGGACAAACACCGCGTTGATGGACTGTAGGCCACACTTGCTCGCCGTGAAAGGGCAGCGGTTGCAGGGGACGATCTGCCTGGCAAACAGGGGCCCCTTGATTGAGCTTCTGAAAGGATATTGCATGTCCCATGCCTGATACTTGAACCAGCACCGTCTTTCACCCGAGGGATTGATTCAACCGGAGCACTCCCCTGGGAACGCTGTGGTTTGGCAGACGGTTTGGTCGAAGAATTTGGTTTCCAGTCTTTATCCAGTTCTTTTTACCGTATGTTGCACCATATCTGCTGCTTTCATCCACCCTTGCTTGATAATGATCAGCAATACAATATGAAATTTTTAATCGATCGGAATGTGCAATCCCTCCAAAAACACCACACTCCTTTGCAACTCCCACAGTCAAACAGCTTTTAAAAAGGTCATATTTAACCAACGGTGAAATATGACCTTTTTAAAAGGGCGACCCATAACGACCCGCCAAATACTTCCAGGGATAATATCATGAAAATTCAAACTGATAGGCGAAGTAACGCTGAGCAGTGCAAACCGGCGCATTGATTGCTTTATGAGTCAGTACAGCATGACAGAATCTACTCTTTATCTTTTTTTTCTCGGAACGACATCAAGCTGCGTCGGGGAAACACACGATGCTTCTTGGGCAAGGCTTTTCAAGTAACCGTCCTCAAGCAGCTCAACCATCTTCAACCAGGAGAACAATATGAAACAAAGCACGAAAGACAATGCTGAAGGCAAAATGCACCAAGTGAAGGGCAAGGCCAAAGAGATCGCCGGGAAGGTAATGGATAATCACGAGTTGGAAGCCGAAGGAAAAATTGAAAACTTAGGGGGAAAGGCACAAGAAAAGCTCGGTGAGGTAGAGAAGGTTGTGGGCAAATAACAAGGGATGTTGAGAATGGTCTCACCAGCCCCCCGCTGAACTCAGCATCGGGGATAGCAGTTTCAATCATCATTTGGAGGAACACATCATGACACGAACAAATTTTTTTACTGCATTTCTTTTAATTACCCTGACGGCACTTTTCCTGGGATGCGCATCGACAGCAAAGCAAGAGGGAACTGGTGAGTATGTTGATGACACGGTCATCACCACCAAGGTCAAAGCGGCGATTTTCGGAGAGGATTCCCTTAAATCAGCCGAGATCAACGTTGAAACCTTCAAGGGTGTGGTGCAACTGAGCGGATTCGTCAACTCCCAGGCCGATATCAATAAGGCGGTAGAGGTTGCTCGCAGTATCAAGGGGGTGAAATCGGTTAAAAACAGCATGCGGCTCAAATGACGATGCGGCAACAGGCCGGACTACTCAAGGGTGATCCTGGCCGCCCCCCCGTCTGAAGAAGTCGGCATGGAGCACTGTGACGGCTGCAGGTCCTCACACTTCCGGGCTTGAAGGAGACGCTCTCCTGTGGGGAGCGTCTCGCAACTTTTGACGGCGGGGGATACCCGAGGCCGGAGATTAACTTCGATACAAACGAGGCGTATAATGAGCACGATTACAACAAAAGACGGTACGGAGATCTATTACAAGGATTGGGGCACAGGCCAGCCGGTGGTGTTCAGCCATGGGTGGCCACTCAGTGCGGATGCCTGGGAGGACCAAATGGTGTTTCTGGGCGCTCATGGATACCGCTGCATCGCCCATGACCGCCGCGGCCATGGGCGATCAAGTCAGCCATGGGATGGCAATGACATGGACACCTATGCCGACGATCTGGCAACGCTCGTCGAAACGCTCGATCTGAAAGATGCGATCCATGTCGGCCACTCGACGGGCGGCGGCGAAGTAGCCCGCTATGTCGGCCGTTACGGGACAAGCCGGGTGGCCAAGGCCGTGCTGATCGGGTCGGTCACACCGTTGATGCTGAAAACGGACGCCAATCCCGGAGGCTTGCCAATGGAGGTGTTCGACGAGATCCGCGCCAATGTCCTTGCCGATCGCTCGCAATTCTTCAAGGATCTCACCATTCCGTTTTACGGCGCCAACAGGGAGAACGCACAGGTATCGCAAGGGCTTCGGGATTCGTTCTGGCTCCAGGGGATGGCGGCTGGTTTCAAAGGCGTCATCGACTGCATCAAGGCCTTCTCCGAAACCGATTTCACCAAAGATTTAGAAAAATTGGACGTGCCGACCCTGATCCTTCATGGCGACGACGATCAAATCGTCCCGATCGGGGCCTCGGCCCTGCTGTCGTCCATGATCATCAAAAAGGCCACCCTGAAAATTTATCGCGGCGCTCCACACGGTCTGTGTTCGACCATCAAGGATCAGATCAATGAAGATTTGCTCGCTTTTTTCAAGGCCTAGTGCATCCTGGCTACCTCTCCCTTAGGCTACATGAGAACCACAACCAGACCTTCCAACGCACTGGCCACAGCCGAAAACAAGGAACCGAATTCAACCGAAACACTTGCTTATCTACCGGGGGAGATTGAGACGCGAGGCGACAGCATATTCTTTTGCGTGCTTCATCCTCGTTAAAGCACCCCCTCCGCTTGGATGTCACCATAGAGAGAGGAAGAGAAACTATGAGTAAGGGTACCAAGGAAAGCATCTATCCGCATGGGCTGCCGCCCCTGCCCTATGCCGATAACGCGCTGGAACCAACAATCTCGGCAAAAACGGTGAGTTTTCACTACGGCAAACATCACCAAGGATATGTTGATAATCTGAATAAGCAGATATTGGGGACGGAGTTTGCGGGCATGCCGCTGGAGAAAATAATCACCGGGTCAGCCGGCAAGGCGGAGTACACCGCGATTTTCAACAATGCCGCGCAAACGTGGAACCACACGTTTTACTGGCGCAGCTTGAGGCCGAAAGGTGGCGGTGCACCACCGGAAGCGTTGCAACACAAAATTGAGACGTCCTTCGGTTCGCTGGATGCCTGCAAAAAAGAGCTGGCAACGGCGGCGATGGCTCAGTTCGGCAGTGGATGGGCGTGGCTTGTGCTCCATGGCGACAAACTTGAGGTGATCAAGACCGGCAATGCAGAAGTGCCGATAACCACCGGCATGAAACCGTTGTTGGTCATCGACGTGTGGGAACACGCCTATTATCTGGATTACCAGAACCGGCGCCTGGATTATGTCAAGGCAGTGCTCGACACACTGATCCATTGGGATTTCGCGGCCGAGAACCTTGGCTGAGACTGTCCATGCATCGTTGATGGTTCAGCCATCTGCTGGTTCCACTTGGAAAATGGGTACAGCACGGTTGATCATTACAAGACTCTGAGCGGCTTAATGTCCATAAGCTTCTTCGACCGATAAGGAAGAAATGAACATCAGCACGAAAAATTTTGCAAGCCATGCTCAACAGCCTAGTTCGAGTTCAAGTATTTGTCCGCTAGGGCTGCCGAACATGATCCACCTTCTGCGCCAGAGGGCTCAAGAACAGTGGGGAAAAACCGTCTACACGTATCTCACTGATGGAGAATCACAAGAGACCAGACTGACCTATGGTGAACTGGAACGAAGAGCGCTCGCTATTGCAGCATATCTCCAATCTTGCATCTCTCCAGGAGCGCGAGTCCTTCTGTTGTACCCTCCGGGTGCCGAGTTCCCCGCAGCGTTTTTCGGGTGCCTTTGTGCGGGCATGGTCGCTGTGCCAGCCTACCCTCCCCATTCCAAACAGTTCCTGGCAAGCCTCATCGCTACTGTATCTGATGTAGGCTCCACTGTCGCTCTTTCAACGACTGCCACCCTGGAACACTACAGAGAACAAATAGAAAACAATCCCGAACTCGTTTCTCTCAAATGGATACCAACCGACACCATTGCCAACGACCTGGCAGATGATTGGCAGGAACCGCTCCTTGGTGCGGATGCCCTCGCTGTCCTCCAATACACTTCCGGTTCCACAGGAAACCCCAAGGGTGTCATGGTCAGCCATGGCAACCTGCTCCACAATTCAGCCGTCATCCACGCAGTCTTTGAGCATGCACCGAGTCTCCGCGGTGTAATCTGGCTTCCCCCCTACCACGACATGGGATTGATAGGAGGGATTATTCAGCCCGTTTACGCAGGTGGAGAGGCAGTCCTGTTATCGCCGGTTCATTTCATCCAAAAACCGCTCCGCTGGCTCATGGCCATTTCACGTTATAGGGCGACGACAAGTGGCGGGCCGAATTTCGCCTTTGATCTTTGTGTGCGAAAGATTACTCCGGAGCAGAAGTCAGGACTTGACCTGAGCAGCTGGGAGGTCGCCTTCAACGGCGCCGAGCCGGTCAGGGGGGAGACACTCCGCCGTTTCGCGGCGGCTTTTGAGCCCTGCGGCTTTCGGCAAAAAGCCTATCTGCCCTGTTACGGTCTCGCAGAAACAACGCTTATCGCCTGCGGATGCAACAACGGCTCCGAACCGACCTTCCTCCAGGCGGACGCCCAGGCGTTGAAAGCCGGCCGCATTGCCTTGGCGGCAGTTGATAGGGGACACGACTTTGAACTGGTAGGAAATGGGGAGACACCAGCTGACCATGCAATTGTTATCGTCGACCCGAAAAAACGCACTCCCTGCGAAAACGAGACGATCGGAGAAATATGGATCGCTGGACCAAGTGTTGCCCAAGGATACTGGAATCGGCCCGATGAAACGGAAGAGACCTTCCGGGCTCGATTTGCCGATACGGGTAGAGGTCCCTTTCTGCGCACAGGAGACCTGGGGTTTATCCATACCGGGCAGCTCTTTGTTACCGGCCGCTTGAAAGATCTCATCATCATCCGGGGCCTCAATCATTATCCGCAAGACATTGAACGAACCGTGGAGAGGAGTCATGAGGCCTTGCGGGAGGGCTGCGGAGCTGCGTTTGCCGTTGAAGCAGGAGATGAGGAACAGCTGGTGGTGGTGCACGAAATCGAGCGACCATATATCAAAAAGCTTAACGCAGAGGCGGTCATCGGAGCCATTCGTCAAAGTGTCACTCGAGAACATGGCGTCCAGGCCTACGCCGTCGTGCTCCTCAAGACCTCCACTCTTCCCAAAACGACCAGTGGCAAGGTCAAACGCCGACTGTGCCGGGAACATTTCATCCAGGGCAAATTAGACGTTGTTGCCGAGTGCGTGGGGTATCCGCAAGAAGCTGAGTTGGTGATGCCCACCCAGGCATGGAATACATCCGATGAGTTGGAGACGGAAGACGCTTCGGAGAGCATCCATGCCACCCAATCTTCCATCGCAAAAATGGTGGCGGTACTGCTGAAGATCTCGTTCTCCAAGGTAGATGTGCACGATCCCTTGAATACGATGGGTATCGATTCCTTGATGGCCGTGGAATTGAAGACAGCTATTGAGGAGGACTTGGGCATTGAGATTCCGGTCGAGGCGCTCTTTATGGGAGCGAGTATTGCCGATCTGGCGGCACATGTGCTCTGGCAAGGAACGGCGGGAAAAGGGGGTGACGCCAAAGACGGCCCCCTGGGAAAGGTACTCTTCTCCGGTCGTCAGTCCGGAGAACCGCTGGAAAAAGCCTCTGTCCATAAGAAAGTCCGGGAAATCCAACCGGAGTGTCTGCCGTTCGTGGATTTCCCCGAATACCGGAACCTGCAGCAGATCTTACTGGGAATGAAAACGCGCGGTATCGACAACCCGTACTTCAGGGAATACGAGGGGGACAATTCCAGAAGGGCTAATGCAACCGGTCGAGAGCACATCACTTTCTCCAGGTACAATTACCTGGGGATGTCCGGAGATCCGGTCGTCTCGCAAGCGGCCAAGGAAGCCATCGACCGCTACGGCACCTCGGTTTCGGCAAGCCGTATTGCTTCAGGCGAACGACCATTGCATCGTGAAATTGAGCAAGAAATTGCAGGGTTGATTGGAACGGAAGACAGCCTTGTTTTTGTGAGCGGGCATGCCACCAACGTGACCACGATCGGCCATCTGTTCGGCAAACTCGACCTCATCGTGCACGATGCCCTGATCCACAACAGCGTTCTCCAGGGATGCCAGCTCTCTCAGGCAACGCACCTTGCTTTTCCGCATAATAACTGGCGGGCTCTGGACAAGATTCTCAAAGAGTCGCGACCCCATTTCCGCCGTGCTCTTGTCGTCATCGAAGGCGTCTACAGCATGGATGGCGACATCCCGGAACTGCCAGCCTATATTAAGGTAAAAAAACGGCACGGCGCCTTTCTCATGGTGGACGAAGCGCATTCCATCGGCGTCTTGGGGAAAAGAGGCCGGGGGATTGGCGAGTACTTTGGCATCAATCCTGCCGAGGTGGAACTATGGATGGGCACCTTGAGCAAATCCTTTGCCAGTTGCGGGGGATACATCGCCGGGTCCGGAGCCCTGATTGAATACCTGAAATACACGGCGCCGGGCTTTGTCTATAGCGTGGGCATGTCGCCGCCAAATGTCGCAGCAGCCTTGGCCGCCATTCGCCTGCTCAAGAAGGAGCCCCAACGGGTGACACGTCTGCACGAACTCTCCGGCCTTTTTTTCAGGCTCGCCCGGGAAAGAGGCCTGAATACCGGCGCCTGCAGCAGCGGTTCCCCGGTCATTCCCGTGATCGTCGGCGATTCCATCAAGGCGATACGTCTTTCTCAAGCCCTCCTAAAGCAAGGGATCGATGCCCTGCCCATGGTCTATCCGGCTGTTCCTGACAACTCTGCCCGTCTGCGCTTTTTTGTCAATTGCACCCATACGCCCGAGCAGATCCGCCTGGCGCTGGATGTCGTCGCCCCGGAACTGGCAGCCCTGCACCAAAAAAGTGACTAGCAACAACGTCCCGCTTCTTCCTTTGGCTTTGAAACGACTGGAGTTTGGGTTTGGGCTTGAGACGATGATCACCCCATTGCGCAAGGAAGCACTATGATTCTCAATGCTCGGGACACGATCACACGATTTCTGTTGTCCTTGGTGAGGACTCCCCTTGTCTATTCTCCCTACTACCGCTTCCACCGCCCCTGGCCCTCGCAAATCCTGATCGAGAACACCAACTGCTGTAACGCCCAGTGCGTTATGTGCCCCCGCGACACGCTCACCCGCAAACGCGGCTTCATGGAGTTTGCCTTATTCGAAAAAATCATGACCGAACTGGTCGGCGCGCGCCGAAAACCCGTTGTTCATTTGCACGGGTTTGGCGAACCGCTTCTGGATCCCTTATTGCCTGAAAGAATCAAGCTCGCCAAGGCCTGCGGGATAAAGAAAACCTACATTGTCACCAATGCTTCGCTCCTGTTTCCCGAGACAGCCCGGTCACTCATCCTTGCCGGTTTGGATGCGATGAAGATCAGTTTTTACGGCACCGACGAAGCATCGTATAACGCCACCATGCGACAACTGGACTTCAAGATAGCGCTGCAAAACATCAAGGATTTCATACGAATACGAAAGGAAACAAAAAGAAGCAATCCGAGGTTGATCCTGCAATACCTGCCTCAGGAAGCCAATGGGGCCCAAATAGCGGAGTTTCAATCCCTATGGCGCTCTTTGCCCGATAAGATCGCCAGCGACTGCCTGAATATCAGCTCGTTGGATAACTTTGGCGGCGGCAAGTCGTACAACATGGTGGGAGAAAAGATCGTGTCGGTCTGTTTTTACCCCTGGTCAGCCCTGTCGGTGCTCTGGGACGGTCGTGCGGTGACCTGTTGCGTTGATTACAATGGCGTTCAGGGCGTCGGCGACCTGAACGTCCAGAGTGTCCGAGAAATCTGGAATGGCCCGGTGCTGTCCGGGATGAGAAAAAACTTTGGTAAACTCGATTACAGCGGGTTTCCAACCTGCCAGCGCTGCGATTGGGTCCACCGGCGCTAAAAGAAGGCCTGGTTCGGCAATGCGGGAACCGCTTACCTAACACATGAACGAAACGCAACTGTTCGTACTTCCCTTCCTCTCAGGGCCAACTCTCTCACTTACCCTCCTCCCATTGGGTGACCGTCAGGCCCAGGATAAAGACCACGGCCGCGAAGGCCCCAATGATCGCCGCGTTATGCAACGCGGTCGTGTTATCTTGCAATACCATGGATGCCCGCAGGCCCTCGTTCAAATAGTAGAGCGGCAGCGTCTTGGCGAACGACTGCAGGAAGTCAGGCATCATCTCCAGCGGGAAGAAGCTCCCCGAGAGGAACATCATCGGGAACATGATGGCATTGGCGGCTGCCGAGGCGCTTTGTGCCTCCTTGACGAGGCGAGTGAGGATCATGCCGATGCCGACGAACGAAAAAACGTCCAGCACAATGAAGAGCGGCAACCAGGCGTTGATGTGCAATTGAACGCCGAACACCGCGTAGCTGACCAGCAGCATGAGGGTGGTGGATATGACCGCCAGGATGCACTGGTGGAGGATATTGGACAGTATCCAGTCGGCACGGGTGATGGGCGTGGTGGCCAGCTTTCGGATGATCCCTTTCTGCCGCAGCTCCGTGTTGACATGCACGGTGCCGAACAGGCTCTCGGTCATGATCGCCATGGCGATGATGCCGGGGATGAAGAACTCGAGAAACCGGTATTTCCGGGTATGGATCGATACTTCCGCTTTCCGGATGAACGGCGGTTTTGCGGACAGCTCCTGGTTCATCGCGGCGAAGACCCCGTTGAGGATTTGCATCTTTTCCACCACCGAGCTGGAGCTGGGGTCGTACACATACCTGAGGGTAACGAAAGCGTTCCGGTCACCGGATTGCAGATATCGCGCGAGGGATTGTTCATAGTCTTTGGGAATAACGAGGACCAGGTTTGCCTGGTTGTCTTTGGCGTACTTCGCGGCTTCCAGGGCGGGGTCTACCCTGGTTATCTTCAATTTCCCGGTAGCGGCGAGGGCCTTGGCGATCTCCGCCGAAGTTTCGCTTTGATCGAGGTCCTGCAGGCACAGGTTGAAATGCAACTTGTCATCGTCCATGAAAATGGTGCCGAACACCAGGATCAGGAGAATCGGGAACATGGTCGTGAAGAACATGGCCGTCTTCTCGCGGTAGAAACTCTTGAGACTCACCACCAGATTGGCGCTGACAACGCGAAGATTCATGATGCCCCCTTTTCCCCTTCGGCGCCCTGGTGGAGCGCCTCGCCGGTGAGCTTGAGAAAAACCTGTTCGAGGTTGGGTTTGCGCACGTCCATGCTGAGAAAGGACGCCCCGCCATCGTGGATGGCGGTGAGTATTTTCCGGATGTCATCCGTGTGTGCCACCCGCACCAGGATGCTCTGGTCGTTGTTGTCCTGGTCCGGCCGAAAGCCCATCTGGGCAATGATTTCCAGGACACTCGCATCAACGGACTGGAGGGTAAGCACCAGGTAATCGGCGTTGCTTTCGATAAGCTGGTTGGGTGAGCCCATGGCGATGGTTGTGCCCTTGGAGATGATGGCGACCGTATCGGCCAGCAACTCAGCCTCTTCCATGTAGTGGGTCGTGAGAAAGACCGTCTTCCCCTTCTTCTTCAGGCCCAGGAGGACATCCCACACCTCGCGCCGGGCACGGGGATCGAGCCCGGTGGTTGGCTCATCGAGAAACACGACCTCAGGATCATTCACCAGGGCAATGGCGATGCCGAGACGCTGCTTCAAACCTCCGGAGAGGGTTGCGTATTGCTCTTTGGCCTTGTCCGTAAGGTTGACGAGCCCTATCAACCCGTCGATATCGACGTGTCTGCTGCCGAAAAGCCGCGAGTAGTACTGCATGGTTTCCCTGACCGTTATCCGGTCGAAAGAACTGAATCCCTGGGGCAGAACCCCGATGCAGGGGACGATGGCGTGCTTTTTCCTGGTGACGTCCATGCCGAGCAGGCGCACTTTTCCCGAGGTGGGCCTGCGGATGGTTTCGATTATCTCGACCGTGGTGGTTTTACCGGCTCCGTTCGGGCCCAAGAGAGCGAAAACCTCACCCTTCCTGACCTTGAACGAGATGTTATTCACTGCCAGATATTTTCCGTACCGCTTGGTCAATTGTTCAACTTCGATGGCATATTCAGCTTCTTTAATCATGAATCAACCTTCTGCCTTTGTAGAGCGTTGGCCGGGAAGTCCGGCCAACATCGTATTGCGACTGCCCATGCACAAGAGCGATGGACAGCCACATCTGCTCAAGGGGATACGAACGGACCCATATGGAATGGCGGGCGCCCTGCGGGTAGCGCATCAGAGCCTTTCCCGACAAGCTCACCGGGAACGTATATCCCCGGCCCCCTCCTCTTGAAGGAGAGACATGCACCTGTCGCGGCGCCACAAGGTGGAACCCGCATCCCAGGGCCTTGACTACCGCTTCCTTGATCGACCAGAGCAGAGCCGCTGCCTTGGCCACATTGCCTCCCGTCAACCGCCCGGCATGGTGCAGCTCCTGGTCGTGAAACACCCGGTGCAAGGGGTATTCGCCCTGGAATTCGTCGGCCGCTGCCACATCGATGCCGATATCGGACCCATCCCCGCACAGAGCGGCCCAGATCTGTCCGCCCCCCTCGCTGAAGGAGACGGTGGGGCCCCGAACTTCTCCCAGCCAAAGCTGGGGCCGGCCCAGCGGACCGTGAGCCACCTGAAGGGGGTACGCCGCCCGATCGAATACATGCCGATAGAGCCAGCGGGGATTGTCCATCGCCCCCACATAATTCCACAAAGTGGTGACGAGGCGCTTCTGGCTGATCGCCCTGCCCGCTCCGCTTCCATTGCCGGTTTCGCCCTCACCGGGCAAGGAGGCAGAAAATACCGGTCCACCGCGATGAGCAAAACTGGTGGCCTGAACGGTTATGTCCTGGCATTCGATGACCATATCCACGCTCCTCTTTATCCACCCGGCAGACTCACTCTGCAACCCAGCGCATCCGCATACCGCTCACCTGCATGATGGTGCGGCCTTGCTCGTCCAGCCCCCTGGCGTCCCAGTTGCATCCTTGTTCGTCCTGCGCCCGCAGGCGGGCCTCCAGGGTAATCCGTCCCCCCACCCGGCATGTTCGGCTCAACCGCATCTCCCCGATCTCCATGGGAATCATGGCTCGCTGTTCCGGCTCCTGCATGGCAACGCAGTAAAGACCGGTCAACTGCAAGAGGGCTTCGAACAAATAGGGCGAGTACTGGTACTGCGCGGCGGCCAGATCGGCGAAATCATCGGTCTGCCGATAGATGGTTTGCCCCCGGACCACTCCCGGACCTGCACCGTCAAGACACTCCAGGACACGATACCTGCCGGCAAGGCCGCTGTGTTCTTGGTACCATTTGAGCACCTCTGCGCGCTCCATTGGGCCGGTCCGCAGTTCGTCGGGTTGGACCGAAAAATCCGGGAAACCCTCCCCGAGACGCCCTCCGCCATCTCCGCCGTCAAGGATCACTTGGCCTTCGCAGTGCGGCGTAAAGCGGTCAGTCAATCTGCCGGCGGGAGAGATTGACCGGGTTGCGAGCGAGACCTCGCACACCACTTCCCGGAGATCGGTGCCCACTCGCGAGCAGGAGATTTTGCAAGACCGCGGAACTCCGGGAGGACATTGGATCATGTCGATAAACCGCACCTGGCGAACGCCTCGCACCTGCACGTACGGATACAGCAGCCGGGCCGCTTCCATGAAGGTCTCGAGCAACATGGCGGCTGAGACCAGAGGATACTTGACGAACAGCAAGGGCCGATGATCCTCGATCCATAGATCTTTTTCCCGGGCAAAGGTCCTGAAGGCCTCGAGCTGTTCCCGGCGAAGGTCGAGGCTGGTAATCCCCTCGATCAGGGGAAAGTCTTCGGGACTAAACGCCTCGATGCCACTCTCCGCTTCGCCATTGAGTAAACGGCGGGGCATGACGTTGAGCCTTGCCGTCTGCACGGCGGGGAGTGTCCGCATGAACAGCACCCAATCATCATCGGCCGGGGAGACGAAAAGCTCCCGGCAGAACAGCCCGGCGAGTTCACCCACATGGACGTACGATGCGCCCGCCCGTTTCATCAGGTCTCGAACATGCGGGTCCTCGGCCATACCCGCCCCTTCGATGGGAGGCAGCATCAAAGCCTTGAACCGGATGGCGCCATGTTCTTGCCGAAGGGTGCTAAGCAACGCCGACATCATCCGGTTGGCTGCCGCGTAGTTGGTTTGGCCGGGATTCCCCTGGATCGCGGCCACCGAAGAAAGGCCGACAAAAAATCGCAAGCCGGCCTTCTCGACCGCCTGAAAAAGATTCCACGCCCCGAGGAATTTAATGTCCATGACCTGGGAGAAATCATCGGCCGTCATCTGGCTGAGAAAGTTGTCCCTAAGTACGCCTGCGCCGTGGATGATCCCGCGGATCTGGCCATACCGATGGACCACCTCGCCGAGGACGGCACGAACCGCCTCGGGGTCAGCGACATCGCAGGTATGGTAGAAGGCCTCGATCCCGGCGGCATGCAGATCCGTCAGGGTTTGGGTAATCTCCGCAGCCTTGCTGCCGTCGCCCGAAGGCCCTGCGGATGGATTTGGAAGCGACGTCCGCCCCAGAAAAACCAAGCGGGGATGAAAGGGTGCAAGACTGCGGGCCAGATGAGCGCCGATCCCGGTTGCGCCTCCGGACATGACGACCACGTCGCCAGAACGCAGAACGAGACCTGCCGGATTCGTAGAGAGCAACGGGGCGATGTATCCTTCCGAGGTCCACACCATGTCCGCACGATGCACCATCTCCACCATCGGGTAGCCTCTGTCCAGGGCAGTGCATAAGGCGGTGTGAAGATCGGGGTCACTGCCGATGGCCAGGGTCCGGAACTGGACCGCCGGATATTCCGGTGCAGCGCTGAGAAAGAGGCCCAGCATCCCCTCTGCCAGCAGCCGAGCCGGAGTTTCGCTCTCCTCCCCGGAGTGGATCAGGACGACAAATTTCTTGCCCGGTGCTTGAAGAAAGGTTTGCAGCAGGATGAAAAACCCTCTGAGCAACCGCGAAACATCCTCCATGCTTGCTGCACTGTCCGCCTCACCTTGTGGCAGGAGGATCACCATCCCGGCAAGGGACCGCAGGCCCGCTATCCGGGCGGCGACGCTGGCGGCACCTGCATCCGTGCGAATGTCCTGGCCCTCATCATCGCCCGCACCGGGATTCCCCGGCTGAAACAGCAGGCGCAACGGGTCAACCCTGAAATCACGTTTAAGGATATCTTGTACCTTTGCGGCACGTCTCTCCTCCCTGTCAGGCGAGAGAATGAGGACGGATTCTCCGGGGATCAATGCAATGGGAATGGAGGCCGCTGGTTCGACAACGACCTGGTGAAAGACCAGCCGCTTGAGCCCTTCTTCCCCCAGGGGCTTCAGAATTTCATCCCGCTCCGGGCCGCTGTCATCCGGCGCGGCGGCCGGTTGCGGGCTGGCACTATCCTGGCCAGCGATTATCGTGGCTATCCTCTCAGCAATATCCTGTACTGTACGGACATCGATAAAATCCTCTAACTCGATGGTGATCGCGAATTGGCGTTCCGCCGCATCCATGATAATCGGGAGGCGGCTGGAGCGGATAGAGAGATCCTTGCGCAGGTCCATCCCGGGTTGAATTTCGTCCCGATTGAATCCGGTCGCCTCCATGATGATGCCAATGAGCCGCTCCATCAGATTCTGGTGCCCGGAGACCTCGCCTGGCGGCGGTGAGGGCTGCACTGGATCGTGGGCCAAAAAGGGGAGATCGAGCGGCGGAGGCATGGCTGCCGGTGTGCCCGGCGAGACCGGAATCCACCCTGCAAGGGACTCAGAAGCCCCAAACATGGATTGCAAGGCAGAGGAGAGGTCACCTTCTTGAAAGCGCGGGTACAGCTCCTGGCGGATAGCTTCCAGGATAATGGGCTTCAGGAGACCGCCAGAGGTCTCGAACACAAACCGGTTGATTTCCCTTTGCACGATCGTTGCCACCGGGTTGGTGCCGGTACCCATGGGTTCAGGCGCCGATGACGCGGGTGCTGGGGCGACCGGGCGAGATTCGGCAGTCTTTACTTCAGGGAGGGAAAGAAACCGCGGTGCTCCTTGCACCTGCATAGCCCCTTGCACGAACAACTGCGCAAGGGCGGTCTTGTAGGTCAGGCTTTCGGATGCGGGCAGGCAGGTCTGGATGCATGCCGGGTCAGGGAGCGAGTCGGTGATGAAGCTGCTGACTATATCGCCGGGGCCCACCTCGACGAAGAGCCGAACGCCGAAGTCATGCCACAGGGTCTGGACATTCTGCATCCAATGGACGGGCGATTCCAGGTGGGCCATGAGGATACGCCTGATCTCAACGGGATCCGATGGATACGGCAACTTGGTCGTGTTGGAGAGGACCGGAATCCGGGGGGAATGAAAAGGGATGGCGGCAACGTAGGCCTCCAGCTCATCATGGATGATGCGCATGATCGGGGAGTGGAAGGCCATGCTGACGCGCAGAAGCGTCGCCCTGTATCCCCTCTCTTTGAGTCTGGAGCAAAAAGCATGCACCGCCCCGGTCGTGCCGCTGACAACGACCTGGAGCGGTGAATTGATATTGCTGATGTGGACCTCTCCCGCCCCGCCCTGGATCATCTCGTGCAACAGCTCCAAGGGGGCGTCCACCGCCGCCATGACGCCGGGGTCCACATCCTGCAGGCCAGCGGCCTTGTCCATGCACAACGCCCTCTGGTTGACGATGCCAAACCCGTCTTCCAGGGAATAGACGCCAGCCAGGCACAAGGCAGTCAGTTCGCCCAGGCTATGGCCGGCCATGGCCACCGGGCGGATACCCAGGATGGTGAGGGAGCGAGCCATGGCATATTCGAGGACGAACAAAGCCGGCTGCTGCCACCTGGTCTTCTGCAGATTCTCTTCCTGGTCGTGGAACAGGAGGTACAGGAGGTCAAAATCCGCCACGGCCGCAGCCCGATCCATCTCTTCTTTGATGACCGGAAACGACTCGTAGAGTGCCCGCCCCATGCCTTGATAGTGGGTTCCCTGCCCCGGAAACACCAAAGCCAGCGGGGGCGCGGGCAGATCCGCATTGCCGATGAAGATCCCCTGCTGCGCCAAGAATCGCAAGGCTTGGGGGGTGACGGCTCCGCCCTCGGCAAGATGGCGGGACCTCTCGATAACCGTGAGCGCCTCTTCTTCCGATGCCGCCACCACAGCCAGCCGGAAGTTGCGGCCATCCATCTTGGTTCGGAAAAAAGAGATGCCCTCAAGTACAGGAGACCCGCCCCTTGCGGCTCCAGCGGGAATCGACTCTGCCGGCACATCCGCCGTGGTGCCAACCTTGGCTTGGACGAGGCAGGACGCGCAGCCCGGCGAGACCAGAACCGTACCGGCCTCATCCATGGGCTGCTCCTCCACCTGCACCACATAGTTGGAACCTCCAAACCCGAACGCGTTGACCTGCAGCCTTCGCAACCGGCCGCCTGTGGACGCCCAGTCATGCGGCTCAGGCGCGATCAAAAGGCCCGATCCTTTCAGGTCTATCGCCGGGTCTGGATGGCGATAGTTGAGTGTAGGGGGAAAAACCCCCGCCTTCATGGCCATGACGCCACGAATAAGGCTGTTGATGCCCGAGGCGCCAAGGGTGTGTCCGATCTGGGATTTGAAGGAGGTGAGAACGGTGCGCTTGGGGTGAGTGAAGAAAGACTTGAGGGCACGGACCTCTTCGACGTCGCCTTGCCGGGTACTCGTGCCATGGCATTCCACCAGGTCCACGGCCTCAGGTCCATACGGTGTCTCTTGGAAAGAGGCGCGGATAGCGATCTCCTGGGTACGACTGGAGGATTCGACCATGCCCAGATGGTTGTTGCTCGCGCCCATGCCGGTGATGACGGCGTGAATTCGCGCGTCTCGTGCGCGGGCCGAACCTTCCCGTTCTATGACAAGCATGCCCCCGCCTTCACCCAGAACCATGCCGTCTCGTTGGGCATCGAAGGGGCGGGAGGTCTCGCGGGCTGGCCTTTCCTGCCCCGACAGCCCGTACAGGGCGCCCAAAGCGGAGAATTCGAGAAAATGCAGATGGGTGAGATTTTCCTCGCCTCCGCCGACAATGGCGGCATCGATGACACCGCTCTTAATCATCTGGATGGCGCTGTACAGGGCAACCAGCGAGGTCGCACAGGCTGCGGAGACCGCGTAGCTTGGCCCCATGAACCCATAGCGGTTACAGATGAATCCGGCCGCCGCGCAGTTGAGCCTGCCCAGGAGGGAGGTGTCGTCCGGGGCCATGCGTCCGGAGCGCACCTCCCGTTCGATGGCGCTTCGCTGATCCGGCGTGAGGTGAATGGCCCTTGTTATCGAGCCGACAATATCATGAACGTGCGCCCTGATGATCGTATTGGTGAGGGTCCCCGCCGCCTCCCCCGAATTTTGCGAGATGAGGACCCCGATCCGCTCGCGCGGGATGTCCGAATCCAGAAGACCAGATGACCGGATGGCCTTGTCGGCGAGCCACATGGTGATCTTTGTGGCTTGGGTCATGGTCCGGAAATCATGGGGAGGAATACCGAGTTCATGGCGGGAGATCGGGAAATCGAGAAAGGCCCCCACCTTGCAGTAGGTCTTGTCCGGAACCTGCGGCCGGGGATCATAAAAAAGGCTGTGATCCCAGCGCGAAGGCGGCACCAGGGTAATGCCGCTCTTCATGGCCAGGCTTGCATCCCAAACCCCCTCGGGACTGCTCCCCAAAGCATTGAGCAGGCTCATACCGGTGATGGCGATCCGGACACCATCATTTCGGGCAGGTGCAATTCGCTGCCGTCCACGGTCGACCCCGGAGAGCGATGCTTCCGGATTGTTTTCGATCGCTCCCGCAAAGGGCTGATGGAGCAACAGCGTGCCTTCGGCCAGATGCCGGTGGAAGGACTGCAGTTCCAGGACCGTTCCGATGAGACCGGCGCAGGCTCCACTCATGAATTGTCCGCGTTCCAGACAGGCCCGTTCATCCAGCTTTGCCCCGCCTGGCCGGGCCATGCCTCGGGCCGCAGTGAAAAGACTTCCCGCTGTCATCTCTTCTATTCTGGTACGAAAGGAGTGCTCGTCCTCTCGACCCGCCGCAAACTCCCGCTCCAGGGATACAAGCGCTTCCGTTCTCGGGGTCCGCAGAGATCGCACCCGCAATCCGGTGGCCTGACCCGTTACAACCGTTGCCCCTGGAGACGATTCCAGAATCATGTCCCGATAGAACGGAGTCAGGGCGCCTGTTTCCACGATTTCCCGGGTGGCGAGATAGGCGGTCCCCATCTGGATGGCATCCGCCCCGAGTAGAGCGGCTAGAAAGGCAGTCTCCTGGTTGAAGATGCCCCCGGCAAGAATAAGGCGGCACTGGTGAAACAGGGAGGGATGCAACCGTCTCAAATCCGAAACCCTTTGCGCCAGGGTGAGGGTGCTATGGCGGCCCACGTGCCCGCCGGCCTCGTACCCCTCGAGAATCACATAGCGAACGCCGGCCTCGAGGGCAAGCTGCAACAAGGCCTCGTCAGGGGCGATGTACATGACCTCAATGCCGCACTCCAGCAATTCCTTGAGCGGTGAGAGGTCGCCGCCGGCGATCACCACAAACCGGGGTGGGTGTTGCTTTATCCAGGCCAGCTGACTCTCCCTGAAAGGATTCTCCGCCAGCGAAACAATATTGACTGCATACGGGAACTTGCCCATGATCTCCGGCAAATGTCCCAGCCGCAGATCAAGGGTTGCCGCATCCATCATGCCCAGGGCGATGGTGGGCAATCCGCCGGCCTCGGCAACACGCAAAGCAAACTCGGGGACGTCCGTGATCCAGGACATGGCCCCCTGGATAAAGGGATATCGGGTTCCCATCTCCCTGGCAACCAGGCTGTCCACAAAGCAATCCTTGTTCGCGGCAGCGAGACGGCAACGGTTACGGATTTCGTCCAAGAAGGAGATCACGGCCTCCTCGGTTCCGGTGCCAAAACGATCGGCAAAAGAGGCGGCAAAGGCGGCTTCCACCCCCAGAGGAATGATATCCTCCGGGGTAAAATGGCTCGCAAGAGGCTGGAGGGTCCCGGCACTCACCCGCTCTGCGAAGGAACGGCGGTGGTGTTCCGTGATCTCTGTTTCGCACAGCGAGCTCTCATAGTGTTTGATTGCCTGAAACGCAATCGAGTTGCCCTTGTTGAACAAACGACACGGAACCTGCACATCAAGGCCGATCAGATCGGTGGAATCGAGGCGAAGGTTGGCAATCCGCTGGCGTTGGCCATCATCAATGGCAACCAGATCGGTCAGCCAATGGACGCTCTCGAAGACAATCCCTATGGCCCCGGTGGCCAGGAAGGCCGCTGCCGCCTCAGGGGTGGCAATTCCGCCCCAGATGAGGATATCGACAGAGTGCGATAATTTGGGCAGCACCTCTTTAATTGCCGCATAGAGTGCGAGCGTCGTCTCGCCGCTCACAAATCCGGAGGCCTCGCACCCTTTCAGGACGACACGTTCGATGCCGGAGTTCTCGTTCAACATCGTTGCCAGCAGTTGCACATCCCCGAAGATCGGGAAGCAATGGCAGACCTTCGCCAATTCTCTCAATCTCTGGAGAAAGGCGGCTGCATCTCCCTGGAAAAATGGCGGATGACATTCGACCCAGATGTTTTCGACCCCCGTTTCTTGTAGCAACTGCGGCAAAGAGGGATCCATCAAGGCACGGGTGCAAATCTTGATATCCCGGACCGGGCCGGCGGAGGCTGCTTTTCGTAAGGCGGAAAAGAGTGGTTCCACCTCCATCAGGGAAAAATCGAAGATAGCCCTGCTCCCCGTCCGGTGCGCCATTTGATTCACCGCCGAGATCCTTTCTTCAGGCCGCCAAACGAATGCAATGATTGGAATCCGCTGTTCAGACACTCTGTCTATGCCTCCGCTGTAAGGTGACGGCCCCGTTTTCATGCATCATAACGACTTTCTATATATGCAATATTTCTTGTGTATTCGTGCACCGGCTTCCTCCAGCAACGAATTGATCGACTCGTTGTCCTCCAAGGTCCAGCCCAGCTCCAGAGAGCGATATTTCCCTTTCTTTCCCGCCACCTCATACAGGTGGCGAATGGCCAGCAGGGGAAGTCCCAGTTGGCGGTACTTCTCCCTGATGCCGAAAAGTAGTGCCCGCAATCCGGTGATCTCCCGCCGCTCGAGGGCGCTTTTCAC
>Ga0074197_1001212_pt1 | contig 23164 bp, 16 predicted proteins | sample EPASupsiteSAE305_FD_64526 | JGI IMG/M metagenome (GOLD analysis project Ga0074197, IMG submission 64526) | Bioremediated contaminated groundwater microbial communities from EPA Superfund site, New Mexico - SAE3-05 reassembly with SPADES | ecosystem: Environmental > Aquatic > Deep subsurface >...
CACGAGCCGGCCTGTCGACTGCTCATGGCGTATGCGCGCCAGTTTCGACTCCGGCGTGGCCTGAGCCATGAAGTCATCCACGCCGGCCTCGGCCGCGATAGCCGCTGCGGTGAGCGGGTTATCGCCAGTTATCATGACTGTCTTGATGCCCATTTTGCGCAACTGGACAAAGCGCTCTCGTATTCCGCCCTTGACGATATCCTTGAGGTGGATAAGTCCCAGCGGTTTCCCGCTGGCAATTACGGCGAGCGGGGTGCCTCCGCTTTTTGCTATTGCTGACTGTGCCTCCTCCATGTCAGACGGCAATTTTCCGCCGTTTTCAGCTTTTATTGCGGCAACAGAGCCCTTAAGAATGCGGCGGCCGGCCTGTCCGACCAGTTCCACTCCGCTGTATTGCGTGGATGCTGAAAACGGGATGAACCTTGCCTCATGCGGATGCAATTCCCTGGCCCGCATCTGGAATCTGTTTTTTGCCAATACGACTATGGAGCGTCCTTCTGGTGTTTCATCGGCAAGCGAAGCAAGCTGGGCCGCTTCCGCCAGTTCCTGCTCCGGTACGCCGGATACCGGGATGAAGGCAGCGGCCATTCTGTTGCCGAGTGTTATGGTGCCGGTTTTGTCCAGGAGAAGCACGTCAATGTCTCCTGCCGCTTCAACGGCGCGCCCGCTTTTGGCTATCACATTGCGCCGCACCAGCCGGTCCATTCCCGCTATGCCTATTGCGCTCAGCAGTCCGCCTATAGTGGTCGGTATCAGGCAGACCAGCAGCGAAACCAGCACAGGGACCGTTATTACCGCGGACAAATCCTGCCCGGCGGCGTTTGCGCTGTAATCGGCAAACAGTTTAAGGGAAGCCACCGCCAGCAGAAAAATCATCGTAAGTGCGGACAACACCATGCTGAGAGCGATTTCATTGGGCGTTTTCTGGCGTTTGGCGTTTTCGATAAGCGAGATCATGCGGTCCACGAAGCTTCGGCCCGGCTCCGACGTGATGCGGATAGTGATCCTGTCGCTTATGACTTTTGTGCCTCCGGTCACGGCGCTCCGGTCGCCTCCGCTTTCGCGGATTACAGGCGCGGATTCGCCGGTGATGGCGGATTCATCCACGCTGGCAATCCCTTCAGTTACCTCGCCGTCGCCAGGGATGAAATCACCGGCCTCGCAAACAACTTCGTCACCTTTTCGCAGTTGCGAGGCTGGAACTATTGTTTCTCTGCCATTGTCCAGCCGGCGGGCTTTTATTTCCACCCTGGATTTGCGCAATGATTCTGCGCGCGCCTTGCCGTGGCCTTCCGCCATTGCCTCCGCGAAATTGGCGAACAGAACCGTAAACCACAGCCATAGCGAGATCTGTATTTCAAAGCCCGAGTGTTGCGGCAGTTTTGTGACAATTCCCATCGTTACAACCACCGCGCCGATAAGCGTGACAAACATGACCGGATTGCGGGCCTGCGTACCTGGATGCAGCTTTTTGAGTGAATCCAGAATGGCTCTGGCTACCAGCGTTTTATCCCAAAAACTTTTACTGTTCATATCAGAACCCCGCCCCCTTGAGCATCTGTATTTGTTCGATGACCGGGCCGAGGGCCAGTGACGGAAAGAATGTCAGTCCGCCTACAATAAGTATTACCGCGCCCAGCAGTACGCCGAAAGTAGCCGTATCCGAAGGCAATGTCCCCGCGGACGGAGGGCACTGCTGTTTCGCCTCCATGCTGCCTCCTATGGCAAGACATGGCAGTATTACGGCGAAGCGTCCGATGAGCATGGCAATACCCAGCCCGATGTTGTAAAAATCCGTGTTTGCGTTAAGTCCGGCGAATGCGCTGCCGTTATTTCCTGCGGAAGAACTCCAGGCATACAGTATTTCGCTAAGGCCGTGAGGGCCTTTGGCGGAAAGGCTTGTTAACCCTGCAGGCACTGCGCAGCTTAACGCCGCTCCGGCCAGAATCACGGAACTCGGGACCAGTATGCCGAGTATGGTCATCTGGATTTCCCGTTTTTCGATCTTCTTGCCCATGTATTCAGGAGTGCGCCCCACCATGAGGCCGCACAGGAACAGCGTAAGCATTATGAACAACAGCATTCCATACATGCCCGCTCCGGCGCCGCCGAAAACAACCTCGCCCAGCATGAGGTTGAACATGGCCACTCCTCCCGCCAACGGCGACAGACTGGAATGCATGGCATTGACTGAACCGTTGGACGCGCAGGTGGTGGAAACCGCCCACAGCACGCTGTTTGTTACCCCGAACCGGGTTTCCTTGCCTTCCATCAGCGTTTGCGGGGCGGAATGCTCAGAGTAAAGCGAGGCGGCAAGCCCGAGCGACCACAGCGCAAGCATGACGGCGAATATTGTCTTCGCGTGCTGTTTGCTGCCGCACATGTCTCCGTATGCAAACACGCAGGCCGCCGGGAGCAGCAGCAAGGACAGCATTTCGATGAAGTTCGATAACGGCGTCGGGTTTTCCAACGGATGCGCGCTGTTGGCATTAAAGAATCCGCCTCCGTTTGTGCCGATTTGCTTGATGGCGATTTGCGATGCCGCAGGACCGAGCGGAATTGTTTGCTCCATGCCTTCCAGCGTTTTGACTGCCGCGTTCGGCCCGAATGTCTGCACGACGCCTTCGCCAACCAGCATGAATGCAACTGCCAAAGACAACGGCAGCAGGATACGCAGCGTGACGCGCACTACATCGGCCCAGAAATTCCCCAGCCCGTCTTTACGTCTGGAAACAATCCCTCGTGTCATGGCGGCGAAGACTGCAATGCCCGTGGCGGCGCTCAGAAAATTCTGCGCGCCCAATCCCAGCATTTGGGTCAGGTAGCTGAGCGTTGTTTCTCCCGCATAGGATTGCCAGTTGGTGTTTGTCATAAAACTTACGGCGGTATTGAAGGCAAGAAAAAGACCGACACCAGGTATGTTGTTTGGATTGAGTGGTAATTTGTTCTGCAGCAACTGAAGGAGCAGCACGGCGGTAAAACCCAGCGCGTTGAATATCATCATGGCGGTTGCATACTGCCGCCAGTTCATGCGTACGGATGGCGTGATGCCGCACAAGCGGTAGATGAGCAGTTCCGCCGGTCCAAACACCCGGGTTTGAACCTGGCTTTTATCTTCCAGCGCGTTCGCGAGATAACTGCCTAGCGGTTTTGCCAGCAATATCAGTGAGCCGGCGTAAAATGCGATTTGCAGGAAACCATACCTGTCCATATCAGAACCTCTCAGGATTAATCACGGCGTATATCAGATAGACCAGCAAAATTACTGAAATAATTCCGGCGGCGATGAAGCCCATAAACCACCTCCTTCAATATTTTGGCGCCATTCCACCTGGAAAGACAGTAAAAATGGGCTTAAAAGCCGTAAAAATTGCGCAAAGAATAGCCTGTGGTTGTTCTTGTTCAGTGGGTATGTGTGCCTTGGTTTGAGGAGAAAACATTGCTGTTTTTAAGGTAACATGGTCTTGGATTCCGCAACTATTAAGTAATACCTGTCGCGAATTGTGACAGGCACGTTTGCCTGAAGCAAAACCGTCAAAGTTAGTTAGAATATGAGGAGGTCTGGAAAGGGGGACGGCGTATCTGTATGACTGGCGTGTTTTCAGGGTCTGCAAGTAACCATAAACTTATTTTCAAATGGCTTGCGGGTTTGGCCGTGACGGCTCTCTGCGGCTATGCAGCGTGGCGTGTCGCGCCGCATTTCGTCGTCTTGCACAAATATAACCGGAGGATAGCTCCGCTGGTCAAGGAAGCCCGGCTTCTGGAGATAGGTTATGACCATGTGCTGGAGTTCCCTTACCAGACGGTGGGAAAGCCGGCCATCTGGTGCATCAAGAATAACGCGGGGGAGGGGGCTTTTTTCGAAGGGAGGGAGGATAAGAAGCTTAAAATGCTCCCATATCCGTCCCCGGAAGCTGTTGAAATGCCCAAAACATACGGCGCTTGCGAAAACATGCTTGTTCTGATTCAAGGGCTGTCCGTATCCACCAATACTTTATCCAGCCAATTCTCGGTTCACAAATCCAGCGTGGTCACGGTGGAATTTGTCGCCAAGATATAGTTATTTCTCCGCTTTTTCAGCCGTCAGTCTAGCCGCCTGTTCTAGATTCCGTTTCGCCTCGGTGTTGCCGGGGTCTTTTTCCAGAACATAAGCAAAATCCTTTGCCGCTTTCTTCGCTTCCCCGTACATGAACAGGATTACGCCGCGGTTCATGCGGGCAGCTATGCCGTCAGGGGCAAGCCGGACCGCTTCCTCCGCGTCCGCGCGCGCCGCGGACAAGTTGCCCGACAGGGCGAGGACCGCGCTCCTGTTCGCGTACAGCATGGAAGAACGGGGGTCGGCCTCGATAGCCTTGTTGAAATCGGACAGCGCGGCCGCGAGCTTTCCTTCTTTCTTAAGGGCAAGGCCTCTGTTGGTAAGGGCTATGACATTGTCCGGCTGTGAGGCCAGCACGTCGCTCCAGAGTGAGACGCTGTCCCGCCAGACGAGACAACGGGCCCTTGCCTGTATCCCCAGCGCAAGGAGCGCAATGGCCATCGCCGCAGCCAGCATTGCCTTGCCATGCTTTGCTGACAGGCGATCGTATGCGGAGGTTATAAGCGCGGCAAACGGAAGCGCCAACCCAAGCATGGGCAGATAAACGTAGCGGTCGGCGGCAATTGTCCGGCCTATGGTGACCAGTTGCAACACCGGGGCTATCATTACCAGAAACAACATGATTCCCGCTTTGCCCAGACGGTGCTTTCCAAGTAAATACCATGCCGCGCCATATGCCGCCGCCGCGCCAAAGGGGGCCAGGAAGTGATATGGCGTAAGGTATTTGGGGAGAGGATAGAAGGCGGACAGGTTGGTCGGCCACAGCAGCTTCGCCGGATAGAACAGGGCGTTGTGGCCCGCGAGCTGAATTCCTGTCCAGATATGGGATAGAGAAAGCGTGTCCGCGCGGTTCTGGGAGCGCATCGTCACCCATGCAAATATCCCGGCTATCACGAAAAACGGTAGTTTGTCCGCTTTCCATATCTTTGTGCCTTTCAGCCAGTCCAGCACGGCTATGGACAGAGGAAAACTTATCGCCATCGACTTGGAGAGCAATGACAAAGTGAAAAACACCAGCGCCATCACGGGAAACCTGTTCCGTTCAGACGCCTTCAGATAGGCCAGCAGTCCCGCCAGGTAAAAGAACGCGTAGAGCACATCCTTTCTTTCCGATATCCACGCCACGGATTCAACGTGCATCGGATGAACGGCGAATAGCAGCGCGCAGAGAAACGCGGCTCTCCCGTCATCAAGCAATTTTTTCCCAAGCGCGAGGACAAGCAGGGTGTTGGCAGCGTGGAGAGCCACGTTTACCGCGTGATAGAGAAACGGCTCGTGTCCCACAAGCCAATGCTCCAGCATGTATGACAACAACGTTACAGGCTGGTAATTGAGCGCGTAGAAGCGGGAGAACAGCTCCGCTATTCCGCGGGGGGAAAAGTCGTGCAGGAGATAATTGCGGAGTATGTAGGCGTCGTCGTCCCAATTCAGCAGGCCCGCGCCGAGGCAGGGCCAGTAGACGGCCGCCACGGCGGCAAGCAGCATGACCGCGGGCAGAAAATGCCGCAGCCTTTCCGATAATGGCGCGCCTGTCTGTTTTTTCATATTAAAAAGCCGGCGGAACTTTCGCTCCGCCGGCTGTCCGAAAGGTTCAACAGTTATTTTATTTCTTGCGGGTCGCTATGTCCACCCAGACGGCGATAAGCAGTATGAGGCCCTTCACTACATACTGGTAGGTTATATCGAGGTTCATGAGGCTCATGCCGTTGTCGAGGCTGGACATGATGAGCGCGCCTATCACCGCGCCGACTATGGTCCCTTCGCCGCCTAGCAGGCTTGTGCCGCCTATGACCGTGGCGGCGATGGCGTCCAGCTCCATGTTCACGCCGGCGGAGGTGGTGGCGGCGTTAAGGCGTGCCGTCATGACCACGCCGGCCACAGCCGTAAGGACTCCGAATATCATGAAGAGGCCCATGAGGTTCTTCTCCACGTTTATGCCGGAGAGCCTTGCCGCCTCTGTGTTGCCGCCGATGGCGTAGAGCCTGCGTCCGAAAACCGTGCTGCCCGCCAGGAAGCTGAAGCCGAGCGCTATCAGTATAAGCAGCATGACGGCGTAAGGTATGCCCTGGTTGAAGACCATGATGGCGAAGACCGCGGCGATGACAACCGCGAGGCCGGCTATCTTGATGGTTTCCAGGTCTATGCCGTCCACCGGCAGGCCGTAGGCTACGCGCTGCTTGCGCTGGCGTATGCGGAAGAAGACGAACGCCGCGATGGCCAGCGCCGCCACGGCTATGCTGGTGTTCTGCGAGAGGTATGAGGTGCCTATGGCCTTGAGGCTGTCAGACAGGGGGCTTACCGTCGCGCCGCCCGTCACGCCCAGTATCATGCCGCGGAAGGCAAGCATGCTGGCCAGAGTGACTATGAACGCGGGGACCTTGCGGTATGCCACCCAGAAGCCGTGCCAGGCGCCTATGAGAAGGCCTGCGCCCATGGCGGCCAGCATGGCCGTCCCGGCGTTCCAGCCGTATTTGACCTGCAGGACCGCCGCGATGGCGCCGGTGAACCCGGCCACCGCGCCGACCGAAAGGTCGATATTGTTGGTGACAATCACCAGCGTCATTCCGCAGGCCACTATGCCTACGGTGACGGTCTGCAGGAACAGGTTCGAGATGTTCCTCGGGCTGATGAACACCCCGCCCGTGGTGGCGCTGAATATGAGCCATATCAGCACCAGCGCGATAATCATCGTGTACTGCCTTATGTTCCTGCGGAAGCCTTCCTTTATGTGTTCCAGTATCGTCATAGCCGTGTTTTCTCCCGAAAATCAGTTGGAGCCCGTAGCCAGGGCCATTACATTTTCCTGCGTCGCGTTCCGGATTGGCAGTTCTCCCGCCAGTTCCCCGTCGTGCATTACCAGCACCCGGTCGCAGAGGCCGAGTATTTCCGGCAGCTCGGAGGATATTACCAGAATCCCGACCCCCTGCGCGGCAAGCGCGTGAATCAGGGTGTAGATTTCGAATTTCGCGCCCACGTCTATGCCGCGCGTGGGCTCGTCCAGTATAAGCACCTTCGGCCTTGTCATCAGGCATTTGGAAAGGACAATCTTCTGCTGATTGCCGCCGGACAGGTTGCCCGCGCGCTGTTCCAGCGTGGGGGTCTTTATCGCCATGTCCTTTACGTATTTGCCGGCGGAGGTTATCTCCTCGTTCCTGTTGACTACGCCGTTGGTGGCTATGGCGTTCAGCGCGGAGAGTGTTATGTTGGTCTTGACGTCGTGTATAAGCACCAGCCCCCAGCGCTTGCGGTCTTCCGAGGCCAGGCTCACCCCGCTGCGGATTAGGTCCTTCGGCGTGAACCGCTCCACCGGCTTGCAGTCCACTTCCAGCGTGCCGGCGGTCCGTTCTCCCCAGATGCCGAACATGCTCATCGCAAGCTCGGTCCGTCCGGAACCAACCAGCCCGGCCATGCCCACTATTTCTCCCTTGCGAACTTCAAAACTGACGTTCTTTACATCTATGCCGGTGTCCCCGCCGGAAACGCTCCAGTTTTTCACTGAAAGCACCGCTTCCCTGCAGTCCTTGTCCGCGCGGGGGGGGAACACGTCCTTCAGTTCCCGGCCAACCATTTTGGCTATAAGGGAGGATTCCGTCATTTCGGAGGTGTTCTGCGTCCCCACGGTCTTGCCGTCGCGGAGTACTGTTATGCGGTCCGCTATGCCGAGCACTTCCTTCAGGCGGTGCGAAATATATATGCAGGTAACGCCCTTTTCCTTGAGCTGGCGCATGAGGGCGAGCAGGTGGTCCGCCTCTTTCTCGGACAGCGCGGCTGTGGGCTCGTCCAGCACCAGTATCTTCGCTTTCTTGGAAAGGGCCTTGGCTATCTCTATAAGCTGCTGATGTCCCACGCCCATTGTGCCTGTTATCGTGGCGGGGCTTATGTCCAACCCCACCAGTTTGAGGGCTTCCTCCGCTTTTTTATAGGAGGCGTTCCAGTCTATGATGCCGTTTTTGCTTATTTCCTCGCCCAGCGTGATGTTCTCGCAGACGGAAAGCTGGCGCACCAGCGCCAGCTCCTGGAATATTATGGCCACGCCGGCGTTCTCGCTGTCGCGCACGGAGGAAAAGGACTGCGGCTTCCCCTCTATCGTTATCTCGCCCTGGTATGTGCCGTGCGGATAGACTCCGCTGAGTATCTTCATCAGCGTGGATTTGCCCGCCCCGTTTTCTCCGACGAGGGCCAGAATCTCCCCCTTGCGGGCGGAAAAGGTGACCCCGTCCAGCGCACGCACGCCGGGGAATTCCTTGACTATGCCCTTCATTTCCAGAATATAGTCGCTCATGGTTTTCCTTTGTTATATGCGGCCGCTAGTGCTTGCGGTAGACGTCGCTCCGCTTGAGATAGCCGCTTTCCACCAGCAGTTGGTCTATGTTGTTCTTGTCCACCGCCACCGGGGTAAGCAGGTGGGAGGGCACGTCCATCAAACCGTTATTGACCTTGTCGTTTATGTCTGGGGGGAGATGTTTCGCCAGTTTTTCCGCGGCGATGATGGCGTCCGTCGCCAGCATGCGGGTGTCCTTGAAGACCGTCATGGTCTGCAGGCCTTCCACTATGCGCTGCGCGGCTGAAAGCTCGGCGTCCTGCCCCGTTACGGGGACCTTGCCCGCAAGGTTCTGGGCCGCCAGCGCCTGTATGACGCCGCCCGCGGTGCCGTCATTGGGGGCCAGCACCGCGTCTATCTTGTTGGCGTTTGCGGTGAGGGCATTTTCAGCCAGCTTCATTGCGTTGGCCGGCTGCCAGTCCAGAACAGCCTGGTCCATTACGATTTTTATGTCGCCCTTATCGGCCAGCGGCTGTATTATGTTCATGGCGCCGCGCCGGAACAGCGTGGCGTTGTTGTCGGTAGGCGCGCCGGCCAGTACTATGTATTTCCCCTTCGGGACCAGGGAGGTGATGTATTTGCCCTGTATCTCGCCCACTTTCACGTTGTCGAAGGAGATGTAAAGGTCCACGCTGGCGTTGGTGATGAGGCGGTCGTAGGAAATGACCGGCACGCCGGCGCGGTGCGCCTTTTCCACGATTACCGAGGCGGCCGGGGCGTCGTGCGGGGCAAGTATCAGCGCGTTTATGCCCTGCGCCAACAGATTTTCGCACTGGGCCAGCTGGCGGGCCGCGTCGTTATCGGAAATCTGGAGTTTCAGTTCCAGCCCGCGCGCGGCGGCTTCCTCCCGCAGCTTGTTCACGTCCCGTATCCAGCGTTCCTCCCTCTGCGTGGGGATGGAAACGCCTATCACCAGCCTGCCGGACGGTTTATCGCCGCAGGCGGAAAAAGAAAGCGCCGTCGCAAACAAAAGCGCCGTCGCCGCAATTCTGCTGCCGAAGTTTTTTATTCGCATTAGCGTCACAATGCCAGTATTAAGTTTTGGAGTACCCTTCTGGGATTATACATAAAACCGCGCCTTCGCAAGTCCCATTCCGGTATGAGGATTTACTTGGAGCCCATCTAAAATCTCCGTATTCTGCAGCAAGCGCCGCTTTTGCCCCGATATTTCGCGGTCTTCGGCTTGCAGGCCTTGCTGGCCTGTGCGTCTCAGCCCGCTGCGTCTCATGTCAAAATAGACGCTTTCGCTACGAAAGGAGATTTTAGATTGGCTCTTATGCGCGTGGCCGGAAATATCAGAACTGGCCTAACTTCCCCTCATGCAGATATTTCTGTTCCAATTGCTTAAACCTTATATATCCGCAAATTGGCATAAAGATGGCTCCGAATACCACTATCATCAGTTCCAATTGCGGCAATATGATAGTGGAATGATTGCTGATTGAGAATCGGAACATGTCCACGGCATATGTAATTGGAAATAACAGCGAGACGCACTGCATAAGAAATGGCAAAACCGCAATAGAATAGTAAACCCCGCAAAATACCATCAGTGGTTTTTGCAAGACAAACAGGCTCAAAGCCGGATCTGCTGACGAGACAGCGGTTCCTGCTCCCCAAAAACCGATGCCATATGACATCAAAACCATAAAAAACAGCATCGAAAATGCGAGAAAGCAGCTGGCGTGGGACCCAAAAAATGTAATGCCAAACAGAAACTTTCCGCCGAGTATCAATATCCCAATTTTAACGAAGGACAGCCCCAAATCGTATAAAGTCATCCCCACAAGAAAAATGAATCTTGGCAAGGGTGCCGTAAAGTTACGTTCGATGGTGCCGATATTCTTCTCAACAATCAGGGAATATGCAAACCCGTTTGCGACGGTGTCCAGGAATTGATATATAACTATGCCTGACAGGATATACGATTCAAATGTTCGAGCCGCCGCAGGTGATGTGCCGGAGGAAAGGCCGATGAATCTGGCTGTTAGGATAATTGTTATAAAAGAAATCAGGGTGTCGAAGATTGAGAATAACAGACTGACAGGATACTTGCTGCTGACAAGAAAATCCTTCCTTAGTATTGCCAGGAGTGCCCAAGTCCAAGTCTTAATAATGTTCCCATTTACCATGGGTTCTAAACCTCGTTACAACGATATCATGAAATCTTTGGTTGACAAAAAACAGTAACAATACAAAACATACAAGACACGGGAGATTCACCTTCAGAACAGAAGATAATTCTCCAATGCCGGTTAGCGCATACCGCAATGCCGTCGCTATATGGGTGATGGGGATGAGGAAGCTTACAATACTAAGCGGTGACGGCAGAAGCGCGGCAGAAAACGAAATGCCACATAATAACGGTACTATCGTTCCGGTAAATATGCGATGGATGGTTCCGCGCTCATTTGCAAAAAGAATTATGTATGCGTACAATACTGCCATTTCACCTATACAAAAAACTGATATGGCAGATACAGTCAACAGTATGAGGAGATCGGCCTTAAAAACAATTCCCAGCAGAAAATACCCCGCAAGCAGCAAAAGTATGGAATTCAGAAGCTGCAATCCTATTACGGCAATGGAAACGCCCCGCAGTAAAGTATTTACTGAACGCAGAATGGAGTAATTAATCAGGAGAGTGCCGTGCATCCGTTCGTTTAATAAGTAGAATCCTATATCATTCATGATATTGCCAAAAAACGACAAGACTAGAATCCCGATAAAAATGTAGCTGCGAAGCATCAGTTCATTGGGAGAGCCCGGCGATATCTGCGAGCTGAAAATAAATCTGGCCAAAAACGAAAATGGCAGATAAATGATAATCGGCGCCAGTATTCCCAGGCAGAATCCGGCAGGATAGCGCAATTTTTCGATTAAAACTCTATTGGCAATTGCACCGAGGTGAACAAATCGGGTGTCAATTTTTAAGTTCATACGGATTGCCTTCGTTATCGATACCCTGGTTCAATAGTTTGATAAATACATCCTCTAGCGAAGCTTTATCCTTTTTGATTGATTCAATCCGGTCACAATGCTTGAGCAGGCAGCCAATCACTTCATGGGTGTTGCTCTCATCGGCGCATCTCAGTCTAAAAACTTGCCTGTCATCTTTCAACGCTCCCTCAAGAACTTCCTGGACGCTCGGTATGTTCATCAAATGGCTTTTAACCGTTCCCCGCACTCCGAGCAGGTTCACCTCAAGGCTCATTCCGGGCGCGACCTTGCCGATTAAGTTTTGAGGGGTGTCGAGGGCCACTACCTGTCCATGATTCAAAATGGCTACTCTGTCTGAGAAAAACTGCGCCTCACTCAAAATGTGCGTTGTAAAGATGACGGTTTTGCCCTTTTCGGTAGTAAGCTTTTTTACCAGTTGCCGTATGTTTCGCGCAATTTGAGGGTCCAGGCCCGTGGTCGGTTCATCCAGCAATAATATTTCCGGCCCATGCAGCAATGCCACGGCCAGACTAATTCCCTGTTTCATTCCTGTGGAATAGCGTTCCACGTAGTCGTCAATTCGCGCTTCCAAGTCGACCATATATACAACTTCATCAATCGCCTTTCGCAATGTCTTTCCATGCATCCCGTAGAGCGCACCAAAATACTCCAAGTTCTGTCTCCCTGTCAGTTTCCAGTAAACACTTCTTTCTGCACGCACTCCAAATCCAATCAATTTGCGGGATGCATATGGGTCTTTCAATATATCAATACCACACATCGTTACCTTGCCCGAATCAGGCAATAACAGGGAAGCCAAAATTTTGATTGTAGTTGTTTTGCCGGCGCCGTTAGGTCCCAAGACTGTAAAAAACTCGCCTCTATTTACCTGCAAACAGACATTATCCAGAGCTGTTATCTGGTTTTTGCGGCCTTTCGCGGTATTGACCGAGAATGTTTTTACTACATCGGTGAATTCTATAGCTTCCATATGTAAGGGCATGCCTTCCAGTAAAGATTAAATATGAATTCCTTGTATTCGGTAGAATTGTTCTGCTCTGGTCAAGTTGTTCGACGGAGGATTCCCTCGGCCTATTCTAGCACAATCCTGAATCCGTTCCTAACCCTCGTTCCGGGAGTCTACTGCCGGAATGCCATTGCTGTTGTTTCCTGGATGACCACTCGCCAGCGCATCTCCATAACGCAGATACGGCGGAAATGGAGCTTTTGTCTATCCTGGCTGCCTAGAGCAAGGGGGAAAATCCGGCTGTTTCGGCCTCCCTTGCGTTGAGCTAAAGCGGCTTGCACGTCGGGGAATTTGACGGTTTTTTCAAAAGTCCATATAATTGATTTAAATCAATACGATGGAAAAACTGGAACCTGACGCGGGTATCCTTCCCGCATTGTTCGGCGAGCCGCTGATCGTGCTTGATGAAGTTCGCAAAAGCTATCGCGGCACCCCTGTTCTTCAGGGCATAACCATCACCATACGCAGCGGTGACCTGGTTTCTATAATAGGACGCTCCGGCAGCGGCAAGAGCACTCTCCTCCGCTGCATAAACTGTCTGGAGATGATTGATTCCGGCTCCATGACGGTTTCCGGGATAACCCTTTCCCGGACAGCGGCGTCCGCGCCGGTCGGCAACGACTACCGCAGGCGGGAACACGATATCCGGCAGGAAGTCGGCATGGTGTTCCAGGACTTCAACCTCTTCCCCCACAAGACCGTTCTGGAGAACGTTACGCTCGCCCTTACCGTGGTCAAGCGTATGCCGCCGGAACAGGCCCGGGAAAAGGCCCTTCCGTTGCTCGACAAGGTGGGGCTCAAGGCTTTCGCCGACCGATATCCATCTACGCTCTCCGGCGGACAGAAGCAGCGCACGGCCATAGCGCGCGCGCTGGCCCTGTCCCCCAAGGTAATGCTTTACGACGAGCCCACCTCCGCCCTGGATCCGCAGCTGCGCGGGGAGGTCCTTTCCGTCATGCGGGACCTCGACCGCGAGGGCATGACACAGCTCCTCGTCACGCACGAGATGAACTTCGCCAAGCAGGCGTCCGACCATGTGGTCTTCATGGAACACGGGACCATAGTGGAAACCGCCGCCGGGGACGAACTTTTCGCCGCCCCGAAGGATGAGCGCACCCAGCTCTTCCTCCGCCACGCCTCCATATAATAATGCAACCACGGACAATGCTTAAGTACTGCTGTCTCGCGGCGCTGTTTGCCGCACTGCTGCCCTCCTGCTTCGCAGCGCATGGGGGAAAGCCCGCCCTCCGCTGGGGGGCCGATACCCAGAGCGGCGCTCCCTACGCCTTCCATTCCGGCGGGGATTTCGGGAAAATAGTCGGTTTCGAGGCCGATATCTCTGCCGAACTGGCGCAGCGTCTTGGCCGCGAACCCGTCCATGTGCAGAACGAATGGGGAAGCCTCATCCCCGGGCTCGGGCGCAATCTGTATGATTTCGCCGTAGGCGGGCTGGAGATTACCCCCGAGCATCTGGAGGAGGTCAATTTCTCCATTCCCTACTACATAACCTACGAGCAGCTTGTCGTAAGGGAAGGGACTACCGATATAGATTCGCTTGAGGACTGCCGCAGCCGCCCCGTGGGTACGCTTAAAAGTTCGCTTGCCGAAACGCTGCTCAAGCGCGACGGCGCCCGCGACATACGCGGTTACGAGCAGGAAGTCAGCGCATTCGAGGACCTCTCAAACGGACGTCTGGACGCTGTCCTTATAGACGCTCCCGTGGCGATATATTACGCGGGGCTTCATCCGGGGCTTAAATTCGTTCCCAAGCCGGTTGGAAAAATCGAATATGGCATAGCCATAGCCAAGACCAACAAGGCGTTGCTGGCGGATGTGAACAAGGCCCTGACGGAGATGAAAAAATCCGGTCGGCTTAGGGAAATTCTGGAAGACTGGAAGCTGTGGAACACTCTCACCGCCGCCGAGTTTCAGGATTTTTCCGTTTCCCGCACGCCTCCCGCGGCATATGAGGCCTTTGTCCGTTCGCATGGCGTGAAGCTTTCGTGGAAGGAAAAGTTCTCCCGCTACGCCGGCTTCCTGCCGGTTTTCGGGAAAGCGCTGCTTGTTACGCTGGAGGTCTCTGTCGCGGCGATGTGCCTTGCGATACTGCTCGGATTTTCGCTCGCGCTCTGCAGGCTTTACGCCCCGGCGCCGATTGCATGGCTGGCCGTGGCGTATATCGAGGTTGTGCGCGGAACTCCGCTGCTCATTCAGTTGTTCCTTATATTCTACGGACTGCCGCACATCGGGATAAAGCTGTATCCCCTTGTGGCCGGTATCGCCGGTCTCGGTCTTAACTATGCCGCCTGCGAGGCTGAGAACTACCGGGCCGGACTGTTGGCCGTTCCCAGGGGGCAGATGGAGGCTGCCATAGCATTGGGCATGACGCGCTGGCAGAGCATACGCCATGTGATAATACCTCAGGCCACGCGCATTGTCATACCGCCGGTCACCAACGACTTCATCGCGCTTCTCAAGGATTCCTCCCTCGTTTCCATGATAACGCTGGTGGAGCTGACGGGCGCGTACAGCCAGCTTTCCACCACCTACTATGATTATCTTGGCATAGGGCTTATGGTGGCGGTCATATATCTGCTTGCCGGCCTGCCGTTCGTCCGTCTTGCCAGATGGACGGAGCGGCGCCTTGCCACCGACGTGCGCGCTGGCGTGGAAAGGCCGGGTTCTCTGTCGTTCCGGCTGGGGAACTGAAAGGAGGCTTAAATCCGCTTGCTTTGAGCCTGTTTCTATGATATTTTAAGGGCTGGAGGTGCATAAACATGCGTTCCAGCCCTTTTCTTTTTGCAGTTTTGCTGTCGGTGTCCATACCGTCTTTCGCGCAGTCTGTCAGCGATGCGGATTTCTCCGTCCGTCTTGGCGAGGCCCGCAGGGCCGCGCTTGAGAAGCCCGCGGACGTCTATGACCGTTATCCGGACATGCCCGCTTCACGCCGGGCGGAAGGTATCGGCATATCCCATTCCGGCGATCCGTTCGATATCCCCAATTTCTCCATGCCGCAAATCGCGGACATGATAAAGGCATCGGGGGGAACTTACTACCGCCCTCACCTTCCCCTTAACCTTGTCCTGCCATCCATATCGAAGGAACAGCTGGAGAAGCTGCGCCTGGCACAGAAAGACCCTTCCGTTCTGGAGGAGATGACGGCCTCCCTTTCGCGGGAAGCAAACTGGTCCCGCATGGACGCGCTGGTTGACGCCTTCACTTCGCGTGGAATCAAACTTGTTCTTGTCACCGGCGGCGGTTACCGCAAGGAAGCCCCTCTTTACGAAGGCAAAAATGGCCGCGAGGCCATTTCCCCGGACAGGCTGGGCCGCGACCTTTATGTTACGGCTGTTAAGTGGATAGTCGGGGCCGGGGTAAGGCGTTATGCCCGCAAGGTGGAAGTGTGGCAGGTGGAAAACGAGATAAACGTGGCCGCTGTCCATTCTCTGGGCAACTGGCGCACTCACGAGCTTTCCTGGGCCGACAAGAAGTTCCACTATCGCCTTCTTTCGGAGCTTTCCGCCGTTGTCCACGCGGAAGGCGCACGGCAGGGCGTTACGCTGAAGACCACGCAGAACTACGCAACGCAATCTGCCATCGGCTGGGAAGATTACATCCGGGACGCCCGTTCCTGCGGCATAGACATAGTGGGCATAGACATTTACGGCAATTACCTGATGGGCTGGCCTCTGCTTGACGAGAAGGCGGGGGAGCAGATAGCCGCGGCTAAAAAAGCCGCCGGCGGGCTGCCAGTATGGGTTCTTGAGGCTGGATACTCACGCGCTCCGGCTGTGCGCGGCTTTACGCCTCAACGGCAGGCCGAGTATTTCAAGCGCTTCTTCGACCGGGCGTTCCGCAACGGGGCCGACGTGGTGCTGGCCTTTGGCTGGTTCTGGAATCCGTCAGGCTGGTTTACCGACCACGGGCAGCCGCAATGGTACGCGCCCATGGCCGCCGAGCCCTACTGGAGCCCTATAGAGGTCCGGCAGGACGGCCAGGCAGGCTCCGGCGTGATATACCACGGCGCATGGGACGAGTTCCGCAAAGCCGCCGTGAAGTGGACTGGCGCAAGATAGGCAATTCGTTTTAATATGGCAAGGGCCGGAGCTTTAGCTCCGGCCCTTTGCTTTTGATATTTCCGATTTTGCGGATGCTCTGTCTGCTTTTAAGGAAGTCACAAGTCCGGTTGTTCTGTAAGAGCCTGTCTAAAGTTTCTCTTTCGCCGCGAAAATGGGGATTTTGGGCTCTGCCAAAGCGGAGCGAAGAGAGCATCCTCGCAGACGGATGTGAACGGAACGACGCGAAGGAAGAGCCCAAAAGCGCGGTTTGCAGCAGAATATGGAGACTTTAGACAGGCTCTAAAGAAAAAACCGTTTGTAAATTCTTCCTGTTCTTTATTGTTGTCGAATGAACTGAAAGGTATGAAACAGGCCCCGCCATTTATGGCGGGGCCTGTTGTACTGATATCAGTCCGTTGTCTTACGCCTTGTGGGGCTTGGGCGCGGCGGCTGTCCTTGTAACCGTTTTCTTTGCTGTGTCGGTGTCCTGCTGCTGCACTGCTATTTCTATTGCGCGGCTTATCTTGAAGTTATCCACCAGAGTGCGCAGCATCTTGGCCTGGTCGCTGAGGTGTTCTCCTGACGCGGCCAGTTCCTCCGCCGCGGAGGCGTTTGCTTCGGCGATGGAGGTGTTTTCCTCCATCGATGCCGCCTGCTCCTGCGTGGCGGTGGATATGGCCTGAATCTGCGACGCGATATTGCCGATGTCCGTCACTATGGCGTGCAGGCTTGTGCCGGTGCTGTTTGACAGTTCCACGCCGTTTTTTACTTCCGTAAGGCTGATTTTCAGCAGGTCGTTGATTTCCTTGGCCGAGAGCGCGCTGCGTTCAGCCAGCTTGCGCACCTCGTCCGCGACGACCGCGAAGCCTTTTCCATGTTCTCCGGCGCGGGCCGCTTCTATCGCGGCATTGAGCGCCAGCAGGTTAGTCTGGTCTGCGATGTCGGTGATTATGGCGACAGCGTCCGCTATCTGTTTGGAGCTCTTCTCTATTCCGCTTATGACCGCCAGCGTGGATTCCATATTGGTTCCCGCGTTGCCGGCGTTAATGGCTGTCTGCTTCGCGGTTTCATCAGCCTTGGTAGCGTTGTTCGCGTTGGTCTGCACGGATGATGAGAGTTCCTCGAAGCTGACGGACTGCTGCTGTGCGCCGTCCGCTATCTGGCTGGAGGACGCCTGTATTTCGGATGAAGCCGAGGCCAGGTGGTCCGCGGCCGCCTTGACGCGGGCTATGAGCGTGCCCACGCCGTTTATGAGGTTGTCCAGCGCCTTGGCCATGGTGCCCAGTTCATCGTTGCGGGCCTTGTCCTCGTCGCTTACCGTGATGGCGAAGTTGCCAGCCGCCATGCTGGCGAAGCTCTGCTGGAAGCGGTCTATCGCCGCGGCTATGGCGTTGGCGAAGTTCCGGCCGAATATCATGCCTGCTATGGCCGCAACTATCGTGACTATCAGCGCTATGATAAGCATGGAGTTAAGGGCAGCGGTGGTTTCCGGGCTGACGGCGGAAAGTTCGTTGCGGGGAATCTGAACGCCTATGACCCAGTCCCACGGGGCATAGTAGGAGAGATACACGACGTCGTCCTCGAAGCCGTTTTCCTTCGGTTTATCGGATTTAACCTTTATCTGCTTTATCTCTCCGTCCGCGAGTTCAATCGCGGTTTTTATCATCGGGGTGACGAAGTCATCTCCGCCTGCGTCCTTGGAGCCGAGTATGCTCTTGCCCACCAGTTCCTCGTTCTTGGAAAGGACGTAGGAACCGCGCGTGAGGCCTTTGCCCTGCATGACGAACACATGGCCGGTCTTGGCGATTTTGATGCCGCTTATGTAGTCCCGCAGGGTGTGAAGCTTGGTTTCAGGCACGCCCACGAAAACCATGCCTATGGTCTTGCCGGAGTGGTCCCGCAAAGGTTCATAGGCAACGTAATACCAGCTGTCCACCACGAAGGCGCGGCCGGAATAGGTCTTGCCGGACATGACCGTGGTGATTACCGCGTTGGGGATGCCGTTTGTTTCCGCCGGTATGAAGGTCCCGGCGGCCCGCGTTCCGTCCTTGGCCTTTACGGAGGTGGCCACGCGCAGCATGTCGCCCTTCTCGTTCATTTTCTGGAATATAGTGCAGGTGGCGCCGGTCATGCGCGTCACTTCATCTACGATGGCCACGCTTTCATTGAACGTCTTGGCTTCGCCAAGCCAGCGTCCGCCCAGCGCCAGTTTCGGGATGGAAACGTCCTCGTTCTCCCCGTTAAACTGGTTCTTGGCTTTCCAGGAGGCGTTTTCTCCCAGCAGGGAGATGCCCCCGCCCCTGTTTATGACTTCATGAGCCATTCCAAGGCCCATGGACAGGTATTGACTGATTACTTCGCCCTGGGCCTTGCACTGTCCGTATATGGTCCCGGCCACGGCCCTTGCCGCTTCATTCGTGGAAATATTCTGCACGTTCATTTCTTGAATCAGAATCGCGCCGAAGATAAGCAGCGAGGGTGCGAAGACGCACGCCGCCACCAGTTTGACCAGTTTGCTTCTTATAGATGAGGTCGCCATTTTATCTGCCCCTTTTACTTATTTATTGACCTGCCCCGTTTCCCTACACGCCGTATTCAACCGGCTGCGAAGCGCGCGGTTGTCCGGACGACGTGGTCCCCTTAGCCCAATATTACCATTTTGCTATGTATTATAATCCCGAACCTTTTGATATACAATAGAAATATGCACATTTTGTTGATTTGGTAACATAAAATGTTGATTGCGCAACCGCCTTTTTTTCCGTCTGGAAAACAATGCTAACATAGTAGTATCAAATCATTTTGCGGCTTCATGGTGCAGAGGGGAAAAATATGGAATTTTCCGGGAAACTTGTCCAACTGCGGATTCAGTCCGGCTTCAAAACAGCTTGGAGTTTTTATCATTCAAACGGGGGACGACGTTTCTGGCCGTTCACCTTCGTGCACTATGCCCGCATGGAAAAGGGGACGGCTCTGCCCAAGCCGGATGTTCTCCCGCTGCTTGTTAAGGCTTTCCGCTATCCTCTGGGTAATGTGCAGTTCCGGGAACTTGTCTCCCTCTATTTGCGGGAGTATCTTGGCGGAGGTGAGGGGGCCGATATGATTCTGGAAGCTCTTTCGAAAACGGCTCCCGCTCCGGTTTTGGACCCTACGGCCTGGAACAAGGCGTCAGTTTCGGAGCATATAACCGTGGAGCAGTTCCGCGTGATGACCAGCGATGACATCACCGTCATGTGCCATCTGGTGCTGCTTAACAGCGACACGGAGACTTTTACCCCGAAGGTCATGTCAAAACTGCTGGACTTCGGTGAAGAGGAAATCACATCGTCGCTGGAAAAATTGCGCGAGGCTGGTCTGGCCGACAAGTCCGCCAAGGGGGGGTACAGGAGTCATGTCAGCGGGAAGTGGCTGACATTGCCTAACGGTCCCGATGTGGCCGACTGCTCCAAAGCCCTGCACCGCGCGCTGGGGATGCTTGAAAAGAAGCGCGGCAAAACCGTCTGGGGAATAAACACCTTGCTCCGGGCCGAAACCGCGTCCATGAAGCAGTATTGCCCGGACCTCGCACAGGCAGTGCTGAAGGCCAACATAAACGCCGTGCCTGTAAAAAACGCCTCCACCGGGCTGTTCATGGTGAAGGCGCGGATAGTGCGGCTTGAAGATCTTTAATCTACCACCAGGTTTCGCACTGTATGCCGAAGGTCATGCCGTTCGTTCTGCCGGCGAAGGCGTTCCCTCCCAGTGAGCTTGCTCCCTTGAAATTGTTGCCCCACTGGGCGTAAGTGCCGAATATCCTTATTTCAGGCCTGCTGTTGAAGTCCCTGCCCGAAGCGATGCGGAAGGCGGCTGTTCCCTTGAACAGATAGCTGTCCAGTCCATAATAATCGTCCCTGACATAGTCTATGCCGGGTTCCAGTTCTATGCCGAGATATTGCGTAAAGGCGTATATGGGGCGTATGCCGAAGCTTGCCCAGTATGCCTTGCCTTTGGACGGGTTTCCGTTCTGGTCGTTATTCGTGCCTCGGTAAGTGTACTGGAGGACGCTGTCCGCCTGGAAGGAAAAACTGTCGGTTACTTTCATGTTGTACATGTCGGTCAGCCTGACCCGCCATGCCCTTGCCGCATACGACGCCAGCGGCAGATTCGCTCCGGCGGACAGGGAGGCGCCCGGCCCGTAGCCGTACTGAAGTCCCGCCTGGTTGCTGGTTCCGTTGCTTGAGGTGTAGTGCATAAGGCCGGCGTCCATGCCAATCATGGAAGAATACGATGTGCCCGGCGCCGACACCAGCGTGCCGCCGTTGACGTATGAGCCGTTCACCCACGCGCTCAGCTTGCCGCCGGGAGCCTTGATGTCCGTAAGCATTGCGATGAGATTGTGCTTGTCCGGGCGGCCGGTGTTTGTTTCCTGCGCCGGGTCGGTTGAAGCCGCGCCGATGTAGCTTATATCAAGCAGGCCTATGCCGATATTCTTGTTTTCCAGTCCTCCGCCGTACCCGCTCATGTCATACCACCAGAAATCGTTGAGGTCGAGCTGCGGCAGCCGGTAGAACCTTTCGCCGGCCCAGACTTTCATGCCGGGATCGCTCCTGTCGATATTCGACATTTGCGCGAAAGCTTCCCGCACCGTGACGGTATTGGTCGTGTCAAAAGATGCGTTCTGCTGCGTGCCGTAGGCAAGGCGCAGCTGGGAATTTATCACCACCCCGTCCGGTTCCGGATTCCAGTTCTTCTGAAGGAAAGTCGATTCTATGTAGGTGTCGCTTTCGTTGCCCAGTCGGTACTTGTTGTCTATGGAGGGAGCGCGGAAGCTTTCCATTCTGCCGCCCCTGCTGTTTATGCCCCCGCCCGAGCGGAAATAGCCGTGGAACTCAAGATTCTTGGTTATAAAGGAAGGGAAAAAATCCGGCTGTCTGTCGTGAATTGCGCAGAAGGTGGCGGAATCGCAGTCCACGGCATCGGTCGTTGCCGGAGAGCCCTTTTCCGCCAGTCTTTGCTCCAGATTCGCGATTCTTTTTTCAAGGGACGCCGTGTCCGTCTGCTGGGCGAAAGCCCCGCCTGTTCCCGCCGCCATAAGCGCGGCGAAAGCCATGATGAAACGATTCGCTGCCATTTTTACCCCCGTGTAGTAATGTCGTTCACAGATTGTAGCAACAATTTGTCCTTTCAGAAACGCTTTGTGATAATCACGCCCTGCCGTCCCGGCCCGATAAGCGGGAGAAGCGCTGTGTTCCCGGGTTTCCTGTGCCTTGCCGTTATGCCCTTTGCCGTGAAATAGCCGAGCGCCCCTCCGGCCACCACGTCCGACAGCCAGTGCGCGCGGGAGTTAAGCCGGGAGACGGCGGTCATTGCCGCCAGGCCGTAAGCCAGCGGCGCGACGCCTGGCACATCGCCGTATTCCTCCGCCCATACTCCCGCCACGGCGAAGGCGATGGTGGTGTGCCCGGAGGGGAAAGAGGCATCCGCGTTGAAATCGGGTCCGTGCCAGACGAATGGATTGTCGTCCTGACTTGGCCTGTGCCTTCTGGCCACGGCCTTGAACAGGCAGGCTATTGCGCCGGACACAAGCAGGCTGTCCACGGAAAGCGCCGCCGTGCGGGCAAGTCTTTCGCTGCCAGTCGCCTTGCCCGCAAGGTATGCAGCCCCAAGCGCCGGCAGGAGTATTTTACCGTTGCCGAAAGCATTTCCTACCTTCCCGAAAGCGTCCGTAGTGTTGGTGCGGGAACGGATGAACGAGTCGTTCACGCTTTTGTCCGCGAGCATCGCAAGCCCTGCCGTTCCCGCCACGGCGCCGAACACGGCCCAATCACCGCCGTCGAAACGGGCCGGGGCCGAGGCGGCGGCTCCGAAATCTTTCGCCAGCGTGTAAACCGGGTTTTCTCCGGCAATGGCGGTATGCGGAATGGCGTGGAACGCGATGATTGCGGCGGCGAGATGTCGTCTAAAGCGCATGGATAATTTTAGTAAGTTGCATTCCTCGCCGCAATAAAAGTCTTCGGGCTTCCGTTTCACTTATATGCGGGAGCGGATTCGCGCTCTCGGTCTAATCCAATATGCAGCAGGGAGCTTATGAACAAAACCACTAGATACTGCGCCGCGGTGCTGATGGGACTGGCGGGGGCTGGTCTCTCCTCTCCGGCGATGGCGCTTTGGCTGGGCAATTCCGCCGACAGCGTCTGGCAGCAAACAAAACTGTCGGTAGACGGCAAGGCTTCCGACTGGAAAGTCGATGACGTCGCGGACGAGGAAGGCCTGACCTGCGCGTTTTCCAACGACGACAAGAATCTCTACATCTACGTTTCTCCGCACACGACAAAGGCAAAGCGCCTTATTTCGATGGCCTATCGTCAGAATTTCACGATATGGGTGGACACCGCCGCCGGCAAGGGCGAGAACATCGGCATAAAGATGACAATGCCCTCGCGAAAAAAACGCGGCGGCTCATCTTCCTCTGATGACTCCTCTGACGGACAGTCCATGCCTCCTCAGCCGCCGGACGGAGAGGGTGATTCCGGGATGGGCGGACAACCTCCTGACATGGGAGGCGGTGATTCTTCAATGCGCGGTGGACCGATGGGGGATGATTCCTCGGGCCGGGATTCCCAGTCAGGTTCCGAACAGAATTCCCGCGGTTCGCGCGGCGGGATGGAGATGAAGGCCGGCATAATCGAGTATCTTGGCATATCCAGCGATACCGCAAAGGCTTTTGCCGATGAACAGAAAGC
>Ga0074197_1001213_pt1 | contig 23106 bp, 21 predicted proteins | sample EPASupsiteSAE305_FD_64526 | JGI IMG/M metagenome (GOLD analysis project Ga0074197, IMG submission 64526) | Bioremediated contaminated groundwater microbial communities from EPA Superfund site, New Mexico - SAE3-05 reassembly with SPADES | ecosystem: Environmental > Aquatic > Deep subsurface >...
GGTCCACCACCCAGGCGGCAAAGGGAAAGCTGCAGGTAAAGGCCGGTGACACGGCATTCAGCACATGGACGCTGCGGCTGTCGCCCTCCACCACAAAATCCATCACGAGCTCCCTGGTGGCGGTATTCAACAGCTGGGCACGGATGCCCTGCTTGCTCCACTGGTTAAAGCTGGCAGTATCGATCTGCTTGACCATCTTGGTGGCCAGACCGGTAAAGTAGGCCCGATCATACTTTTTCAGCTCACCCAGCGCCAATGAGCGGAATCCGAAACTGTCGGCCAGGAACAGCCGCGACTCCCAGCCGAGAATCTCCAGCAGTTCAGCCATGCTAAAATGCTCCAGCCCGGTGTAGTTCTGGCGCCAAAAGGCCGGGATGGCAGTCGGGCCGATCTTGATGGTGCCATCCACGGTTACCGTGTAATGCACCCCCAAAAAGGGATTTTTCAGGTTGGGCACCGGGTATATGTTGGTGCGGATCGGCCTGTCCGGCCCCGTGTACTTCAGGTAGATTCCCTTGAAGGGGATGATGGTGTACTGCTGCGAAAAACCGTAGTCACGGGCGATTCGGTCGGCATACAGGCCGGCGGCGTTGATGGTCAGTCCGGCCTCGATCACCATCCCGGCACTGGTGACGATACCACGGTCACCCTGGCGGCGCAGATACCCCTGGCCAAACAAAAAGCGTACCCCGCCCTGCTGCAGATCCTCCTTCAAGGCCTGACAGACCTGGGCCGGATCAACGGTGGCGGTTGATGGCGAGTAAAGGGCAAGCTGTGTGGTACGGGCATTGGGGTCGATCTCGGCCAGTTCCTGCTCATCGATGATCCGCACATCCACGCCATTGCGCTCACCCCGGCGCTGCAGCTCACGCACCCCTTCGATTTCGCTCTCGTCAGAGGCCACCACCACCTTGTGGCATTCGTTGATCGCCAGCCCCCTCCCCTTGACGTACTCCTTCATCATCCGGTTGCCGTCACGGGTAAAACGGGCCTTTAGCGAATCGGCCGTGTAGTAGAAGCCGGCATGCAGCACACCGCTGTTGCGACCACTGCCGTGAAAGGCCACATCGCTCTCTTTCTCGATCACCAGGATGTCGGCCTGAGGAAAACGGGAGCGCAGTTCGCGGGCCAGGGCCAGGCCGATAATGCCGGCCCCGATGATCAGGTAATCAGCGTGCAACGGGCTTTTCACAGCTGCACCGGATAGCGGCGAGACAGCTGCAGGAAGTTATCCAGCAGCTGCATGCCCCCCTCGGTCAGGATCGATTCGGGATGGAACTGCACCCCCCACACCGGCAGATTACGGTGGCGCATGCCCATGATCTCGCCATTCTCAACCCAGGCAGTCACCTCTAGACAATCGGGCAACGTCAACCGTTCCACCACCAGCGAATGATAACGGGTGGCATTGAACGGATTGGGCAGACCTGCAAACAGTTCCTTGCCATCATGGTGAATCGGCGAGGTCTTGCCGTGCATCAGCGAGACACTGCGCACCACCGTACCACCAAAGGCGGCACCGATCGACTGATGCCCCAGACAGACCCCCAGCAGGGGTATCTTGCCGGCATAGGCCTGGATTGCTGCCACCGAGATGCCGGCCTCTTCGGGCGAACAGGGGCCGGGAGAAACCACGATCCGATCAGGTCGCAACGTAGCGATATCCGCAACGCCAAGCTCATCGTTGCGCACCACCTTCACCTCTTCACCCAATTGGGCCAGATACTGGACAATGTTAAAGGTAAACGAGTCGTAATTATCGATCATCAAGAGCATACAAGCACCAAACTCCTTGTCAGCAAGCTTTTCTGGCCAGACTATACCTGTTGATCATGTCAAACGCAACCACCGCAGGGCACCGCTCGATGCACCGCCAACGGTCCCCAGGCCTGATGAATCGACATCACCTCCAGATGGTTGACATTGACATGAGCTGGCTGATCACTGACCCACTTGATGATCCCGGCCACATCATCGGCCGTCAACGGCTGGCAGCCTTCGTAAACCTTGCCGGCCTTTTGCTGATCACCCTTGAAGCGAACCTGTGAGAATTCAGTTTCTGCCATGCCTGGCGCAATGCAGGTAACCCTGACCATGGTACCGAGCAGGTCGGTACGCAGATTGCGTGAAAACTGCTCCACAAAGGCCTTGGTGCCGCCGTAGACATTGCCACCGGCATAGGGCCAGACACCGGCTGTTGAGCCGACGTTGATGATATGGCCACGGTTGCGGGCCACCATCCCCGGCAGCAGACAGCGGGTCATGTAGGTGAGACCTTTTATATTGGTGTCGATCATAGTATCCCAATCATCCAACGAGGCCTGCTGGGCAGGTTCCAACCCCAGGGCCAGACCGGCGTTGTTGACCAGCAGGTCGATTTCGTTGAATCCTGCCGGCAAGGCTGCCACGGCGGCCTCCACGGCGGTCCGGTCACGGACGTCAAGCTGAAAGACCTGCACCGGCAGTTTATCGGCTAACTCAGCCTGCAGAGCCAATAGCGGTTCAAGACGACGGGCAGCCAGCACCAGACGATTACCTCCTTCAGCAAAGGCGCGGGCACAGGCCGCGCCAAAACCTGACGAGGCACCGGTGATCAGGATTGTTTTACCCCTCATAACTACTCCTTTCAACAGACCATGCCTGACAGCTTATCACAAAAAAAGCCCGGCGCTTGCGCACCGGGCTCCATTACAAGAACATCATGGATACTACTTGGAGGCTGCCAGCGCCTTATCAAAACCAGTTGCATAGGCCTTCTTGTTCAGCTCCAGAAATGCCTCAGGCACACGGGAGAGAACTGCCTTCTCACCGTTTTCACGGGAGACCACGCCGGTCAGGGCGATCATGGCGCCCAGAGCAACGATGTTGGCAACGATCTCGCGGCCCACTTCGTTCTTGGCGGTGTTGATGATGTTGAAGCCGACCTTCTTGAAGTTGCCCTCGGGCAGACGGGTAACCAGATCGGTATCATACAGCAGGATGCCGCCCTCTTTCAGGTCATGGGAGTACTTGTCGCATGCCTCTTGAGTCAGGGCCAGCAGGGCGTCACACATAGTGACCTTGGGGTAGTCAACCGGCGCATCAGCGATGATGACCTCGGACTTGGAAGCACCACCGCGAGCCTCAGGGCCATAGCTCTGGGACTGGACAGCCTGCTTACCTTCATGGATCGAGGCGGCTTCGGCAAGGATGATCCCCGCAGTGATCAGACCTTGTCCGCCGGCGCCGGAAAAACGTAGTTCATACCTGGACATCTATGTTCTCCTTTTTAAAGTGATAAATTGCTCACTTGCAGGAAACGTGGATTTTTTCGTCCTGGGTTTGACAGTCAAGGGATGGTGCGGAGGCGTACCATGCAGTACGCCGCACAAACCATCCCGCCGACTGGCGAGGCCAGGGCGGAAAAAGACCGTTTCCTACTTGTTGCCGCCGGCGCGCTCAATAACCTTGGCGTACTCTTCGCAATATTCCGGACGCTCCACCTTGTGCAGCACGCCGGTCAGGATCTTGCCTTCCAGTTGTTCAGCAGTCATCTTCTCGGCTGCCTTGACCGGTACAGCAACGTCTTTCAGACGGTTCATCATCTCGATGACCGACTTGTACTTGTTGCGACGGCCGTAGGTGGTGGGGCAGTCATCCAGGATCTCCACCACGGAGAAGCCTTTGTGCTGGATTGCCTCAGCAATCAGCTTGTCGATCTGGTTGGCATGATAGGCGGTACCACGGGCCACGAAGCTGGCGCCGGCGCCGATGGCCAACTTGGCGATATCGAAGTTGGGATCGGGGTTGCCGTATGGCGTGGTGGAAGCCTTGTGGCCGGTGGGGGTAGCAGGGGAAAACTGACCACCGGTCATGCCATAGATGTAGTTGTTCATGATGATGTAGGTCATGTTGATGTTACGACGGCAGGCGTGGATGAAGTGGTTACCACCGATGGCGGTACCGTCGCCGTCGCCGCCAACCAGGATCACGTTCATCTCCGGCTTGGCCAGCTTGACACCGGTTGCGAAGGCAGCTGCACGGCCGTGGGCGGTGTGCAGGGTGCAGCAATCGATGTAGCCGGGCAGACGGGAGGCGCAGCCGATACCGGATACGATGGCGGTCTCTTCCTTCTTCAGGTTAAGGGTGTCCATGGCACGGATCAGGCCCTTCATGACGATACCGTGGCCGCAGCCAGGGCACCAGATGTGGGGCAGCTTGCCCGGACGGATGAACTTTTCGTAATCAAAAGCCATGGTTACTTAACCTCCTTCATCTTCTCAACGATCTGATCGGGGTTGATCGGCTCACCGTCGACCCGGTTGATCCCCAGGATCTGGGCCTTACCTTGGGCGCAACGCTCGATCTCGAGGCTGCACATACCCAGGTTCATCTCCGGCACGATAAAGCCTTTGACCTTGGCGGCCAGGGCCTTGATCTGCTTGTCCGGGAACGGCCAGAAGGTCTTGATCCGGAACATGCCGGCCTTGATGCCTTGCTCACGGGCAGCGTTCACGGCATAGCGGGCCGAACGGGAAGTGGAGCCGTAAGCGACCACACAAATTTCAGCGTCGTCCAGCTTGAACTCTTCAAATTCAACGATCTCGTCCACATTCGCCATGACCTTACGGACCTGACGCTCTTCCTCAGCCTGCACGTACTCGGCCTTGGTGGTGGGGAAGCCGTCCGGCAGCTTGTTCAGGCCGGTCACGTGGAACTTGTAGCCGGAACCGAAGGCGGCCAGGGGGGGCACATCGCCGAACTTGGTGTCGTAGGGCTTGTACTCGGCCGGAGGCACCGAAGGGGCCGTACGATCAATTACTTCCAGTTCGCCCGGCTCGGGGAAGACCACCCGCTCACGCATGTGGGCCACGATCTCGTCCGGCAGCACGTGTACCGGCATACGGTACTTCTCAGCCAGGTTAAAGGCCCGTACGATCATCTCGTAGGTTTCCTGCACCGAAGCAGGCATCAGGGCGATGGTGGCATGGTCGCCGTGGGTGCCCCACTTGGCGCACATCACGTCGGACTGGGAAGGGCCGGTGGGCATACCGGTGGAAGGACCGCCACGCATAACGTTGTAAACAACGCACGGAATCTCGGCGATGCAGCCATACCCGATCAGTTCCTGCTTGAGGGACAGACCAGGACCGGAGGTGGAGGTCAGAGCCTTCTTACCGGCCAGGGCGCCGCCCAGCAAGGCAGCCATAGCGCCGATCTCGTCTTCCATCTGGATGAACTTGCCACCGATCTTGGGAAGCTCAATCGACAGGACTTCCGACACTTCAGTTGAGGGTGTAATCGGGTAACCGGCGAAAAATGTGCAACCGGCATACAGCGCGCCGTGTGCAGCAGCCTCGTTACCTTGCAGAAAAGCAACTTTCTTGGACACAGTCAATTCCTCCCGTCTTGTTATTCAGCGTGGACTTTAATGGCAAAGTCGGGGCAACGCAGTTCGCATTGCATACACTTGATACAGGCATCCAGGTCCTTAACGGACACCACGAAACCCTTCATTTCAAGCACTTTCTTGGGGCAAAACTCCACACAGATATGGCACCCCTTGCAGTACTTCTCGATAATTTCGATTCTCGGCAACTTTTTTTCTTCTGACATCGGGATCTGCTCCTTTTATCCGTATTCTGAAGCGTAAAATATGGGCCCTTGATGTGGCAAAAGAAGGGCGGATAAATCCACCCTTCTTTTGCGGCATTGACAGGCCCGTTCAACGGGCTATTAGCCCTTCAGGATGCTGTCCAGGCTGTCAACCAGACCTTTAACGGCGGCAACAGACTTGTCCATCATGGCTTGCTCAGTGGCATCCAGCTTGAACTGGAGCACTTTCTCAACGCCCTTCTCGCCCAACACGGCAGGAACGCCAACATAGTAGCCGTTGACGCCGAACTCACCGTTCAGCAGGCAGCAGGTGGGCAGCACGCGCTTCTGGTCTTTCAGTACCGACTCGGCCATGGCGATGGCGGAGGAAGCCGGGGAGTAGAACGCAGAACCGGTCTTTAGCAGGGCAACCACTTCGCCGCCAGCCAGACGGGTGCGGTTTACCATGGCCTCCATCACTTCCTTGGCCTTCTCAGCGCCGTACTTCTGCTCCAGCAGTTCCATAACGGGAATGCCGTTAACAGCAGCGTAACGTACCAGCGGCACCATGTCGTCACCGTGGCCACCCAGGGTCATGGCGGAGACGTCCTTCACGGACACACCCAGTTCCCAGGCGATGAAGGCCTTGAAACGAGCCGAATCCAGCACGCCGGCCTGACCAACCACGCGGTTGGCGGGCATACCGGTCACCTTCTGGCAGAGGGTAACCATGGCATCCAGCGGGTTGGAAATAACGATCACAAAGGCGTTGGAGGCGTACTGCTTGATGCCTTCGGCAACGGAGGTCATGATCTTGGAGTTGGTTGCGATCAGGTCGTCACGGCTCATGCCCGGCTTGCGGGGCAGACCGGCGGTTACGATGACCACGTCTGCGCCAGCGATATCTTTGTAATCCTGGGTGCCCTTCAGGCTAACGTCAAAGCCGTCAACCGGAGATGCCTCAGCGATGTCCAGCATCTTACCCTGGGGCATGCCTTCCACGATGTCGAACATCACCACGTCGCCCAGTTCGCGCAGGGCGCACAGTTGAGCCAGCACGCCACCGATCTGACCGCCACCAATCAATGCAATTTTCTTACGTCCCATGGTTCTTCCTCCTCGTTGATAGTGTTTTTATGCAACCTACGACTTACCTGCACAATGGTTAAACGGGGAGCCGTCGCATAGCGAGGCTCCCCGAGGTGACACCGGAATCAGATAGCGTCAATGATGGCGTTCAAGGTGGCACTGGGGCGCATCGCCTTCTCGGTCTTGACCGGATCGGTGTTGTAATACCCGCCCAGATCCTGCGGCTTACCTTGGGCACCGATCAACTCTGCATTGATCTTCTCTTCGTTCTCCTGGAGCTGCTTAGCAACTTTGGCAAAACGCTCAGCAAGCTCCTTGTCCTTGGTCTGAGCAGCCAAGGCCTCAGCCCAGTACATGGCCAGGTAGAAGTGGCTGCCGCGGTTGTCGATCTGGCCAACCTTGCGGGCCGGGTTCTTGTTTTGATCCAGGAACTTGGTGTTGGCCTGATCCAGGGTATCGGCCAGCAGTTGTGCCTTCTCGTTCTTGAAAGTGGCAGCCAGGTGCTCCAGCGATACGGCCAGGGCCAGGAACTCGCCCAGGGAATCCCAACGCAGGTAACCTTCCTGTACGAACTGCTGCACGTGCTTGGGGGCAGAGCCGCCGGCACCGGTTTCAAACAGACCGCCACCAGCCAGAAGCGGCACGATGGACAGCATCTTGGCGCTGGTGCCCAGCTCGAGGATCGGGAACAGGTCGGTCAGATAATCCCGCAGGGCATTACCGGTTACGGTAATGGTGTCCTTACCATCCTTTGCACGCTCACAGGTGAACTGCATTGCCTCAACCGGTGCCATAATCTGGATATCAAGCCCGCTGGTGTCGTGATCCTTCAGGTACTTGTTAACCTTTTCAATCATCTGGGCATCGTGGGCACGGTTCTTGTCCAACCAGAAGATAGCCGGAGCACCGGTGGCACGTGCGCGACGTACTGCCAGCTTGACCCAGTCCTGAATCGGCAGGTCTTTGGCCTGGCAACCACGCCAGATATCGCCAGCTTCAACTTCGTGCTGGATCAACACGTTGCCTGCCTCGTCAACCACACGCACGGTACCGTCTGCGGCAATCTTGAAGGTCTTGTCGTGTGAACCGTACTCTTCAGCCTTCTGAGCCATCAGACCAACGTTGGAGGTTGAACCCATGGTGGTCGGATCAAACTGGCCATGCTTTTTGCAGAAATCAACGCAGACCTGATACCAGCGGGAATAGCAGCGGTCAGGTACGACGCACTTGACATCGTGCAGCTTGCCGTCAGGTCCCCACATACCGCCGGAATCACGGATAACAACCGGCATGGAGGCATCGATGATGATGTCGTTACTGGCGTGCAGGTTGGTGATCCCTTTGTCTGAATCAACCATGGCCAGAGGCGGCTGCTTCTTGTAGACTTCCTGAATATCAGCTTCGATTTCAGCTTTTTTATCTGCGGGCAATTTGGCAATCTTCAGGTACAGATCGCCCATACCAAGATCAGGGTTAACCCCCAGTTCCTTGAAAGTCGCAGCGTGCTTTTCAAACACATCCTTGTAGTAAACCTCAACAAAATGACCGAACATAATCGGGTCAGAGATCTTCATCATGGTAGCCTTGAGGTGAACCGAGAACAGTACCCCTTTGGCCTTGGCATCATCAATCTGCTCCTGAATGAACTTGCGCAGTGCCTTGGCGCTCATGAAGGTACCGTCAAGGACCTCACCAGCCTGCAGTGCCAGTTTTTCTTTCAGCACAGTGACCTTACCAGCCTTGTCAACAAACTCGATCTTGACATTGCCAGCTTTTTCCATGGTTACAGCTTTTTCATTTGCATAAAAGTCGGATGACTCCATCCAGGATACGTGGGTTTTGGAGTCGGCAGTCCAGGCGCCCATCTTGTGGGGGTGTTTCTTGGCATATTCCTTCACGGCCTTTGCCGAACGCCGGTCAGAGTTACCTTCACGCAGCACGGGGTTGACGGCAGAACCGAGGCACTTGGCATAGCGGGCATGCAGTTCTTTTTCCGCATCGGTCTTCGGCTCTTCCGGGTAATCCGGCAGCTTGTAGCCCTGCTCCTGCAGCTCTTTAATGGCGGCCTTCAGCTGGGGGATCGAGGCGCTGACGTTGGGCAGCTTGATGATGTTGGCCTCAGGCTTCTGGGTCAGCTCACCCAGCTCAGCCAAGTAATCCGGCATCCGCTGCTCAGGGGTCAGATATTCGGGAAAGTTGGCAATGATTCGGCCGGCAACAGAGATGTCGCGGGTTTCAACCGCCACGCCAGCAGCCTTGGTGAAGGCATTAACGATCGGCAGCAGCGAGTAGGTTGCCAGTGCGGGAGCTTCATCAATCTTAGACCAGATAATCTTTGATTCAGTTGCCATGTTATCTCCTTATGGTTTTGTTCCCTGACGGTCGAATGGAAAGAGTAAACCGTTTTCGGATATATGGAAAAATATATAAATTGCAACATGTTACAATTACAACAAGTTATATCGTCTACAAAATCCTGTATACAGTATGCAAAAGGGTATGGGCTGTCAAGGAAAAATCGTTATATTTTTCACAGGAAAGGCGAGCGAAACCTGTCGACAATCAACAGCTTCAAGCTACCGTCGGCTGGCCTGACGTCGAGCCTCGACAGCCTCCTCACGGGTATAGGTACGGGGGATCTTCAATACCTGTCCCGGCCACAGCTGGTAAGGGTCACGTACCTGATCACGGTTGGCGCGGTAGATCAGTGGCCAGAGACCGGCCTCGTTATAGATCTCAGGTCGAGCCGCAATCTGGGGCAAGGTTTCACCCCGTCGGACCGAGTAGCTTGCTGGGCGCTCACGAAGAGCAACGGCGTTTTGTTCCGCCTGGGCGGCCTTGGCTGCCGCAAGTTCTCGGGCGGCCTGTTCCTTGCGTTGTCTTTCCTGGGCCTCCTCCTCGATACGCTTACGCTCTTCAGCCTGCCGCTGCCGTTCAATTTCTGCCTTCCGTTGTGCTTCTGCAAGCTGGTGCGCGCGGAACTCGTCCAGCTCAATCTTCAGCACCTGTCCTTTCTGAAAGGCAAGACGATACAGCTGGTCGGCCTGTTCAGCGTCTTTCTTTTTCAGATAAACCGCCTCACCCTGCTCAAAGGCTTCGAGCATGCTGCGATAGGCTTCAGGACGTAGCTCGGGTGCCGCTTCATAGGCGAGCTGCTCCAAAGACCACTGTGCCCGCTCGCGCCAGACCGGCTCAGTGCTGGCGCAACCGGCCAACATGAGCAATGCCACCAGCAGTATGTTGCGGGTCAGCAATGGCACCCTAGCTGGCACCACCCGCAACGCCGGCAGCCAACCGGACGCCCAACTCACGCAGCTGCTTGCTGTCCACGGCCGACGGGGCCTCTGACATCAGACAGGTACCCTTTTGGGTCTTGGGGAAGGCGATCACGTCACGGATCGATTCGGAACCGGTCAAGAGCATGATCAAACGATCCAGACCAAAGGCGATGCCGCCGTGGGGCGGGGTACCGTACTCCAAGGCATCCAACAGGAAGCCAAATTTGGCCCGCTTGTCCTCTTCAGAGTGCCCCAACATCTTGAACATCAGCGACTGGACCTGCTCCTGATGGATACGGATCGAACCGCCGCCGATCTCGTTACCATTCAGCACCAGGTCGTAGGCCTTGGCGCGGCAACGGCCGGGATCAGATTCAACAAAATCCACATCCTCGTCCATCGGCGCAGTGAACGGGTGGTGTACGGCGCACCAGCGCTTGTCATCCTCATCCCATTCAAACAGTGGGAAGTCTGTGATCCAGACAAAACGGAACTCTTCCGGGTTGGTAAGTTTCAGGATCGAGGCCAACTGGTTGCGCAGCTTGCCCAACGAATCGTTGACCACCTTGGGCTTGTCGGCAACAAACAGCAGCAGGTCGCCCTCTTCGGCCCCGAAGGCCTGATTCATGGCAGCTATCTCGGCCTCGTTGAAGAACTTGGTGATCGGCGACTGCCAGCCATCAGGCGTCATCTTGACATAGGCCAAGCCCTTGGCGCCATAAATGGCCACAAAGTTGGTCAGATCGTCAATCTCCTTGCGGGAGAAGCTGGCACAGCCCTTGGCGTTGATCCCCTTGATGATACCACCGCCTGCCGCCACCTCGGCAAACACCTTAAAGCCAGAACCCTTGACGATCTCAGTCAGATCAACCAGCTCAAGACCGAAACGTAGATCTGGGTTATCCACGCCAAAACGACAGATCGCCTCCTGGTAGGTCATCCGCTGCACTGGCAGCTGGACGTCAACACCTTTGGCCTCTTTGAAGACGCGAGCCATCAGCCCTTCCATCACGGTGATGATATCCTCACGGTCGATGAACGACATCTCGCAGTCGATCTGGGTAAATTCCGGCTGGCGGTCGGCCCGCAGGTCCTCGTCACGGAAGCAGCGTACGATCTGGAAGTAACGGTCAAAGCCGGAGATCATCAGGATCTGTTTGAATATCTGCGGTGACTGCGGCAGGGCGTAAAACTGGCCCTGGTTGATGCGGGACGGCACCAGAAAGTCACGGGCGCCTTCCGGTGTGGACTTGGTCAGGAAGGGGGTCTCCAGCTCCAGAAAGCCGTTTTCGGTCAGGTATTGGCGGGTCACCTGGGCCACCTGATGACGAAGGATCAGGTTCTGTTGCAGTTGCGGACGGCGCATATCCAGATAACGGTATTTAAGACGGATGTTCTCGTTAACCTCGCTGTGTTCGTCCAGCATGAACGGCAGTGCCTTGGAGCGGTTGAGCAACTTGCACTCCCCTACCTGAATCTCTACTTCGCCGGTCTTCATATTGGGGTTGACAGTGCCTTCAGGACGGGGAATCACCGTGCCCTTGACCGCCAGCACGAACTCGCTGCGCACCCCTTCAGCCACCTGATGGGCAGCAGCGTTCACCTCCGGGTCAAACACCACCTGGGCGATCCCTTCGCGGTCCCGCAGGTCGATGAAGATCAGACCGCCGTGGTCACGGCGACGCAGGGCCCACCCCATCAGCACCACTTCACGGCCAATATCCTTGGCGGTCAGCTGACCACAATAATCAGAACGCTTCCAGTTGCCCAACGTATCCATAAAAACCCTCCGGTTCGTAATAAGTGAATAAGTGTTACTTGATCAGCTGACCGATATTGCGCCAACGAATGTTAAACTTGTACCACGGCCCGTCAATGGACCAGTATTTGATGAAAGCCAGCCCCTTAATCTGATCGCGGGTCACAAACTTCCAAAAACGGCTGTCGTAGGAACGGTCGCGGTTATCGCCCATCACAAAATAGGAATCAGCCGGCACCACAACCGGTCCAAAGGTATCCCGCGGGTTCTGCTCCTTGGGGATGACCTCAACTTCCTTGTGCACCGCCTGAGGTGTCACGTACAGCTGTCCATTGACATAGACCCGCTTATCCTTGCCCTCTACCACGTCACCCGGCAGACCGATCACCCGCTTGATAAAATCCTTGCGCGGGTCTTCCGGGTAGACAAAGACGATCACGTCGCCACGCTTAGGGTCCCGGATCTTAAATAACCGCTTGTCAGTGAAAGGCAGATCAGTGCCATAGATAAACTTGCTGACCAACAGGTGATCACCGATCAGCAGGGTATCCTCCATAGAGCCGGAGGGTATTTTGAAGGCCTGCACAATGAAGGCCCGGATGATCAAGGCCAGAATAACGGCAATGATGATCGACTCGGCGTATTCGCGCACCACACTCTTTTTAGCGGGTCCCGGCCCTGCCGCCGAGGACGGGGTCTGTATCAGATGTTCGGTCTGTTCAGCCATGGGTTCCTTCCTATTTATCATCCACCTTCAGGATCGCCAGGAACGCCTCCTGGGGCAACTCCACATTCCCGACGTTTTTCATCCGCTTCTTACCTTCCTTCTGCTTTTCCAGCAGCTTGCGCTTACGGGTGATGTCACCGCCATAACACTTAGCCAACACGTCCTTGCGCAGTGCCTTGACCGTCTCGCGGGCAATCACCTTGTTGCCGATGGCAGCCTGGATCGCCACCTCGAACATCTGACGGGGAATCAGCTCCTTCATCTTGGAAACCAGATCCCGTCCCCGGAAGTAGGATTTGTCACGATGCACAATCAGCGACAGGGCATCCACCACATCACCGTTAATCATGATATTCATCCGCACCAGGTCACTCTGGCGGAAATCGAGATGTTCATAATCCAGCGAAGCATAGCCCTTGGTGATTGACTTCAGGCGGTCGTAGAAGTCCAGCACTATCTCATTAAGTGGCAGTTCATAAATGATCATCACCCGGGTGGGGGTCAGATACTTGATCTCCCGTTGTACGCCACGCTTCTCCTCGCACAGTGCCAGTACGCCACCCACAAAGTCATTGGGCACATGGATATGGGCCAAAATGAACGGCTCCTCCATGTAGTCAATAAACTGCGCCTCAGGCATGCGGGCCGCTGATTCGATCTCAATCAGCTCACCGTCGGTCTTGTGCACCTTGTAGACAACCGTCGGCGCGGTGGTGATCAGGTCTAGCCCGAACTCCCGCTCCAGCCGCTCCTGGATGATCTCCATATGCAACAGCCCCAGGAAACCGCAACGGAAACCGAAACCCAAGGCAACCGAGGTCTCTGGCTCATAGGAGAACGATGAATCGTTCAACTTCAGCTTGGCCAGGGCATCGCGCAGCTGTTCATACTGAGAGGTATCAATTGGATAGAGGCCGGAGAAGACCATCGGCTTGACCTCTTTAAATCCACCCAGCATCTCGGCGCACTGACGGTGGAACAGGGTCACCGTATCCCCCACCTTGGCGTCGGCCACATCCTTGATCCCGGCAATGATAAAGCCCACCTCGCCGGCTGCCAGTTGGGGCACCTCTACCATAGCCGGCGCAAAGACCCCTACCTTGAGGGCTTCATAGCTGCGGCCGGTGGACATCAGCTGAATCTTATCCCCCTTCTTGAGGGTGCCGTCAAAGATCCTGACCAGGATGATCACCCCCTGGTACTGATCGTACCAGGAGTCAAACAAGAGCGCCTTGAGTGGCGCGGCAGGATCACCTGTGGGGGCCGGTATCTTCTTGATGATCTCTTCAAGGATCTCGCGGGTGCCGATCCCTTCTTTAGCCGAGGCAAGCACTGCATCATGGGCCGAGATGCCGATGATCTCCTCGATCTCCTGCTTGACCCGCTCCGGCTCGGCCGCCGGCAGGTCGATCTTGTTCAACACCGGAAAGACCTCTAGGTCGTTATCCAGCGCCAGATAAACGTTGGCCAGCGTCTGGGCCTCTACACCTTGAGAGGCATCCACCACCAGCAGACCACCTTCACAGGCGGACAACGAACGGGAAACCTCGTAGGCAAAGTCCACATGGCCGGGTGTATCGATCAGGTTGAGAATATACTCCTGGCCATCATTGGCGGTATAGTAAAGCCGCACGGTCTGGGCCTTGATGGTAATACCCCGCTCCCGTTCCAGGTCCATCTTATCCAGAAATTGGTTCTGCATCTCACGGGCAGTCAGAGCGCCGGTGTATTCCAGCAACCGGTCCGCCAGGGTGGACTTACCATGATCGATATGGGCAATGATCGAAAAATTACGAATCCTACTGATATTCATGCACTCTCGCCCGTCTTAGTAGATACGAATGGAATTTGGAAGAATAATGGACAAGCCGCAGAATGTAAAGTTGAAACAGGGGCAAACAAAACAAAAAAACATCTGAAACAGCAGCAACTAACAGGCTTGATCTTTTACAGCTGCTCTCTATCGTAACCCTTAAAAGACAAACGCCAACTGGTCGACACGCAATTCTGCCGGGGACTCCATGTTCACCAACGGCCTACTTGCCACCACGGCCTGCTTCTGCTCCTTGCGGAGAAGCTGCCGTATCTCGAGCAGGCGTTTGTATTCTGGTGGCGCCTGTTTCGCCGCAGCCTTGGTCCATGTAAAATCAGGACAGCACTGCTTCGCCTCATCGTTTAGCAGTGCTAATGCCTTTACTGCATCACCACCCACCAAGCCCAGCAGCCTCGCCAACTCGCCCTCAGCGGTCTCGCGCTTAACCCCTGCCTGGTTACGCAGTAACGAATCGTACTCAAGAATGACCCGCTCCAGCATCACCTGTTTATGGACACCATAGTGACGAGCTAACTCATCAAGTCTGGAAACAACCGATGCAGACACCACCAGATTAATACGACGCTTGCCAGCGTTACGGCCGTTACGCTCGCGATAACGCTTTTGTCTTTCAGCTGCTGTCATTGCCATACCACGACCCCCTCACAACAACGCGATCGCGTGAATTACCATCCGTTACACCGTAACAACACAAGACAACAAAAAAGGCCGCATTTTTTTGCGGCCTGATCAGGTGCGAGCTTGTATCTGATTTAGTTTGGTGCCGAAGACGAGACTCGAACTCGTACAGGCTTTCGCCCGCCACCCCCTCAAGATGGTGTGTCTACCAATTCCACCACTTCGGCACAGGGTTAATACAGTACAGACCCAAGGTCTGCTATCAGGCAAACGGCTGTTACTTGACCGGTGCTGGCTGCTGAAGCGGCGCCTGTTGGGGTGCAGCAGGCGCTGCAGGTACGGCTTGTCGCACAGTCTTGCCGGACATGATGGTTGAACCAGGGGCATGGCCCGAAATGTACGCCAAGGTCAGCGAGGTAAGCATGAAGATTGCCGCTGCCGCCGTAGTAACTCTGGTCATAAAGTTTCCGCCGCCACTGGCGCCGAACACCGATTGGCTGCCACCGCCACCGAAGGAGGCGCCCATCTCAGCTCCCTTACCGGACTGCAGGAGCACCACGCCAATGATGAACAGGCTGGTAAGGATATGCAGTACTGCTATCAGGGTAGTCATTAATCTACGTCCCTCTCTCTGCTTTAAAAAGGAAGATTATATAGCACACTGTGCTGTCGCTTGTAAAGCATCAAGTTAAGAGTTAAAGCGGACTATCGCTGCAAAGGCATCAGCCTTTAAGCTGGCGCCACCCACCAGGGCACCATCGATATCAGTCTGCGCCATCAAGCCTTTAACATTTTCCGGCTTGACGCTGCCACCGTACAGAATCCTGATCTGATCGGCAGCGGCCTGGCTATACAGCTTGGCAACCAGCTGCCGGATGAAAGCGTGTACTTCCTGGGCCTGTTCATCGCTGGCGGTCTTGCCGGTTCCGATGGCCCAGACCGGTTCGTAGGCAATGACCGTCTGCTCCAGCTTTTCTGCCGACAAGCCCTGCAGGCCGCCTCTGACCTGTGACTCGATCACCGTGAAGGTGTCACCGGCCTCACGCTGGGCCAGGGTCTCACCGACACACAACAAGACGGTCAGGCCTACGGCCAGGGCAGCCCTGGTTTTACGGTTGACGGTTTCGTCAGTCTCGCCGAAATACTGGCGACGCTCAGAGTGACCGATAATGACATGACTACACCCGGCATCTTTCAGCAGCTTGGGGGCAACCTCACCGGTGAAGGCCCCTTCCTCTTCCCAGTAACAGTCCTGGCCAGCAACCTTGATCTGGCTGCCTGCCGCCGCTGTCGCCACATTACTCAAGGCGGTAAACACTGGGGCTACAACAATCTCAACTCCCTGTGCTTCGCTAATAAGCGGTTTAAGCGCATGCACAAAGTCAGTGGCCTCGTTGATCGTCTTAAAAAGTTTCCAATTGCCGGCTATCAGTGGCGTCCGCACACAGGCCCCCTATTTCTTGACGTCCAGCGCCTTAACGCCGGGCAGTATCTTGCCTTCCAGCAGTTCAAGGAACGCACCGCCACCGGTGGAGATGTAGCTGACCTTGCTGGCGACACCGGCTTTGTTCACGGCTGCATCGGTATCACCACCACCGATCACCGTGGTGGCGTAACAGTTGGCCACCGCCTCGGCCACGGCAAAGGTGCCACGGGAAAAGGCATCCATCTCGAAGACCCCCATTGGCCCGTTCCAGATCACGGTCTTGGCGTCGCGCAGCGTCTCGGCAAACAGCGTAGCCGACGCCGGACCGATATCAAGCGCCATCCAACCTTCCGGGATCTCCTGCACGGTGGTCACAAAGTTGGTGGCGTTGGCCTCAAAGGCGTTGGCCACCACGCAATCCACCGGCAGGTAGAAGGTGACCCCCTTCTTCCTGGCCTTATCCATGATCTTCTTGGCCGTGGCGATCAGCTCATCCTCGACCAAGGATTTGCCGACACTGTAGCCCATGGCCTTGAGGAAGGTAAAGGCCATGCCGCCACCGATCACAATCTTATCGACTTTATTGACCAGCGTTTCCAGCACCTCCAGCTTGCCGGACACCTTGGCACCACCCAGGATTGCCACCAACGGCCGCACCGGGTTGCTCATCGCCTTGTCGAAGAAGGTCATCTCGTTCTTCATCAGAAAACCGGCTGCTATAGTCGGAACGATCTTGGTGATCGCCTCCACCGAGGCGTGGGCACGGTGTGAGACGGCAAAGGCGTCATTGACATAGATCTCGCAGCCGTTCAGCAGTTGCTTGGCAAAGGCCGGATCATTTTTCTCTTCGCCGGCATAGAACCGCACGTTTTCCAGCATGACCACGTCACCAGGCTTCATGTCGGCAATCAGTTTATCCACCTCGGGGCCAAAACAATCAGGGGCTTGAACAACCTTTTTGCCGAGCAACTGGGAAAGACGCTTGGCAGCCGGAGCCATGGTGTATTTCGGTTTTTTCTCCCCCTTCGGACGCCCCAAATGTGATGCCAGCACCACTTTTGCCCCTTGCTCTACGGCATATTTGATGGTGGGTACCGCACCGACGATACGGGTGTCCTCAGTGATATTCCCCTTTTCATCCTGCGGCACGTTAAAATCGACACGAATAAAGACTTTTTTGCCTTTAATGTCCTTGAGTTGATCAATATAACGAATCGGCATGGCCTACCCTCCCAAATCGTGCAGAGCTGTATGTAACAAAAAAAGAGGGGGACGACACATCCCCCTCGGTTCACACAATGTGCCTGGTTACTTCTTGCTGGCAACCAGCCTCATCAGGTCCACCACCCGGTTTGAAAAACCACACTCATTATCATACCAGGAGAGTACCTTGACCATGTTACCATCCAGCACCTTGGTGCAGGACGCATCGACAATCGATGAATTGGGATTGCCGTTGAAATCGATCGATACCAACGGTGCCTCCTCAAAGCCCAGCACCCCCTTCAAAGCGCCTTTGGCAGCCTTCTTGAGGGCAGCATTAACCTTGTCGACATCGGCTTTTTTCTTGAGCGTTGCCACCAGATCCACCACCGAAACGTTAGGTGTCGGCACACGAATGGCCATACCGTCCAGCTTGCCCTTCAGCTCGGGCAACACCAGAGCCACGGCCTTGGCCGCACCGGTTGTGGTGGGGATCATGGACAGCGCACCGGCACGGGCGCGGCGTAAATCCTTATGCGGCAGATCAAGGATTCGCTGATCGTTGGTGTAGGAGTGGACGGTGGTGATCAGGCCCTTCTCGATACCAAAGGCCTCATGCAGCACCTTGGCCACCGGCGCCAGACAGTTGGTGGTGCAGGAGGCATTGGAAATGATATGATGCTTCTTGGGATCGTACAGCTGGTGGTTGACCCCCATGACGATCGTGATGTCCTCGTTAGTGGCAGGGGCAGAAATAATGACCTTCTTGGCTCCAGCCTTCAGATGCAGTTCTGCCTTTGTACGGTCGGTGAACAGTCCAGTCGATTCGAGAACCAGATCCACCTTTTCCTTTTTCCAAGGCAATTCCTCGGGATTTTTTATAGCCAGTATCTGGATGGCCTTACCGTTGATGATCAGCTTTGAATCGGCAGCCTCCACCTTTCCAGGGAAAATGCCATGCACCGAATCGTATTTGAACAGATGGGCCAAGGTCTTTGCATCAGTCAGATCATTGATGGCAACACACTCGATCTCCTTGTCCTTGCAAATAGAACGCAGCACCATCCTGCCGATGCGTCCGAACCCGTTAATAGCAATACGCAATGCCATACCCTATCCTCCTGGAAATAAAGTAGTAGAACGTACCATAGACCACCAGTGGCCTGTCAGTAAGGTAGAAATATAATAAAGCATAATCATGAATCGTCAACCGTAAAGTATCCAGAAAAGCCGTATTCACGGGGTTGCCATCGGTTTCAACGTTTCAAATCGTATGAATCCGTGGTATTACTAGACGTATTCCGATGACGGCGGTTTTCGTGCGTAATTCACTTGAACACAGGATTATATTTTTTGCCTTTGTTATCCTCTCGCTGACCACCCTGGCCACGGCAGGGGTGAATATTGCCGGCTTCCGGCGAGACTACATCCAGGCACAGATTCTCCGTTCACAAAGCATCGGACTGGCCATGAAATCCTCGGTTGAAAAAGTCCTCAACCTAGGACTTCGACTACACAACATCCCCGGGCTGGACGAAAAATGCCAAGATGTTGTCGTATCTAACCCGGATATCACCTACGCTGTAGTCACCTCGCAGGAAGGCCATGTGCTGCACAGCAGTGATCCTGCCCTTAAGAACCTTCATATCCGCACCAACCCCCACGGTCACGGCAACCACACTACGCAACTGGCGCTCGGTCCACGGACCTTTTACGACACGAGTATCGCCCTGCACTCGTACGATGGCACTGTCACCGGCTACATCCATATTGGACTCCCTGCTTCGAGCATCAGCAGCAAGGTGTATAGCATGGCCCTCAAATCAGGGGCGGTGTTCGTCGTTTTTTTCCTGATCTCGTTCGCCTGTGTCGTCATCTTTGTCAAACGCTATATCAGCAACCCGATAGGAACGCTGCTTGCCGGGGTCAAGACCGTTGCCGAAGGCAACTTCAAACTTTCGCTGCCCGAGATGACAACCAGTGAATTCAAGGAGCTTGCTGAAAAGATTGAGACCATGGCCGCATCGCTCGCCAGTCGAGACGCTGCGCTCCATACCAACTACGAAGAGCTGGCAACAACCCACAACCAACTCAGGGAGTCATTCCAAACGCTTGAACATCTCAGCTCGCAGCTTGAAAAATCAGAAGAACTGTACAAAACGCTGCTGGAAGATGCTGGCGATGCAATCATCGTTCTCGACCAGAACGAAACCGTCGCGCTCGCCAACAAAAAAACTGAAGAGCTTTTAGGCTACAGTGCTGATGAACTGATAGACAAACATATATCGTCGCTCCTGTTGTCACTGCAGGCCGAAAACATCCCCCGCATCCTGCAGATCGTCAATGACGCCAAGACCGGCTCTCCCATTGTTGAAGAGTTGACCATGCATACCAAACAACAGGTCAAGGTGATCGGTCAGATGCAGATTGGCTGCATCAGGACCGGAGGACAGACTCTGCTGCAGGTAATCATCCGCGATGTGACCCGTGAACGTCAGCTGCTCAACAATCTTGAGGCCAGCGCAGCAGAGCTCACCCGCCTCAACAAGATGAAAGACTCTTTTTTGGGGATGGCATCACATGAGCTCAAGACACCGCTGACGGTCATCATGGGCTACACCGAACTCCTGCTTCAAGACATGCGTCACGACTTGACCCCTACCGTCTATGAAATGACTCAGAACATATCGACCGCAGCCTTACGTCTGAACAGTATCATCAGGGACATGGTTGATGTCTCGATGATCGATCGCAAAAAGATCTCTCTGAAGCTGGAACCGGTCAATATCAACGAACTGATCGAGCAGGCAACCCAGGAGCAGCGCCTCTTTTTTACGTTACGTAAACAGGTGCTCAGTTTGCACCTCGCCCCTGAATTGCCGGTCATAAACGGTGACAAAAGCCGCCTGATACAATTACTGGCCAACCTGATCAATAACGCGATCAAATTTACTCCAGATGGTGGCGAGATCAGCATACGAAGCAGTTGTCGGGAGATATTACGCAGCAAGCAACCAGCCGGACAGGATCAATCCCCCTCACTGTTGCATATCGGCCGCGAACCACACCGCTATGTTGAAATCAGCATCACGGATACCGGCATCGGCATTGCCAAGGAGGAACAGCTACATATCTTTGACAAATTTTATGAGGCTGGCAATATTGAAGAGCACAGCTCCGGCAAAGTTGCCTTCAAGGCTCGTGGAGCTGGTCTTGGCCTCTCGATTGCCAGAGGCATGGTGGAGATGCACGGGGGAGAAATATGGGTTGAATCCAGCGGATATGACCCGATACACTGCCCTGGCTCAACGTTTTTTATCCTGTTGCCTCTTGACCCGTTACAAGGTGATGGTACGATTGAGTATCAGCAAGAGTAAACACCACCTGCTCGCAGTATGCACCGAAAGGAGGCTCGTTTCCCATGGCACTCAAGAAGTCAGTGAAAAAGTCTACTACCAAGGCTGTAGCAAAGAGCAAACCGGCTCAAAAACCAGTGGCAACAAAAGCTACAAAAACAAAGGCAAGCGCTGCAAAACCTGCTGCTCGTACGATTGCAAAGAGAAGCCCCAAAGCAGCAAAAGTTGCCCAGCTTTCAGGTGAAGAACTTATGGTTGAAAACCTTTCAACCCTTTCCTCGCTCGTGCGAACCATCAGCGAAACCCTTGATGTTCTGGTGCAAAAGGTCGAAAACATGGCCTACCACCTGATAGCTACCGAGGAAACACTGGCTGAAGTGGTTGCCACCACCGGCGTTGACTTGGCGCAGGTTAACAAACGGATCCGCACCAAAATTGCGAAGGGTACTGATCGGGCAGGTGATCCAAGCCGTGCCATTGACGTGGCTGCCACCATTGCTTCACCTTTGCCACGTTCACGAAAATAACTGGACTAATCTTGAACACGACAAGGGGGCATACCCCGCACAGGTATGCCCCCTTGTCTACCTACAAAGGAACCATCCATCCATGTATCCAGCAGCTGTAATTTTCGACTTTGACGGCGTTATCGTTGACACAGAGCCCCTACACTACCAAGCCTTTCAAAAAATTCTGACCCCCCGTAATCTCGCTTACAGCTGGGAAGACTACAAAGCCGTCTATATGGGCTTCGATGATCGGGATGCCTTTCGCGAGGCATTCGTGCGAGGGGGAAGCGCGCTTACGGAGGGAGAACTGGAACAACTGATTGCCCACAAGGCGACCATCTTTCAGGAAGTCATAGCCAGCGGTGTAGCACCCTATCCCGGCGTCACAGCACTCATCAATAAACTACACGAACAGGGAACACCACTTGCAATCTGTAGTGGAGCTCTGCGGAGCGATATTCTGCCGATCATAGATCAACTCGGCGTCGCCAGCTGCTTCTCGCTTATCATTACCGCAGATGATGTTCCGCACAGCAAACCAGATCCCACCTGCTACCGCATCGCGGCACAACAACTGATTGCTGCCTATACCGATCGACTCAGCCCAGACGCACCCATTATTGCCATTGAAGATACACCAGCTGGCATCAGCTCGGCAAAAGGAGCCGGGCTTCTGGTTGTTGCAGTGAGCAATAGCTATCCAGCTGAGCGCCTGCAACAAGCCGATAAAATTGTGGCTTCACTTGAAGAGCTGCAAACAGGGCACTGGTTCTAAACCATCACGTCTGGTGTACGACTAAGGCACCGTGCAGCTGTCCTGATTACGGTCAAATATCTGCCCCGGCGGGCAGCTGTGCACCGGTCGGCACTGTTGTAACCGCTCGTTCCAATAACAACGTGCAACACAGTTGTCCTGTCCGCGATCAAAAATTTGACCAGGAGGACAAGTCCGTACAGGACGACAGATCTGCTGCTGCTCATTCCAGTAGAAGTTATTACGGCACTCACAACTGCTGCCGTTCCAGACCTGACCTCCCGTGCAACGGGCAACACAGGTGTCCTGCCCACGATCGAACTCCTGCCCAGGGGGGCAGGTCCGTACAGGACGACAGATCTGCTGCTGCTCGTTCCAGTAGAAGTTATTACGGCACTCACAACTGCTGCCGTTCCAGACCTGACCACCGGTGCAACGTTGGCCAACACAGGCATCCTCTTCTCGATCAAACGTCTGACCAGGCGGACAGGTGCGCACCGGTCGACACTGCTGCATACGCTCGTTCCAATAGTAGTTGTTACGGCACGCACAGCTGCTGCCATTCCAGACTTGACCACCTCGGCACTGCGGAGCAGAAGCAGGCGTTCTGTTTGTCTGTTTTATTTCTGGGCTATGTGGTTGCTGAGTCTGTGGGGAATATAGCGGGGAAGCCGTCGGCACAGTGCGGTTTATTTCAAAACAGAACGCTGCTACAGGGATACCAATGCTACAGAGTAAGAATGCTTGCAGCAGTAGCTGCCTCATAACGCACCTCCCAGCCTTAAACAACGATTAGCTAATAGAATTCTTATAGCACCACTTGGCGTTACGTCAACTGAACGACTGATAGAGTCAGTACACCTTTGCAACGCAAACGCCCCGTCTGGCGTTAGCCTGACGGGGCGTTTGGTAATTAATTCTGGCGGCGACCTACTTTCCCACACAGCTACCCGTGCAGTATCATCGGCCCTGAGGGGCT